>Ga0182024_10006723_pt1 | contig 25109 bp, 17 predicted proteins | sample P32metaG_FD_120480 | JGI IMG/M metagenome (GOLD analysis project Ga0182024, IMG submission 120480) | Permafrost microbial communities from Stordalen Mire, Sweden - P3-2 metaG (Illumina Assembly) | ecosystem: Environmental > Terrestrial > Soil > Wetlands > Permafrost | place: Sweden: Stordalen...
ACCTCATCAACCGCCGACGGATTCGCCGCACGTCCCGCGATCACCCGCGCACGATCGACCACCGTGCCGACCTGCGTGTTCGGTTCGGCAATGATCGTCAGATTCGGTGCCTTCGGATCGAATACATACATGTCGCTCGCGAGTCCGAAACTGGCGACCTCCGGTAGCCGCCCGAACGCACGTAACTGCGCGGCCGTGGCACTCGGGACCTGCAACTGGACCGTCGCAGCACGACTCGACGAGTTGAACCGCGCCAGCGCTGTACCGGTACGGCGCGCACCAGCAGCCGTCGCGAGCGCGATGGCACCCACCGCGCCGACCAACAACATCAGCGCCGCGACGCTGCGCCAACGACGTCGGATCTCGCTCCCGGCCAGGGCCCACACCGCGCGCACGTCAGCCGTCCATCCACTGATCGGTCACGCGCACAACCGATGCCGTCCGGTCGCAGCGCAACACAGCCTCTCCCCGACCACAGCCCTATTCGACCCGGACGCACCGGCCTCGACAAGGTGGACCGGCACCCCAATCCCAGGGGTGGTAGCCCCCAAGCTCGCACCGGTCGTGCCCTGTGTCGGCCAGCACGTCCTCGTCAACGTTTGCCGGCGAAATAGCTGGGCTGAATCCTGCGGTTCGGGGCAGGGTAAGGCGAAAGACCCACCATCCCAACTGCACCTTCTCCACGTCGACATCCCAGTCGCCACTGAGGTCCAACCCGGCCGTCGAACGGCTGGAGGACCGCAAGCAGACTCGAGCGCAGCCACGGGCACGCCGCCCTCGGCGAGGACGTCGGATTCCGAGGACGGCTGCGAGTTGGATCGCGGTTGATGGGATCGGGGCAAGTGCCTCAGCCATCACCACGAGGGACACGGAGATCTGGAGACGATCACCGACCCTGTCGAAATGTTGCAGTGCGCTGCAGTTGAGCCGGAGTCCTGCGGTGATCTCAGTCGCTGAATGTCCATGCCGGCGGCTGTGCTGCGACGGGCGTTCGACCAGACGCGTCACCGGGTGGGGTCGCCCCGGATTCGTTCATCACAGAGCACCAGCGCCAGCGGCCGGGGTGACGGTGCGTCAATGTATGTGGGCAGTTGGGCGTAGGACGAGAAGTTGGTCGCCGGGTTGGAGTGTGGGGTCGTTGTTGACTCCCATCATGACTCGGTCGCCCTGCACGACGGCGAGGACGAGTTCCTGATGGTCGCTTCGCGCTTGGCTGAGCCGCAGGCCGGCGAGGTTGCTTGGGAGGTCGATCTCGCTGAGTTGGTAACGGTCGGAATTGACCATGTTGCGCATCAAGGCGGCCGCATGGGGAGCGAAGAGGCTTTTTGCGATCACATGGCCGACGAGTTCCTCCGCAGACACCGCCTGGTCGACTCCGAGGTCGCCCAGGGCTCGGGCGACGTGGGCGGAGTTCGCGACCGCGGTGATCGGAAGCGTCGGCGCGAGGTGACGTAACAAGACCGCGGTGACCAACGTGTCGCCCTCGTCGGTCATCGCGACAAGCGCCCGGAGCGCATGGCCTTCCAGGGACCGTGTCACAACCTCTTCGGACGTCGGATCGCCCGAAATGATGTGGACACCCTTGGGGAGTTCGTCTTGGTCGGCGTGATCGGCGACGACAAGCACGTGCACGCCGCCAGTTGACAGTTCCCGCGCGACGGACGCAACGATGGAGTGGTTCCCGTAGATCGCGACATACGCCTGATCCGGCAACAGTCGATGCTCGAGTCCCAGCAGGATGGTTTTGAGTCGAAGTGACGTGATCGTCGCCGTCACGGTCGCGAACACCCCAGCGAACAGCGGGATCGCGGTGAGCATCTCCACGACCGCGATGACCCGTCCGGGCGTGTTGTGTGGAGTCACGTCGCCGTATCCGACCGTGGTCGCGGTCACGACCGCCCAGTACAAGCCGGTACCGACACCGACGTGTTCGACGACCCCGAACGCCACCCCGCCACCGACAATCGCGACGACAGCCAAAGCCAGCAGCACATAGATCTGATGGCGTCGCACACCCTGAAGGAACGTCAAAACAAACAGCATCCGCCCATTCCAGCCTCTCCCACCGAGCCCGACCCAATGCACCACGAGCACAACCAAGCCGAACGTCAATCAGCTAGCCGCCCACTGGCCGACTCTGACGAGAAACACCGGCCGTGGCACCCCACCTGCGGCGCAGCGGACGCGCCCGATATGCGCTGACGCAACCCGACCAAGAACCTACGACCGCGGCGCGCTCGCCGCCGGGCGTCCCTGACAGAGCGAGATCGTGCATCCCAGAGTTCCCGGCCACCCACTGGTCCCCAACGACCTGACGGGAAGGTGGGACACGGCGAGAGCCCCGGACGAAAGCCGGTCGAGGTGTCGAGCGCGAGGTGCGGCAGAGTGTCGTGGATGTGGCCGCAGGCCGAGGGCTCCGCGATTTTTCGTTCGCTGCGACCAGGCGCCGTATGTCGCCCGGCGGGCGTCGCAGCGGGCCTTCGACGGCAGCGATATGGGCTCAGTTCCCGGTTTTCGTCCACGACGAGGTCGGGCTGTGGGTACGCGAAGTCGGCGGTGCTGTCGGTCCGGGCGCAGACGTCCACGATCTTGTCGGGCCTCTACGGCGGGGTGAGTACGAGCGAATGCAACCGGATCAAGACCGCGCCCGAACCGCGATTGCCGCCGGGCTGCGATCGACGGTGCTTCTTGCGAGAACGACCACGGTACGGCGACCTGGTCGCGGACGCTGGCCGCGTGCGAACCCGTCGAACGCCGCTCTCGGCGCCATTGACTCGAACCCGACTCGACCCGTACGTGTCGTACAACGGATCTTCAGGACTTTGTTGGCACGGTCGCCAACGCCGATCCGCAGGACAAGTGAGCCGTCGACGACGAGTTGGTGTCGATCCCGTACGGGCACCCCGCCACTCATCGGCGTGATGATGCTCGCGCTCGGTGTCGGGCATAGGAGCGGGTGGAAGTCTGGCGGGTCGCCTCGTTCGCGCTGAGGTCTCTCCGGTGTTCTTGGTTCTTCGTCGCTCGGTACGACGCACGACCTGCAGGCGATGTCTCCCGACATGTTGCGCTCATCAAACCGCGAACGCGAAGAAGCGCACTCCCGGTGGTGTCGTGCGGCTCTGCACCTGGGTCGTTCTCCGACACCCGGAACGTTCGACCGCTTGGGTGTTTCTGTTAGAAGGCACCGATCCCGTTGGGGGTGCCGAGTCCGGTGGGTCCGTCGTAACCAGGTCCGGCGGTGCACAGGTACGTGACGGTGCAGGTCCCGTCACTGCCTGAGGTGACGTCGTTCAGTCCCGCCGTATGCGTGTAGGCGTATCCGGGTGCTGGGTTGTTCCCGGCGAGCGCGTACACGGACGCGATGATCGGTGTTGCGACACTGGTGCCCCCGAAGACGAGCCAGCCCGACTCCCGGTACGAGTCGTAGGTCGCGACCCCGGTGTTTGGGTCCGCGATGGCGGAGACGTCGTTGACTGTACGGAAGGCGCAGCCCGAGTCGGTCTGCCAGGTGGGCTTGGTCTCATATACCGAACAGCCACTCCCGGTACCGCTCCACGCCGTTTCGGACCAGCCGCGCGCGTTTGTCGCGCGGGTGAGACTCGTGCCGCCGATGGCGGTGACGTACGGGGAGGCTGCGGGCCAGCCGACGCCGTAGCCGGAGTCTCCCGCGGCGGCGGTGATCGGAATGTTGTGATGGAAGTAACTGTCGTAGGAGGTTTCGCCATTGAACTCGGTGGACGACCAACTGTTCGAGATCACGGTCGCGCCGAGCTTCGCCGCTTCGTTCTCGGCAGCGAGGAGGTCGCCCAGATTGTTGGAGTTCGCTTCGACCAACAGAATGTGGCAGTTCGGACATGCGGCCGAGACCATGTCCACGTCGAGGGAAATCTCCGTCGACCATCCCGAATCCGACGCCGGGTAACTGGCGCCGCCGAGTTCGTTGACCTTGCGGAAACAGCCATTTGCGGTGGTACACGCAGCCAGTCCGTACGCCGCGCGGTACACGTCCAGGTCTGTTTCGGCGTTCGGATCGTTGCACGCGTCGACGATCCCGACCGTCTGCCCCGTGCCGGAAGTAGTCGACGGCAACGCATAGGCCGCTTGCAGGTCGCAGGGCGTATAACCGGGATGCGCGGTCGTGCACGACGTCGGCCCGACCGACGTCGTCGACGTCGAACTCCCAGCCACCGTCGTCGAAGTTGTCGAAGTTGTCGAAGTCGTCGATGTTGTCGATGTTGTCGAAGATGTAGTCGTTGTCGCACGCGCGGTCGTCGTCGTTGTCCCACGTCGCCGCCGATCGGGTTGCACGAACGCGTCCGCCGCGACCGCATCCGGGTTCAGGACCTGTACCGCCGCGCAACGCGCCCGCGCACCAAAGACCTGCCCGCACACTGCGCGAGTTTGGATCGGCACCCACGACGGCCCGCCAGCATGCGCTGACGCACCCACTGTGGTGCCAACGAGCACCGCAGCGCCGACCGCCACGACCACCGCGACGGTGGCGACCCGCAATCTTCGCGACCTCGAAACCGACATCATTCACCCCACATGCCAGAAGAACCCGACCGAGTCCTATCGGCCAGTCCAGCGTCCACTTTGAGGGTGCCGGGCTCTACGCCGCCTGCGAAGGGCGCCCTGAGCTGGTCTGTCGTGATCCTCCCGGCTTGGGACTGGCACACTTCCCGTCAGGACCGTGAGGCTGTACCGAAACACGTGGCACTTGAACACCGCTTCCCATACCGGAACGCGCTGACGTGACTGCTACTCGGCGCGGTGGCGGCCACGCCGGGTACGGATCTGCGACGACTCGTCCTCATCGGCCCGAACGATTGGCGGTCGGATCTGTTCGACCACCACGCCACGCGTTCATGCGGCCATGAAGTCATCCACGCTTCGTTCGGCGCTGGTGTGCTTTCAGTCCTCTCGGTCTGCGAGGACGCGAGCGCCTGCAAATGCAGCTTCACCCTCGATGTGTCGAAGCACCATGTGCGCTCGAGGTACCCGAGGATGGCGTGGTCGCCAATGCCGTGCCCGAGGACCGCTTGAATGCCATGGCGGTTGCGACATCACCATTTACGCTCACTGCATCGGCGTCCGAGCTTTTCAAGACAAGGCTCCGGCGGACCTGCGGTCCTCGCGCGCGCGAATGACGCGCGCGCGACTTCGAGCAGCGCGACAATCGTCGCGGTTGCCGGCGACTCCTGCTGCCGAACGCGGACCCTCGAGACCCCACCTCCCCCGGTCCCTCGGTGGCAGGGGCTGCCGAACATTTCCGAGGTCGGCGAGCCCGGAGTCGACCGAGGTCAGGCGCGCTTCGTTGACTGGTTCTTGGCGGGACGTCCGAACGTGTTCGCTGTTCCGGGTACGAGCGGCGCGTGCGGCCAGAAGGGACTGTGCCAGCTTGGCGCGCGCGTGGGCGACATCGAGGCGCACTTCCGAACCGCAAGCTGGCGGTGTCACGCCGGCGCGGGTGCGGGCCGCCCTACGCAATGCCGACACCTGTGGCGCGCAGAGACACGCGGGTCCACATCAGATCGTCAACGCCCCGGTGGTAACCCCGATGAGGGCATGACCGACCGACGTAGTCGTACCCGACGCGCACGGCGCGGTTGGGCAGTCGTTACGCCTTCACACGCGACGGATCAGGAGATATCCCCCATCGCGCAGGGGTGTCGACGGTCCGCGCCGGCGCAAGAGGCCTGGTTTGGGCTCGGGCAGCTCGGTAGCCTCGACGCTGTGGCGACACGGCGAGTCGGATGCCTGGTATTCGCGGTCTTTGCGGTCGTGGGCATGCTGGGGTCGTCTGTACCGGTGGGCGCGGACACCTCGTGTGGTAGTCCCCGCCCCGGCGCCGACCTGGCGGGATGCAACCTCACCGGCGCCAATCTGAGTCATGTCAATCTGACGCACATCGATCTGGCGGGGGCGAAGCTGACAAATGCCAACCTCGCCGAGACCAGGCTTGATCACGCCGACCTCACCGGCGCGACCCTCACGGGCGCCAACTTCGCGGACGCCACGCTCAGCGACGCCACGCTGACAGACGCCACGCTCACCGGAGCAAACCTGACCGGCGCCACCCTTAAGGGTGTTTCGTCGGGCGGCATTCACGGTGTGCCGGCGTCGTTGCCCACCTTTTGGCTGTTGGTCAGCGGCTATCTGGCCGGTCCCCACGTCAACCTGTCCGGCGCCGACCTTGTGGGCGCCGACCTTGTGGGCGCCGACCTTGTGGGCGCCGACCTTGCGGGCACTCACCTGAGTGGCGCGACGCTGACGGGAGTCGCGTCAGGAAAGCTCACCGGGACGCCGGCTGGGTTGCCGACCCGTTGGCGACTCGCGCGCGGCTATCTCATTGGTCCGGGCGCCAACCTCGCCGACGCCAATCTCAAAGGTATCGACCTGACCGGCGCAGACCTGTCGGGCTGCGACCTACGCGGCGCGGACTTCGCCGGCGCGAACTTCGAAGGTGTCATGTCAGGCAAGGTCACCGGTATCCCGGCCCAATTGCCGGTCCATTGGCTGTTGGTCAACGGCTATCTCATCGGTGCTCGCGCCGACCTGACCGGCGCGAACCTGACCGGCGCGAACCTCACGGGCGCGACGTTCACGGGCGCCACGCTCAGCGGCGCGACGCTCAAAGGCGCGACGCTGAACGGCGTGTCTTCAGGCTTGATTGCGGGAACGCCTGCCTCGTTGCCGACCGGCTGGCAGTTCGCCAACGGCTATCTCATCGGTCCCGGCGCGAACCTCAAAGACGCCAACCTCACGGGCCTCGATCTCACCGGCGCCAACCTCACCGCCGCGAACCTCACTAATACCACCCTTACCAACACCACCCTCACCAACATCTCGTCCGGCGCCATCATCGGGACGCCGGCAACGCTCCCGACCGGCTGGCAGCTCATAGACGGCTACCTCATCGGTCCCGCCGCGAACCTCACCGGCGCCAACCTCCGAACCGCCGACCTCACCGACGTCACCCTCACCGGCGCGGACCTCACCGGCGCCATCTTGAACGGCGCCGATCTCGAAGGTGCCACCCTCGACAGCGCAACCCTCACCGGCGCCACCCTCACCGGCGCCACCCTCACCGGCGTGACATCAGGCAGCATCAACGGAACACCAACCGCGCTCCCCACCAACTGGCAGCTCATCGATGGCTACCTCATCGGTCCCGGCGCCAACCTGAACGGCGCCGTCCTCAACAGCGGCATCGACCTCACTGGCGCCGACTTTGACGCCGCCAACCTCACCGGCGCCGACCTCACCGGCGCCGACCTCACCGGTGACTCGCTGATCGGAGCCACCCTCACAAACACCACCCTCGACGGCACGACCCTGACCGGGACCAACCTCACCGGCGTCACGTCAGGTGGCATCAACGGGACGCCAACCGCGCTCCCGACCGCGTGGCGGCTCCGAAACGGCTATCTCATCGGTCCCGCCGCCGACCTCAACGGTGCCAACTTTGTCGGCGTCACCCTCAACGGCTCCAACTTCGTAGGCGCCACTCTGACCGGGGCCAACTTCACCGGTGCGAGCCTCAACGGTTCCAACCTCACCGGCGCGAACTTCACCAACGCCAATCTCACCAACGCCACCTTCGCGAACGCGACGCTAACGAACGCGACCTGGGCTAACACCATCTGCCCCGACGGGACCAACAGCAACGGCGACGGCAGCACCTGCGAACACAACCTGAACTTCGGCTGACCGTCGAGTGCGGGACCTGGCGACGTACATGACGACGCCGACGTCGGCGACGCTGATGATCACGTGGAAAGGCGACGTCGACGACGGCGCCCGAGTTGTACGTCGTGAAGGGAAACGCAACTGAGACCGCGCTCGCGGGTACGGTGACCGCCAACCGGTTCAAGGATTGCACGAGACGCTCTTAGGAACTCGGCGGCGTCAGGCCGACTTCGGCGAAACGATCCTGTTTTGCTCCGCTATGGCCCCGGGACGCAGCTGACAGTCACGGTCTCAACGTCCGGATGCACGGTCGCGAACAACGGCGACCGCACTGTGTGGACACCAGTTGCGACCTTGACGACACTCGAGAAAGCGCTCGGCCACGACCACCTCTGACGAGCGGAGAGTTGTCGCATACGAACGAGTCTTGAAGAGCTGCCGCGCAGAGAGCGACTCGTCTCGAGGGTCGGGACGAAACCAGCGACTGCGCCGGGAAGACCCCAAAGACCGTCCGTGCCCGTCGGTTGAACACTGCCCCAACTTCGACATACGTCGGGCGGATTCACTGCTCCCAGCGGGACCGCCGGCCGATGATTCATCTCGTACGTCACCGTCGTCCAGCCGAGGTGAACGATGCACCGACTCCACGAACTCGACGGCTTCCAACTCTTCAGCGGCATCCTGGCCGCGGTCGCGGGACCAGTCATGCTTGCGATGGGCGCACCGGCGGGATGGTCGCTCCTCATCATGGCCATTGGCATTCTGGTGCTACTCGCCAACTGGGCGATCCTCGCGGAGGTCACCTTCGACGTCTCCGACGTCGCCACCATCGCCTCAGCCGTCGTGGGCGTCGCCTCAATCGCGATAGCGGTCGTTTTTCTTGCCCGTTAGCGAACGACTCCCGGACCGTGTTCCCGGCTGCGCCGCGACTCGACCACGTCGCGCTGTTCCAGTGCTCCAAGAACGCCAGAGTTGTTGATGCGCTCGTCTCCGAACCGAGCGCGAAACCTTCGGCCGTACTTGGACACGCCATCCGGGCCCGCGCCACGTGCATCTTTGGGAGCCGGAGTCGACGCCGCGTCGACCTCAACAGACGCCCTGACCCGTTGTGCGGTACATCAACCCCTCGAGATCACACCGAGGCCCGAAGACGCCCCATCGAACAACTGGCGCCTCAGCAGAGCATCGTCTCGTCACTGCCGGAGAGCCGGAGCCGGTGAGGGTGTGAACCCTCCACCGATCAAAGTGCACCGGCCACAGTCGCGACATCCATCGCAGGCATGGCGACCGCGACCACGACAATCACGATTGCCAGGAAAACCATGCGCCTCGATCTTCGCAACGCCTTCCCCGAGGCCGTAGGTGCGTGAAGTCAGGTACCGACACGAGGACGTTGTCGAAGCTGAGACCCCCAAGCCACGGCGACCGGCCGCGCCGTTACCGAAAGCCGGCGGGCTTCAAGTCGAGTGCTTCAGCGTCGATACGTCCCGGTAGGTAGCCGTCGTCTCTCCGAAGGCCCAGATTGCGTTTCGCGCTGCGTGCATCGGTCCCGACTCGGCGTAGCGCGGCCGTGCTCGTCGCGCTGGCGATGTTCCTTGGGGCGTCAGTTGGTCGCGCGATCGCCCTGACCGCGGCGTCTTCTTCGGCGGTCCCGCCGAAGGTGGCGACTCCTGCGATCGCACCAAAGACGACGCGGCCGGCTCGGGTGTTGCTGATCGGTGACTCGATCCTGGATCAACAGGGTAGCGCCGCGGCATTTGTGCTCCGCCAGGCGGGAGTCGACGCCAGGGCAGTCGGCGTGTGGGGATCCGGACTACTCACCGTGGATCAATACGACGACGGCAAGACCAAACTGTCGGGCTTTTGGTTGCACAAGGCGACGAAGCTGATCTCGAACTTCGATCCCGATGTGGTCGGGGTGTACCTGAACCACAACTATTTGGCGCCCTTCCCGCACGACGCGGCCGGTCACGTGATTACCGACCTGTGGTCTCCCGCAGGCCAGCTCATGATCGCCCAACAGGCGCGTGCGTTGATCACGATCTTGCGAGCACGTCGCGCGAAGGTCTTCTTCATTTCGCCGGTCCCGGCTGGCGCGATCTCCAACCCTGACCCGAACGTCTGGGACCCGATCTGGCACGGGTACCTACCGGTCTTACGATCAATGCATGTCGCGGTCGCTGATACGGCTGGGCCACTCGAAGCCGCCAACGGCCTACGCGCCGAGACGAAGCCATCGTGCACCGGGACACCCCAGCGGATCCGACTCGCTGGCAACGTGCACTTGACCCGCTTCGGGGCCGGACTGGCCGGCACCGCGCTGGCCGACTATGTCGCGAGCGTCGTCCACGCGAACCTCCGCGGGAACGTCGCGCCGGGCGACACGACCGCCGCGCTTGTGTCAACGGCCGATGGACGCGGCTACTGGCTCGTCGGCTGTGACGGTTCCGTCTACCACTTCGGAGATGCCACACACCTCGCCGGCGCCCGGGTCGCGATCGCTGGACATCACGGAGTCGTCGCCGCCGTCTCGACCCCAACCGGAGCCGGGCTGTGGCTCATCGCCGCCGATGGCACCATCGCGACCGTCGGCGACGCGTCCCCGATGTCGTTCACAAGCCGGTCGTCAGCGCCGATCGTCGACGCGACCGCGCTCCCGGATGGGAATGGGCTATTGGCGACCACCGCATCCGGCATCGTGTTGCACGCCGGAGCGGCTCGACCGTACGGCGAGCTTTCCCACGACGGTCTCCATGCCGAGGTCGTCGCTATCAGCGCAACCCGCGACGGTTACCGACTGGTCGAAATCGACGGGAGCGTCGTCGTCTTCGACAAGGGACACAGGTACACCTCCGCCGCACCGTTGAAGACACTCAATGGTGCGATCGTGGCGTTGGCGGCAACTCGCGACAACCGTGGGTACTGGCTCGTCGGTAGCGATGGTGGCGTCTTCACATTCGGTGACGCGCGATTCGACGGGACCGGCACCTGGCATCCGCCCGCCTACCCGTACAGCGCTGTCATCGCCACACCGGGACCCACGATCGGAATCGTTGCCACACCCGGACCGGAACAGGGTTACTGGATCTTCGGCACAACCGGACGGGTCACAGCTCGCGGGGCCGCCAGCTACTACGGAGGCGACAACAACCTCGCTCTGTTCACCCAATGAGCGGACCCGCCGACACGCCGAAAGTGTATGTGGGTGCCGTGACGGCGGAACCGGATTCATCGAAGGCGACTTCTTGAAGCGCGCGACTGCTCGGTGAATAGACCGCTCACCACGACCGACGACAAGAGATGTTTGCTTCCGACACCACCCCCACGAGCGGCTGACGTGTCACGAATCTCAAGTCAGACTCGGAACGCGTCGTCAGGCATGTATGTCCGTTGGTCACGTTGCAGCGCTGGCCTACACTGAAACCAGAAGCCATGGAGGGCAGGTCCGCGTGAACGCTACGGCGAGTCCTTTTGATCACCTGCCCGAGTCGCAGTCGGTTCCGGTGGCGCTTGCCGACAGTCCGTCGACCACGTGGTGCCAGGTCATGCTTGGCGCTGTCAGCTTCGGCGGTGCGTGCCTGATGTTGTACGGCAATGCGCAGAACTCCGGCCGAGGGGCCGGACCGATTGCGTCGATCGTTGGCACCGCCATCGTCTCGACGTTCGTGGCGCTCGTGTTGGTCGCCGCGGTGGTGCGGTCGGTGCGGGACAAGGCCGCGGGCCAGCAACACATCCGACGTTTCGAGGTTCACTGCTCGACATGCGAGACGAGGCTTGCTGGTGGCTACCGCGGCCAAGGAGAGACCGAGGCGCTAGCCAGAGTGTTGAAACGACATGAAGACGACGCGCACCCTCCGTACGATCCGACGATCCGCAAAGTTCTGGAAGTTCGAATCGCCCTCGTCAACGCTGGAACGCTTGCCTTGCCGACCATGATCAGGCGGTACCGGCTTTCTGCTTTGACGGACTGAGCCACGCGCCGAGGAACGGGGGTTATCGACGCCCTCGTTGGTTCTCGTCCGACGGCTCGCCCGCTGACTGCGCCGGGCGGTGAAGCAGATCCGCCGCCCGACACTCCTATCAACCCTCCTTGAGACTCCGGTCTCGGAGCTGGGCGCGTTCCTTTATCAGCACGAGCGTCTGATGGACCGTGTACTCAGCATCCACGCCAATCATGCCGTGTGCTTGAAAGGACGGGAGTGAGTTCGTGACGAGTCGGCACCGTGTACACCGTCTCGGCATGAAATGCGGCGTCGGTGGCATCGGAATCGAGCCCGCTATGCGACGTCCCTTGCACGACCATAGGCCCCTGTCGAGAACCCCAATCAGGCGGGTGAAGCCGCTCCACATTCCGGCTACTAGGGGCCGAAGTTCCGGACCCGAGCCGACATCGCGGCGCCCCTGACGTCCAACACTCATCCCGAGGAACTCGCCCGTGTCAACGGGGACAGATCGACCTGCTTGTCCGCAGCGACACGACCGGGACAGACTCCCAGCCTGTGGGTATCGCCTACCTCTGCGATCTGGACCTTCGCTGCGCGTTCGTCGTCTGGGACAGTGACGTGACCCCCCGGCAGTGGAGCGACCAGTTGGATCGGATCATGGCTGATCCGGCGTTCCCGCCCGGGCCGTACGTCCTGGCCGACCTCAGCACCGCGGGAGGAGCCCCGAGCATCACAACCGACGTGATCGACGAGATGGCTCGCCGTTGGGTTACCTACGCGGCAGAACTCGGCACGATGCGGTGGGCGATCATCCCGGACGGTGCGTGGGACAAAGCACGACGCTTCGAATGCGAGGTCGAAGGATCGAATATTCACCCGATGGTCTTCAACGAACCCTGGTCGGCGTGTGCTTGGCTCGGTCTCGACGTCGATATTGCTCGCCCGATTCTTACCGACCTCCGAGCCGGACTCCGTACCTAATGGGATCGGCCATCTTGCCATCCCATTTACGCACTTGTCGTCCGGAATCGGACTTCCACGGTTGCCAGGGATCCCAAGGCGCATCGCAGTCACGTCCTGTCACGCGCTGGCAACCGCGACGGACAGTGGCACGTCTGCCCACCTCGATCGCGCGATTTACCAACTCCAGTCTCGGAGACGCACAACGTCGTCGTGCGTAAGGCCGGTGTCGTTTCGACCCGTCCAGCGTTTGCTGCGTGGGCGGGGTCGGAACCCAAGGGACACCTCGTCGTTCTTCGGTTCTCCCTGTTGACCATTGCCGAGTGCTCGGGTGGGTCGTAGATTTGTGATCGGGGTTGGGGGGAACAGGTGCTGATCGTTCTTGGGCTTCTCGTCGCGATCATCATTTCGATCGCGATCGAGACCAGCCGGTGGGAGTTCTGACAAAGCCAGTCAGGCGCCACCCTACGGCGCGAGCATGACGACGCGGTGCGGGCACGCCGTGGAGATCTACAGTCACATCCGTAGCGCTGTGATTTCAAATCGATGCCGCGCCTGAGTGCGTTTCAGAACTCGTTGGGGGGACCAGCTTCGGTATCACGCACCCGTATGGGTGCGAAGCGACGACCCAATAGCTGACGACGGCTGACAACTGGAGGAACCGCGTTCTTTGTAACAACTGTCATCCTCGGGTGCGGGCTATGCCAGCCTTTTTCAACACATCCCCGGACACGCCAGCGTCACGCCACGCGCTCCATCGGATCCCACGCTTCTCGCTGAATCGTCCAGCCACTTTCACGAACGCCGACTCCAGACTCCTGACGTCCGCGCCGGTCGCCGCGCTTGCCGGTGCGAGCCTGGCCTGAAGATCGCGGACTTCTTGAGCCGCCACCACCTTGTCGACGCCGGTCGCGGTCTTGGCGCGTGCCGGGGCCTGAACGAGACGTTGCTCCAGGACCGCGTTCGAAACCTTCCTTCCTCTCTTCTTGGGAACGGTGATCGCCGCCAAATAGGCGTCGATAGTCGCGCTCATGGATCGGCCTTCCGCGAGCGCCTTCTTGTGCGCGGCGCTCATCGTTCGGTTCACCGTCTTCTTCGCGGCAGGGACGTCGCGACGGTGTGGAAGGAAAGAATCTGCGCGCCGTGCGGTTCAAAGCGTTCTGGCAGGTGATACTCGACCGGTCCCTGGTATGAGGTCGCTACACGATTCTGACCGTGCGCGATAATCAACGGCGTGCTCATTCGGATCGAAGGTTCCGACCTGCCGGGAGGCGAGTGCGGTGCAGGACCGGACTTCCCAGACGGTCACCACAACATCCACGTCGCAGTCCAAGGCCGCAAAGGCCAACAAGATCTCTACGGCCTCATCCGCGCCGACGCGAAGACCGTGTCCTGGGATCTCGACTGCACGATCGCGTCGCCGCCACCCGTAACCGATCTGCGGGGACCCATTATCCACGGCGCACCGCGACGACGATTCATCTACCTCACCTGGGGCGTAGTCGATGACGACGGAACATTCACGATGTTCCGTCGTGCGAAACTGTTGTTCGATGCCGTCCCGCCAATCGTGATGGCACGCGCGATCGCTATGGGTGGCCTGGTCGGTCAGCTTGGACTCACCGACGACCAAGGCTGGCCCTTGTGCGCCGCCGTACGGCCACCCCGAATCCTGTGGACGGCGACGACGACGGGGTGACAACTCATGGCGCGCCGCCAGTTCGAGAAACAAGCAGCCATAGCGCAGGGTTCACCCAGCTTTGCGACCAGTCCGACCGATCGCGGAGCCAGGTTCGACGACGGTGCAACGCCCGCCAGCAAGTCTCGGCAGGTCTGCTGATTAGCCGTTGTACAGCGCAGTGGTGAGTGTGACGACGATCGGTCTCGTCACGTGGCCTGCGAAGTTGTCGTGGATGAAAGCCTCGATCGTGTTGAGAAGGCCTCGTCGGTTCTCGGGGGTCATCATCTGCGTGCCCGAGTAAGAGAGCATCAGTTTCCGATATTCCTTCGCCGTGTAGGTCTGGTTCCAGTCATAGAATCGCGTCTCAACGCCCGTGAATCGGTCATCTTCGAGCAGTGGACGACGAATCGCCGGTGCGACCGCATCGCGCTCAGGAATCGGAGGGCCCGTGTGCGCTTCCCCGTAGTACGCGTAGATAGGTTGGGTCGCAGCGAAGAAACCCTCGTCGTCGGGCGAACGCACCTGGTTCAGATCTACAACTGCCAACACGCCGCCAGGCCGGAGCATGTGCGCCGGTCGATCGAGCTGTGCCTTCGGTGAGATCCAGTGGTAGGCGGTCGCCGAGAACACGGCATCCACACTGTGGATAGAGATATCGACTTCTTCGAAGTCGCCCACCGTCACGATCAAGCGCTCGGATCGCACAAGTTCAACGAGCTTGGCCGCCATGGAAGACCCAAGTTCGACAGCATGAACCGTCGCGCCGTGCCGGAGCAGGTCTCCCGTCGCCTGACCGGTCCCAGGACCAACCTCAACCACGAACGGGTCTCGTGGCAACAACCCGAACAAATCTACGAACAGCGCGGGAGGATATCCGGGTCGAATCTCGTCGTACACATCCACCGCGTTGTCGAACGACCTTCGCGGATCGGTCGGGACCTCGGCCATCGATCCAGTATCGCCGCACTCTGTCCCGCCATCCAACGAGCGGGGAGCGCCATTCCGAGCGACGTGAAGGCTGTCCTGTTGTGTGCATGCTCGCCTCCCCACGGATGGCGACACGGTCGAGATCCCGTCCGAGTCCACACCAGCGTCCCAGCAGCCCGTTGGCGGAAGATGCCCGCAGCTATCAGCCTTGACGACAAGTCGGTTCGTCGGCGCCAGTACGACGTAGCACGATCGAACGTAGCGAACACTCCGACAGCCGCGACGGCCGATCGCGCGGCCATGACGGCACCCGTCCTCCGCTGACGGTGAAACGAGGTGTCTTGCAGACACACCCATGTTTCGCCATCGCCGATAAGGGGCGTCCCGCCGACTGTCGGGAGAGGAAGGCGGCGGTGCAGGGACCGTTCCGTCTTCGGAACGCCGATTCGGTGCCCGAGAGCCGGTTCACGTGGGTGCAGACTTGTGGCATGACCACGGGCAACGCCGAGGGCGAAGCGGGGCCGGTTGAAACCATCGACGTTGGCGCCGACGCGGTTGACACCCGCACGGCACCGCGATGGCTTCGGTCGTTCCGGTCGGTGGTGCAGCCGATCGGAGCCGAGGAACGTGAGCCGTCGAGGCGGTGGCTCCGGCTGCTGCCGCTCACGTTGGTGGTCGTGTCGTGCGTGTTCAGCCTCGTCGTCTTGCGCAGCGAGACCACACCGGCCAACAACTTGAACGACAGCGCGTTCCATCTGGAGATGGTCCGCTGGGCCGATCACCAGATCGGCGAGGGCAAGGTGCCGCTCGACGGGTGGTTCCCCAACCTCACTCTCGGATCCTCGTTCTTTCATCACTACCAGAGCCTGCCGTACACCCTCACTGCCTACGCGGCGCGCATCACCGGACTGGGCGACACGACCACATATCTGTGGATCTTGTATTTGATGCTCGCGTTGTGGCCGATCTCGGTGTACCTGGGCGCGCGGCTGCTCAGCTTGGAACGATGGCCCGCGGCCGCCGCGGCCCTGGTCTGCCCGCTCATCGTCAGCGCCAGCGGCTACGGATACGAGCACGGCAGCTACACCTGGCAGGGCCTCGGCGTGTTTACGCAGCTGTGGGGGATGTGGCTGCTGCCACTCGCGTGGGGCCTCACCTACCGGGCGGTCACGAAGGGCGGCAAGTGGTACGCGCCGGCTGCGCTCGTACTCGCGCTCACAATCGCGACGCACCTCATGACCGGATATCTCGCGGTGCTCACCATCGGTGTGTGGGTCTTGTTGCGGCGTCATAGCTTCTTGCGTCGGGTGGGTCGTGCCGCGGTCGTCGCGGTCGGCGGGCTCGCCACCGCGGCGTGGGTGCTTGTTCCGCTCCTCGCGGATCGTAACTATTCGGCGCAGACGCAGTTCTACAAGGGCAAGTTCTACGACGACTCGTACGGTGCCGGCCAGATTCTGCGCTGGTTGTTCACCGGCGAGATGTTCGACTTTCACCGCTTTCCGATCTTGTCGTTGCTGGTCGCGGTCGGTTTCGTCGTATGCGTCATCCGCGCCCAAGGTTCGGAGGCGGCGCGGGCCGTGCTCGGTGCGTGGACGTTGAGTCTGTTCCTCTATTTCGGTCGGGCGACGTGGGGTGTCCGTTCGGTCGTCAACCTTCTGCCCGGCAACGGCGACCTTCAGATGCACCGGTTCATGATCGGGGTCGACCTCGCGAGCATCTTCATCGCCGGGTTCGGTCTCGTCGCGGTGGCTCGGTTCACTGCCTTCGTCGTCCGACGGCTGCTGGCAGTGGTTCGTCGCGTACCGTTCCGGACCGCGATCGTCTGGCCGGTCGTCGCCGCCGCGATGTTGGTCATGCTCGCCCCCGCCTGGTCGGAGGTCGGCCACTACGACCTGCGCGACGGCACACTCATCGCGTACCAACGCGCCTCGGAGAAACAGGACGGCGCCGACTTCAAAGCGTTGGTGCTGGAGGCGGAACGGCTCGGCGGCGGACGGATCTACGCCGGCCTGCGCGCCGAAGTGTGGGCGAACGAATACCGCGTCGGGAACGTGCAGGCGTTCGCCGAACTCGAGAACTACGACGCCGACGCGATCGGCTATCCGTTCCGCACCGTCCAATCGCTGTCCACCGACGTCGAAGCCAGCTTCGGAGACACGAACCCCGCGCAATATCAGATCCTCGACGTCAAGTACATGATCCTGCCCGCGGGCCTCGCGCCGCCGGTGCCGGCGAAGCTCATCGATTCGGCCGGCCGCCATCGGCTCTACGAGGTCAACACGTCGGGCTACTTCCAGATGATCGACGTAATGGGATCGATCGACGAGAACCGAACCGACGTGGACAGCGCCTCGTACACGTTCCGCTACTCGGACCTCGCAACCGAAAACATCTATCCGTCGGTCGCGTTCAACGGAGCGCCGCCCGCCCCGCAAACCTCGCCCGGCACCTCGCCGCCGCCCGGCGCACCCGGCATCGTGCTCGAACAGGACAGCAGCGATGCGGTGAACGGCTCGTACACGGCGACGGTGCACGCCAACCGAACCGCGGGCGTGCTCCTCAAAGAGTCGTTCGACCCGCGCTGGCACGTCACCGTCGACGGGATCGCCGAGAAGCCGATCATGATCGCACCCAGCTTCGTCGGCGTCGAAGTGCCGCCGGGTACGCACACGATCCACTTTCAATATCAGCCGTACCCCGACTACCCAACACTCGTCACCGCCGGGCTACTGACGCTGGCGCTGCTGTTCGTGCTGCCGCGACGCAAGTGGCTCCTCTCGCGACTCCACCCATCGCGACGGCGCGGAAAGGTCGAGCCGGCCACAATTGACGGCGGTTAACGGTGCCTCCTGCTGCCGAACGCGGACCTCGAACCCCGCTCCCCCAGTTCCGCAATCAACATGCGGGCGGAGATGTCCCATCGGCAGACTGTCGAGCTTCGCTGGCGTGAGCAGTGCGCTGATCGAGCGTCCGACTGCGGCCGCATCGATCCAAAACAATCGGAGTCCTTCGGCTGTGAGATCGTATAGTCGACGGCCGGCAGGTCGATGCGCGATGTCAACATCGCGTCCGTCAACGGCGTTGTCGACTGCCCTATCCGAAGAGGGCGGTCGCAGCCTTGCTGAGCGCGATGTCGAGTCCAGCGATCGTAGCGACAACGAGCACCAAAACAATGAGTATGAGTGTCGCGTTGTTCACCACCGACGAGCGAGCGGGCCAGGCGACCCTCTTATATTCGCCACACGCTTGCCGCAACCACTCGATCAAGGAGAACCGAGTCGGACGGTGCGGCCATCGCGGATCGTCGGGCGGCGGTCGATCGCCGCTTGACGGGGGCGCAGGCGGCAACGGAGGTCCGGGAGGGACACGCTCGCTCGCCGTCATCGGCTCCACGAACTCAGCGTACAACTCCGAAGGGGCGATCGGATCCGTGCCTGCTCGTGCGGCCGTGTCTTGAGCGCTCTGCCCCTGCCTCCGTGAAAGGTTGAGTTGTTGTCGACCGGTGGGAGAACCGTGGACGGATAGACCAACGCGAGCGGCGCGAGCGTGGCATCGTGTTGCCATCGGCGTCGAGCTGCACGCCGCATTGCTAAACAATGAGCCACGCTCGCCAGTCCGCCCGCCAACCGCCACTCCCGCGCACCCTGCCGTCGCCGGTCACCCAGGTCGGGCTGGGAGCACCAAAGGCGAGCCGACAAGCCACGTACGTCACAGTGTTCGATCCAAACTCCAAGCACTGCGCACTCGGACGCGCTCATCGCGTGCAGGTCGCCGTGCAACTCAAAGAGTCGAAATCCCGTGAGACACCGCATCGTTGACCGCCCGAACGGGCGACGTCGCGGTCGTCGCAGATGCCGCCGAGGTTTCTCATACCGCCGACACAAGCACCGACGGTCGAAGAGAGCAGCTGCGCAGACGCAGACTTCAAATGACCCGATTGACGCGACGATGACGCTCGGCCACTGCGGGTCCGCTTCGAAATCCCGACGCGTTGCTAGCCATGGTGAAGACGGATCGAACAGGAACACCAATCACACGCCTCACAGTCCGTAGACCACCTCGGCGGTTCGTCACGCATATCGATGTTGCCTGCCTACCGACCAGCGGCAAGACTTCCGAACTGTGAACGATCCGCTATTGCGTCACCTGCGCTGGCAGTGCGCCCGGTGTGGCGCTGTCCGCGGCACCGATGCTCACGAGGTCAGAACTACCGAAGGGCTCTTGACGTTCTACCGTTGCAGGGCGTGTGGTTCGGCCGTGGACCCCACGACGCCGGGCGGAGCTGTCGTGTTGACGACCCTGGGGCCCGAGACGCGCAACTGACGGCGGGTCGGTGGGTTACGACTTGACGATGAGCGCGACAGTCGAGGCAACGATGTCGATCGAGAACGCGATCAGGCGTCGACCGGTCTTCGCATCCGTCCGGGCGGCGCTCGGTAGGTCGGATGTGACGCACAATCAAAGTCCGCGTCGGCGACCGCGATTCGAAATCCCGAGTCTGCTGCTTCACCATTTCTAGCAATTGGTTACCGGTTCGCCGCACCCATGACCGAGACTCGGGATCGTTCCTTCCATCCGGAACCGAACGGTTCCACGGCGGTCCCAATTCGGGGGCCGAGGTTCGATAATTACCCGACGTCAACGCCTACGACCACACCACATCAGATTGAGATATCGGCGTCAGTCGTGGCCCTGGTCGATGGCGGCGACCGTCGGTGCCGGCAGCCCATCCATTGCCTCGATGATGCGTCGCGCGATCGGTGCTGCGGTCTGTGCGCCGTAGCCCGCCTGTTCGACCACGACGACCGCAACATATTCGGGTTTCTCGGGGGTGCCGCCGAACATCGCCACGAACAGCGACGTATCGCCCTTGCCGGCAACTTGTGCGGTACCAGTCTTGCCGGCAACTGGATACTGCGCCAGAGGGAAACCCTGGAAGGCCTGGTAGGCCGTGCCCTCGGCGGGCGGGCCCTGGTTTACTGCGCCCTCGAAACCCGCGAGCATCGCCGCGCGCGTGGTGGGGTCGAAGTCGATGTGGCGGATCGCCTTCGGTGCAATGGTCTCCAGTGGCTTGCCTTGCGCGTTCACGACCTTTTCTTCGATCCGCGGCTGCCAGAGCGTGCCGCCGTTGGCGAACGCGGCGTACGCGTTGGCGAGCTGCAACGGCGTGACGTCGATGTCCTGGCCGACCGCCGGGTAGATGTCATCGAACGGGTACCAGATGCTGTGCGACAACTGGGCAGCCTTGGTCTTGTAGTTGTCATCGGCGAACGCTCTCACCCATGCCGGGTCCTGCACCAGACCGGCCTTCTCGTCGAGCTCGAAGCCGGTCGCGGCGCCGAAGCCGAGTTCCCGCGCCTCGGTCTGGATGCCGAGCCCGCGTTGGGTGTCACCAGTGTTCCAGACGTCCCAGAAATCGTTGCCGACGGTGTAGAAGTACGCGTCGCTTGACACGGTCAGCGCCTGCTGAAGATCGACGGTCCCGAATGGCTCGCTGTTCGCGTTGGTGTAGGTCGTGCCGTGGAGCGGCACCGAACCGGTGTCGTCGAACGGCTCGCTGACGCTCCGGATTCCGTATTTCGTCATCGCGAGCGCCGTCACGAGCTTAAACGTCGAGCCGGGCGCGTACTGGCCTTCGGTCGCGCGATTCAACCATGGTTGGTTGCTCGCCGGGTTCTGCAAGAGGTCGTAGTTGGCAGAACTGATACCGCCCACCCACCAACCCGGCGGGTAGGAAGGGTAGCTGGCGTCGGCGACAACCGCGCCAGTGTCGGCGTTCAGAACGATCGCGGCGCCGGCCGGGGCTTTCAGCGTTTCGTAGCGGTCTTTGACGTTGACGTCCTGAAGTAGGCGGGCCGAAAGAATGCCTTGTTCGAGCGACGTTTGCGCCGCTCGCTGCACGCTCGCATTGATCGTCAAGTACACGTTGTCGCCCACGGATCCGGGATCGACCGACACTGGTGAACCGACTTGTTGACCGGCGGGATCCACTTCGATCGTCTCGCGGCGCGGCTTGCCTCGCAGCACCGATTCGAACGCGGCCTCGGCACCGGACTGCCCGACCTCATCGCCGGGCTGATATCCGCGTTTCTTCAAGGTCGCTAGCTCCTTCGCGTCGATTGCACCGACGTAACCGAGTACCTGCGCCGCGTCCTCGCCGTCGTCGAGCGCCGGGTAGGCGCGCACCGTGAGTTCGACCACGTGCACACCGGGATAGTCCTCTTGGTCCTGGAGGATCGCGAGCCGATCAGGCTGCGACACGTTGAGCGCGACGACCGCAGGCTCGAGCGGCGACTGCCGTTCGCTCGTGTACTGCGACTCGAGGGACTCCACCGGAAGCTTGAGCTGCTCGGCAAGTTGGCCGAGCACGCGGGCCGCAGTGGATTTCGAGAGGTTCCGATCGACAGTGACCGCCCATGATGCAGTGTCCTCCACGAGCACCTCGCCGGTGCTGTCCAAGATTTCGCCGCGCGGATTCTGGGTCTGGATCACCCGGGTGTTGTCGACGACAGCCTGAACCTTGAGGTTGTCCTCGGGACCCGACTGCAAGAACCACAGCCGCGCGAGGAGCGTGCTGAACAGTACGACGACGACGACGCCAACGATGCTAACGCGAACGCGACTGTTGTCACTCATGCGAAGAACGCGGCATGCGGAGTCGGTGACCTTCGAAGAAAGATGCGTGCGCGGCAACCACCGGCATGCCAGGCGACGCCTGCTCGAACGGAGTTCAAACTACCCGTCCGAACCACTCCGGAGGCAGCGAGCCCTCGTTTCACCCACCTCCGGCGCGACAAGGGCGTAAGGCTCCGCAATCCGGCGAACTCCGCACGGATCTCGCCGCCGCCAGGCAGTATCCCAAACCAGCGATGCCGGTCGGCCGTGGAGCTGGGCGCCATCCCTATAACTCGTAGCGTCTCCTGAACGTCCGGGGATTTGCCTCCGTTTTCGGCCGAAATCAGCTTCGGTCAGTGCCGCAGATGGGTGCCGGTTGATCTGAGCGCTGAAGGCTGCCGATCCCGGCGGGACATGATTGGTCCCGTTGAGTCTCGGCGAAAGCATGATCATCGGTCCCCGCCCGCCGCGAACTGACCCGTTGTCGGGTCTTTCGACATCCAGAGCAGGGCACTGGAGCAACCCACAGAGGCGGCATCCGCCTCCTGAGGACGGCTCGTCGTGGGCGGACGGCGATGGCTGATTGCGATCCGGACCAAACAGTTGAGCTGGTTGCGGCGTGTCTGGTCTTGTGGCCGCCTCTGGGGCACACTCGCCGGTCGTGACGACTGACGCCCCGCGTCAATTCGACTCGTTCTTTCGGTCTGAGTATCCGCGTCTGCTGCGCGTGTTGTCTTCGGCAGATCTGAGCGCCGATGACGCGTTGCAGGAGGCGTTCGCGAAGGCGGCACAGTTATGGGATCGCGTCTCCGGCTACGAGGACCCTGCCGGTTGGGTTCGCCACGTAGCCGTGCGGCGCATGCTCGACGAACGGCGATCTTCGCGACGCAAGCGCGCCGCGATCGAGCGGCTGAGCGCGTTGTCGAACCGTGACGACGTCGATCGAGATGCCGTGATCGATCTCGCGGCAGCGATTGGCGATTTGCCGTGCCAACAGCGTGTCGCGCTCTCGCTGTTCTATCTCGGAGGATTGACGTCCACACAAACTGGCGAGGCAATGGGGATCAGCGCAGGCGCGGTGCGCTTTCATCTCCACGAGGCTCGGGCCCGGCTTCGCGAACGCTTGGAGGTCCGCGATGACTGACGACGACCTTCGTGACACTTTCGGCGACGAGCTCACCGAGGCCTTGCGTATCCGTTCTCGCCTTCGCGCCTCAACGGAGGTTCCTGTCGCGGTCCTGAGTCAAGTCCCGCGCCGCCGGACCCGAAGGCGTCTCCTGACCGCGACGCTGGCTGTCGCGCTGGTGGCGAGCGCTGCCACGGTGATCGCCTTCCGTAGTCCCGCCACGACGACGGGCGTCCGCGTCGCAACTTCGCCGTCATCGACGGCCCGGCCGACCGCGATGGCGCCCTCAGTCGAGGCGAGGACCGGTGTTGCGGACTGGACATGGGTGAGCGCGGTGCAAGGTTGGGCGCTCGTACGAAAGCGTTGCGGCGAGACCGTGTGCATGTCACTGCACGCGACGGACAACGGCGGTCTCAGCTGGACAACGGTACCTACACCCGAGCTTCTCGATACGTCCGCCCAACACAGTGTTGGCATGACCTGCGCGACGCATCTGTGCGTCTCGGGTGTGCGATTTGCGACCACTCGAATCGGATGGTTGTTCGGCCCGACGTTTCTGCAGACGACTGACGGAGGTCGGCGCTGGACCCGAATGCCCGGCCCTGCGGTCATCGATGTCGAGGCGTCGCAGGGTGTCGCGGTGCGCCTCACGGCTACGGACTGGGACGCTTGTGGTGGGGGGTGCACGTCTCACATCGAACGGACGCGGCTCGATGCGGGATCGTGGCGACCCGTGTCGACGCCCGCGTTCGGAACTTCGTCTTTGATCATCCTGGGATCAGACGTGTACCTGGTCAGTGTCCCCAATCCAGGTCGTGCCGGCCACGCGGAGCTGCGTCGCTCAACCGACGCGGGCAAGACGTGGGCCGAGATGATCGACCCGTGCACGGGCGGGAGCAACGATCACATCGCCACCTCCGCCAGCGCGGCACCCGACGGGGTGTTCGTCGTGCTCTGCTCGGCTCGCCAGCAGCCGATGTCGCCATTCGTCCGGATCTCCACCGACGGTGGCACAACGTTCGGACCGCGACGTCCCGTCCCACTGAACGATTTCGGTGTCGTCAGGGCCGCGTCCGCGCAGACCTTGGCTGTCGGCTACAGCACCAACAGCGCGAACGGTGTGCTGGTCTCCGATGATCAGGGCGCGACGTGGCGTGCGGCGTTTCGCCCACCGCTGACGGCGAGTGATTTGGTCACGCTTGGGTGGGAGGACTCCACAACGGCCCGAGTCTCGTTCAGTTCCGACACGATCTGGACCACGCGCAATGCCGGACTCGATTGGACCGGCAACCAGGTCACGCCGTAACGACATGCGACGGCATGCCGCCGCGTCCGCCGTCCGACGACGCACATTCGTTCCGGATGCCCGGTGACAGCACGGAGCTCTCGAGCATGGCAGGCTGAGTCGGCAGCTGCGATGACGACACCGCGTTTGCGGTACTCGCCTGCGCTTGACGGATTGCGCGCGGTCAGCGTGATCGCCGTGATGTTGTGGCACAACAACCCGCTCGGAATGGTCCGCGGCGGCTTCTTGGGCGTCGAGGTCTTCTTCGTGATCAGTGGCTACCTCATCACGTCGCTGTTACTCGTGGAATGGTCGGCGCGTTCTCAGATATCGATCCGACACTTCTACGTCCGACGTGCCCGACGCCTCCTCCCTGCACTGTTCGTGCTGCTCGCGGTCGTGACCGCGTATTCCGTGCTGTTCCTGCGGTCCGACTCGCATTCGTTGGGTCTCGACATCCTCTCCGCAATGACGTACACCACCAACTGGTTGTTCATTGCGCGTCACGTGTCGTACGCCGCGGCGCTCGGCCGTCCCTCGCTGCTGCAACATCTGTGGTCCCTGGCAGTCGAAGAGCAGTTCTACCTCCTCTGGCCGTTGCTGTTCGTGGGACTGATGCGCGCCGCGCACGGTCGTCGCGGACCAGTCGCTGCGGTGATCGTCGGCCTCGCGGCCGCATCAGCGACGTGGATGTGGGTGCTGTACAACCCGTACTCGGACCCTTCCCGCGTCTACTTCGGAACCGACACTCACGCCTCGGGGCTGTTACTCGGCGCCGCGTTCGCGCTGGTATGGCGGCCGAACCACCTCACAACGCGCGCGGGTGCTCGCGCGCCTGTCACCCTCGACCTGGTCGGCGTCGCCGGCCTCGTCGGGCTC
>Ga0182024_10006724_pt1 | contig 25108 bp, 18 predicted proteins | sample P32metaG_FD_120480 | JGI IMG/M metagenome (GOLD analysis project Ga0182024, IMG submission 120480) | Permafrost microbial communities from Stordalen Mire, Sweden - P3-2 metaG (Illumina Assembly) | ecosystem: Environmental > Terrestrial > Soil > Wetlands > Permafrost | place: Sweden: Stordalen...
CTGATGGTGGCGCGCGGCGATCTGGGCGTGGAGCTTGCGCTCGAGACCGTGCCCATCCGGCAGAAGGAGATCGTGAGCGCGGCGCGCCGCCTCGGCAAACCTGTCGTTGTCGCAACGCAGATGCTGGAATCGATGATCGAAGCGGCGGTACCCACGCGGGCAGAGGTTTCCGACGTAGCGACCGCAATTTTCGATGGCGCTGACGCGGTGATGCTGTCGGCGGAAACTGCGGCGGGAAAGCATCCCGTGGAAGCGGTGGCGATGATGGACAGGATTGCCTGCGCGGTCGAGACCGGTCCGCTTTTTCAATCCTTCATGGATGCGCAACGTTGCGCGCCGGAGGAAACGACACCCGACGCGATCATGGCTGCGGTCCACCAGATCACGCACACCATGCATGCGCGCGCGATCGTGTGCTGGACGAAATCGGGATCGACGGGATTGCGCGCCGCGCGCGAGCGCCCGGAGGCGCCGATCATCGCGCTGACCCCCAGCCTCGATACGGCGCGCCGGCTTTCACTCGCCTGGGGTCTTCACTGCGTGCTCACGGAAGACGCGCATGATCTCGACGACGTCGTGGAGCGCGCCGCACATTTCGCCCAGGTGGAAGGTTTCGCGAAGGGCGGCGAGCGGATCGTCGTCACCGCGGGCGTCCCGCTAGGCACCCCCGGCGCGACGAATCTTCTCCGCGTCGCGTTCGTGGGGGGAAGGTAGCGCTAAATCCTCTCGCCCTCGACCTCGCGGGAGAGCTGCTGTACCTCGTGGTCGACATTGGCGAAATGGCGGTCGATCGCGAGTGCCTTGCGCAGCACCTTGAGCGCGTCGCGCTTGTCGCCATATTCCGCCAGAATGGACCCCAGTTCTGCCATCGCGGCGAACTGGCGCGGATTGAGCGTCACCGCCTTCTGCAGACTGATGATCGCGCCTTCGTCGTCGCCGCCGACCGCCTGAAGCTTTCCGCGCTGATGCCAGCCTTCGGCGTATTCCGGCGCAATTTCGGTGACCACCTGCAAAAAGCTTCGCCCCGTATCGAGATCGCCCGCAGCCAGCGAAGCCGCCGTACGCGCCATCAAAAGATCGACACTGGCGCTTCCCGACTGGAGGAAGAGCGTGAGAATCTGTTCCTCGATCGGTTTCGCCTCCTCATCCGAGGCGACTTTGGCGAGCTGCCCGAAAAGCGTGTCAACCTGCGGGTTTGCGGCATGTGCTACAGGCGATTGCTGCGTGCGATGCGGTGACGCGCCCGCGACGGAAAAAGCGGCAAGAGACACTGCAAACAGCAGCGTGCGCATGGAAAACCCTATTCCGAAACGGCAGCCTGCATCATCGAATACGTTCGGCGGACGCACGCGTTCCCGCGGAAAGCCGGAGTCGCGAGGAATATCGCACTGGCGCCAGATATTGCGCCTGACCGGAACCTGCGGGGGTTAACCCTGGCGGGCCTTGAAGCGCGGGTTTTTCTTGTTGATCACATAGGTCCGGCCGCGGCGGCGGATGACGCGGCAGTCCTTGTCGCGCTTTTTGAGAGAGCGCAGCGAGTTTCGGACCTTCATGACACGCCTTCGAAAGCCTGGGCGGGCAAACCGCCAAAGAGGCGCGGAAACTATTGACGGCCATCCGCCCTGTCAACCTGCGTCCGCGCCTGTGCTAAGAGGCTCAAGATTCAGGGATGAAAACGTGTTTGCGCAAAGTGGAAATCTGGCGGCGGCGGCGCTCGCCCTGGCAATTGGTGTGGCCGTACCGGTCGAGGCGTGCCGCGCGCAGACTGCGCCGCCCGCGATCGCGGCTCCCGCCGACCAGGACACCAAATTCCGGTCGTTCCTCGCCGAATTTCGCACGACCGCTCTCGACACCGGTATCGATCCGCAAATTTACGATTCCGCGATGGCCGGAATTGCGCGCAATCCGCGAGTTGAAGCGCTTAATCTCGAACAGCCTGAATTCGTAAAACCGATCTGGGAATATCTTGCCGGCGCTGTCTCTTCCGAGCGGATCGCGAACGGCCACGCGCTGCTCGCTTCCTGGGGCGCGGTACTCGCCAATATCGAGCAACGCTTCGGCGTGCAGAAGGAAATTCTCGTCGCGATCTGGGGCATCGAAAGCGACTATGGCAGGCAGATGGGCAGCTTCGACATGTTCGAGGCACTCACGACGCTCGCCTATGACGGTCCGCGAAGCGATTTCGGCCGCCGCGAACTGCTCGACGCCTTGCGGATGGAACAGCAGGAACGGCTCGTGCCCGCACAAATGACGTCGTCCTGGGCAGGAGCGTTCGGACAGACGCAATTCCTGCCGTCCACCTTTCTTCGCTACGCGGTCGATGGCGACGGCGACGGAAGACGCGATCTCTGGCATTCGCCGTCCGATGCGCTCGCCTCCGCCGCAAATCTTCTTGCGCAATCGGGCTGGGAGCGCGGCGCGCCCTGGGGCTATGAAGTCACGCTGCCCACGGGATTTTCTTACGAGCTTGCCGATCTCGACAAGACCAACACCATCTCGACCTGGCGCAACATGAACGTGCGGGCGGCGAGCGGTCTGGCGCTGCCCCACAGCGAAGCTCTCTCGTCGATCTATCTTCCCGCCGGCGCGCGGGGTCCCGCCTTCATCGTCTACGACAATTTCAGAACCGTGTTGAAATACAATAACGCCGCATCCTATGCGCTTGCTGTATGCACGCTTGGCGACCGGTTGAAAAACGATCCGCCGATCATGGCGGCATGGCCCCGTGATGAGATGCCACTGACGCGAGACGAGCGGCTCGCTCTCCAGGCGGACCTCAAGAAACTCGGTTTCGATCCGGGTGCACTCGATGGCGTAATGGGCCGGCAGGGCCGCGCGGCGTTGCGCGCGTTTCAGAAGGCGCGCAGGCTCATTCCCGACGGTTTCGCAACCGAAAACCTGCTCGAACGCATGGAACGCGAGCTGGCGGGGCGCTGAAATTCACGCGTTCGGCACCTGCGTCTCGGCTGTTTCGCCTTGCGCGTCGGCGCATGCGCCGGCACTGCGCAGATGCGGCGACAGCAGCGCATAGGCGCAGAGCGCTGCCATCAGCGCGGCTCCGAACAGGTATGGCGCCGACGGCGACCAGCGATAGAGCGCAGTTGCAATCATCGGACCGAAGATAAACCCGGCTCCGTTCGTCGCGCCCACAAGTCCGGCAACCGCGCCCTGCTCATCGGGGTCCACCGCGAGCGACGCGGCTGCTGCATAGCCCGGCCGTACCAGGCCGAAACCTAGACCGGACAGGATCAGTGCAAAGACGAGCGGCCCGAACTGATGGCCGATTGCAAAGAGAAGATTTGCGGCGAGCGCGATGATTGCGCCCCAGCGAATCAGCGCGCGAACGGAGATGTTGAAGCGCTGCACGATGACGAGCTGTGCGAACAGCGCAGCAAGCGACGAGGCGACAAGCCCGATGCCGGTATATTGCGGTGCTTCCGCGGGGTTCAAATGCAACATGTCGATGAAGAGATATCCGACGGTCTGGATGGGAATAGCGGCCGCCGTGCTCACGCCCAGTCCGTAGAGGATGAAAGGCCAGACGCGCGCATCGCTCCAGCGAAGGCGCCCAGCAGGCTCGACGTGCAAATGCGGCGCCGTGCGTTCGGGCAAGAACAGCCAGATGGCGGCTGCACTTGCGAAGGCCGCAATTGCGGTGAAGTAGAAAGGCGCGAAGAGACCAAAGACAACAAGCACCGCGCCGATACCGGGTCCGACCGTCGTGCCGAGTCCGAACGCAGCGCCGATGGTGGCGACGCCGCGCGTGCGCTCCTCTGGCGTTGTACGATCCGCGACATAAGCCTGCGCCGACGGCGCGGTGCCCGCCCCGAAAAGTCCGTAAAGGGCGCGCGCGGCAATCATCAGAGGATAGGCGGCAGCGACGGGAATGAGCGCGGCAATTCCCAATTGGGCCATCACCGCGAATAGGCCGAAGGAGATTCCAAACGCCACGAGCCCGAGCAGCATGACGGGCTTGCGGCCCCAGAGATCGCTTCGCGCACCCCAGAAGCCGCTCGAGAAAACCCAGATCGCCGCCGACGTCACGAACGGCAGCGAAGCCTGGAATTCCGTCAGGCCCAGCCTGCGTGCAAGGGAAGGCAGGATCGCGAACATCACCGACTGCCCCGCGCCCAGGCACATCAGGCTGAAAAAGAGAATTGTGAAGGCGCGGCTTCGCTCTTCGGGCGTCGTTGCTTGCATTGGAGACGCGTCAGCGTCCGCGACAGTGCTGGCGCGTCCCAAGGAACTATCGGGAATCGGCTCGCGAAGCGCCATGCCCTGATCTTCAATCCGTCCGCTTGAAGCGTATTTCGGACACGTCGCTGCGGCCGTCGGCGTCGACGACCGTCACGCGGGCGAAGCCTTCGCCGTGCGGCCGATAGAGCACAGGTGCGAAGCGATCGAAGCTTCCGAGAATCTGGCCGTTCACCAGCCAGGTGAGAGGAGGCCGCCCGCCATCGGCCTTGAAGAGAATGGTCGGGTCCTTCGCTTGCGGCGCGGGAAGTGGAACGGCCGCGCCATTCGGCGGAAAGGCAATCGAGGGTGGCGCGATATTGCTTTGACGTGCCGGTGCGGATTCGCTGTCGCGGGTAAAGACGCGCAGGCCCGGCGGCAAATCTTCGGTCGAGCGCGCGAGGATCGCACTCGCCGGCCGCGACGGCGGCGGACGGCGATCTGGCGGCAGGAGCTCGAACACCTTGAGCAAAATGGGCGCCGCCGCTTCTCTTCCAATGCTGTCCGCGCTTGGCGCGCCATCCGCGCGTCCGACCCAGACGCCGACCGTATAATCGTTCGAGAAGCCGATCGACCACGCATCACGGAAGCCATAGGAGGTACCGGTCTTGAACGCGACCGCGTGCGCACGGGCGAGCCCTTGCCCCATCGCCCAGCCTTCGGGCAGCGACGCGCCGAGAAGAATGTCGCGCAGATACCATGCGGCAGCCGGTCCGAAGAGGCGATGCCCAGCATCGGGCGGCGTGCCTATGCGCGTCCGCAATGCTTGCACGAGGCCGCCATTGGCAATGCCCGCATAGAGCATCGTGATGTCGCGAAGACTGATGCCGAGCCCACCGAGCGCGATTGGCAGCGACGGCGCCGCATCATGCGTGGGATAGGCGAGATGCGCCCCGGCATTCTCGAGCGCGAGCGAGAAACGCAGGGGACCGATGCGGTCGAGCACCATGACCGCCGGCACGTTGAGCGACATGCGCAGCGCGTCGCGCGCGGTCACCGCGCCCTGGAATGCGCCTTCGAAATCGCGCGGCGCGTAATCGCCGAAATTCATCGGCGCATCTTCCATCATGGTCGAGGGATGGAGAATGAGATCGTCGAAGGCGAGGCCGTAGATGAAAGGCTTGAGTGCCGAACCCGGCGAGCGCGGGCGTGCCGTGAGATCGATTTGTCCGGACGTACCCCAATAATTCGTGCCGCCGAGATAAGCGAGAACGTTGCGCGTGCGATTTTCCACCACGACGACGGCGAGACTCGAGCGATCTGCGAGATACGCTTTCTCGCGCGTCGCCAGTCTTTCGACTGCGCCTTGCAGTGGCGCATCGATCGTGCTCGCGATCCGCGCCGGCGCGTGAACTTCGCGCACGAGCTCCTGTGCCAGATGCGGCGCGGAAAGGGGCATGGCGAGCCTGAGCGACGACACGCTTTCCCCTTCGGCCAACGCCGCGTCAGCGGGCGCGAGCACGCCGTCCTGGAGCATTCGCGAAAGCACTTTGCCGCGTCCGGATCTGGCCGCGAGCATGTGCCGGTCCGGGCGCAGCCGCGCGGGCGATTGCGGCAGCGCGACAAGCAGCGCGGCTTCTCCCAGATCGAGTTCGGAAGGCTGTTTGCCGAACCAGGCGAGCGAAGCAGCGCGCACGCCTTCGAGATTGCCGCCCATCGGCGCCAGCGTCAGATAGATGGAAAGGATTTCGTCCTTCGTATAGCGCTCTTCGAGCTGCAGCGCGCGCACCATCTGGATGAGCTTGCTGACCGCTCCGCGCGGTCTCGGCTCGAGCAGGCGCGCGACCTGCATGGTGAGCGTCGACGCGCCGGAGACGACATGCCGCGCGCGCGCGTATTGAAAGGCGGCGCGTGCAAGTGCAAGCACGTCGATTCCGGGATGCGAGTCGAAGCGCTTGTCCTCATAGGCCTTGAGCAGCGCGAGGTAGCGCGGACTGACATCGGCGACATGGGTTGCGAGACGCCAGGAACCATCCTTCGACAGGAAGGGTCTGAGCAGCACGCCGTGGCGGTCGACGACCTCCGACGAGACCATGCGATAGCGCGTCAGGTCGGGCGGACACGCCCAATCCGCCGCGGCAAGCGCAACGACGATGCCGATGAGCCCAATGAGCGCGGGGGTCCGCCAGGGGCGCCACGGGGATTTGCGAAAGCGCAATTGCATGGTGTTAGCTACACCGCCGCGCTGCCCCGAGAAAGAGATGCACCGGATATTGTTCGCCATCGCCTGCACCCTCTCCGCCACGTCCGTGCTCGCTGGCGACAAACCCTACAAGCAGGAGGATTGCGGCAGGCTCACCGTGCAGATGGAGTTGAACGAATGCGCCGGCGCCAACTACGCCGCCGCCGACAAGGCGCTCAACACGCTCTTCCGGCGCGCAATGGCGTTGCAGAAGAATTCGAATGCGAGGATGCGTTTGCGCGCATCGCAACGCGACTGGATGGCGAGGCGCGACAAAAGCTGCGCCGACGAAGTCGGTCCCCAGGAAGAGGCGGCTCGATATGGCCGATGGAGATGAACGCATGTCTGCAGAAACAAACCGACGATCGCATCCGCGCGCTGGAGCGGATGGTGCAATGAGTTGATCCCCTCGCGCTTGGTGGATCGAATCAGACAATTGGTATCTGAGCTGACTGGTTCGGCGCGTCGCGCGAAACCGATGTACCGCCAAAGCGCCATGTTCCCTGGACGAACGGCACGAGACACTTGTTTTTTCGCGTGTCATTCCCCCGAAAGCGGGAACCCAGAAGCAGTGCTTACGGAATTTCTTCACGGTCCTGGGTCCCGGCTCTCCGCTTCGCGTCGGCCGGGATGACACGCTTTTTTGGTAGCGTGCGGAACGCGGAATTTCTTCTTGCCGTCCTAGCGGCTTACATGTTGGCATTTCGGGAATCGTCCATCAGAATTTGACCACTAGAGAAAGGTTGATTCAGTTCAGCTGCCAGTCGACGCTTTCACCGCCCCGCCGATATCGTCACGCTGCCCGTGTCGGTGCGGGCGTGGATCGCGGGCGCGTACATGTCTTCGACGACGCCAGCGGGCATCGCGAACGTGCCGGTGGTAACGGCGCGCGCGATATAGGCGAGGCGAAAACCGGGGGGAAGCGGCGGTGGTTTCTTCGGATCGGGCTGCTCTTCCGAGCCGATATTGAACGCGGCGACGAAGCGGTCGTCGCGTGCTTCTTCGACCGTCACGCCATCGAGGCTGCCGAGCCAGGAATAGGGCTTGCCGTCATCGCCAGCGAGCGGCATTTCGATCTCGAGTCCTGCAGGCAAGAGGTCGAGCGCCGCCATCTGCCGCGCCATGCCGTCCGCCATCTGCCCTTCGAGCACGACCATGACGCGGTCGTTCTGTTTCAGTTGCGCGAGATCTGCAGGCTGACCCGCAAGCGTCCACACAGTCTTCTTGAGCGTGAGGCCGCTCGCTTCCGCGGGTGGCGGCAGGCTGGGCGTGCCCTGCACGGAGACGTCGCGCCATATCGGCGCATCGCCCCGGTTCTGGATCACAAGACCTGCGTCGAGTAGTCCAGCCGATGGCGAAAGCCGCACAGCGCCCAAGCGCGGAACAGCCGGCTTGCCGTTCACCACGATATCGAGCCGCGTGCGCTCGCGCGTCAGCTCCCAGGCGGCGCGCAGCATCCACGCTTTCTCCTGTGTGGTCGTCGCGTTGAGCCGCATGTCGACGGCGCTCTCGCGCGTCACTAGCGCGGGCACGATCTCGGGCGATCCACCTTCGATCGCGAGCGCCGACGTGGCGGCGAGGTCGCGCACGAAGGAGCCGTAATCGGCAGTCGAATAGGTCTGCGGATTGGCGGCGAGCAGGATCTGCCGGGCACGGCTGAAGGAAAGCGCCGCACGGCTTCTGTCGCCGGCCTCGCCGGCAGCGGCGCCGGCGAGCGCGCCCGCGATTGCGTTCTTCCACCCGCTGCTGCGCGTATCGCTGAAATAGCGCAGGTCGCCCAGATTGAGGCGGCCCATGCGGCCAAGCACGTAGAACGCATAGGCACGCACGGAATCGTCGCTGGAATCCGACGCTGCCGTCTGGCGCAACCATTCCGCGCCGCGCCGCAGACTTTCCTCCGGTACTACGTATTTCTTATCCTTCGCCTGCTGGACGAAATCGAGCGCAAACACTGAGAGCCAGGGATCGGCATCGGAGCCCGCCGCCCACATGCCGAAATTGCCCGCATAGTTCTGCATCTCGAGGACGGTATCGATGGAATCCTGGATGCGTGACCTCAGCGCCTGGTCCTTTGGCAGCCCGGCGAGATCGGCAAGATCATTGAAATAGAGAAGCGGCATGGCGCGGCTCGTTGTTTGCTCGATGCAGCCATAGGGATATTTGTCGAGCCAGCGCAGGAGCCCAGGCACGTCGCTGTAGCCGTGACTCGCGGAGACGTTGAGCGCGGCGGACACCGTCGAGGGCACGAGATCTGCGATCAGCGATTTGCGCGCCGTGTAACTTTGTCCCACGCCCAGCACCGCAATCTCGTCGCGTGCGACATCGAGCGCGGGCGCGCGCACCTCGATCGGCCAGGAGCGGGAGACGCGATAGTTTTGCGGACCTGAGACAGTGAGCGCGATGCGGGCGATGCCGAGTCCCCGCCCGTTGAGCACCACCGGCAGAAGGATACGCTGGCCGCGCGCGAGATTGCGTGTCAGCACATCGCTCTTCGCCCCCGCTTCGAGACCGACGGGGCCGGAAGTCGTGACGGTCGCCATGTAGTTGCCCGGCGCACCTTCCACATTGTCCATGTTGAGCGCGGCTTCCGCCTTGTCGCCGGGCGCAAGGAATCGCGGCAGGACAATATCCGCGACAACCGCGTCGCGCACGGTGAGCGGGCGCGAGGCGCGGCCGAGTTTCTTCTCGCTCATTGCCACCGCCATCAGCCGCAATTCGCCGTTGAAGTCAGGAATATCGAGCAGCACTTGCGCGGTGCCGCCCGCGCCGAGCTTCACCAGACCCGAGAACAGGGCAACGGTCTTCGTCGGTACGACGGAAAGCGCGCGTCCGCCGAGATTGTCGCCGCCTTCGCGCAGACTGCCGATGGGCGCTTTTTCGGGTTTGATCAGCCTGCCGTAATCGTCATGCATGCCGACGCCGAGCCGGCGCTTGCCGAAATAATACGCAACGGGATCCGGCGATCTGAAATCGGTGAGCTGAAGAATTCCTTCGTCGACGGCGGCGAGCGTCAGCCACGCCGCCTCTCCGCTCGCGAGCCCGGTTACCGTGATTGGAATGGCGATGTGCTGGCGCGGCGCGATCTTGCCAGCGCCGCCGATCGCGACGCCGAGTGTGTTCGGGGCATTGTCGACGCCCAGCCATGTCACGCCGATCGCGCGCACCGGCTCGCGCCCCGATGCCGCATCGAGCGGGCGATAATCCGTCACCAGCACATAGGCGCCGGCGCCCCAATCCGCCGACACGGGAATGTCGACACGCGCACCGCCTGCTGGCGCCGCGACGAGTTGCGAGGAGAAGACCCGATCTCCGGCGACCACCACCAGCGCCTGTCCGTCTGCTTGCGGCTTGATCGCGACATGCGCGGTGTCGCCGGGCCTGTAGGAGGGCTTGTCGGCCGCAACTGGAATGCGGTCCGGGCGGTCGCCGGACGCGTTCGCGGCCCAGCCCGAATAAAACCGGTATGAGCTGGCCGCGCCCGATTTGGCATCGCTGATGGTGAGCCGGTAGCGGCCCCACGGAAAGGCCTGTGCGAGCTTTGTCGGCGCGGCCGCGCCGACATCGAAACTGCCGCTCGTGATCAAGCGGTCGCGCGTGACGGACTGGTACTTCCAGCTGCCATTGTCCTGGTACCATTGGTAATTCGTGTCTTCGCGCACCCAGCTGTAAGTGAGCCCGGAAAGGCCAATGCGCTTGCCGGCGCTATCGACCGCGACGATTTCGAAGCCGGTGCGCGATTCCTCGGAAACCGCATCGCCATCGAAATCCGGCCTGATGCCGAGCGCCGCATCGCGCGTTTTGACCGGTATCTCGACCGTCTTGTCGGTCGTGCGTCCTCCCGGCTCGTGCATCGAGACCTTGATCACGGCTTTGAGCGGCAGCGTCGTGTCCGCGAGATCGCCAACCGAACCCGTGACCACCGTCATGCCCGATGCGTCGGTGTCGGGCACATTGAGAGTGACGGTCACGTCGGAGAAGGAATCATCGACGCGCCCGAACTGATAGAGCGACAACTCCGGAAAGGGTTCTGTATCTCTGGTGATGCGTGCCTCCGCTTCGCCGGAAAGGCCCGAAGCGGGCGCGCCGTAGAGGAAACGGCTTTCCGCCCGCACATGCACGTCGCCGCCGGGACGCAAGATTTTTTCCTGCGGGGTGAGCACGACCTTCAGCCGCTGCGGGACGAAATCGGCGACGTCGAACTGCACGCGGCCGACCGGGTCCGCCTTCGGATCGACATAGGCGGCGATCTGCCAGCGGCCGTGCGGCGCATTGGCATGCAGCGTCACGTTCCAGCTCGCGGCGCCGGCGAGGAGTGCCGCGCCCGAGACGGTGGTGCGCGCGGCTTCCACCTCGTCGGGACGCGTGGCGATCAGCGTCAGCGGCGCAGTCACCGCCGCGCCGACGCGGTCGCGCAGCATCGCAACCGCGTGCACGGTTTCGCCGCGGCGATAGATACCGCGCTCGGTAGTGAGATACGCGTCGACGGGTCCGGGAGATTCGCGCCCGCCCACGCCGCGGTCGGTCAGGTCGAAAGCGGGACGGCGCAGATCGAGGAAGCTGAAATCTGCGCCAGTACCATAGGCCATCACCACGACGGGCTCGTCGCCGCCCTTGCCGCGGAAGAATCCGGGATCGAAATCGGCACGGCCATCGCGGCCCGTTGTCGCGGTTGCAAGCACATTGTTGTCGCGCGCGACGAGCGTGAGCTTCACGCCCGAAAGCGGCTTGGCGCTGGCATAGGAGCGCGCGAACACCGCAAGCCCGTTCGCGCCCTGAAACGTAGTGAGCGCGATGCCGGAGGCGATGACCCATTGCGCGGCGAGCTTGCCCGAATCCTCGCCACCTTCTTCCGATTGCGCTGCGGCCTGTTTCGCCGCATCGCGCGCCAGCAGCACATAGGCGCCGGGCTCCTTGCCCTTCAGCATGTCGCGGATTGGAATCAGCGTGACGATGGAATCGTTCTTGACGTTGGCCACGTCCATCGTGCCCGACCAGGCGAGCGTGCCCTGATTGTTCTTGAGCTGGGTCGCGTCCCAGTCATACATCGTCGTCTGGTCGACGACGCCGCTTTCGATCTGCGAGAGAAGACGGTCGCCGACGCGCACCATCTCGATCTTCAGGTTCGCGATGTTGATGGTGGTGACGGGCACGCCGTCCGCATTGTCGCGCGGCAGGATGATGCCGCCGGCAAAGCGCACCAGTGCGGGCTTGTCGCGCAGCTCGACGGGCACCGTCTCCGCGACAGCGAGCTTTTCTCCGGAGGCCGCGGGGAGCCCACGCCTCAGCGTGACACTGTAGGTCTGGTTGAAGGACAGCCCGCCGATGCACAGGCGCTGATCGAGCGCGCGCGCGACGATGCGCGTCTTCGGGTCGACCACGAGATAATCTTCGTAATGGGTGCGTCCGCTCACATCGAGATTGCGGGTGAAGACGAGGCAGGCCTGCGCGTCGCGCTGGCTGGTGTCGATCTCCAACCGGTGAAACGCGAATTCCGGCGCGGCGGCCATCTGGCCGGGCGTCATTGCGGTCGTAACCGCCGCGGAAAATCCGCTGCGCAGCCGCGCGAAGAAGCCGCCATTCGACGGACCGTTTCCGGCGCCCAGATAGTAGAAGATTCCGATGGCGAAGATCGCAACGACGAGGATCGCCCCGCCGATCAGAAAAACCCGCCGCATTCTTTCCCCTCCGCCCGCGCCCCGCGGTGCCATGCATGCTAGCGCAGTTTTCGGCCGGGCGGAATCTGTCGCAGCGCCTGTTTATCAGGCGATTTACAGGCGATTCTCTTTCTGCGCCGCGCCCGGAAGGCGAACAAACGGAAATTCCCGAACAATTCAAGCCGGTTGTGGAAATTGATTTTTATCGGGGATCAGGTGCCAATTCCTGCACATTGCCTGTTTCCGCAGCTGGCGGCGAAACAAAAAGGCGACGATTGTTTCACGGGAAACAGAAGCCCGGGGTGCGCCTATCATCGCATGAACGTGCGCACGCACTCCGTGAGCGCTGCGCCGTCGCTGCCGAGACGCGATGTGGCGCCGGCAATTTCCTCGAATTCCGCGTTATCGATTCCGAAACCCTCGTCCGCGCCAGGTAGCTCCGGTTCCGGAAGCACGATTGCGAAGCGATCGGCGAGAAACTCCCTGTCCGGACGCAACTTCAGCAGCGCCTCCTCCGTGGCGCCCCGGCTGAAGATCGGACACGTCGGCCCGAAGAACCCCGGCATCGCACGCAGCGCACGCGCGATGCGTTTCCGCGCCTGCGGCGTGGGCGCTGTCCTGTTGAGGGCAAGCGTGGCGGCCAGCGCCTTCGTTCCCGGCGAGGCATTGCGAACGCGCGGAACCAGAATCGAGTCTTTCGGAAACCCAAAATGCGCCAGAACGCGTTCCACGCATCCATCGGCGGGATGATAGTTGAGCGCGGCCACTTCGAATCCGGTTCTGCCGAGTTTGGTCAGCATCCTCGAATACGCAAAGGCGTGCACCCGCTGCGACAGAAATTCGTCCGGCGTACATGTCTCCGCCGTGAATCCGTCCATGACGCGATGGCAGTAAAGCGATGCCGCGCGTTCGAGATGTTCGCGAACGACGACAACGAGCTCCACCCGAAATGTGCCGCCAAGATACTGCAGCAGAGCGTTGGCGAACGCGGCGATGTCCCGCCCCGGCAGAACCTCGGAACTGATCACGATGTTCCTTCCCGATTGCTTCGCCGCGTTCGCGATCCGCGCGAACAGGGCACCGGCATCTTCCCGTGTCGTTTCCGGGCGACGGTGGTCGCCAAAGAAATTGAACACCAGATTGTGATGCGAGCCGTCGCTCCACAGCCCGACCTGCGGGTATAGGACGACCGAATTGTCGTGACCGCGAAGGACATGCTGGACCGCGCTCGTTGCAGTCTTGGCGGGTCCAATGTGGAGAAAGAGCGTCCGTGTCACCGGGTATCCCTGTGCGGAGCGCTGTCCGCCGACGGGCCACCGCCGCATTCTTGGAAGCGTTCCAGCCCGTCCGGTTCGCGGAAACTAGCGTGATTTCGCCCGGAGGGGCAATTTTGCGGCACATGTCGCCCACTCCGTCGAGCGCCTCATCGGGATCATATCCGGCTTCGGGCGAGCATGCGTCTTGCCGGAGCAGCGCCCGCTGCGCTTCACTGGCAGGCGCGGAAAAAGGTTTTGCGATGCTGTTCAGCGACAAGCTCCTCTTCATCCATGCGCCGAAGATGGCGGGAATGTCGGTCACGAAACTGCTTTTGGACAACATCCAGGACCACATCACCCTGGTCGTTCCCTCCGGCCGTCCAGATCCCGCCATAAACGTGCCCTTGATGGTGCGCGCGAAGGCAAACCTGAAAGCCACGCTGACGGACCTGAAAAACCGGATGTTCCGGAATGTGACGATCGCGGAGGGGATGCGTCACGAACGAATGGCCGACGCCGCGCTGGCGCTGGCGCCCTTCGGCCGCTGTCTCGAAGATTTCGAGACGATCCTTGCCGTGGCGCGCAACCCCTATGACCTCGAAGTATCGCGCTACCATTTTCTCAGGCTCGGCTATCTCGGTGTCGCCGGACTGAGTCAGGGGCGCGCGCAGCAGATCGCCTTCGCTGGCGACTTCACCGGCTTCGCCCGCACAGCGCCCTATCTCGGCCGCCTGCCCGCCCGTATCGAAGACTGGTATGAAATCGACGGCAAAATGCCGCAAAATCTTCGCATTTTGCGTTTCGAATCCCTCGAGCACGATCTGGAGAGAATCGTGAGCCCGCTCTATCCGATCCGGCGCAAACTGGCGAAGCTGAATGTTTCGCCGCACGAGCCTTACACAGCATATCTTACAGCCGAGTCCGAAGAAGCCATCTACCGCAAATACCAATGGCTCTTCGACCGCCAGTTCTATAAGCGGGAGCAGTTTCCCGACGTGGCGGCAATTCACTCTGCGGAGTATCGCAAACATGTTTGACAAAGCCCTGACGCTCCTCTTCGTGCTGACATGCACGGCATCGTCCGCGCTCGCAGCCGAAGCCGTGCCCACGCAGCCAGCGCCTGCGTATCGCCTGACCAAGGCCATCGCGCTTGGCGCCCCCGACCGCTGGGATGCGATCACCTTCGATCCCTCAAGCGGCCGGCTTTATATTTCGCATGGCGACCGTGTGACGGTGGTCGACGGCAGGAGCGGAGCGATCCTCGGCGAGGTCGACGGGTTCCCCGGCGGTACGCATGACGTCGCCATCGTCGCCGATGAAGGCCGCGGCTACACCGACGACGGCGAGGCGGGAATGGCCGCGTCCTTCGATCTGAAGACGTTGAAGGTCATTCACCGCATCAAGGCCGAGGCCGACGCGGACGGAATGCTGTTTGATCCCACGAGCCACCACGTCTTCGTGATCGACGGCGATACCGGCAAGCTGACCGTCATCGATCCCAAAAACGACAATGTGGTGGCGACCATCGACGGGGGCGGCGGGCTCGAATTCGGCGTTTCGGGCGGCAACGGAAAAGTCTACGTGAACGGCGCCGAGAAAGGCGAGATCGTCCGGATCGACGCGGCCACCAACAAGGTGGACGCGCATTGGCCGCTTCCCGGCTGCACCAAACCGCATGGGCTGGCGATCGACCGCGTGACGCATTGCCTGTTCTCGAGCTGCGCCAACAAGGTGCTTGTGGTGGTCGATGCCGAAAAAGGCTCCGTGATTGCGACTCTGCCGATCGGAGAGGGAACCGACGGGGCGGAATTCGATCCCAAACGCAACCTGGCCTTCAGCTCAAACCGCGAGGGAACGCTTTCCATCATCGCGGAGAAATCATCCGCGAGCTTCGTGCCGCAATCCCCGGTCGCCACGCAATTCGGCGCGCGCACTATGGCGCTCGATCCGGAAAGCGGACGGATCTTTCTGGTCGCCGCCGATTTCACCCTGAACCCGAAAGCGGCCGCATCCGATCCGCGGCATCGCTACACGATCACGCCGGGGACCGCGCGGCTCCTGTTCCTGGACCCCGCCCCACGCTGACATAGGTGAAGCCGGCCTCGGCCATCTGCTGGGGCCGGTAGATGTTGCGCAGATCGACCATCAGCGGTGTCCTGAGCAACGCCTTCACTCGGGCGAGATCGAGCGCGCGGAATTCGTTCCATTCGGTCAGGATCACGACGCCGTCGGCGCCGGATATCGCCTCATAGGCGTCGGTGCAGAGCTCGACGTCGAGAAGCTTTGCCGCCTCCCTGGCGCCTTCCGGATCGTAGGCGCGGACGCGCGCGCCCTCCGCCTTCAGCATCGGCAGGATGACGAGGCTCGGCGCCTCGCGCATGTCGTCGGTGTTGGGCTTGAAGGTGAGGCCGAGCACGGCGACCGTTTTCCCCGCGACGCCGCCGAACGCGTGCATGATCTTGCGCGCCATCTCCGCCTTGCGCGCTTCGTTGACCGCCACCACGGTCTCGACGATGCGGGCGGGCGCGCCGGCTTCCTGGGATGTGCGCAGGAGCGCCACCGTGTCTTTCGGGAAGCATGAGCCTCCGTAGCCCGGACCCGCATGAAGGAATTTGGCGCCGATGCGGCCGTCGAGTCCGATGCCGCGCGCCACGTCCTGCACGTCGCCGCCCAGCCTCTCGCACAGATCGGCGATCTCGTTGATGAAGGTGATCTTGGTGGCGAGGAACGCGTTAGCTGCGTATTTGATCAGTTCCGCGGTCTCGCGCGCGGTGAACAGAATCGGCGTCTCGTTCAGAAAGAGCGGGCGATAGATTTCCTTCACCACGGTGCGGGCGCGCTCGGTGTCGCAGCCGACGACGACGCGGTCCGGCCTCAGAAAATCTTCGATCGCCGAGCCTTCGCGGAGGAATTCCGGGTTCGAGGCCATGTCGAATTCTGCTTCCGGGCGCAGGCGGCGGATGATTTCCTCGACCTTGCGGCTCGTCCCCACCGGCACCGTCGATTTGGTGATGACGACCGCATAGGAGTCGAGCGCGCGCGCAATTTCTTCCGCGGCGGCGAAGACGAAACTCAGATCCGCATGCCCGTCGCCGCGCCGGCTCGGCGTGCCCACGGCGATGAACACCGCCTTGGCGCCGGCCACCGCCTCGGGCAGTTTCGCGGTGAACGAAAGCCGGCGCGCTTTGACATTGGCGGCGACGATCTCCTCGAGGCCGGGCTCGAAGATCGGGATGCGGCCCGCGTCGAGCTCGGCAATCTTGCCGCCATCCTTGTCGACGCAGACCACGTCATGGCCGAACTCGGACAGACAGGCGGCGGAGACGAGGCCGACATACCCCGTCCCGATCATGGCGATGCGCATCGAAGCGGCCTCTCAAGCTCCCGCTCTTTCGCGCGCCGGAGCGTGGGTTGCAAGGGTGGGAAGGAGGTGTTGGCAAAAACCTTCTGCAATTGCGTGGAAAAGCATTGCGGTGACCGCCCGTGCGGCTATCAGCGACCCAGCGCTATCTATTCCTTCTCATGGCCCGCCGAAGAGCGGGCCACCCAGTTGAAACCTGCGAAGTACTGCGATTGTAAGCGCGATTTCTTGCTGCATCTTCGTCCGCCCGTAGCTCCCGCCTGGGTGGCCCGCCCCCGGTCCGCGCGAAGCGCGGCCGGAGGTCAAAGCTTCACGCGCGGGCCATGACAAATATTGGGCAGCGCGTTTGGCTCACTCAGCGCTTCACCATTCGTTTCTTGATCTCCGCGTCGAGCCCCCGCGCGATGTCGTCGGGGGTGCGTTTGTCATGGCGTGGTCGGCGGCGAGGTCGAGCGCGCCCATGAGACGCTTAAGCGCGCTGACACTACGGCGTGATCTCGAACACTGTGCCAAAGCCATTCGCTCCGCCTGTTTCTGCGGTGCCATAGAAATTGCCTGCGCCGTCTGGAACCAGACCACCGACGGGGTTGGCGCCGTTATTGCCCCTTTCGAAGGAATGCAGCACCGTCTCCGTCCCGTCCGGGGCAAGCTCGAAGACCGTGCCGCATCCAAGACCGCTGCATCCCCGGCCGCCCCCGTATTGCGTGGTGCCGTACAGATTACCCGCGCTGTCCAGAATCAGACCCGCAATCGGGTTTCCGCCATCTCCATGTTTTCCGGTGAAGAAGTGAAGCACAGTCTCTGTGCCGTCCGGGGCGAGTTTGAAAACTGCGCCGCAGCCGGCGTCTCCCAGACAGCCGGCGTTGCCGCCGAAGTCCAAGGTTCCATAGAAACTGCCCGATTCGCCCATAATAAGGCTGCCTTGGGGCAGCGCGCCATCATTTGGCGGTCCATGAAACTTATACAACACGGTTTCCGTGCCGCCGGATAGTTCGAAGACAGTACCAGAATTCTTTCTACTGCCACCGTATCCAGTTGTGCCATAGTAATTGCCGGTCGCACCGGCGAGCAGTCCGGCGAGCGGATATGCCCCATCGGGGCAATGCGGTGGCGTCCTCCTAGGGCAGAAGGAATAAAGCACAGTTTCTGTGCCGTCTGGAGCGAGCTCAAAAACCGTGCCGCCGCCGTTTTTCCCGCCACCGCTCGTCGTGCCGAAAAGTTTGCCTTTGGCGTCTAAGATGATTGCACCGAGCGACACGCAGCCATCGCCCGGCTGGCCTGCAAAATTATGCACCGTTTTTTCGGTGCCGTCAGGTGTAACCTTGAATATTACGCCGCAGCCAATGCTGCCGCCGCCTATAGTCGCTCCATATAAATTGCCCTTCTGGTCCATAACCAAGCTGTCGTCGGGTCCGTCGCCATTGCTTCCGCATGTAAAGTCGTAAAGTGGGGTTTCACTCCCATGGGCAGGAATCTCGAAGACCGTGCCACAATTGCAGGGGTAGCCACCACCCGTTGTGCCGTACAAATTGCCCGCTCCATCAATGATGAGGCCCGCGGAGGGATAGCAGCCATCGAGCCCCGTGCTGAAGGAATGAAGCACCTTGAACGACGTTGCCTGAGCAGTATTGACGTGCGCCAACATGGCGACTGCAAACAGACCACTCAGAATGCATTTGCTGGCGATATCGAGAACCCGGAACATCATCCGTCCCTTGTTTGAACTGGAAGGCTTGCTCGGTCGCGATGCGTTTTGCGCCGCGCAACGGCCGGCGCAGCGTGAGATCGCGACTATACCACATTCAGGGGGAGATGCGCCCCGCTCGCGGGGGAGGAAAGTCAGACGCGCGCGGCCGAAGATTTTCCTCCCTCGCGCGAAGCGCGGGGGAGGTGGCCGCGTAGCGGCCGGAGGGGGCAGCAGCGGATCGTACAAATTCCCGTCTTCGTATTGTCACCGCTTCAGCGAGCGTTTCCCGATCTCCGCATCAAGCCCCCGCGCGATGTCGTCGGGGGTGCGCTTGTCGATTGCGCGGTCGGCTGCGAGATTGGCGCGCTGCATCGTGCGCAGATCGAGCGCGTGGACGAGCGGCTTGAGTGCTGCGATCAGCGCCGCATCCTTCGCATGCTGCGGCGAGACGAGCAGCACCGCGTCATAGGGCGGCAGCGCGCCTTTCGGATCGGAGAGCACCTTCAGATCGTATTGCGCGATGCGCCCGTCGCTCGAAAATGCGGAGATGACATCGACATCTCCGGAAGCGACCGCGCGATACATGAAGTTGGCCTGGTACTGCCGTTCGACTCCGAATTTCAACCCATAGGCGCGCTCGACGGCGCGCCATTCCGGCCGGGTGAAGATTTCGTAGTCTCCGCCGATCTTCATCTGCGGCGCGCGGGCCGCCAGATCGGCGAGCGAGCCGATGTGCAGTGCGTCGGCACGGTCGCGGCGCATCGCAAAGGCATAGGCGTTTTCGAAGCCGAGCGGCCCTACGTAACCAATCCCATGCGTGCGTGCGAGCCATGCCGCCATTTCTCTCAACACCACCTGCCGGCCGGGCAGATCGGTGCGCTTCATGTCGTCCGCCCACACCGTGCCCGAATAATCGACATAGACATCGACGTCGCCCGAGGCGAGCGCATCGAAAATGACCGTCGAGCCGAGCCCGTCGCGCCGCGCGGTCTGAAAGCCGGCTTCGCGCAGACGGTCCTCGATCAGCGCGCCCAGGATGTATTGCTCCTCGAAGCTCTTGGTGCCGACGACGAGCGGCTTTCCGCCCGCGCTGGCGAAAAGCGGAAAAAGACTCGCGCCGACAACGATCAGCAATCCCGCAGCGGATGCCAGGAGCCGCGCCTTTGAGCGCTTGACGACTCCGTCTTCGGCGAGCGCGAGCAGACGGTCGACGATCAGCGCCAGCGCAGCGGCGGCGACACAGCCGAACAGCACATAGATCCAGTTCTCGGTCTGCAGGCCGGAGAAGATGTAATTGCCGAGACTGGTCTGGCCGACGGGCGTCGAAAGCGTCGCCGTGCCGATCACCCAGGCGGCTGCGGTGCGAATGCCGGCAAGGATCACCGGCGCCGCAAGCGGCAGCTCGACGAGCCACAGCGATTGACGCTTCGTCATGCCAACGCCGCGCGCAGCGGTCTTGACCGCAGGGTCGACACCGTCGATTCCGGCGATCGTGTTGCGCAGCACCGGCAGCATGGAATAGAGCGTCAACGCCGCAAGCGCGGGGAGGAAACCCAATGCGCGAAAGCCGATGCCGAAACTCGCGCGCGTGAAGGCGGACAGCGCGAGCAGCAGAGGATAAAACAATGCGAGCAGAGCGAGGCTCGGGATCGTCTGGATCGCGCTCGCCAATCCAAGCGCGGAGGCGCGCAGAAGCGGCGACCGCACGCAGAGAATCGCGAGCGGCAGGCTGACGGAAACGCCGATCAGAATCGCCGAAACGCTGAGCAACACGTGCCAGCCCAGATAGTCCGGAAGATTTGCGAACGCCGCCGCGAACGTGCCTGCGTCGCCGCTCATGCGCGTCTGCCCGACTTCAGTGCGGCGGCGAGCGCCTCGGACCGCCGCCGCGGGCTCTCCATCATCGCGCGCACGAAATCGTCAGCCGGCGCGGAGATGAGCTCGTTCGTGGTGCCGACCTGCACGAGCCGTCCTTCGCGCATCAGCGCGATACGGTCGGAAAGCAGGATCGCTTCGGTCATGTCATGGGTGACGAGGATCGTGGTGAGCCCCAGGCGTTCGTGAATCTGGCGGTAGTCGGAGGCAAGCCCATCGCGCGTGATCGGATCGATGGCGCCGAAGGGCTCGTCCATCAGCATGATGCGCGGGCTCGCGGCGAGCGCGCGCGCCACGCCCACGCGCTGACGCTGGCCGCCCGAGAGCGTCGCCGGAAAGACGCCGCGAAATTCCTGCGCGGGCAGGTGCACCAGGGCGAGAAGTTCATCGACTCGCGCACCGATTTCCGCAGGCGATTTGTGGAGCAGCCGCAAAACGATGCCCGCATTCTCCGCAACATTCAGGTGGGGAAAGAGTCCGATGTCCTGGAAGACGAAGCCAATCCGGCGCCGGAGCGAGACGGGATCGGAGCTGCGCGCATCGACGCCGTCGATCAGCACCGTGCCGCCCGAAGGTTCGGTCAGACGGTTGATCATGGTGAGCGTGGTCGTCTTGCCGCAACCCGACGGTCCCGCCAGCACGAGGAATTCGCCCGAGGCCACGGTGAGATTGAGCCCTTGCACCGCCGGCCCCCGCGCGGCGTAGGATTTCGAAAGCTCGCGAAGCTCGATCATCGGCTGAAGCGGCCCGCCCCCGGAATCACGGCGCATCTTACACCACGCGGCACCGGCCCCGTCCGGCCCGGAGCTTGTCCTCCGGCCGCGCGCGTCTGTCTTTCCTCCCTCGCGCTTCAGCGCGGGGGAGGTGGCGAGCCCGGCCTTCCGCCGGGCGAGACGGAGGGGGCCCTTTAGGCCTACCTCGCCTTCAGCAAATCGCGGATTTCGCGCAGAAGGACGACATCTTCGGGTGTCGGCGAAGCGACTTCAGGCATTGCGCGCGGCCTCTGCAACCGGTTGATGCCTCGGATCAGCACAAACAGCGCCAGCGCGACAATCAGGAAATTGACGATGGCGTTGACGAATATGCCGTAATTGATGGTCACCGCGCCCGCCTTCTGCGCTTCGCCAAGCGTCGCCACGACCGGACCCTTCAGCGTCAGGAAGAAGTTCGAGAATTCGATTCCCCCCATCGCCCAGCCGATGGGGGGCATGATGATGTCCTTGACGAGCGAATTGACGATGGCGCCGAACGCCGCGCCGATGACCACGCCGATCGCGAGGTCGATGACGTTACCCCGCATCGCGAATTTCTTGAACTCATCAAACATCGATCCCCCCTCGCTGTTCAAAAGAAAGATTTAACGCGGAGGGCGCAGAGGATGCGCAGGGGCGCGCAGAGAAATGTTTGCGCGCCGAATGCGCGCGATTCTTTTCCCGCGCCCTCCGCGCAACCTCTGCGTCCTCTGCGTTAAAATATTTTTCCCGTGATCTCCGTGTCTCCATGTTAAATTTCTTTGAAGGCACAATCCTATTTGGAAGCGGGATTTGGGGCGGTGAGAGTCCAGGTCACGATCTGGGCGAGCGTTGCGCTTACGGCCTGATCGAACGCCGCAACGACGCTTGGCACGCTGTTCGCCGAAGCAGGCGCAGTTTGCTTCGCATCGAGCGACGCCACGACGGTGCCATGTGGCCCGAGCAGCCTGGCTTCGATCTCCACGACGATCATGGGCGCGCCATTGTCGCTCGCATATTGCGCGTCGAAATCGCGGATCTCGCATTCGAGCGTGTAGTCGGCATGCACGGCTCCGGATTCGCCCGCCACCGCAAGAATGCGCCCGCTCTTCTCGAACGCCTCGACAAGCAGAGACTGCACGAGGCGCGGCGCGGAATCGTTCCATTGCGCGTCGGCGTAGTAGTCCATCATCGCGCCGCGCATGAGCGCAATGCGTTCGGTGTCGAGGCTTTGCGGCGCCAACGGCCGTGCGACCGCGAGCTGCCAGGAAACGGAAGGCCCTCCCGCCGCCGGGAACGTGGGCCTCAGCCGATAGAGCTGCAGGGGCGGACCCGAGGGGCCGAGCAGGCTGCCGCAGCCGGCGAGCATCAAGAGTGCAGCGCCTGCAAGCACCATGTGGCGCCGCGTCGGCACAATCATCGGATCACTCATGGCGGCGTATATCCTTTGCGGCGATCGCCATAGAGAAGGCGCGTGGGCTCGTGATCGAGTTCGTCGGAGAGATGAGTGAGGCTCTTCACCAGCTGGCGCGCCTCACCCATAAGCTGGTCGATGCGCGCGCCGTTGACCTGCGTATCGAGATCGCCGGAGAGCTTGTCGAACGAGTCGGCGAGCCGGTCGATCTTCGCTTCCGTCTGCCCGGCATGGGTGAGCACATTGTGCAGATCGCCGATATCGGTGTTGAGGCCGCTGGAGGCGGTGGCGACATTGCCGAGAATCTTTTCGATATCGGACGGATGCCGCGATAGCGCTGCGGTCACGTCGCAGATTGGCGAGGGTCTGGGAAATGGACTGGCGGTTCTTGTCGCTCAGCACATCGTTCAGGCGGTCCGCGATGCGGTTGAGCTTGGCGACAAGCTCGGGTGCCGACTGCTCCAGTTGCTGCAGCGTGGACTGTTTCGAGCGGATCACCGGGTATTCGCCGAACATGGTGCGCGGCAGCACCGGCGCCGATTGCGATCCCCCGTCGATCTCGACATAGGACCCGCCGGTCAGCCCCTCGCTCGCGATCGAGGCGACGGAATCGGAGTGAATGCGCAGGTCGGGATTGACCTGCAGGGTGACGATTACCCGCTTGGGATCGTTGAGGTCGAACTCGAGTTTATAGACATTCCCGACCTGGATGCCGTTGTAGCGCACCAGCGTGCCTTTGCCCAATCCGCTCACGCTGCCGGAGAAATAGGTGCGGTAATAGGCAAACTCTTCCGTGTACTGAGAGCCTGCAAGCCACAGAAGCGCGATCACGAGGCCCGCGAGGCCCACCAGCACGAACACGCCCACTGCAACGTAATTGGCTTTGGTCTCCATCGCTTTAGTTCCTGGAACTGAACGCGAGTGAAACAAAAGAAGATTCAGCGCAGGGGACGCAGAGGATGCGCAGAGGACGCTGGGGTAGAATCGCGCGCCTTCGGCGCGCAATCCACTCTTCTGCGTACCACTGCGCTTCCTCTACGTAATCTGCGCTAAATTCTTTTTGTTTCATGCATCACCCAAACAGTTGCTACGGGGCATGGCCGGCGAGAGCGGCGCGGCCGCGCGGGCCCGAGAAATATTCATGGATCCAGGGCTGGGGATCCTTCACCAGAGTCTCGATCGTGCCCACTTTGATCTTCTTGTCCACCAGAACCGCGATCCGGTCGGTCGTGGCCCGGAGCGAATCGATATCATGGGTCACCATGAAGACGGTGAGGCCGAGGCTCTGCTGGAGATTGCGCACCAGTTCGTCGAACTGCGCCGCCGAGATCGGATCGAGCCCCGATGTCGGCTCGTCGAGGAACAAAAGCTCGGGATCGAGCGCGAGCGCCCGCGCCAGCCCGGCGCGCTTCTTCATGCCCCCGGAAAGCTCGGAGGGGTATTTCTGCGCCGTATCCTCCGGCAGCCCGACAAGGGCCAGCTTCATCGCCGCAAGCTCGTCCATCAGTTCCTGGCTCATATGCGTCCAGCGGCGCATCGGCACCTGGATGTTCTGCGCCACCGTCTCGGCGCTGAACAGCGCCCCTTCCTGAAACAGAACTCCCCAGCGCAACTGCAGCCCATGAAAGTCTTCGGCGTCGACATCCGCCGTCTCCTGGCCGAACACCTTGATGCTGCCCGATTCCGGCCGGTTGAGGCCGACGATCGAGCGCAGCAGGACAGACTTGCCGCTGCCCGAGCCGCCGACGACGCCGAGAATTTCGCCGCGATAGACGTCGAGATCGAGATGATCGTGGATGATGGTACCCCCGAACCCGTTGACGAGGCCGCGGATACTGATGACCGCATCGCGGTCGTCATGGTTCGACGGGCTCACCATGAGGGCCTCATCCTGAGCTTGCCTGCCTTCGCCGAAGCGAAGCTTCGGCTTCGCGCAGGCAGGTCGAACGATGCAGCGGCGGTCATATGCCCAGCACCGAAAACAGGACCGAGAATCCCGCATCGAGGGCGATGATGAGGAAGATTGATTCGACCACGGAACGGGTGGTGAGCTTTCCGACACTCGCGGCGTTGCGCTCGACGCGCATGCCTTCGAAGCATCCGACCATCGCAATGACGAACGCGAAAACGGGCGCCTTGACGAGGCCCACCAGCAGCGTCTTCAGCGTGATCGCGCCTTCGAGCTCGCGCATGAAGGCGGGGATGGTGATGCCGAGGTCGAAATAGGTCATCACCATGCCGCCGATGATGCCGACGACGTCGGCGAAGAAGGTGAGCAGAGGCAACGCCACCACAAGGCCAAGCACGCGCGGCAGGACGAGAATTTCGGCGATATTGAGGCCGATGGTCTGCATCGCGTCGGTTTCTTCGTTGACGCGCATGGTGCCGATCTGCGCAGTGAAGGCAGAACCCGAGCGCCCGGCGATGATGATCGCGGTCACGAGGCCGCCCAGCTCGCGCAGAAATCCGACGCCCAGGAAATCGATCGTGTAGATCTGCGCGTCGAAACGCTTCAACTGGTCTGCACCCTGGTAGGCGAGCACGACGCCGAGCAGGAAGGCGAGCATGCCCACGATCGGCAGGGCTGTGAGCCCGGTCTCTTCGATCTGCTGGATGAAGGCGGGAAAGGGCAGTTCGCGGCGCGGCGCGACGACCGCTTCCGACGTCTCCACCGCGATGCGCCCGAGAAAACCCGTCATGTCGTAGCCCTGGCGC
>Ga0182024_10006725_pt1 | contig 25107 bp, 26 predicted proteins | sample P32metaG_FD_120480 | JGI IMG/M metagenome (GOLD analysis project Ga0182024, IMG submission 120480) | Permafrost microbial communities from Stordalen Mire, Sweden - P3-2 metaG (Illumina Assembly) | ecosystem: Environmental > Terrestrial > Soil > Wetlands > Permafrost | place: Sweden: Stordalen...
CAGGGGCAGCTCAAAGAGCGCATCTGCGTCCTATGGCACGCCGGTTCGACATTGGAGTCGGCCCGCAAGGCGCTGGCCGAGATCAACGCCGTTCCTCGCCTGCCCTCCACTCTTGGCGACGACTGCCTGCTTCTCCTGCGGCGCCAAAATCAACATGGACGGCTCTGGTGGCGCCCGCACAGGCTGGGTCTATGACGATTGGCTGCGTAACGCCACAACTCATGATGTCACAAGCTCGGGCACGGGCAATCGCGGATATCCGCAAACCGACCCTGCTGTTTATCGAGAAATGGTCCGCCTGTTCCACCAGAACAGCGTCCCAAGTTGGTACCCATGCCGTCGGGGACCGCGCCATGGACTGGGTTGTCGATACCTATGCCCTTGTCGAGCAGGAGAAGCCCCATTCTGGCCTGCGCCACAGCATCATCCACGCCAACCTGCCCACTCCGCACGCCATCGACGTGATGGCCAACCTGCAAAGGAAATACGACGCTGGATATCCGGAAATGCAGCCCGGATTCCTTTGGTGGATCGGCGCCATCTATGCGGCCAGTTATGGTCCCAAGCGCGGCCAGCGGCTGGAGCCCTTCAGGACCCGGTAATCCCGAGGTGTTCTGTGGTCGGGCGGGTCGGACTACTTCGTCACCCCGGTGGCGGCCCGCTTCGGACTCTGGGCCTCCATAGTGCGCCAAACCGCCAAAGGCACCTTTGGCCTGCGGCCCTTCGGGACGGCCGAAGGCGGGGACGTTAAGGGGACGATAAGAAGTGACGTACAGTACCTTAATGGTATCAAGAGATGTCCGCCGACACCGTTTGATATCAATCAGTTACATAAGCCCGAGGCGCTGTCACGGCAGAGGCCGCGGGTTCGAGTCCCGTCGTCCCCGCCATTCTTTTTAAAGGAGTTATCGCACGTGACACCGACACCTCTCACGGCTCTCCTTTCCAATTCTTATCGTGTCAAACCTGGTTTTCGCGGGCGCGATCAGGCGTTTTTTGCTACTGGCGAACCAGACGCTACAGGAAGCTCCCTAGCTTAGCTAGGACGCGGCATCTTCGCTAAAATACGTATCTCCGTGGATCACGGAGTCGATGGCGTTCTCGAGACAGTGCATTTCATCCTTTGCGCAGACCCCTCTGATCCCTGCCTTCCTAGCCTCGGCCTCCAGTTGGCTGGAGGGATCCGTGGTGATCATCAAGATGAGGACATCGGGGTCGCGCTTGGTTAATTGACGAGCCGTTTCTAATCCATTCATTTCAGGCATTAAGAAATCCATCACGGTGACCTGTGGCCTGTGGCGGCGGAATGTCTCCAGCGCCTGACGCCCGTTACACGCTTCCCCAACTACCACCCACTCCGAATGTTTTTGCAGCGCCGCTTTGATAATGCTTCTCGCCATTGCATTGTCATCCACCAGAAAAATCCGAAGCAAAATGGCCTCTCTCGGCTGACATAAAACTCACCATCCATTCCGGCCGCGATGCGGTCCATTGAACAGTAAACAATTCCGCATCGCATCGACCGTGGTGGTGCTGATGATCCGAAGACCGACGAAGGGGGGCAATTTCGACCATACGCTGTGAGGCTCAAGATGAAATACCGCACATACTGTACGCTAGCGCACATAATCCGGCAGCGTGCATCCGGGCGAGGCTTTTCGATGCTGAGATGAGCGGGTGACATCAACACCGGCAGCTTCCCGAAACTTTGAGATGGACGCCCGCCTCCTCGCCCCGCAGTCCTCATCTGTTCGCTCTCTAGTGAACCGGTGCTGGTTGAGGGCTGGCCTGCGGAGCCGAGCTGCTGGGACTCGAAAAATTCACCTTGGGGACCTCCCGCGCTCCCTCGGAGGCGGCGAAATAAGCTTCATTCGGTTTGAACCCAGCCCATCCCGCAAAAATGCTATTGGGAAACTGCTGGACGTAGGTGTTGTAATCCTGCAGTGTGTCGTTATAGCGCTTGCGTTCGACGGCAATGCGATTCTCGGTGCCCGCAAGCTCGTCTTGTAATCGCAGGAAGTTTTCGTTCGATTTCAATTGCGGATAATTTTCTACGATCAATAGCAGCCGTCCGATTGCTCCATCCAGTTGCCCGTTGGCGGCAATTTTTTCCTGTGGGCTTCCCGCCGAAAGCAGCTGCGAGCGGGCCTTGGCGATGTCGCCAAACACGGTCTGCTCTTGCTTCGCGTATCCCTTCACAGTATCGACCAGATTCGGGATCAGGTCGGCGCGCCGTTGCAACACGATGTCGACTTGAGACCAGGCACTTTTCACCGCTTCATTCTTGGTCACCAGCGTGTTCTTAACGCCCACGTATTGTCCGAAGAACACGAGCGCGAACACCAGCAGAAAGATAATAACGATCACTGCGATTAAACCTTTACCCATTACGTTCCTCCGCAAAACCTGAATGTGATGCCGTTACGCCCGGGCGGATGCATCTGAGTCTAACGCTTCATCGACAGCCGCAGCGACTTTCTCAATTGCTGCGAGGTAGCGAGCCAAAAGATCGTTGATGTCCGTCTTCTTGGGATCAGCTTTGTGCTCGCGAACATCCAGGGCCTGATGGATCGCCGACGGATCGAAACCCACCCGCTTCGAAAGGGACTGCGCGGCGTCTCGTCTTCCGGGTTTCGAAGTGTCCCCCAGCGCGATCAGGGCGTGGCGAAACAGCGTCCCGAACGATGGCACAGAACGCAGCAGCAGCTCCCACGATCGCGAATTGTTCCCCGACGCCAAAAGGACTTGCTGGCGAAGCAGAATGAGTTTTTCCCGCAACTCATATTCGACCTGTACGCGGTGAACGTGCATGGAAATTCGCAACTCCTGCACGACATCTTCGCCAAACAGAACGCGGTGGTGTTGCTGCATGTCCAATAGTTCGACCGTGAAGACATCCGTGGACCGCTCGAGTTCTTTGCGAGTCATACAAAGCGGCGGAGGTTGTTTCTGCCGATCCCACCACTTGGCCACCGGCGCCAAGGCTTGCAACACCGCGAACGAGCAGTCGCGCAGGACGCACAGCATGTTCAGGTTCGAAAGACCGGGATGAAAATCGCCGGACACTGCGGAGCCGAACAGAATTATGCTCTCGACGTTCGATCCGGCCGCTTCGCGGACCCGTTTCACAAATTCATCGATCTTATCTTCAGGAACCATTGCGTCCTCGCTGGCTACCAACTGCTGCTTGCCCCGCCGCCCCCGGAACTGCCCCCGCCAAATCCGCCGAACCCGCCACCACCGCCAAAGCCGCCACCACCACCGCCGAATCCGCCGCCCCCGAAACCACCGCCGCGTCCCCCAAAGACCTGAGAAAAAAAAAGCCAGAAAAGAATGCTGCGTAAAGGCGTAAAGAGGATGATCAGTATAACGACAATAATTCCAATGATCCCACCGACCGACAAACCGCCGCCGGGCTGAGGCTCTGGCTGGGTGGGAGCTCGCGGCTGCGAATTGGTGAGCTGGATTCCCGCATCCGTGGCGATGACATCCGCAACGCGGCTTGTGACTAGCAGCAGGGCGTCGTTGTAATTTTCGCTGCGCATCAGCGGGGTCGCCTCCCGCTGAAAGCCTCCGACCCTTCCATCCGGCAGAATCGGTTCCAGCCCGTAACCCACTTCAATGCGCGCGCGGTGATCCTTTATCGCGTACAGAATCAGCACTCCACGATTGGTAGACTTGGCGCCGATGCCCCATTTCTTGAAGAGGTCGACCGCATAACTCTCGATGTCGGAGCCATCCAGGGAATTGATGGTCACGAGGGCGATTTGGGCGTGAGCCTTTTCGTCGATCTGCAGGCAGATGTCCCTGATCTGTGCGCTCGTGTTTTGATCAAGAACGTGCGCGAAATCATTGACGTAACCCGCCGGTTGGAGTTGTGAAACCGATTTCGCCCGCATCCATATGCCCGGCGACAAAACCAAGACCGTAGCCAGACACAATTTTCTGCGCCAATTCACACGCAGATTGTACAGGAGGCCGCCGTACCGCTTGGGATTTCGCCGGAGAGGGTCGCCGTTTCGACGGGCCCGCTCACTCAGGAGATCATTTCACCTTCGTAATTTGACGAAAGCTGTCCCAAGAATAATGATTGGCAGCATGTCGGATGTTGAAAAAAACCGCCGCTGGCCCCGCGTTCCGGTCGACATGCCGGTGCGCGTCGTAACCTCCAAAGGCTTCTCGACTACTGAAGTAGAGGGCCGCGGCACTGAACTGAGCGAAGGCGGCATGGTATTGTATGCCGGAATCCTGCTCAACCCGGGCGACTTGCTGGAGATTGAGTTCGAGACTCCCACGCCCTCGCGGCTGACCGCCATTGTTCGCTCGCGCAATGGATTCTGCTTTGGCCTGGAATTCATCACTCCGCTGCCCTCGTGATTCTGATTCTCCTTCTGATCACCTCTTCCGTGGCATTGCCCAGGGATTTGTTCTAGCATCTGTTCCGTGTACTTCGAACAGTTCTATCTGGGATGCCTGGCACATGCTTCTTACCTGCTGGCTTCGGAAGGCGAAGCGGTGGTGGTGGATCCGCAGCGGGACGTAGAGTTGTACCTGGCGGTCGCCGCGCAGCACGGCGCCACAATCCGCCACATTGTTGAGACCCATCTGCACGCGGACTTCGTTTCCGGACACCAGGAATTAGCTGCCCGCACGGGCGCAAAGATTTACATTGGTGCGCAGGCGGGAGCCACGTTTCCTCACGTGCCGGTGGGCGACGGATTTGAGTTGAAGTTTGGTAAGGGGTCGATTCGCGTGCTGGAAACTCCGGGGCACAGTGCGGAGAGTATTTGCCTGGTGGTCGCCCATGAAGAGAAATCTCGCTCACCGTGGGCGGTTCTGACCGGGGATACGCTTTTCATTGGCGATGTGGGCCGGCCCGACCTGTCGCCCAGACACACCCCGGCACAACTCGCGGGCATGCTCTACGACAGCTTGCACCAGAAGTTGCTGACGCTTGCCGACGACGTGCTGGTCTATCCGGCACACGGTGCTGGCTCTCTCTGCGGAAAGAACATGCGGGCCGAACGGTCATCGACGATCGGGACGGAACGCCTCACGAACTACGCGCTGCAGATCAAGAGCAGGGAAGAATTCGTCACGCAGTTGACCAGCAACCTTCCCGCGCGCCCGGAATATTTTCTCAAGGACGCCGAGATCAATCGCACCGGCGCTACGGCCTTGGCGGATCTGCCGGCGCTGCGGGTCATTTCGCCGTCTGCGTTGAAGACGATGTTAAACGATGGAGAAATCGCGCTGGACGTGCGTCCCGGTGAGGAATTTGCAGCAGGCCATGTGCCGGGCTCGGTGAACATTGCGCTGTCCGGCCAGTTTGCGTCGTGGGCAGGCTCGGTGCTGGGATTGTCGTCGCATCCCGTGCTGATCGCGGGATCGGAGTCGCAATTAGAAGAGGCCCGGCTGCGGCTGGCGCGTGTGGGCATTGAAGTTCTGGATGGGCAGCTTGACGGAGGCCTGGCCGCCTGGAAGCAGGCCGGATTTCCAGTGGCCACCATTTCTCAGCTGACGGTAAGCGAGCTTGACGCACGATTGAAAGCGCACGAAGGGCAGGTGCTCGACGTACGCCGCGAACCGGAGTGGGATGCGGCGCACATTGCGGGTGCGACCTGGTGGCCGCTCGACAACTTCAAAGTCTCTCCGCCAGCGCTGGAGCACGACGCGCCCATCGCGGTGCACTGCAAGGGCGGCTACCGCAGCATGATCGCCAGCAGCCTGCTGCAGCGGGCGGGTTTCAAGCACGTCATCAACGTGATCGGAGGATTCGATGCGTGGCAGCAGGAGGGACTGCCCAGCGTAAGCGCGAAACCGGCGGGCGTCTGATCTCGCGAAAAATGAGGAAAGTGTTCCTGCAGGGACACTTTGATGACAAATATGGGGAATATATACTTGACACACGCGAACAATTAGCGTACATTTGAACCATGAGAGCGCCAAAGACTTTACAGCAAGCCATTGTTTACTTCTCCGATCCACAACGGGCCTTCGATTACGCCGTGAGGCTGCGCTGGCCAAATCGCAAGATCGCTTGCCCGCGCTGCAACTCCGATAAGAACTACTTCATCAAGACGCGCCGCATTTGGCTTTGCCGTGGATGCGACAAACAATTCACGATCAAGGTCGGGACGATCTTTGAGGACTCGCCGCTTGGAATGGATAAGTGGATGGCGGCCTTTTGGATGCTGACCAACTGCAAGAACGGCATCAGCAGCATGGAAGTTCATCGCACATTGGGCATCACCCAGAAGTCTGCATGGTTCATGCTTCAACGTATCCGGTTGGCCTTGCACGATGACTTCTACGGCAAAAAGCTGGGCAGCGGGCCCGATAGCGAAGTCGAAGTAGATGAGACTTTCATCGGCGGGAACGCCCGCAACATGCACACGTCTCGTCGCGACAAACTCACTGGCCGCATAGACGATGACAAGGCAGTTGTAGTCGGTTTTATGGAGCGCGGCGGAAGGTTAGGACTCAGATTGTGAGGAAGCGCCGCAAGTACAATCTGCAACCGTTGGTTCGGGAGCAAGTTCAAGCTGGTGCGGCGCTCTATACCGATGCGCTCAAGGCTTATATCGGCCTCGACAATGACTATCAGCACGGAGTAGTAGATCATGCCGTGGAATACGTGCGTGGCCGCGTACACACGAACACTCTTGAGAACTTTTGGAGTCTCGTAAAGCGCGGCCTTCATGACACGTATGTGAGCGTGGAACCGTTTCATCTCTATCGCTACCTTGACGAACAGATGTTCCGTTTCAACAATCGCAAGAACCTGAACGACGGTCAACGCTTTGAACTCGCCATGAGCCAAGTGTTCGGAAAGCGGCTCACGTACAGCGAACTCACAGGTAAAGACGAATCGCCGCGCTACGAAACGACAAGAACGGGGGAAGAGGAAGTCCCCTTCTAGTCCTTGTCGGTACGTTTTGTTTTGCGGACGCTAAACAGCTTTTGGCTGTGGCGTCCGCCTTTTCGAGTCACTGCTGATTTGGGAACTCCAAACAGTACTTTCATTCCCTCTTCAAAGTTCTCTCTTGCTTCTCGCCCCTCTTTGTATTCCGGTTTCATTTATTGTTCTTGTTACCATAGAAGGTTCCGGCACTCGGAGACCTGGATAGGTTAGCAGATGGTTAACCTTCTCGATTGACCGACCCAAGGCCGAATTGTTCGTGAAGGGGGCAAGAATCATGTTCTCTTTCGACAGATATTAACGGCACAGCGCATACATTCACTCAAGTAGTGTCAGGGAAAGGCGAGGAACCCCCTGTTCGCTTTTCGCCGGTCTGTGCTGGATACTCATGCGAGTCTGGCACAGCCATTTTTAACTGCCACCCCTCAACTATCGTTGGTGCTCCCCCATTCCTAATAACGACAACCAATGTTAGCTTATGTTTTGTTCTTGTCCTGTTGGTCAAAAGAGAATATCCACTGGAAGAAGTCGCAAGATAATTTAGGCTTGGACCTGTCCTGCTCAATTGCCAACTGGCGCTCTAAGTCTTCTGCCCTCTGACATTGCGAATATGCAAACAGCACGGCTGACAGTCCGAATGCTACGCGGACGCACGCCCAATACACAAAGGACTGGCCGGTACGTTAGGATGATAAATGGACACGTACTCACGAACTACAGAGAGGAAGCCACTCATGGCCGCCACCGCAAGCAGGACGACCGTGACTGGAAAACTAACAAGGAAGCGCATTGTATTGGTATTCGTTCGTGGAGACAGTATGCACTAAACGCGCCTGTGCGTCTAGTATATAAATTAAAACAGTACGTACACTAATGTACATATTAGGTCTAAAGCTTGACCTTATCAATGAGTTGCAGCCGGGGTGCCCATGAATGCCATGTGTGGCCTGGCAGCGCGTCCTGAGGGCTAAAGCCGGCTTTCTGTCCGCCTCGAACGGCCGGCTCTTGCGAGGGAATCCTGGCCTCGCATTCGGCTGGCGCCAGGCATGCGCGGGCGAGACGCCCCCGCGACAGCCGCCGGATGGCGGCGCTACTGGGCTGAAGCCGTGCCCTTCCCAAAACCATCCCTACCTGCAGTTGGTTTAGAATAGAGCCATGTCCCGCGAATTGAACTTCGGACCCTATGTTGAGGTGGAGAATGGCAGGAGGACCGTCAAGGACCTTACCTTCGGAAATCCGACGCCGGAGGGAGTGGTGCTCACCACACTCGACTCCGCCGTCAACTGGATGCGCAAGAGTTCGATCTGGCCGATGACGTTTGGTTTGGCCTGCTGCGCCATTGAGATGATGTCGATGGGGGCGGCGCGGTTTGATATTGCCCGCTTTGGCGCCGAGGTGTTTCGCCCGTCGCCGCGGCAGAGCGATCTGATCATCATTGCCGGCCGTGTCTCGAACAAGATGGCGCCGGTCATCCGGCAGTTGTGGGAGCAGATGCCGGAGCCGAAGTGGGTGATTTCCATGGGCGCCTGTGCGACTTCGGGGGGCGTATTCCAGAACTATGCACTGGTGCAAAGCGTGAATCAGGTCATTCCCGTGGACATTTACGTCCCCGGCTGCCCGCCGCGTCCGGAGCAGCTCATCTATGCCATCACACTGCTGCAGGAAAAAATCCAGAAAGAGCGCGGCACGATCAAGAAGGCGCTGAACCTGGTATAGAGGCGCAGTCGAGTATTGGTTTTGCACACGGAACTGGTGAGTTGCCCCGCCGTCTTTTGGATATCTTCGGTTCCGTACCGTTCCTGGTTGCACGCCGCGCTATAATGAGTGGTAGTTCGCCCCGGGGTGTCCCATGGAACGTGTTCGCGCCGCGTCCCTCCTGTTTCCCGTCATTCTCCTCCCTGCGATTCTTGTAAGCGGACAGAGCAACAATTCGGCTCCGACCCAGAGCCAGCCGTCCGCGCCGGCGTCCACTACTCAATCGCATGCGCCCGGGCCATCTATTCCTGCCGACGCTCCGCGCATGACGAGGCAGACGCGCCTCGAAATTATTCGCGACTTCGAGACCCAGATCTTCTATGCGCGGGCAACCTTTCCCATGGGCGCAAAGGGGCTGAAGCTGAAAAATGGTATGACCTCGCCCAACGGTTCAGAACTGCAACAGGCTCTCGCGCTGTGGGGACCGGCCATTAAACCGGGCGATCCGGCTCATATCTCCTTCGTACAGATTAGGGACGACCACATTCATTTCGATATCAACGGCGGTCCCGTTCATCGCAAGAAGTGGTACGAGCACATTCAGGTTTCCGGGGCGAACGGGACTCCCGTGCAAACGGGGCCCAATGAATCGCAGCCCAATCCTCACGGAACCTATCTGGATGTTTATTTCAACAAGTATGTCCCGGAAATGTCCGCGCGGCAATTGCGCGATCTGCTATATCCCGTGCTCGATTTCAATGCCAGAAACAAAGAGGAGGCGTACCTGGACACCGTGCCTCCCAAGGTGAAAGAGGCCATTCAGGCGCATCATGTCCTGGTGGGAATGAATACGGAAATGGTGTTGCACGCCAAAGGCAAGGCGCCGAAAAAAGTGCGCGAGCGCGATGGCGACACCGAATATGAAGAATGGATCTACGGCGACCCGCCGCAGGATGTAGACTTCGTCCGCATTGTGAGCGACGAAGTCGTGCGTGTCGAAACCATGAAAGTCGGCGGCCAGAAGATTGTGCGCACCGAAAAAGAAGTGATCCTGGTAAAGCCTGACAAGGATACCGAAGCTAAGCAGGAAGACCGTCCGGCCAATTCCCCCAGCCTGCGCCGCCCTGGCGAAGACTCGGAAAACGTGCCGAAGCCTGCGGATGGAGCGTCCCCCCTCCCACCCGCGACGCCCCCGGATTTCCCCCAGCCTTCGGGAAGCCCAGGGCCGGGCGGGATCGTAGGTGGACCGAAATGAGCGCGCTGCGTCTGTAAGAAATCGCCTCGGACACTTTGCTCCATCTGCCGAAAATTCCACCATGCCCAATCGAACGGGACTCAAGTCGATCCTGTTGACCGCTGAGATTCCCATGTCCTGGGAGCGATGAAAGGCATCCTATGCTTGTCTCAACTCTCGAGGACCGAGGAGGGCAGCGAATGAGCACGAGGCCGTCGGAACAGATGATGGATCTGCTGAAAGAGTTGGCGTTGCTGAAAGAGCTGGACGGGAGGCACGAAACGGGATCGCCCGTCGACACGACCGAACTCGAGTCCAGGAAAAGCCAACGGCAGGAAATATGCGAACAAATCAAGGTTCTTGGTGGACCGATCGGCTAATCACCGGTTCGACGCGCGAAAGCACGATAAGAGCGGCCAGGGCCGCAGCCTTGTGATCCTTGGTCCAGGGTGGGCCGATCGAACTCCCTGCGATTGCGATCCTGCGTTGTACGCGGCTTGCTGAATTTCCGAAGGCCGCCTTCCATCGCTCCTCAAGTTCCCGCTCACGAATGGCCTCAACCGAAATTCTCAACTGTTCACAAGCGTTCCGGATTCTGTTGCGAAAGAATTCGCCTTCCGCGGTGTGAATCAGCGGATGGGACGCAAGAATTTTCGCAAGCGGAGGCAGCGGGCGACCGGAGGCCAGCAGCACGGCGGAGCCTACGATGCGATACTCGCGCCTGTGCAATTCCCGCTGAACCTGCTCGATAGCCGCTAAAGCCAAGCGCTCTGATGTAGCAGCGCAGTTTGCAATGTGACTTTCCGACTCTTTGGACTCGAGTTCGGCAGCGTGGTGATAGGGTTGGCTCGCACCGGGCATGCCGGGGTCCGTAATGACGATGCGCTTCCGCTCCAATACTTGTACTGAGTCGGCATCTCCGGAGATGGCGACGAGCACTCCCCAACCGGAATGCATTCGAAAGCCGAGGGCGGCACGCTTCATGCTGGACGTTCTCACGAAGAGTGTACCAACCCTGCAAACTCATTTCGCAGCGAGCGTTGGCGCCGCATCCGCAAAAGAAAAAGCCAGCGAAACGTTGGGATATTCCTGCCCGTCGACTTCCACGTAAGGATAGACAAAGTAGTTCAGCGGCTTGCCGTCCTGGGCCGGATTCAGTCGCAGGTCACGGCCCATGCTGAACTGCACGCGGTTCACGTCGTGCGATCCAAAAAAGTAGTCGCGCTTTTCCGGATGCTTCCACGCTTCCGAGATGTCGACGGGAATCCATCCCTTGTCGTCGATGTAGAAATCGGACCAGCAGTGATACCCGGCGACTTCGGAGGAACTCTTGTCGGCCGGCAGAGGAAATCCGATTTCGAAGCGGGCGGGGATGCCCTGCGATCTCGCCATGGCGATGAACAGGGAATGGAAGTCGGTGCAATTGCCTTTCTTGGCATCGCAGGCGTAAAGCACGTCGCCGTGTCCCCAGCCGGTGCCTGTCTTGTCATAACGCATGGTGGTGAAGACGTAGTCATAAATGGCGCGAGCCTTGTCGAGCGGCTGCGTCTTGGCCTGCGTCACTTTGGCGGCGAGGTCCGCAGGCAGGCCGGTGATGGGGACGAGCGCGTCGGGTTGCAGGTCTTCCTGCCGTTCCTTATCGGCAAGCGTGGTGGCGACCGGGCGCGGGGTGCCGCTCAGTGCGATTCGTTCATGGCGTACGACATCGTATTCCACGTCGAAGTGCAGCTCCGGGTGAGTTGCGCTGCTGGTCTCGGCATAGTAAATCTCATTGCCATATTTCGACTCATGGGTTTTCTTCACCGGCAGGTCACCCTTGGCGGAAAAGATTTTCACTTCCTGATAGGCATCCGACTGGGCTGCGGGAATCCAGATGCGAACCCTCTTGCCCGCGGGCAGATTCTTCACGGTGAAAGCGTAGTGAAACGTGAAGTGGCGCGACTCTTGAGCGACGGAGATGAGGGAGAAGGTAAGGCACAGAGACGACACTACACAAAGCCTGCGCAACATAAGCAGCTTCCTTTCAAGCTCTGACAACTGGCAACTGGAGTTTGGGAAACGACACACGGGCGTCTTAGAGGGAACGCCGTCAAGTGAAGCCGCGCTGTGGGATGCGCATGGAAATCAAGATGCCGGAAGAGTTGCGGCGATGCCGTCATTTTAGCGCAGCGCCACGTGGAAAAGCGGAAGAAGTGGCAACGCGGGCAGTCTACGTTAAAATGCCTGCGTGCCCGTAGCCATCCAATGCCGCGACCTGCGCAAGACTTACGACGGCAAACTCGAGGCCGTGCGCGGCCTGAACCTCGAGATCCAGACCGGCGAATGCTTCGGCTTGCTCGGGCCGAACGGGGCGGGGAAGACCACGACCATCGAAATCCTGGAGGGCCTGCTCGCGCCAACCTCCGGGGAAGTGTCGATTCTAGGGCACAGCTGGCGGGAGAATGAACGCGAGATGCGCGAGTGGCTGGGCATCTCGCTGCAGGAGACACGGCTGTCGGAAAAGCTCACGGTGCGCGAGACTATTGAACTCTTCGCCAGCTTCTACCGTGAGCCGCTCTCATGCGACGAGGTGCTCGAACAACTGCAACTCACGGAAAAAGCCGACTCCTGGGTGGGCAAGCTTTCTGGCGGGCAGCGCCAGCGGTTGGCTGTAGCCACGGCGCTGGTATGCAATCCGAAGATTCTGTTTCTCGACGAGCCGACGACGGGACTCGACCCTCAGAGTCGCCGCCAGCTATGGGACATCATTCGCGCATTTCAACGCGATGGTGGCACCGTGCTGCTCACCACGCATTACATGGATGAAGCCGAGCGCCTGTGCGATCGCCTGGCAATTGTGGATCATGGGCAGATCATTGCGGAGGGCTCGCCGGCCGATTTGATCGACCGGCTCGGCGGACATCACGTGGTGGAATTTTCCGTGAGCGGCAACTCGGACGGTGCGGCGTTACAGGCCTGGAATGGCCTGCCCAGCGTCGAATCCGTTCGCGAAGACGTCGGCATGGTCGCTCTGAATGTGAAGCAACCACACTTGACCATTCCTGCGCTGCTCGACGCGATCGAGAAGCAGGGAAGTCAATTGCAGCATTTGACCACGCGACAGGCCAGTCTCGAAGATGTGTTTGTGCGGTTGACGGGACGGCATTTGCGGGAACAGTGATTCGCGTTAATTTATGAGCGTCGCACAGGAAACGCCGGTTAAGACAGCCGAAATGCGGCAGGCGCGTCCGCCGCGCCGAAATGGGCGCTGGTCCGGGTACACTCACCTGCTGATGGCGCGCATGCTGGAACTGAAGCGCGAACCGGAAGTGGTCTTCTGGGTGTTCGTGTTTCCTCTGCTGCTTGCGCTTGGCTTGGGGATTGCTTTCCGCAATAAGCCCGCAGATGCGGCCTCGGTCGCGATTGTGGCAGGAACCGGGTCCCAGGATGCGCAAGCCCTGCTCGCGCGTTCGCCGCAGCATGAGCTTTTCAAGTTTCAGACGTTAAGCGCCGACGAAGCGCAAAAGGGATTCCGCCTCGGCAAATTCGATCTCGTCATCGAGTCGGACGGCGACGGCGGATTGGAATACCGCTACGATCCCGGGCGTCCGGAGAGCGTGTTGGCGAAAGCCGAGGTGAACGACGCATTGCAATCCGCCGCCGGCCGCAAAGACGTGGTGCCGACGAAGGCGGTTACCTCGTCAGAGCCGGGCTCCCGCTACATTGATTTTCTGATTCCGGGGTTATTGGGGATGAACCTGATGAACTCCGGGTTGTGGGGCATCGGTTTTGCGCTGGTGGATATGCGCCAGCGCAAGCTGCTCAAGCGATTCGTGGGCACGCCCATGCGTCGCGGAGATTTCCTGCTGGCGATTATGAGCAGCCGCCTGTTGCTCATGTTCATCGAAGTTGGGCTACTGCTGGTGTTCGGCATTGTTTTCTTCCATATACGCGTTCTCGGGTCGGTATTTTCGATTGCTTTGCTCGGAGGCCTGGGATCGCTGACCTTCGGCGGTGTCGGCCTGCTGACCGCGAGCCGCGCGCAGAAGATCGAAAGCATCAGCGGCCTGATCAACCTGGTGATGATGCCCATGTGGATTTTTTCGGGAGTGTTCTTTTCCTACGAGCGCTTTCCCCCGGTGATCCATCCGCTGATCAAGGCGTTGCCTTTGACCGCACTCAACGACGCGTTGCGCGCCAGTATTCTGGAGGGCACCCCGCTGCTGCAACAGTGGCCGCGCTTGCTGGTGCTGGGCCTATGGGGCGGGATTTCGTTTGTGCTGGCGCTGAAGTGGTTCCGCTGGACCTAAAGAGCGAATTCCTGAGTTACTCTTCGAGAGGAGACCCGCTCAGGCCCCGTCCGCAAATCTCAAGGAGATGTTACGAACGAGGCCGTCCGCGGTGCTTGCGAAATGACTGCGGTTACGACTTGACTAGCTTGGCGGCTTGTTTCCGCACTTTCGCCCAGCGTAGTCTTTGCGCTTCGGCAATCCGCCGGCGGGCATCCTTGCTCAAGGTACGTCCCGTTTTCTTGAGCGATTTCCCGCTGGCATGGCCTAACGCCTCCAGCGCTTTCCCCACTCTTCCCATCTCCTTTTCGAGACGGGAGTATTCGTTCCGCAGGGAACTTACTACATTGCTCAGGTTGGTCATTATTATCCCCTCGTAAGTCAAGGCTAACATGAGAAAGTAAAAAGAAGTGGAAGATTAGAGATAAGATTTGAAAGCCACGGAGGCTATGGCTGGGCTACCGTCAGCCGCAACATCCCCTGGACCTTGCCCCAGTCGTCGGTGTTGCGGTCGAAAACCACTTCACGGCGCGAATCTGAGTATCGCGTATCCAAGAGCAGGAATTTGCGGATCGCGTACTGCACTCCGCCATTCTCGTCATAAAGTTCGCCATAGATTACTCCGTCACACACATACACGTGAGAATTCCATTGCAATAGCAGCGCGCGCTTGTCCCGCAGCGTGCCGATCAACATGCCGGAATTGATCGCAGCCGGTTCGAAGTATTCCGCCGTGACCATGATTGGCCGTCCGTCGCTCAACAGATGCCTGCCTTGAAGCTTCGAGGCAACGTCTTTCAAAGACAGCGGATTGGCCCTTTCAGCGCTGTCTTCGAGCGCTGAGTCCTTCGCGCAGCACACGCTTCTGTCATGGAGTACGGTGTCGAGCGATGTCAGCAGCACATCCGACCGTTCATGTGACCGCGCCATCAGGACCCGCAGACCGCTGACCTGGATCTCTTGATCGGGGTTATAGACCTGCCCGTGCGCGAGACAACTGACCGCGAGAAACGATCCCACGATGCACGTAACCAGAATCAAGAACGAAGACCGGCGCGCGCGAAACTTGGTCACGGATGACCTCCTGCTTACTCTCAAGCTGACTCCATTTTAGTCCTATCCAGTGCTAGTCATGAACCGCGGCGCCTGCCGGGCTTTCGTGGCTTGCTCGAAGGAGTACGCCAACTTGATTAAAGTGGGCTCGCTCCAGGCGCGGCCAAAGAATGAGATGCCCACCGGCAAGCCGGAAAGAAAACCGGCGATCACATTGATGTTAGGATAACCCGCGACCGCGGCTGCATTGGAGCTGCCTCCGGCCGAGTGGTCCCCATTGATCAGATCTGTGAGCCAAGCCGGACCACCCGTGGGAGCCACGATGGCATCAAGATGATACTGATCCATGAGCGCGTCGATGCCTTCGGTGCGGGCCAGTTGATGATTCTTGGCAAGCGCATCCACATATTCTTTCTCAGTAAGTGGGCCTTTCGCTTGTGCTTTCAGGAACAAGTCCTGCCCGAAGTAGGGCATCTCCTTTTGCCGGTTGCGTTCATTGAAGTCAATGATGTCTTGTAAGGTGCGCACAGGCGCGCCCGGGCCGAGTCGCGCCAGGTAGGCGTTGAGGTCGGCTTTCAGTTCGTACATGAAGACGAGCAGTTCGCTCTCGTCGAACTTTCCGAGAGTTGCGATGTCGGCGGGATCGAGCAGCGTCGCGCCCTGCTTCTTCATTACGTCGAGTGTCTGCTCCATGAGCGCGTCGACGGCATCGTTGAAGCCGAAATACTTTCGCGCCACCCCGATGCGCGCGCCTTTGAGGCCATTGGGATCGCAGTACTGCGCGTAGTCGGTTTGCGATTTGCCCGTGCTTGCCGCTGTCGCCGCGTCGTCGGGATCAACGCCAGTAAGCGCACCCAGAAGAATCGCCGCGTCGCGTACCGTGCGGCACATCGGGCCCGCGCCGTCCTGGCTATGCGATATCGGAATGATTCCGCCGCGGCTGAACAGGCCCACCGTCGGCTTGATCCCGGCAAGCCCGTTCGATGACGAGGGACAGACGATGGACCCGTCGGTCTCCGTCCCAATGCCCGCGGCGGCCAGGTTTGCGGAAATGCCCGCGCCCGTGCCGGAACTGGATCCACAAGGATTACGATCGAGCGCATAGGGATTCTTCGTCAGGCCACCGCGTCCGCTCCATCCGCTGACCGAGTGGCTGGAACGGATGTTCGCCCACTCGCTGAGATTCGTTTTGCCCAGGATCACCGCCCCCGCCGTACGCAGCTTTTGCGCCACGAAAGAATCCTTGGGCGGTTTTGAGCCGACAAGGGCCAGAGACCCGGCCGTGGTCATCATGCGATCCGCGGTATCGATGTTGTCTTTGATCAGCACCGGGATGCCGTGCAACGGACCTCGCGCACCCTTGGCCTTACGCTCCTGATCAAGCGCTTCGGAAATGGAGAGTGCATCCGGATTGAGTTGGATAATCGCGTTCACCGCCGGACCACGCTTGTCGATCTCATCGATGCGGACGAGGTATTTTTCCACCAGCGAGCGGGCTGTAAATTTTCCGGACTTCATTCCATCCTGCAATTCCGGGATAGTGATCTCATCCAGTTCGAACGGCTTGACGTTCACAGGCTGCGGAACGGGCGACGAAATGATCTCCCGGCCCGCGCTCAGTGCGGGATAGAGCACGGCGGCCGCGCTGGTAGTCACAGCGGTCTGCAGAAATGAGCGACGGTCGGCGGTAGACACGGAGGATGAAGCTTTTCTGAACATGTTGTTGGACGTCCTCGAGCGAATGAACATACTAATGCAGGTGCGCAGAAAATGCAGGGGCACAGGCTTTGTCCACAAGGTAGCGGTTGTGGCTGGTCGACTCCGGTGATAATCTAACGTCGTGGACAGCCTCTGAGCGGGAGTAGTTCAGCGGTAGAACGCCAGCTTCCCAAGCTGGATGTCACGGGTTCGATCCCCGTCTCCCGCTCCATCTTTTCAATCAGTTAGCGATGGAGTTGAAAAGCTGTGTGACGCAATCGTGTGCAAAATGTTTGGAGTTCACTGAATTCTCTTCGTCACCGGCGGGATCGCTGCAATCTTGCTGGCCATCACGTCATCGGCCACGGCGTTAACCAGCTTGCGCACACTCTCCGGGATCGCTTGGTTGTACTCGTTGAGCGTGGTTCCAATGTCGCTGTGCCGCAGATGGGCCTGTACGTCCTTCGCGTTTCCGTGGCTCTGGGCATTCGTGGCAAAGGTGCGCCTCCGAACGGCCTAGAAATTCCCCGAGACTTGGCGGCGGAGTACGTCGAACGTGCTGACATCAATTCAATCCCGACGCGTGCGATTGAAGCTGCGATTTCAGATCACGAATGGGCTGGCGTGGCCGCACCGACCCGAACAGTCAGATCGACAAGTTTCATCTCATTCCGGCGTTGCAATACGTGGACGAGATTGTTTCTGACGACAAGTTCCTTCACAGACTTCACCCCGTGGCCGAGAAGACAGGATACGTCAGAGCAAAACTCCTACACTTCGACGAGTTTCTGAAGCGTTTTGAAAAATAAGTCGGGTAAAAGGGGTACTCAGGCTAGGGTAAGACAGGTAAGTTCAAACTGATCCCGGGGAACAAGCGAACAACTCATCGAGTGTAAATTCGCGTCCGCTCGGTCAACAATCCCAACCCGTGTCCGCAACGTATCCAAGGGGTTAGGGCATGCGGATTGGTTAGTCTGGCCTAAAGAAACGCTCCAAGCAAGTACTGCAAGTAAAGATTTCATTTCGAGTGTCTGCTAGTTTGGTCAAACATATCTGACGGCAGGTCAAAACCAAAGGCTTTGAGTCTTTCGGCGAACTTGGGTCTGATGCCTGTGGCAGTGAAATTTCCGAGCAGGCGCCCCTGGGACGAAACCCCTTGTTTCTCGAACACGAATATGTCCTGCATGCTGACGATGTCAGCTTCCATGCCGGTGATTTCGGTGATATGTGTGAGACGGCGCGTTCCGTCGCTGAAGCGTGCAATCTGAAGAACTAAACAAACCGCCGACGCGATCTGTTTTCGGATGGCTCTTTCGGGCAGGTTCAGGTTCGCCATCATGGCCAAGGTTTCCATGCGGGCGATAGCATCCCGAGGACTATTGGCGTGAATCGTGGTAAGTGATCCGTCATGGCCTGTATTCATCGCTTGCAGCATATCAAGAGCTTCCTCGCCGCGCACTTCGCCGACGACGATCCGGTTGGGACGCATCCGTAAGCTGTTGATCACGAGTTGTCGTGCTTGAATGGCTCCCTTGCCTTCCGCATTGGGAGGCCGGCATTCCAACCGGACCACATGACGTTGCTTCAGTTGCAGTTCTGCCGAGTCTTCGATCGTGACGATACGTTCTTTAGGAGAAATGTAGCCGGAGAGCACATTCAGTAACGTGGTCTTCCCGGCGCCCGTACCGCCTGAAACCACGATGTTGAGTCGGGCCGCCACCGCTGCCTTCAACAATGCCAGCATCGGTGCAGTCAGGGTCTGATTGGCCAGGAGGCCATCTTCTGTAATCGGAGTGTTGCCAAAACGCCGGACCGAAAGATGAGGACCGTCAATCGCCAGGGGCGGAATGATCACATTGACACGGGATCCGTCAGCGAGTCGAGCGTCCACCATCGGCGACGACTCATCCACGCGTCGTCCAATGGCGGACACAATCTTATTGATGATGCGCATCAGGTGCGCGTCATCCTTGAATATGATCTTGGTCTCTTCCAGAATACCGGCACGCTCAACGTAAACTTCTTTGGAGCCGTTAACCAAGATGTCGCTGATAGTCGGGTCTTGCAGCAATGGCTCCAGTGGGCCCAAGCCAAACATTTCGTCCAGGATCTCCAGTGATAAATGCTCCCTTTCAGGACCACTGAAAGGAGCTTTGATTTGCGACACGGCCCCTTGGATCACGGCAAACACTTGCGATCGTGTTTGGTCGTCCGGGACCGCATCAATTCTTTCCAAGTCCACCTTATTTAGCAGGTAGCGATGGATTCCGTTTTTTAGCTCCTGATAGGTGCGAAAGTCGGACCCGCCATACTTTCTCGTGTCGGCAGAAGTCGGAGGGTTAACGATGGTCGATGCGGTAGTCGGATAGATAGAAGGATGATTGTTCATTGCGTGGGATACCCTTCCCGAGCCGTAACGGACGCAGTCATAGCCTTTCTCAGGCCTTTCAGTACATAGCGTTCTTCGTGGATGAGTTTCTCGGCTTCATCAAACTTCGTGGTTTCAAGTTCTACAGGCTCGTTGCAGATTGAGCAGGTCGGTAATTTCGGTTTGAAAGCAAGCATGGGACGACCTCTGAAATCAATCATCAGATTGCACAAGAGACCGACGCCCAGAATGGGGTCCGGCGGAAGATGTGTTACAGACCTCTAAAGCCTAGCATGAAAGCAGATGCCCGTGTACTGCATCCTGAACTTCGGGGAACTTCGCGACGGTCTGCTGTTCTGCACTCATAATCCGATCCGTAGCCCGTTCAGGGACATCGTTGCGCATAAGCGAATCCAAACGAATCCACCCCCGGGGGGTAGAAACCCTAGCCGGAGGGGACCAGAAGCGGCCCAAGAGCTTCCAATTGAGTTTCCAGGGGTGTTCCAGTGGGGTTGGCGGACGCGGATCTACACTCCGGCGACGGCGATTTTTTACGACTTGAGGAATGAAAGGGGCTTTTTGCAATCCTGGCGAGATCAATGGGTAGTTGAGGGTTCAAAGAGCAGAAAGGCCTACAATGGTCGGGAATGAAACTACAGGAGAATATAAAAGCCAAAAATTGGTTCGGCTTGCTGCTAGTGATGAGCTTCTTCACAGCGCTGAATAGTGTTGCACAAGAAGTTAGCGTAGCTAACGGAACAGGCTACGGGACGACGGGAATTAATGCCAGATCATTCGGAACCCCTAATAGTAAAAAGGGGAACTGTTATCACATACCATGCGGACGCTGTAAACGGAGACTCGTTCGTTATCAACTACTCTGGCGTATACGCGGTCTCATATAGCGACGGAGATATCATTAGCGATGATATCGGGATCAGTTTGAACTTACCGTCTACTACTAAGTTCTCGACGAGTTGGGGAACAAGCCAAGAGTTGTGCGCGTTTGAGGCTTCGAATGCGGAGGGCGCTTCGGGGAAGTCCGGGGAATTTGCCGCCGCTTGGCGAACTGGCGCCTGGTTGACTTCGAGGGAGAGGTGGTTTACCGGGGTGCAGCCATTAAGGCCGAGACTCCCTGCAGGAGGAACGCTGTCTCCTAACAGTGCTGGTGACCGAAACAGATCAAAAGAGGATTGGCGGACAGAGCTGAATCAGGTGAAGGAATGCCGGCCGGAGTTGCACTCTGGCACGCCGCTATCGTCGATAGAAACAACGCGCCAGCAAAAAGAGATCTGAACATGCTGTCAACGTGCTGCCACGTGCATCTCAATTGCCAAACACAGACGTAATATAAGTACTGATTTGGCTATCGGTTAGCTCAGATTTTCTCCGAGCTTAGGAACACAAAGTACGAAAGCCATGCACACCAGCACCGCGACCCTGGCATTGCCTCCAGAAGAAAGCCGGGAGATCCGGTGAGCAAATTCCGACTTTGGATCGGAACTTGGTGTCGGAACTTGGTCGCCATCGTCAATGCCCTCTGGTACCCTGCATACCTATGCGCCTTCACCAGATTCTCTTTCTCGTTCTGTTCATAGCCGTTTGTGCTTTCGCCCAAAACGTGAAACCGGTGTCCGACCGCGTCGCCGCTCAGAATGCGCTTTTCGACGAGCAGTACGAGTCCGACCTGCGCACCTTTCCCGAACGCGCCACCGCCTTCGGCGATTACCGTTACAACGAGAAGCTCGCCCAGCGCTCACTAGAAGCCATAGCGGAATATCACAAGACTGACGAGGCCTTCCTCGCCCGTCTCGAAGCCATCCCAAGTACCGGCTTCACCGACCAGGATCAGCTCTCCCGCGACCTGATGGTTAGAGTCCTGCAGCAGCGCATCACCGATTACGATCTCAAAGAGTACGAGATGCCCATCAACCAGCAGAACGGCGTCCACACCGGCCTCGCCGATCTGCCGCTCTCCGTCCCTCTCGACTCCGTGAAGCACTACGAGGACTATATCGCCCGTCTTCACCAGATTCCGCGCGTCCTCACCCAGACCACCGAAGTCCTTCGCGCCGGAATGAAGGACAGGTTAATGCCGGTCCGCTTTCTCCTCGAAAAGCTCCCGGTTCAATGTGAAGGCATCATCGACGCCGACCCGTTTCTTCTGCCTACAAGAAAATATCCGGCCAGCATTTCTCCCGAAGATCAGAAGCGCCTGACGCAGCAGATCACCGACGCCATCAACACCGACGTCATCCCCGCCTACAAAACGTTCGCGACCTTTCTGCGCACGGAATACGCCCCCGCGGGCCGAACCACTCTCTCCATCACTTCTCTGTCGGATGGCGAGAAGCGCTATCAAAACGACATCTACGCCCGCACCACCACTCACATGACGCCGGACGAGATTCACCAGCTCGGCCTGCGCGAGATCGACCGCATCCAGACCGAGATGACGGCCATCGCCAAAAAAGAAGGCTTCGCCGATCTCGCCTCATTCCGCGCCTCGCTCAAAACCAACCCCAAATACATTCCAACCTCGGCCGAACAGATCCTCGACGATTTCCGTCGCTACATCGCGCAGATGGAGCCCAAGCTCCCGCAACTCTTCACCCTGCTTCCGAAGTCTCCGGTCACGGTCGAAGCCATCCCTGCCTTTCAGTCCGCCGCCGCCACGCACTACGTCACCGGCACGCCGGACGGCAAGCGCCCCGGCCGCGTCGTGGTCGCAACTTCCAAATTCGCCGAACGCACGCTCATCGACGACGAGGCCACCGCCTACCACGAAGGCATTCCCGGCCATCACATGCAGCTCTCCGTCCAGCAGCAGCTCAGCGGCTTGCCCAAGTTCCGCCTGCACGGTCTGGGCTTCAACGCCTACATCGAAGGCTGGGCCCTGTATTCCGAACAACTCGGCAAAGAAGTCGGCTTCTACAACGATCCCGTCTCCGACTACGGCCGCCTCTCTTCCGAGCTTTTCCGCGCCGTGCGTCTGGTGGTCGACACCGGAATCCATTCCAAAGGTTGGACCCGCGATCAGGTCGTAGATTTTTTCCGCAAGTCCGGAGCCGTAGATGAGCCCACCATCCAGTCCGAAACCGACCGCTACATCGCATGGCCCGCGCAAGCCCTCAGTTACAAACTCGGCCAACTCAAATTCCGCGAACTCCGCGACCGCGCTCAGAAGGAGTTAGGTCCCAAGTTCGACATCCGCACCTTCCACGACGAGATGCTCGACGGCGGAACCCTGCCACTCGATCTCCTCGAAGCCCGCACGGACAAGTGGATCGCGGAACAGAAAGCAAAATGAGATTGGAGCGAGTTTGGGAAAGGGTCGTTTTGGGAAGGGTAGTTGGGGAAGGCAGTTTTGGGAAGGGCATGACTTCAGGGCATAACTTCAGTCGTGCCGTACGTCCCAGGAAATATGCGCGCTTTAGCGCTTGAGGTTCGCCTGTCACAGCCGGCGGCTGGCCCATCCTTGCTTCAATTAGTTCCATGGAGCACCGCGAATGAGGCTGCCCCACCTTTCGTGGTTTTGTTCGAAAGGTGGGAGTTACGGCTGATGGTATCAGGGCACGTCACGCGCACGGAGGAAGCAAGCGGCTCCTTGTTCCTGCGCTCGCGATGCCCATCCGTCGAAAACCGTGACAGATGGGGCAGCCTCACTTGTATTGGCGCAAGGGTGGGCCCGCCTGCCGTTCTGTGACGGCGTTTTCCTTCACCGCCCGACCTGATCTTCCATAGCCGGCTCCAGATTACTTCTGATGATTCCCATCTCAACATAAATCGGCCGCATGACTTTCCGGATCGACTTCAGCTGTGTCGTGAACCACGCCGATCCCGCAACGCAAAACGCCCCCGTAATCATGACGGCGTGCGGTGCTCCCAACCGGTGCGCGAGCGCTCCGGCCAGCAGGCTGCCGAACGGCGCCATGCCCACGAACGCCATGGTGTAATAGCTCATCACCCGCCCGCGCTTATCTTCCGGCACCAATGTCTGAATGACCGTATTGCTCGCCGCCAGGCCCTGCATCATGCCGAAGCCCACAATCAGCATCAGGAACAACGACAGCGGCAGAAATCGCGATAAACCAAAACTAATTAATCCCACGCCGAACAGCGCGGCTGAAATCTGAATCATGGTAGTGAGTCCGCGCACCGTCTTCCGCAATGCCAGAGACACCGCGGAGATCAGTGCACCCACCCCGGATGCTCCCAGCAGGAACCCGAGCGTATGCGGCCCACCATGCAGCACTTGGGCCGCGAAGATGGGCATCAGCACCATGAACGGCATTCCCATCAGGCTGATCAATGCGAAGAGCGAAAGAATAGTTCGAATCGGTGGAAAGCCGGTCACATAAGTCCACCCATCTTTCAGTTGCTGCAGCATCGGCGCGCGAGAGGGCGTTGCCTGCGCGACATTCACACTCATCATGAGCAGGGAAGCGATCACGGCAAGATAACTGATGCCGTCGATCAGAAAACAATATCCTTCTCCCAGCGACCCGATAACCATCCCGGCCAAAGCCGGCCCGACGAGCCGCGCCGTATTCACCATGGAAGAATTAAGCGCGATCGCGTTGCCCAGATCCTGTTTGTCCTCGACCATCTGAACCAGGAAGGCCTGGCGTCCGGGCATGTCAAAGGCGTTGATCAACCCCTGCATCACGCTCAACCAAAGAACCTCGTGGATATTGATGACTTTTGCGAGTGTCAGCGCCGCGAGAGCGAGCGACTGCATACCAGCCAGAGCCTGAGTCCAGACCAGCATCTTCCGTCGATTCAGTCGGTCGACCAGAACCCCGGCAAACGGCGCCAGCAGGAAAGTTGGAATCTGCCCGGCAAAGCTCACCAGTCCCAAAAGCAACGCCGAGCCTGTCAGCCGATAGATCAGCCAACTGGTGGCGACGCGAGTCATCCAGGTGCCGATCAGCGAAATGCTCTGACCCGCAAAAAACAGCCGGAAGTTGCGGTGCCGCAGCGCCCGCCATCCATGAGAAAAGCGCTGCAAGAGATGTTGTTCGGTCCCAGATGCTTCCGCCAAATCGATTTCCTTCACGCCATCCATTCTTGCTCAAAACGCCGACCAATGGGGGCAGAATTGTTCTCGAACGGTAGCCTGTCACAGGGCTCAGGGCTGAGGTCAGAGGTCCCACGGTGTGATCTTCAGGCCGGAAGAACGCGTACTGTAGCGCCGGCTCCTAGCCGGTTGTCCCGAGTGGCGTCTCACTCTCGGCGCGGACTGTCGCCGGGACGGCGTGCCACTTTGCGACGCCGTTCGCTCGAAAGATCATTTACCGAATCACGTGGACTTGCAAATCCAATTTCAAGTTCTTCCATGATCTGTCAGCCGTATAGACGGGCGCTTTCAAGTCGAGCCCCAGGGCTAAACAAGCCCGGTCGGCCAGCGACAAACCAAAAGAACGTGTCTCCATAATCAGGTTTCCGACGACGTGGACATGACCCGCGGTAAAAGGCAGGACATCCTGAACGAGACTCGTGGCATCTTCCCACGCCTCCTTGGGGGACCATCCTGAACTCACCAACTTGCTCTGTACCTCAGCGAGGTTGACCGTGCTAATAATCGCTCGAGCCAGCAAATTGGCTGTAACTTTCTCAAAACCTCGCTCTTGGTGAATGACAGCCAGGATGACGGAACCATCGAGCACCACCACCCTATTCACGCTTGGCAGCCTCGCGTCGCTCGGCGATCAGTTCGTCAACGAGCGAGACGCCCGGCTTCACATACTGCCGGGCGTGACGCTGTGCCCGCTCGATACGCCGTTTCATGGTCGTTATCCGCAGTTCATCATCCTCCAGCCGCAAGATGACCTCGTCACCCGGATTGATCCCGAGCGCTTTGCGAAAA
>Ga0182024_10006726_pt1 | contig 25106 bp, 18 predicted proteins | sample P32metaG_FD_120480 | JGI IMG/M metagenome (GOLD analysis project Ga0182024, IMG submission 120480) | Permafrost microbial communities from Stordalen Mire, Sweden - P3-2 metaG (Illumina Assembly) | ecosystem: Environmental > Terrestrial > Soil > Wetlands > Permafrost | place: Sweden: Stordalen...
CTGAAGATGCCTCCGTCCGACGCGACGAGCCAGTAGCCCTGACCCGACGGCGTCGCGGCCATCCCGACAATCGGCCGGTTCAGACTGCGCGCACCGGTCGAGCCGTAGAAGTGTCCGTCACCGAAACTGAAGATGCCTCCGTCCGACGCGACGAGCCAGTAGCCCTGACCCGACGGCGTGGCGGCCATCCCGACAATCGGGCGGTTCAGAGCGATCGGGCTGCGCTCGGCCAACGTGTGGTTGCGCCTATCCGGGCTCGTGTATCCGCCGACCGCGAAACAGTTGGTTGCGCTCGGACACGACACCGCATTCAGGAACGTTCCGTCGGTGCCGCTGCGTTTGGCGCTGGTCACGTTCGACCAGCTCCTCCCGTTCCATGACTCCACCACACTGTTCTGGTATCCGATTTGTGGGATCCCGGCGGAGCCGACCGCGAAACAGCTGTCCGGGCTCGGGCACGACACCCCATTGAGAAGCGTGACCTGCGAGTGGCTCGGAATCGTGACGAGCGACCAGCCGCTGCCGTCCCAACGCTCCGCGACCGGGGAGGCCGGTTCGTACGCCCCGATCCCAGCGCTATAACCCACAGCGACGCAGTTAGTCGCGTCCGAACACGACACGCCGGTCAGCGACGTGAGGGCGCCACCCGGGTCTGGGCTGGTCGCGACTGTCCAACTGCTCCCATTCCAGTGCTCCACCAATCCAGGGTAAGAAAAGGGGCGATTCGCGTCCGTCTCGCCGACCGCGAAGCAGCTCGTCGTACTCGGACACGACACGGCACTCAAGTCCGCGGCGGAGCCGTCACTCGGATTCGCGACGGACACGCGCGACCAGCCGAAGCCGTCCCAATACTGCACGAGGACGGTCGAAGTGCCGTTCGGTGCGCGACCAACCGCGAAGCAAGTCGTTGGGCTCGGACACGACACGCCCTCCAGTGTGCCGTCAGGGCCCGTGATGCTCGCCGTCGTCATCACCGACCACGTCGTCCCGTTCCAACGTTCGATCAACGTCGTGCCGACGCCCTTCGAGGTTCCTCCTTCGCCAACCGCGAAACAGCTGGTCGCGCTGGCACACGACACGGCGTGAAGCCTGCTGTAGGTGAAGCCAGTCAGGTCGGGACTGCGCATGATCGACCAGGTCGTTCCGTCCCAATGCTCGAGCACCTGCTTGGCGAATCCGTTTGCGCGAATCCAGGAGCCGGCGGCGAAGCAGCTCTGCGCACTCGGGCACGACACGCCGTTCAGCTCAGTCGTACCCGAGCTGAACAGGTTGGGCGTCGGTGTGATCGACCACGACGGCGAAGCGCCCGCCGATGACGCGAACCCGACCACCGAACTCGACGCCAGCACGACCGCCGCGACAACCGCCACCATCCCCGGCATCCGGCGTCGCAGACTTCGCATATTTCTCCCTGTCACCAACCCCTCGACATACCGACCCAATGTCTCCGGCCGAGATACCAAATCGTTGTACCACGCTTCTCACCTCTCAGAGGTCCGACGCTGTGATCTGGCGCAAGGCGATCCATCGAGGCAGGCTGTGCGCGTGATCGTGTCGGGTGTGCCGACTCAAAGCGCGCTGCTTGTTCCGGTTGTGGAGGCAGAAGATGTCGTGTCGCCGTGGCGTGCCCGCCTCGACCCGGCAGCGCGGCGAGGAGTCCCCCCGCACGTCACGTTGCTGTACCCGTTCGCGCTCCCCGCCGCGATCAACGAAGACATCTGCGCACGGTTGCGTGAAGTCTTCGCCACCGTCAGACGCTTCGACTTCTCCCTCGCGTCGGTCAAGTGGTTCGGAGACGACGTGGTGTTCCTGGCGCCCGAGCCCGACGAGCCCTTTCGTCGCTTGACCAACATGCTCACCGAAGCGTTCCCGGCGTATCCGCCGTACGAAGGCGCGTTCGTCGACGTTGTGCCCCATCTGACGGTCGGCGACCACGGGCCACGCGCACTGCTCCAAGCCGCGGCCGACGACGTCAGACCGAAATTGCCATTTCGTTCCGAGGCACGCGAAGTGTGGCTCATGATCGGCTCTGACGCGCCTGCCTCGTGGCACATTCGCGACCGCTTCCCGCTTTCGTTGACGACCTAACCGCGAACTCCCCGACATCGGCGGCGGGTCGGTGGACCAGCACGCGCGACGCGCCCGCTCGTCCGCCTCGCGAACATCTTCGAGCCGGACCGGGTCGCCGCTCGCGTCATTCGCGGACGCGCCTTGTCGGATGGCACGTGTCGGCGGAGCCGGTCCGTGTTCGTGCGTGAGGCGCGGGGAAAGGCATGCTGGTCGAGTGATCGAACCGAAGGCGGTCGTGGATCTCCCGAGCGGAGGTCTCGCCGATTTCTACGTGCCTGACGGTCGGGTCGCGGGATTGGTGCTGTTGTGGCACGGTCGAGGTTCAAATGAGCGGTCCACGATGGCTCCGCTCGCATCCGAGGTATCCCGACATGGTGTCGCTGTCCGTGTCCCCGACTGGCGACCCGATCAGCGAGATCAGGGTCGTGACGACCTTCTCGGCTCCATCAGGCTCGCGCGGGACAAAGCGTTCTCGGTCGGAACGAGCGACAGTCGCGTCGTTGTCGCCGGGTGGTCGCTTGGCGCTGTCGCTGCGTTGGGCGTCGCGCTCGACGACGAACCGGGATGGCATCCTGTCGCCGTGGTGGGAATCGCAGGGGGATACGCGTCGGTCAGCCCGCTGAGCGGTCAGATACCGCTCGATCTCGGCTCGCGCCCGAGCCGTCATCACCAGACTCCTGTGACACTCTTACATGGCTTGCATGATCACCAGGTGAGTATCGATCAGACGCGGACACGGGCCACGGTGCTTGCGTCCGCCGGTCGGCCCGTCACGAGCTACGAACTTGAAACGGATCACGCCGGAATCATCATGACGCGCTTCGATCCGACGGCCGGTCGTTGCGTTCCCTCAGACGCGCCTGACGCCCGAATCGCTGGCGCAAAGACCGCCGTGAAGCTGGCACAAGCGACACACTGACTCGCCGGCGTCGGCCTCGACGTCGATGGTGCACGACATCGTCCACATGTCGCCTTCGCGCTCGGTCCGCATGAAGAGCGAAATCCGGCGCTGATCAATCGGCGCCGCGAGCGCGGTCCTTTCTGTCCATAGCGACGAGCGTGCGCTCCGCACAGCTCCGACCGGATATGAGCCCGGAATCGTCGTCGCACCAGAACACCCGGTCGTCAGGTTCATGGCCTGAACGTCGTCGCGCGACCGCACCCAAAACCTGGTTCGTGCTCCGCCGGAACTCCGGCGCGAACGCCCGCCACAGACCGGAGCCTCCCGTCGCAACGTTGTGAAGACGGCCTCGGGAGGCCTCGGCCCGAAGGTCCGACCGACGGTCCGGTTCGATGTCGTTCACGGCCGCATTGTCACGCCGGCCTGAAAACCTGTATCAATTTCTCCGGCACTGCGCCAGGCGTAGCGATGCGTCCGATACCCGTCGTACTGGGATACTGCAGGACACTCGCGCAGTTTCCGGCTGATGCGAGAGGATCGCAAGATGACTGAGCGGACGCTCGACGACCGGCTTGCTGAGCTCGTCGGACAGCCGATCAGCGGCGGGGGCCCGACCCGCGCTCCGGACCCGGTGAACCAGCCAATGATCCGGCATTGGGCCGCCGCGTTCGAGGATTGGAACCCGATCTACACCGATGGTGACGCGGCGAAGCGATCACGTTTCGGTGAGATCGTCGCGCCGCCCTTGATGCTGCAGACGTGGACCATGGCAACACCGCAAATTACGGGCATGGCTGAGCGTGGCGGTTCGCCGGTCGAGGGTGGGCGGGCGCGGGTGCTCGCCGTGCTCGACGAGGCGGGCTTCGTCGGCACACTCGCGTCGAACTCCGAGTTCGAAATTGTCCGATATCTGCGCGTCGGAGATGTCGTGTCGGCCACGACGGTATTGGAGTCGGTGTCGCCGGAGAAGCAGACGCGGCTCGGCCGCGGCCACTTCGTCACGTGGGTCACGACCTACGCCGACGGAGCCGATGAGGTGGTCGGGCGTCAGCGGTTTCGCATCCTGAAGTTCAAGCCGGGAGGTGCGCAGCCGTGACCGCCCGGCTGACGCCGTCGATGACGGCTGACACGCAGTTCTTTTGGGACGGTGTCAAGCAGCACCGGTTGTTGATCCAACGATGCGCGCGCTGTGGGTCGCTGCGCCATCCGCCGCGGCCGATGTGTCCGGACTGTCATTCGCTTCAGTGGGACACCGTCGAGGCGTCTGGGTGTGGCACCGTGTACAGCTTCGTGATGCCGCACCATCCGCGGTTGTCGTGGTTTCCCGAACCGTACGTCGTCGCGCTGGTCGAACTCGCGGAGGGCACGCGGTTGGTGACAAACCTGGTTGATGTGGCAGCGGAGGCGGTCTCGATCGGAATGCCGGTCCATGTCCGTTTCGACGAATTCGACGGCGGACTCGTGCTGCCGATATTCGTCCTGGACCAACCGCGATGACTGACACCCGGACCTCGATCGAGTGGCAAACGTTGCGCGTCGGCGACAAGCTGCCGACAATGGCCATTGACGTCACGGCGACGCGGATCGTGGCGGGCGCGATTTCTTCGCGTGACTTCATGCCGGTGCACCACGACCGCGACTACGCAAATCGGCAGGGCGCTCCGGACATTTTCATGAACATTCTGTCGGACACCGGGTATTGCAGCCGCTTCCTCACCGACTGGGCCGGCCCCGACGCGATGGTCAAGCGTCTCGCGATCCGCCTCGGCGTACCCGTGTTCCCCGGTCACACCCTCACGTACACCGGCTCGGTGACCGCGCTTCGCAAGGAGGGCAACGAGGGCATCGTCGAGGTCGAGCTGCGCGCGATGAACGATCTCGGCGAGCACGTCAGCGGCTCCGCGACGATCAGCCTGCCTGTGGGAACGAAGTCGTGACCGCAGACAGACTGAAGGGGCGGGCGGCCATCGCCGGCATCGGCCAGACCGAGTTCTCGAAGGAATCGGGACGGACCGAGCTGCGCCTTGCTTGCGAAGCAGTACAAGCCGCGCTCGATGATGCTGGATTGCGCGCCGAAGAGGTCGACGGGCTCGTGACGTTCACGATGGACACCACCGAAGAGATGGAGGTCGCCCGCAACCTCGGCATCCGTGAGCTGTCGATGTTCAGTCGTGTCGGGTACGGGGGCGGCGCCTCGGCCGGCACAGTGTTGCAGGCGGCGATGGCCGTCGCGGCCGGCGTCGCTGACGTTGTGGTCTGCTACCGGGCCTTCAATGAACGGTCCGGGAACCGATTTGGCAACATGGGTGAGCGGGTCGGGGTGTTGCCGCTGTGGCTGTCGTGGTACGCGCCGTATGGGCTCATGACCCCGGCTGCGTGGGTTGCGTTGTATGCCCGGCCCTACATGGACCGGTACGGCGTGACGAACGCCGATTTCGGGCGCATCGCGGTCGTCGACCGCGCCCATGCGGCGACGAACCCCGACGCGTGGTTCTACGGCCGCCCGATCACGCTTGCCGATCACCAGATGTCACGTTGGATCATCGAACCGGTGCTGCGCTTGCTCGACTGCTGTCAGGAGAGCGACGGCGGTGTCGCCCTCGTCGTGACCTCGACCGGACGGGCCCGCGATCTTCGTCACCGGCCGGCAGTGATCACCGCGGCGGCACAGGGTGCGACGTTCGACGGCGAGACCATGACGAGTTACTACCGTGACGATCTCACCGGCCTGCCGGAGATGGGAGTCGTGGCCGAGCGCCTCTGGAGCATGTCGGGCCTTCGCCCGGCCGACATGTCGACCGCGTTTCTCTACGACCATTTCACGCCATTCGTGTTGATGCAGCTCGAAGAGCTCGGGTTCTGCGGCCGGGGCGAAGCCAAGGACTGGGCGACGATCGAGCGCCTCTCGCTCGGCGGTGAACTCCCGATCAACACCAGCGGTGGCCTGCTCGGCGAGGCATATATCCACGGTATGAACGGGATCACCGAGGCGGTGCGCCAGATCCGCGGCACGTCGTGCAATCAGGTCGGTGATGTCGAGCATGTCCTCGTCACTGCGGGGACTGGCGTGCCGACGAGCGGACTGATTCTCTCCCAGCCATGAACGCGACGTTACGGAGGCACCAGCGATGAAGGCGATGCAACTCGAAGATGGCGAGCTTCACGTCCGCGACATCCCGGTTCCCGAACCTGCAGCGGCCCAGGTGCGTGTGCATCTCAGCGCGTCGGGGGTGTGCCATTCCGATCTTCACCTCGCACGTGGCGACTGGGCGGGTGTTCCGCGCAGCATGAGCCTCGGTCACGAAGGCATCGGCGTCGTGGAGGCACTCGGACCGGGCGCCGAGCGATTCGTCTCCGTCGGCGATCGTGTGATCCTCGGTCTCGGCGGTATGGGTGGCGGCTTCTGGTGCGGTGCGTGCGAGTATTGCCTGAGCGGCCGGCCTCGCTTGTGCGCGCAGGCGCAACCGTTGATGGGCACGTTCGCGGAGCAGCTGTGTGTGTGGGCACCGGCGTTGGTGCGAGTGCCGGAAGCGCTCGGTGACGAGGAAGCGCCGCTTGCATGCGGAGGCCTGACCGCGTTCGGCGCGGTGCGCAAACTCGTCGCGCATGGCGTCGCACCCGGTCGGACTATCGCGATCGTCGGCGCCGCCGGGGGGCTCGGGCATTACGCAGTCCAGGTCGCGCACGCGTTCGGCTACCGCGTCGTCGGTGTCGACGTCGGTGAGGAACGCCTCGAGTTTGTGCGGTCGCTCGGCGCGGAGCATGTCGTGAGCGCGGACGACGCGGCCGCGTTCGCGTTTGGGCTCGGCGGGGTCGACGCCGCGCTCGTGTTCGCTGCTCGGCTCACGGGTTTCGAGCTCGGTTTGCAGATGTTGCGCCGTGGGGGCCTCTTTGTGGCGGTCGGGATCCCGCCGTCGAGCGACGGCAACCTGCAGCTGCACCCGTGGCAGCTGTTTCTCAATGACCCGACGATCATCTACTCCGCGGTTGGCACGGTGCAGGAAATGCGCGAGTTGGTCGATCTCGCGTCCTCGGGCAAGGTGAAGACCCACGTGTCGAGAATCGGCAGTCTGTCTGAGGTGCCGGCAATCTTCGACGAGCTCGAAGCGGGCAAATATCTGGGCCGCGCGGTCATTACCGACCTGAGCCATTAGAGGAGCGGACGTGAGTGCGCGTTCGCCACGCGTCGCGATCGTCGGCGCCGGACCTGGAGGCCTGTGCGCCGGGAAGCGGCTGTTGGACGAGGGCTTCAGCGACTTCACGCTGTTCGAACGCGCGCGGGACGTGGGAGGGACCTGGAACCGCAATCGCTACCCCGGCTGCGAGTGCGACGTACCGTCGGCGCTGTACTCGTTCTCGTTCGAACAGAAGTGCGACTGGTCGAAGCCCTACGGCACTCAGGCCGAGATCCTCGCCTACATGCGCAGCATCGTCGACAAGTACGGGCTGCGGCCACACTGCCGTTTCGGGGACGGCGTCACGAATGCGCGTTGGAACGACCGCACCTGCACGTGGGTGGTCACGCTCGAGTCCGGCGACACCGTCGACGCCGACGTCGTCGTCAGCGCGATCGGTATGTTCAACGACCTGTACTGGCCCGACATCGAAGGTCTCGACACGTTCGGGGGTGCGATGTGGCACTCGGCGAACTGGGACTGGGACCACGACCTCGGTGGCGAGCGGGTCGCGGTGATCGGCAGCGCCGCGAGCGCAGTGCAGTTTGTTCCCGAGATCGTGGACACTGCCGGTCAGGTGTACCTCTTTCAACGCAGCGCGAACTGGGTCCTCCCGAAGATCGACGACCCGTTCACCGACACGCAGCTTGACGCGTTCCGCGCGGACCCTGCGCCGCTGCTCGCGTTCCGTGCCGACGTCGAACGGCAGATGAACGCGGGCATGACCTTTTCCGACCCCAAGGTGCTCGCAGAACGCGAGAGTGCCGGACTGGCCGCGATCGAGATCGTGCGCGAGCCGGAAGTGCGGCGCAAGCTCCGGCCCACCCACCCGTTTGGGTGCAAACGCCCGCTGTTTTCGAACAAGTACTACCCGGCGTTCAACGAGCCGAACTTGGAGCTCGTCACCGAGCCGATCGCTCACATCCACGCGGGCGGCGTCCGCACGGCCGACGGGAACGAACGCGAAGTTGACACGATTGTCGTCGCCACCGGATTCGCGACCACGAAGTACCTGTCGGCCATCGACGTGACCGGTCGCGGTGGTCGCAGCCTCGACGACGCATGGAACGACGGCCCGCTCGCGTACCTCGGGCTCACCACGTCGGGGTTCCCGAACCTGTTCATGCTGTACGGCCCGAACACGAACAACGGCTCGATCCTGACCATGCTCGAGGCTCAGGTGGAACATATACTCGCTCACCTCCGGCGTCTCGCGAACGGCAACATCGCATGGGTCGACGTGAAACCCGAAGCGATGCGCCGTTACAACGACGAAGTGCAGGAAGCCATCACGGGTATCCGCGTTTGGCAGGCCGACTGTCACGGCTACTACCGCTCCCCGAGCGGCCGTATCGTCACCCAGTGGCCCTTCTCCATGGCCGAGTACCAACGACGTACGGCAACGCTCGAGCTCGACGCATTCGAGAGCGGCCCGACGACGACCGCGGTCGTCGGTGTGTGACGGTCGAGCAACCGATGACAGCCTTGCGCTGGACGTCGCGGCGATGACGGACACGTCGGCGCTCTTCGACCCGCTCGCTGACGGCTACGCGGAGTCACCGTACGAGCAGTACGCGTCGCTTCGCGATCATGATCCGGTCCATCGCTCCGAGTTGCTGCAAGGCTGGATTGTTACCCGCTTCGACGACGTCAGCAGCGTTCTGCGCGATCAGAGCATGTCGAGCGACATCCACCACGCGACGCCCACAGCACTCACGATCATGGAACTTGAGCAGCTGTCCGACCAGCCCCGGGCGGCGCGCACGATCGTCCTGATGGACGACCCGGACCACGCGCGCATCCGGGCGCTCATGACGGAACCGTTCCGTCCGCGCGCGGTCGAGCAACTGCGCGACCGTATCGCCGCTCGAATCGACGGCGCCTTCGACCGTCTGCGTGACCAGCGCGGGAGCGGTCCCGTCGGGTTCGATCTCGTCGGCGACTTCGCGTACCCGCTCCCGGTGGAGATCTTCTCCGAGATGCTCGGGATGCCCGAGGAGGACAGGCCCCGTTTCCGATACTGGACGCAGTGCGTCGCGCGGCTGGTTGACCCGATCATGAGCGCGGCGGAGCGGGAACGGTGTCTGGACGCGCTCGACGAGATGTACACGTACCTGCAAGCGCAAGCCGACCGCAAACGAGCGGAGCCTGCCGCCGATCTCATGTCTGCGCTCGTTCACGCACGCGTCGACGGCGAGTGCCTCTCGCAGGAAGATCTCGTCGCGCAGCTCGTCACGCTGTACATGGCCGGGCACGAACCGACCGCGTCGATCATCGCCGCGGGCACGCTGGCGTTGCTGCGCGCGCCCGACGAGCTGGTGAAGCTCGGCGCCGACCGCAGCCTGCTGCGAACTGCGGTCTGCGAGCTGCTGCGCTTCGACGGACCCAACCACTTCGTGCGCCGAATCACGACGCGTCCCACTCAACTCGGTACGACGGAACTTCCTTCCGGGAGCGTCATTTATGCCAGCCCTGCGTCGGCCAACCGCGACCCACGTCGGTGGGGTGACACCGCTGACCAGGTGCGCGTGGACCGACCCGACGCGAGTCAGCATCTGCAGTTCGGTGCAGGGGTTCATGCGTGCCTCGGCTCACATCTCGCGCGACTCCAAGCCGAGACCGCGTTCGACGCAATCCTGGACCGCACCGCCGGACTTCAGCTCGCGGGTGTCCCGCGATGGGGCAACCGGATCTTCATCCGCGGCATCAACACGATGAACGTCTCGTGCACGATTCGCGATCGCGCATCCTGAGACCGTCGACCGCGGCTCATTGCACGACGTATCCGGTGACGCCAGTCTGACGACCGCCCGCTCGAGGCGGACAGGACATCCGCAACCTTCGCCGAACCTGGTGTTGGAGACCACGATCACCTTTGTCGATCGGGCACGGCCGAGCCGGCGACGCCGCGACATCCACGGTTCGTGGTGCCGATCCGGTCCGGCCCAACTGCGCGCTCCGAGGGCGACGGGAACTCGCACCGGCCTTGGGTTCGGCTCGCTGTTTCCGGGTTCAACGGCCCTCGCCAACGCCCCGGTGCTGGCGGTTGCCGAGCCGTCCACGGGATATTGGCGCATCGTTGCGGGACGTTGGCCGTTCGGACCGCCACGTTGGCGGACGCATGACGCCCGTGGCGCGTGACAGGATCGCCGGATGGCAGCGTGGCCGTTCGTGGTGCTGGCGGGCGCGGCGATCGGCACGCTGACGGGGCTCTTCGGTGTCGGAGGTTCGTCGATCGCGACGCCGCTGCTGTCGTTGCTCGGTGCCCCCGGCCTGATCGCGGTTGCGTCACCTCTGCCCGCGACGATTCCCGGCGCCGCGGTCGCCTCGATCGCCTACGTGCGCAGTGGCGATGCCCGGCCGCGCGCCGCGGCCTGGACGCTCCTCGGTGCAGTCCCCGCCGCGATCGGTGGCGCGCTGCTGTCGCGGGTGGTCGGCGGTCCAACCTTGCTCGTGTTGTCGGGCGTGGTGCTCGTCGCGGTCGGACTGCGCGTCGTCCAGCCGATCGACCAGTCGACCCGCGATGCCGGAACGCTTCGCCGCCAGAACCGTCTGCTCCTCGTTTTGGCCGCCGCGGGCGTCGGGCTGTTCACCGGCCTACTCGCCAACGGCGGCGGATTCTTGCTCGTGCCGCTGTACCTGCTCGTGTTCGGGTTACGCATGCGTCAAGCGGTCGGAACCAGCCTGCTCGTGATCGTTGTTCTCGCGGTCCCCACCCTCGCAACACACTGGGCTCTCGGACACATCGACTGGGCGATCTCGGGAGAACTTACGGTCGGGCTGGTTCCCGCGAGCTTCCTGGCGAGCAGATATGCCCACAACGTCGAAGGGCCCGTCCTGCGACGCGGGTTCGGCGTGTTCCTCGTCCTGCTCGGTATCGCGTACACGATCTACCGACTCACCACCATTTGAACACGCAGACAATGCGCTGATGGTGACCGGTCGTTCAGCTGTGATCATGCGGACCTGTCGCACACGTCGTGTGACGAGGTGGTCGGGAGTGCGCGCCCGCGAGCTGGTAGAGCGCGGCGCCTCGCGCTCGATCCGCTTCGCTGACGCCCACCCTCGCGTGCGGGGGCACGTCCGGGGTCGTGGGGACATGACGAGCGCCGCTGCGTCGGCCGACGCAAACTTGCCGATCCTTGGATCAGACAGGCTGTCAGAGCGGTCGCGTGGACGCGATCAATCCCGTGGCGGCCTCCGAGCGCGCGGTGCGTGTTCAGGGTCCGGACGTGACAGCATCGACTGCGTCTTCGACGGTGGCGAACAGACGGCCGGGACTGAAGTCCGCGAGCAGCCCGCTGTGTTTGAGGTCGTGATGGACCAGGTGAGACGAGCGCGCCAGAGCGAGGTCCACTCCGCGTTGGTCGAGTTCCGTGGCGAGTCCGCCCAGTGTGCGCGCCCCCGTGTAGTCGATATCGGAGATCCCGTTGGCGTCGAGAACCAAGGCGTGCAGCGGTGGGCTCGCCGTGTCGACGATCTTGTGGATACGCGACCGGACGTAGTCGGCGTTTCCATACCAAAGGGGCGCGTAGATCATGTAGACGATCACGCCGGGCACTTGCTCGGTCGGGCGGCCCACGTCGCTCGGAACCCAATGGTCGGTGCCCGGCAGGCGACCGAGGACGACCTCCGCCGGCCGGGCAGCGCGATAGGTCCGATCGGCCAGGGCGAGCAACATCGCGACTGCGATCCCCTGTTCGATGCCGAACGTCGCCACCGCGGCGAGCGTGATGACCGCCAACGCGAACTCGAGCCGGTCAAAGCGCAGAATCGATCGCAGGTCGTTGACCCGAAACAGCCTGGTCGCGACGAAGACCAAGATGGCCCCCAGCGTCGCCTGGGGCAGATCCTTCAGCAGTCCGGTCGCGAACAGGACCACGGCTAACACGACGGCGGCTGCCACCACACCAGTGAGCTGCGACCGGCCACCCGATGCGGTCACGACCGCGGTGCGGGGCGGGCTGGAGTTCACGGCGAACGATCCACTGAACCCTGCGACGAGACTTCCAGCCCCGATGGCGACGAGGTCCTGGTTGAAGTCCGCGATGTCGGTTGCTGTGTCGTTCGACGCCCGTATGGTTGCCGCCGTCTGGGCCACACAGACGAACGCGACGGTGAGCGCGGGGACGAGCAGGCGACGCACATCAACCCACGATGCCGTCGGTATTCCGAACGACGGCAAACCACCGTGGATCGAGCCGAGCACCGCAATGCCGTGCGACTTCGATCCGACGACAGCGACGACCAAGATCGACGCGACCAGACCGATCAATGCGCCGGGGATGCGCCGGTCGATTCGTTCCGCCAACACGACCACCGCGAACACGCCGACCGAAATCCCGACCGACCAGCCGTTGATGTGACCGATCTGGTCCGCGAACCGTCGCAGCCTGCCCAGCGTCGTCGTGCCGCCGCCCGCCAAGCCGAAAACGGCGGGAAGTTGGCGGACCAGGATCTCCACGGCGATCCCGGCCAAGACCCCCGTGATCACCGGGGTCGAAAGAAACTCGGAGATCCACCCCAGTCGCAGCAACCCGACCGCAACGACCAACGCCCCAGTCATGAGAGCCAAGAAGGAAACGAGATCGATATAACGCGGCGAGCCGGCAGCGACGACCGCCGCGACGCCGCCAGCGAAGACCGCCGCGATCGTGGAATCGGCTCCGACCGACATCTGACGGCTGCGTCCCAACACCGCGAACACGAGGGAACCGGCGACGAACGCGTACAGCCCGGCCACGGCCGGCATGTTCGCCAACCGTGCCGTCGCCATCTGCTCGGGTACGGCAATGGCCACAAGTGTCAGTCCCGCCAACACGTCCGACCCCAGCCACACTCTTCGGTAGCCGCGAAACGTCGCGGGTATCAGCGAGCCTGCCACGACGTATCCCTACACCTATCCGACGGCGACCGCCCACCGCGCCGATCCCAACGCCGACTTCGCGTCCCGGCGGCCCATGCTCACCGGACACGGACGTCGACCCGGATCGACCGAAAGTCGGTTCGATCGACCTCGCGATCCCGAACTTCCATCCCGAGACGCCGGATCGGGATGGCACCGGACGGATGCGCGTCCGGCGAGCGTTCCCGCGCCGCTCGGCCGACTGCCGGGTCGATCCTGCCACCGACCACCGCGGGGCGGTCGTTGCGATCTTGACGCGCAACCCGACGGCGTTGTAACGATTTGATCGCGCAGCACGACAACCGACGCCGATCGGGTCGGACCAAACGATCGACGAGCTCGCCGGTCGGGAGAAGCGGGGACAGATGCTCGACGCGGCCGTTGATCCGGTCGATCGTGAAGCGGTCCGAGCCAAGTACCGCGCGGAACGCGACAAGCGGCTGCGACCCGACGGCAACGACCAGTATCTCGAACCGACGGGCAAGTTCGCGCACCTCCTCGACGATCCGTATGCCGAACGGGTCGAGCGCGAACCACGCTTCGACGAGGTCACGCTCGCGTTCATCGGCGGGGGTTTCGCGGGTCTGTGCACCGGGGCGAGGCTCAAACAAGCCGGCATCGACGATGTATGCATCATCGAGAGTGGCGGCGATTTCGGAGGGACCTGGTACTGGAACCGCTACCCGGGTGCGATGTGCGACACCGCCGCGATGATCTACCTGCCGCTCCTCGAAGAGACCGGGCACATGCCGTCGCAGAAGTACGTGTTCGCGCCGGAGATCTTCGAGCACTGCCAACGAATAGCCAAGACCTTCGAGCTGCACGACCACGCATTGTTCTCCACCGCGGTCACCTCGCTCGAATGGGACGAACCCTCGTCGCGCTGGGTCATTCACACCGACCGCGGCGACGCGATCCGCGCTCGCTTCGTAGCCATGGGTACAGGGCCGTTGAATCGGCCGAAGTTGCCCGGCATACCCGGCATCGAAACCTTTGCCGGGCACTCGTTCCATACGAGTCGTTGGGACTATCCGTACACGGGGGGCGACGCCGTCGGAGCGCCCATGGAACACCTCGCTGACCAGCGAGTGGGGATCATCGGAACGGGCGCGACCGCGGTGCAATGCGTTCCTCGGTTAGCCCACGACGCAGGCGAGCTGTTCGTGTTCCAGCGCACACCGTCGTCGATCGACGAGCGCAACAATCATCCGATCGATTCGCAGTGGTTCGGGACGCTCGAACCTGGATGGCAGCACAAGTGGCTGTTGAACTTCGCGACGCTGCAGACCGGCGGCTTCGCGGACGAGGACCTGGTCAAAGACGGCTGGACTGACATCTCGCAGCGGATCCGCGACCACATCGTCGCCGCGATGAGCGACGGCGAGGAATTCTCCCCGGAGCTCGCCGGGCGTGCGTTCGAGGACAGCGACCTCGAAAAGATGAACGAGATCCGCGCTCGGGTCGACGGCATCGTCGACGATCCCGTCACCGCGAAGGCACTCAAGGCCTGGTATCGCCAACTCTGCAAGCGGCCGTGTTTCCACGACGAGTACCTGCAGGCCTACAACGAATCGAACTGCCATCTCGTCGACACCGACGGAAAAGGAGTCGAGCGGATCGACGAAACTGGCGTCTGGGCCGCGGGCGTGCACTACGAGCTCGACTGCCTGATCTTCGCGTCGGGCTTCGAGGTCGGCACGAGCTACGCGCACCGTGCCGGCTTCGAGACGGTCGGCCGGTCGAGGATCGCGCTCGACGAACGGTGGGCCGACGGCATGGAGACGATGCACGGCATGCACGTCCACGGGTTCCCAAACCTGTTCATCGTCGGGTTCAGCCAAGCCGCGAACCTGATCTCGAACGTCACCCACAACCTCGCAGAGGCGGGCAGCACCATCTCCGCAATTGTGAAACACGCGATCGACGTTGGAGCCGAGCAGGTCGAGGTCACCAAGACAGCCGAGCAGGAGTGGATGCACCTGCTCGAGAGCAGTCCGGCATCGTTCTTGGGCAATCCTGACTGCACGCCCGGCTACTACAACAACGAGGGACAGCCGCTCGGGCCGAAAGCCCGCTTCGCCATGAGCGGCTACCCGCTCGGTGCGGTCGCGTTCTTCGAGTTCATCGAGCGGTGGCGCACCTCCGGCGACTTCGAGGGCCTCGAATTCCGTTCGTGAGCGCCATCGGCGACGCCCTCGTCTCCTCGACGGCCCCCAAACGTTGTTCCGGCTCCGGACTTCGCTTCGTCGAACTCGCCGATCACGCCCGCACGGGCAGCTCAGAGCGGTGGCGACGTTTCACGTCAGCCTCGCGCGTGGGCGACACACGTCGTGGTCGGACATACCCGCCATCCGGTGCTCCGTCATGCCAACCATTTGCGCTACTCCGTCATGTTGAGCGGGTCGGAGATGGGCCAGCGCAGAGAACGGTTCGAAACACGGGAGGGTTCGCGATCGGTTCCAGCCCGGCTCGGTGTCGGGCGTGGTGGCGGGTGACTGGTGGCGGGCGGGATGGTCAGGCTTCGACGGGGTCGGGTTCGTTGTTGATCGCGTGCGGTTCGCTCCGAAGTTGGCCGGTGTTGGCGTCATAGTCGTAGAGCTCGCCGTAGCGGCCCCAGTCGATCGCGATGTCGAGTTGGTGGCGCGCTTCGTCGTCGGAGAATCCGCGGCGCAGGATGTCGAGGAAGAACTCTTCGGGGAGGTTGCCGTCGATACTCGAGCTCAGCGCGTTGTTGATGGCGCGTACGAGCGGTGCGCGCGTGGCGGCGTGTCGCGCGAAGAGTGTTTTCGTGGCGAGGATGTCGGCGACGACGAACTCGCGGCCGTCGGCAGTGATTTGGAGGTCCGCATCGTCGACGGTCGCGAAGCCGAGCAGAGCGGTTGCGTCCACGAGTGGGAGGAGGTCGTCGACCTCGAAGACGAGGTCGTGCGCGAGCGCGGGGAGGTCTTCCTTGCCGCCACGCGCGAGGAGGATCTCGAGGAGGCCAGCCATCCCGCCGACGGTGGCGGCGGGGAGCGGTTCATCGATGGGTGATGGCTGCGCGGGGGTTACGGGCTTGGCGGCTCTTGGGATCTCCTCGTGGCCGGTCATGATCCCGTAGATCTTGTCGACGAGAGCCTCAAACGCCGGCCCGCGTCGGTCTCGAGGCCGGTCGAGTTCGACGTCGAGTTCCTCGCGGATGTGTCCTGGGTTCGACGACAGGACGAGTACTCGGTCGGCGAGGAGTACGGCTTCTTCGATGTTGTGAGTCACGATGAGCATGGCTCGTGTCGGGAAGTCGTCACGTTCCCACAGATTGAGGAGCTCGGTGCGCAGGTTTTCGGCGGTGAGGACGTCGAGGGCGGAGAACGGCTCGTCCATGAACAAGGCGTCGGGTTCGACGACGAGCGCGCGAGCGAACCCGACGCGTTGACGCATTCCACCGGAGAGTTCTTTGGGGTAGGCGGATTCGAAGCCGTCGAGGCCAATGAGATCGATCGCCCGTTCGGCCCGCTCGCGGCGTTCGGCAGCCGCGACGTTGCGGGCTTCGAGCCCGAGTTCGACGTTTTGACGGACGGTGAGCCATGGAAGAAGCGCAAAAGTCTGGAACACCATGGCGACACCCGCGTTCGCGGCGAGCACCGGTGCGCCTTTGTAGAGCGCGCGGCCGCTCGTGGGCCCGATGAGGCCGGCGAGGCAGCGCAGCAGGGTCGATTTGCCAGAGCCGGACTTTCCGAGCAGCGCGACGATCTCTCCTTCGTGGAGCTCAAAACTGATGTCGTCCAGCACACGCAACGGGGTGCCGTCGGGACTGGTGAACGACTTCGTGACGTGATCCGCGGCGAGGATCGTGGTGTGGGTGTTCTGCGGATGTGTCATAGCGAGTATCTCGTTTCTGCCAGCCGATACAGGCGTCGCCACACGAACCGGTTGACGGTGACGACGTAGATGCTCATCACCGCGATGCCGGTCAGGACCTTGGCGAACTGTCCATGCGCGGCGGTGGCTTGCGCGATGTAGGCGCCCAGACCGGTAGCGATGAGCGTGTGGTGACCATACATAACGAATTCGGCGACAATCGACGCGTTCCACGCGCCACCCGCGGCGGTGATCCCGCCGGTGACATAGGCGGGGAAGATGCCGGGAATGATCAGCCGTCGCCAGCGCTGCCAACCGCGGACGCCGAAGTTGTCCATGGCCTCGCGCAGGTCGGACGGAATCGAGATCGCGCCGGCGATCGTGTTGAACAGGACGTACCACTGCGCGCCGAGTGCCATGAGCACGATCCCGCCCCAGTTCAAGCTGATGCCCGTCGCGATCAAGAACGCGGCGAAGAACGGGAACAGAAAGTTGGCGGGGAAGCTCGCGAAGATTTGCACGACCGGCTGCGCGTAGCGCGCCAACCGGGGCGACATCCCGATCTTTACGCCGACTGGCACCCAGATCAATGTGGAGAAGATCACGAGCACGACGACGCGACCGAACGTGACCGCGCCCAAGCCGAACGCATGACCGAACTCGCCGAGTCCGACGTGCTGGTCGATATAGCTCAACGCTTTCCACGCGCCGAACAGCACCACGACGGTTGTGATGACGGCGAAGATCGCATCACCGGCACGGCGGCGCGCGACGTTCGGGGCCAAGGGCCGGTCCGCGAGCCCGAACACGCGCGTCATCCGGTCGAGACCGACGGTCATCGGCCGCAACAGGCGGCCGGCGAGGCGCGGCAGTCGGGATCGACGCAGAATGTCGAGCATGATGCTGCGGGGCTGTTCGGCGGCCTCGCTCTGTTCGACCCGGAACTTTTCAGACCAGGCGACGAGCGGACGCCAAAACAAGAAATTGACACCGAGCACCAGCACGATCATGACCGCGATCGCCATGAGCACGCGGCCAAGTTGTCCATTGGCGCTCGCCGTACCGACATAGCTCCCGATCCCCGGCAGCACGTGACCTTGCCCATTCACGGTGATGAGTTCAGACGCGGTCAAAAAGAACCAGCCGCCACCAAAGCTCATCATTCCGTTCCAGACCAGGCCGATCATCGAGGTCGGAACGTCGAGCCGCCAGAACCGTTGCCATTTCGTCAGGCGCATAAGCCGTGCCGCTTCGTCAAGGTCGCTCGGCTGGGTGATCAGCGAGTGGTAGAAGCTGAACGTCATATTCCAGGCTTGCGACGTGAAGATCGCGAAGATCGACGCGCACTCCAAACCGAGGATCGAGTGGGGAAACAACGCGATGAAGAGCGTGACGGTGATCGACAAGAAGCCGAGGATCGGGACCGACTGCAAGATGTCGAGCACCGGAATGAGTACCTTTTCCGCGCGACGTGAACGAGCTGCCGCCGTTCCGTACACGAACGTGAACGTGACCGAGAGCCCGAGCGCGATGAACATTCTCGCCAGGGACCGGAGCGCGTAGTACGGAAGAAGAACCGGGTCGGTCGACAGCCGAGCGGTCGCATGCCCGGTCGTCGGTGCCGTTACCGAGAGCCCCAATCGCAACAAGCCGTACAACAACGCGAAGACGCCCGCGCCGACCAGCAGGTCAGCCGGGCGGAACTGCGGGCGGCGCAACACTCCACGCGTCGGGAACGACTCGCGCATCGCCATGGTCACCTCCTCTCGGAAGCAAGGCCCGGACTACGCGCCTGACCGTCAGGCCAGACCGATCAAAGAGCCGCCTCTGCGAGGCTCAGCTCAACGCGACGTCCGGGAAGTGGGCATCGGTAAACACGGACTTGGATAGCCGTCAGAATCCATCACCCACCTCCTCCCGTGTCAGCGGAGTCGCGGTGCATGCTAACAAATATCGGAACACCTGTTCAGATATCATAAGTTTCGTGTCGCCGATCCGCGCCCGCCGCCGTCAACACGGCCGTGAGGTATCCGCCGGGGAGCAAATCGCGGTCATGGCCGATCTCTTCGACATGCTTTCCGACCCGACCCGACTGCGTCTGCTGGTCCAGCTGCGAGTCAACGACGACGCATGTGTGAGCGACCTCGCAGTCTCGACCGGCACCAGTGAATCGGCGGTGTCTCACGCACTCCGGCTCCTGCGCGCCCACGGGATCGTCAGCTCGGAGCGTCGTGGCCGCCGGATCTTCTACACACTGGCCGACGCCCGTGCCCGTGTTGTCATCGACGCCACGATCCCCCATCTCCACGCCGATCGCCGATGACGGCCGATGCGTGGCGGCATCGACACGCGCACACTTGTTGACTCGTCCTGCCGTTCGGTCTGGCGGCAATCATCCTGCGCGGCGTGGCGACATGCGACGAAGCCGCTGACGGAACGGACGACGTCAGTCGACGAGATCGACGACGTGGACACCGCTGTGAGCGGTGCTCGCCGGGATGCCCTTGCCCTGCCCGGGCCGGACCTTCTCCGACATGAGCAGTGGCTGCGAGGCCGGTGCCGTCGCTCAGCCGTCGTCATTGCGCCGAAAACGCCGCGCAAAGTACCTTGTACAGGCGTCGAGGGCGTGGGGTGGCACGATGCGTGGGACGCGGGGAACCGTGCTGGTTGTCGTGCTGGCTTTCGTCGCGGCCGGGATGAGCCCCGCCGGTGCGGCGGGCAAGACGCAGCAATGCGACGGGCCCGCTCCGACCATTCAGTCGGGTCGAGCAACCATTACCCCCGGCGTGAACGCGTTGAGCCTGCCCCAACAGGTCGACATGAAGATCACGTTGTTTTCGTGCTCCCCGGATAGCTCGACGCGGGGCGCGGGGACCCTCAAGACCACGCTCATGCTCAAGACCGGCCAGACCTGCGGACTGTTGACGCATCCGCACACCTTGGACGCGCCCGCGACGATCACCTGGAAGGACGGCCGCACGTCGATCCTGTCCCTCGCGGTCGCGCTCAGCGGAAAGTCGCAGACCGTGAGCGCGACCGGCAAGGTGACCCGTGGACTGTTCAAGAATCATCCGGTGATCGGCCAGTTCCGCGACGAGGACGTCGTGTCTCCGCACGGCGTCTCTCACAACGGGTCGGGCATCGCGCAGGCATGTGCGAACCAGGCCGAACCCAAGATGTTCGGTCGGGTGTCGATCACCGGGTTGACGTTTTACACGACGAAACCGTTCGTGATCGTCTAACCCGTCGAGCGTTCCCCCGCTGGTGCCGCTGCCGCGATCGGTTCGGCCGTCGTCGCGATGGGCGGAGGCCAACGAGACCCGACGGGACGACAAGTCCGGCGAACGTGTCGCCGTGCCGCGAGGCACGATCACCTCCGACCGGACGAAGTTCGGAGCGCCACTCGGGCGGACGAGGCGAGGATGGACAGCGACGCGGTCACTCCGCCGCTCAGATCGCTTCGGCGCGGAGCGACCGTGGCGGTCGCGTCGTGTTGGGCCGCGAATGTGGACCAAACTGGGTTGTGCTCACCTCGGAGGATGGACCGGCCGCCGAAACTGCGGTTGCGGAACCTGACATCCGACCGGCTGCGAACGGTCGCCCGGCGGAGGCGTTCACGATCCTGGTCTTGCTCGCGGCTGCGTTCGTTGCCCGCCGCCATGTGTTACCCCATGACGGTTTGTTCGGTGACGACGCGTGGCAGGCCTTTGGCGCCACGAAAGGGTCGTGGCGCAACTTCATGACGGTCGGGTTTTCTGCTCCTGGCTTCACAGGTGCGCTGATGGTGTGGCACCGGCTGGTCAGCGGACCCGAAGCAATGGCAGATCTTGCGTTCACGGCCGGTGTCATCACACCCGCCGTGTTGTACGTCGCGCTCCGTCGTTTTGGGTTCGTCTGGTCGATCAGTGTGCTCCTCAGCGCTGCCCTCGTGTCGGAGCGGTTCAACATCATCTACTCGGGGCGAGTGAAGTCCTACGTGATCGACGCACTCATCGTTGTCGGAATCGTCGCGTTGCTCCCGCGCTTGACCCGGGTGCATTTCGGGAGGCGCGCGGTCGGACTGTGGGTCGTTGGATCTTTCGTCGTCGGATTTTTCAGTCCGTTCGCGTTGATCGCGGCGGGCGTCGCCGGTGTCATGCTCCTGCTGTGCCCGAACGACGACCGCGCGATGCGAGGGCTCGCCGTCGCGGGACAGTTCACGCTCTCGGTCGGACTTTCGCTGGCGGTACGCAGGACCTACAACGTGCGCGCCCTTCAGATCTGGTGGAAGGTCAAACAGCAGGGCTTTATTGGGTTCGACGCCAATCCGCTGGGCCTTGTCTCGAGCGTTGTGACCCATCTGCGCCGCGTTGCGGCGATATTTTCGGGCGGGCCGACCTGGTGGGCTGCGCTCATCCTCGTCGCCGCGCTCGTGGCCCTGATCGCCGATGCGTTCGTTCGGCCCCGGCCGGTGTGGGCGGTCCGGGCCCGGTACCTGCTCCTCCTCCTGGCCGCCGCTGTCGCCGCGAGCATCATCAGCGTCCTCCCGTTCGGGCCCACCGCGGCCGGCGGCGGCGCACGACTGTCGGTGTGGCTCGTTCCGATCTTCGCGATCGGTGCCGCGAGCGCGTTGCGATACCTGCGCGGCACGCTCACTGACCGTCACGCGCTGCGAGTCGCGTTCGACGTGGCCGCCGTCGCGGTGTCCGTGCTCCTCGTCGTCGGTGCATCTGGCGGCGGACCGCCGTATCCGGCCGCTGGATCCAGGTCCGCGACCCGGTTCATCGAAACGGCACTCAAGCCGAACGATGCCGTGTTCATCGAAGTATCAGCCGGCCAGTACCCCTACGCGGTCGCGTCTCGTCTCGATCCGGTGGTGGAGCCAACACCCAGAAAAAAGATTGCGTTCGTACCGGAGTTCCGCGACCGACGCATCCACTACATCGGCTTCACCGGCCGCCTCGGCGAGACGCTGGTACTCACTGCCGCCTCCGATGCCCACCACAAGTCGGACATCCCACGTGCGGTCGGACGCGCCGATCGCATCTTTCTCTATTTCGAGGACCTGAGTACCATCCCGGCGCGCGGTCCCGACACCTTCGCCGCGCTGTTGCGGCGACTCGGCTTCAGACTGGACCGCGACGAGCGGTTCGGCCACTGGCAGGTGATCGTCTGGGAACGGTCACGACCTCACGACCTGAGCCCGACCTCACCGACACCGTTCGCCGGGAGCCCGACGGCGCTCTCCGCACCGGACGCGACCCCCAACGCTGCGGTTCTATCGCAACGATCCCCGACGAACTCGTGACCTGATCCGGCGGTCCGGTCGGGGCGGACTGGAGCTGCCTTCGCCGTTCCGGCGCGGCGTGTTGGCCCGTCCGCGTCGATGCGTTCCCAGTCGTCGAAGCTTTCAGCGCTGTCCGATCGACGTGCCACGGCCGCCGATCACGACCCGGACTCGTGCACCGTCTCCGTGTCGCGGTCCGTCGGACCGACGGCGACGCGCTCGACGTTGTCGCCGTTGCGACACCTGACCTGCGGCCAGCACAAGCCGGGACTGTCCCCCATTCGGCGGTGCCGGCGTTGAGCCGATTAGGTTGGAGCGTCCGATGCGACGACGGGCACCTTCGGGGGAAGAGACCACGCGCGACGGCGTGCGCGATCAACGTCGGACCGCGGCGCTGTTGATGGTCGTCGCGTTGGTCGTCGCGGGCGTGGTGCAAGGATCGCCGTGGCTGTTCGCTCGGGACTCGACCGCGTCGACGCCCGCACGACCGGCTGCGGTGACTCGCCCGACAGGTCGGCCCCGGCCACGGACGCGGCCGACAACTCCGGTGCGGGTCGTCGACGCGACATCGATGGGGCCCGACGGCGTGCGCGCCAGTTGGGTGCAGCAAGAGAACGCCCGGCCCGGCACGAACGGATGGCAGATCGCGCCCGGCGCCGCGGCCGGCATCGAAGGGTTCGCCGACCAAAGCTACGCCGCGGACGGCGACACAGTCCGTTTGTACATATCGACCGAAGCGCACACGTTCCACATCGACGCGTTCCGGATGGGCTTCTACGGTGGTGTCGGGGCCCGAGAGGTGTGGCAGTCGCCTGAGATCGCGGGGAACGTGCAGCCGGACTGCGCGGTGACCGGCCTCACGAACATGGTGTCGTGCGACAACTGGACACCATCTATCGCCCTGGCACTGACCGCCGCGTTCGTGCCCGGCGACTATCTGTTCAAACTCGAAGGAAACCACGGTCAGCAGAGTTACATCCCGCTCACGGTCTGGGACCCGAACAGCCACGCCGCGTACGTCATCAAGAACGACATCTTCACCTGGCAGGCATGGAACAATTTTGGCGGCTATGACTTCTACGCCGGCAAAGGGGACTGCCCGACCGGCGCGTACCCGATCTGCAGCCGAGCGCGTGTCGTGTCGTTCGACCGTCCGTACGCCTACGGTGACGGCTCTGGTGACTTCCTCGGCAACGAGTACCCGCTGGTCCGATTCGCCGAACAGCACGGCCTCGACGTCACGTACGCGACCGACCTGACCATCCAGCAACATCCGAGCTATCTGCTCGACCACAAAGCGCTGCTGTCACTCGGCCATGACGAATGCTGGTCCTTATACGAACGCGTCGCGGTCGAATCGGCAGCCGCACACGGCATGAACGTCGCGTTCTTCGCGGCCAGTCCAATCCTGCGACATGTTCGCCTTCAGCCCTCCCCGCTCGGGCCCCAACGCGAGGAGGTCGACTACCGCGACGCGCAAGAAGATCCGCTCGATCATGAGCACGCCGGCAATGCGCTGGACGTCACCGCCAATACGTGGTCGTCGCCGCCGGCGAACTGGTCGGCCGACGGGTTCGTCGGCGAAACCTACGCGGGATACCTCGAGCCGGACGCCCGGCCGGAGGACTTCGTCGTCGCCGACCCGTCAGCATGGATTTACCGCAATACCGGCCTGCATAACGGATCGACTATTCCCGGTCTCTTGGCCTCCGACTTCGACCAGTTCGATCCAAGCGTGCATGCGGACAGCGAACAAATCCTCGGACATTCACCGATCTCGATGCGCGACGCGCAGAGCACAATGGGCGCGGAACGGGGGTACGTCTACTCCGACATGACCTATCGGGTCCAGTCGCCAAACGGTGCTGGCATTTTCGACAGCGGCACGAACAACTGGATCCCCGCGCTCGCGCCGTGTGCGGCCTGTTCGTTCCAAGCCGTTGCCACCATGACCGGCAATCTCCTGTGGCTCTTTGGTCAAGGACCTGCAGGCCGCATACAACCGGCCACCTCCAACTGGCAAGAGTTCTACTGACGGTCGGGTCGAGGTCGCGTTTCTTTGCCGTGCCTGGACCGAAGCCCGGTCTGACGTTTCAGGGGACGGTTCGACCCGATGCGTTCGCCGAACCGCGACGTGGCATCACTCCTCATGCTGTTTCGTCGACCGACATCGTGCGTGCGACATGACAGACAACCTGCGATGCCGTGAGGGTACGTCGCGCTAGACCAGCTCATCGATCGTGATCGCGAGTTGTGTGGTGTCGCAGTTCGCGTCGTCGTCGGGGCCGGGATCGACGATGAAGTACAACGATTGGCCTTTGGCGACATGCTGCATCATCGGCGGCAGCGACGCGGCGTTGTTGTTCGTGAGCCGTACCGCGATGAGCTGCGTTGTCCCGAGGTCGACAAAGTAGTAGACGCCGTCACCGCACGTCCCGCCGAGACTGGCCACCGCGTCGTCGTCGATGTTGACGTTCCCGGTGAACGGACTGGTCCACGCCACGACGGCGCTATGACTCGCATCGGGTTCGAGGAAAGCTGCATAACCGGGGATCGATGCTGTACACAGCGATATTGGGGCGCCAACGACGTTCACGCCGACCGCGGGAACATCCGGGCAGTCTCGGCTGCTGTCGTGCCAGGCAGAAATTCCGTTCGAACCGAACGTCGACGAGTACGTCGGGAGCAACGGATAGTCGCCATCGCGGCTGAGCGTTGCGCCCTCGCGCAGGCTCCAGACCGGGGTGCCGCCCCGATAGCTGGGGAACGGATTCAGGTTGGGGTGGGTGCGGAAGTCGAGGGCGAGCTTCCACCGCATCGCGATGCCCGCCCGGTAGGTCGGCGGCGGCGTCGGAGCAGGTGTCGTCACCGGAGTTCCGTTCGGATCGGTCACGGGGATCCCCCCCGGTGTCGTGACGGGAATCCCTGTGGCAGTCGTCGGCGAACCTGGTC
>Ga0182024_10006727_pt1 | contig 25106 bp, 27 predicted proteins | sample P32metaG_FD_120480 | JGI IMG/M metagenome (GOLD analysis project Ga0182024, IMG submission 120480) | Permafrost microbial communities from Stordalen Mire, Sweden - P3-2 metaG (Illumina Assembly) | ecosystem: Environmental > Terrestrial > Soil > Wetlands > Permafrost | place: Sweden: Stordalen...
CCTCCCAAACGCCGCGCTTCACCTCGTCGGCGCGCGTGCGCAGGTGGACGTGACACGGGTTGATGTCCGACCAGGTGTTCACGATCCCGACCACCGGCTTGCCGGCGAAATCAGCGCGATCGTACCCGATCTGTAACAGACGAGAACGGTGACCGAACGCGCGCAGCGTCGGGGTCCCGAGCCATCGGTAACTGCGTAGGTCCTCGGGCCGCGCCGGCATGGCTAGCTCCCCGGCTGGTTGTAGACCTCCGGGAAGAAGTAGTCTTTCCAGCTGGCGGGCTTGGTCTTGATCGCGCCGTTGCGATACATCGCCTCCGCGAGCTTGAGCGTCCCGCGCGGCCCGGTCGAGTAGACGAAGTTCGGCCCGCTCAGCATCGCGACCAGCTCGTCGACGGTGAGCTTCTCCTTGGTCTCGCGCAGGTAGAGCTCGGCGGCCATCCGCTTGTCGCGATTGATCAGAGCGACCGCGTCGTCGATCCCGGCGACCACCGCCGCGATCACCTTGGGGTTGGCGTCGTGGAACTTGACGGTCGAGAAGGTGACGCCGTTCGAGACGGGTCCGCCCATCACGTCGACCGAGTTGAGCACGACATGCACGCCCGGGATCTTGAGCTCCTGTTCCTGATACGGCGGCAGCGAGAAGTGGCTGTCGATATCCTTGCCGCTCGCCAACGCCGCGAACGCATCGGGATGTCCCATCGTCACCTCGATCGCGTCGAGCTTGTGCGCGTCGGCGGCGCCGAACGTCTTCTCCGCCGCGACGTCGAGAACGGTCGCCTGCGACGAGACCCGCACCGTAGGCACCGCGATCTTGTCGGCGCTGGTGAAGTCGGCGAGGGTTTTGACGTTGGGGTTGCGGGTGAGGAGCAGCATCGGCAGCGCGCCGGCACCCGAGACGCCTTTGACCTGGCCCTTGCTCTTGTCCCAGACCACCAGCAGATTCGTGGCGCCGCTGGTGACGAAGTCGACGTTACCCGAGAGCAGCGCGTCAACGCTCATCCCGCCGCTGTTGAAGGTCAGCCAGTCGACCTTCAACTCCCCCAGCCCGCGTTTGCGCGCCTCGGTCTCGATGAACTTCTCCTGCTCGCAGACCATCAGCGGGAGGTAGGAGAGACCGGGCTGGCGCGAGATGCGGATCTCGTTGACCTCGGCGTTCGCCGGCGGCATGAGCAGCGCCGCGAAAGCGAGCGCGACGAGTAGCTGGATGATTCTACGCAACGTGGCTCCCCTTGGTCTGACTCATGTCGTCGCCATGCCCCAGCGACGGATCGTGCGGTTCTCGACGCTTCGGAAGATGACGTTCTCGACCAGCAAGCCGATGATGATGACGGTCAGCAGCCCCGCGAAGACGTTCGCGATGTCGAGTGTGTTCTTGTTCTCCAAGATGTACCAGCCCAGGCCGCCCTTACCGGACGAGACGCCGAACACCAGCTCGGCGGCGATCAGCGTGCGCCAGGCGAAGGCCCAGCCGATCTTCAGACCGGTGAGGATGCTCGGCGACGCTGCCGGGATGAGGATCAGCGCGACGTAGCGCAGCGAGCGCAGCCCGTAGTTCTTGCCGACCATGCGCTGCGTCGGCGAGACGGAGACGAACCCGGAGTGCGTGTTGAGCGCTACCGGCCAGAGCACCGAGTGGATCAGCACGAACGAGAGGCTCAGGCTGCCCAGCCCGAACCACAGCAGCGCGAGCGGGAGCAGCGCGATCGCCGGCAGCGGGTTGAACATCGAGGTCAGCGTTTCGAGCAGGTCGTTGCCGAGCCTGGTCGTGGTGGCGAATGCGGTGAGGATCGCGGCGAGCAGCACGCCCGCGACGTAGCCGACTAGCAGCGTCTTGATCGAGACCCAGATCATCGCCGGCAAGCCGCCGCCGATGAGCGCGTCGAAGAACGCGCGGACCGTCGCGCTGAATGTCGGCAAGAGCAGCGGGTTGTCGACCCGGCGCGCGTACAGCTCCCACGCCAGCGCCAAGACGACCAGGATCGCGCCCTTGCGCAGCGGCGCGACGTTGAAGATCCGCTCCCAGCGTGAAAGCGGTTTCTGGACGATCCCGAATTGCGCCGCGTCGACGGGTATCGCCGTGCGCTCGGGCCGCTCGATCGCGTCCGGCACTTCAGCGGAGCGCAAGCTGCGCCTCGGCCGGCTCGGCGAAGAGCAGGTCATGGATGCGTTGCTCGAGCAGCCGCGCGTCGTCGGGCCCGGCGCCGCTACGCGGCACGCTGTTGAGCTCGGCGGTCACCTGGCCGGGGTGTGGCGAGAGCAGCAGGATCCGGCTGCCGCACTTGATCGCCTCGGCGATCGAGTGGGTGACGAAGATCATCGTGAAGCGGATCTCGTCCCAGAGCTCGAGCAGCTCGTCCTGCATCTTGCGGCGCGTGAGCGCGTCGAGCGCCGCGAACGGCTCGTCCATCAACAGGACGTCAGGTTCCATCGCCATCGCGCGCGCGATCGCGACGCGCTGTTTCATCCCGCCCGAGAGCGTGTGCGGATACTGGTCGGCGAACCGGGTCAGGTTCACCTTGTCGAGATAGGCGCGGGCGCGCTCCACGGCGTCTTTGCGCGGAACTCGACCGCTCACCAGCATCGGGAACAGCACGTTCTCGCGCACAGTCTTCCAGGGCAGCAGCTGGTCGAACTCCTGGAAGACCATCATGCGGTCTGGGCCGGGCCGGCGGATCGGCTCGTCCTTGAGCCGGATCTCACCTTCGGTCGGCGTCAGGTACCCGCCGACCGCTTTGAGCAGCGTCGACTTGCCGCAGCCCGACGGTCCCAGCACCACGAAACGGTCGGCCGCGTACACCGCGAAGCCGACCCGGTACGTCGCGGTGACCACGTGATCGTGCGTCTTGTACTGCAGCGTGACGTCTCGAACGTCGAGCAGCGGGCGCTCCATCAAAGCGGAGGATTGCTTCACCCCGCCGATTCACCTTCGGTTCGGGGCCTGCGCTTGGGATCGAATCGCGCCCAGCGTCGTGCGCGGCGTGATCGCGTCGGGATCGGTGCGCAGCTCGAGCAGTGCCGGTATCCCCGACGCGAGCGCGGCTTCGAACGCGGGCGCAAAGTCCTCCGTGTGTTCGACCAGTGCGGCATGCGCACCATATGCGCGCGCGTACGCGACGAAGTCGGGGTTATGCAGATCGGTCGCGATGACGCGCCCGGGATAATGCCGTTCTTGATGCATGCGAATCGTTCCGTACATCCCGTTGTTGATCACCAGCACGACTACGGCAACACCGTACTGCATCGCGGTCGCCAGCTCGTGTCCGCTCATCGCAAAGCAGCCGTCGCCGGCGAAGGCGACGACGACGCGGTCGGGATGCCGCAGCTTCGCGGCGATTGCGGCGGGAAAGCCGTACCCCATCGCACCGCTCGTCGGGCCGAGTCCGGTCCCGAATTCTTTATAGCGAAAGAAGCGGTGCAGCCAGGTGTTGTAATTGCCGGCGCCGTTGCAGACGATTGCATCGTCCGGCAATCGTTGGTCGAGCCAGCGCACGATCTCGGCGAGCTCGAGCTCGCGTCCGGTTTGCGTCGGAACGCGCCACGCGTCGTAGTCGGCGCGTGCGCCCGCGGTCCACGCCTCCCAACGCGTTGCATCGACGGATTCGACGTCATCGAGCGCGCGAGCGAACTCCGCCGGCCCGGCGGCGATCGCGAGGTCGGCAGAATAGACGCGCCCGAGCTCGTCGGGGTCCGGATAGACATGCACGAAACGCTGTCGCGGCTGCGGCGATTCAATCAACGTGTAGCCGCTCGTCGGAATCTCACCCAATCGTGCGCCGACCGCGATGATGAGATCCGCCGAACGCACGCGTTCGGCCAAGGCGGGATTCGGTCCGACGCCGAGATCGCCCGCGTAGTGCCGGTCGCGGTTGTCGAACAATGCCTGGCGCCGAAACGAGCACGCCACCGGCAGATCGTTGCGCTCGGCGAATCGGCGGATCGCATGCGATGCTTCGGCATCCCATCCGCTGCCGCCGAGAATCATCAACGGCCGCTCCGCCGCGACGAGTAGCGAGCGAAGGTCCGCTAGTGCAGCGAGGTTCGGCGCGGGGACGGCCCGCGTCGCCGGGCCGGGGCCGGCGCCGTCGCCGAGCTCCGCGCGCAACACGTCTTCCGGTATGGCGAGCACGACCGGGCCGGGCCGCCCGGAAACGGCGAGGTGAAAGGCGCGCGTCATGAGCTCGGTGATGCGGTGCTCGTCGTCGATTTGCGCCGCCCACTTGGCCAGGCCGCCGAACACCTGCGCGTAGTCGATCTCTTGAAACGCCTCGCGGCCTTGCATCGAGCGCGCGACCTGACCGACGAGCAGGATCATCGGCGTCGAGTCCTGGCGCGCGGTGTGCACGCCGATGCTCGCGTGCGTCGCGCCCGGCGCGCGGGTGACCATGCAGATTCCGGGCCGTCCGGTGAGCTTGCCGTAGGCTTCGGCCATGTTCGCGGCGGCGGCCTCATGACGGCACGAAATCACCCGTATCGACGAAACGTCGTAGAGCGCGTCGAGCACGGCGATGTAGCTTTCACCGGGCACGCAAAACACCGTGTCGACGCCGTTGGTCACCAGCGCGTCGACGATCGCTTTTCCACCGCTTCGCATCGCGCTGCTCTTCCCGATGGCACGCTCCGGTCCCGGCGCGCGAGGGCTTAGGTTTCGTCCTTGCGGAACAGGTTGCGCATCAGCATGGTGTCGAGAACGAGCAAGATCGCGACGATTGCCGCCATGACGAGGGCGACGGTCTTCACGATGCCCCACAGAAGTCCCATGCAGGGCAGTTTCCCACTTCGGAGGCGGATACCACGATGACCGACGGACGGCTCGCGGGGAAAACGGTGCTGATCAGCGGCGGTGCGAGCGGGATCGGGCTCGCCACGGCGGAGCGCGCGCTGGCATGCGGCGCGCACGTCGCGATCGGCGACATTGACGTCGCGGCCGGCGAGCGCGCCGCCCGCGAGCATCCGGGGCTTCATTTCGTGCGACTGGACGTCATGAGCGACGCGAGTTGGGCGCAAGCGGTCGCCGACGTTCGGACGCGATTCCGCCGTCTCGACGGCGTGGTGAACAGCGCGGGACTCTTCATCGTCGGCGACATCGAACGGATCTCGCTGGAGGACTGGCACCGTACGATGGCCGTCAACGTCGACGGGGTCTTTCTCGGCTGCCGTCACGCGGTGCGCGCGATGAAGAGCCATGGTGGTTCGATCGTGAACATGTCGTCGGTCAGCGGGCTCGTCGGCGGCCACAACGTCGTGGCGTACAATGCATCGAAAGGCGCCGTGCGGCTGCTGACCAAGTCCGTCGCGCTGCATTGCGCGAAAGAGGGCTACGGGATCCGCTGCAACTCGGTTCATCCGACGTTCGTCGACACGCCGATGTATCAGGCCACGCTCAGGTTGTCGCGCGATCCGGAGAAGATGCGCGGAGCGCTGACCGCGCAGATTCCGCTCGGGCGCGTCGCGCAGCCGCGCGAGATCGCCGACGCTATCGTCTACTTGCTTGCCGATGAGTCGGCATTCGTCACCGGTACCGAACTGGTGATCGACGGCGGTCTGACGGCGCGTTAGTCTGACCGGCGCGGTGATCGAAACGAGGACGTCGTAGAAGACCGTATGACGAACGTACTCGAGGGAACGGTCGCGCTCGTGACGGGCGCCAGCTCCGGAATCGGCGCGGCGACGGCGCGCGCGCTCGCGGCGCGCGGAGCGCGTATCGCCCTCGTGGCGAGGCGCGGCGATCGTCTCACCGCCCTGGCCGCACAGATCGGTGCCGGCGCCGTAGCGGTCGAAGCGGATATCACCGATGCGGCGCAAGCGCATGACGCCGTCGAGCGGACCGTCGCGCACTTCGGCCGCCTGGACACGGTCGTCAACAATGCCGGCCTGATGCTGCTCGGTCCGATCGTCGGGGCGGACGCCTCCGAATGGCAGCGAATGCTCGACATTAACGTCGCCGGGCTGATGTACGTGACGAACGCGGCGCTGCCGCACCTGCTCGCTGCCGCCGCCGGCGGGCCGCGTCACGTCGCCGATCTGGTCAACATCAGCTCGGTCGCGGGCCGGTTCGCGCGCCTGGGCGCCGGGGCATACAACGCGAGCAAGTTCGCGGTCAACGCCTTCAGCGAATCACTGCGCCAAGAGGTTACCAAACGCCAGTTGCGCGTGTGCGTGATCGAGCCGGGCTACGTCGAGACGGAGCTGCGCAGCCACAACCGGCCCGAGATCATCGAACAGACGGCGTCCGCGCTCGCACCGCATCCCTTGCAGGCGGCTGATATCGCCGACGCGATCGCGTACGTCGTCACCCGCGCCCCGCACGTTGCGATCAACGAGATGCTCATTCGCCCGACCGAACAGGAGCGCTGACGCTCGGGTCTGTTTGAAGGCCAGGAAAGATCGCCGGCGCGACCCGCGCGGCAACCAGACCGATGATCGAACCGATAATCACCCCGATGAGAATCGCCGTCGGCCACGTGGACACGATCTCTTGATGGTGGTTTACCGGGACGAACAGGGTCGAGCTGGCATCCGTGGAGACCAGGTCTCCAACCGCGGCGCCGGCGATCGTCCCGAGGATTCGCAGACCGGATTGTATGCCGGCGCGCCGCCGGTGTACGGAGAGCGCGGGCCAGCGCGAGCGCAAGCCGATCGCCTGCATGAGGCACAGCATCCCATAGCTCAGCACGAAGAATCCGAAGTAGATGCGCGCCGCGACCACGCCCTCCGAGAGCGGCACGAAGTGCGAGTAGAGCTGCAAGGAAAAGATCTGCAGGATCATGGCCGCCAACGCGATGAAGTTGCAGACGATCATGAACCTGGTGGGTGTAAAGTAATTTTCGAAAATGACGAAATGCAGCCACCAAAAGCGGGCTACCAGCAGGAACGTCACCAGAAACGCGGTGATCCCGAGCGGCCGCTGGATGAAATCGATCGCATGCGGCGGGATGACGAGATTGAGCGCGAGCTGACCGAGGCTGAAGCCGATGACGATGTCGGAAAAGGCCTCGAGCCGATGCGTGAGCCGGTCGCGTCGATGCGCGGATTCGATCACGTCAGCTTCCGCGCTACGCCTCCGACCCAGCGGTACATCGCGACTACGATGATGAGAAAGGCGATGCCGCCCAGCCAGTTTGCGGCGGGCTGGAACGCATCGCCTACGACGGCGAACGGCGTAGGCTTGTTCGAAAAGACGATGATCGCCGAGAGGATGATCCCGAAAATGCTTTCACCCACGATCAGTCCGGAGGCGAGCAGGATCCCGAGCCGCCTCGCTGCGTCGGCGTTCGGCTTGCCCTCGACCCAATCGTTGTAGAGTTTGCCGGCGACCGCGCCGACGACGACCATGAACGTCACGGCCATCGGCAGATAGATACCGAGCGCAACGGCAAGCGGTGGAAACTGCCGCCGCACCGTTCGGCGCAGGATCTCGTCGATCGCGACGATGCCCAGGCCGATCAGCGCGCCGATGCCGATCAGATTCCAATCGAGTTTTCCCGCGATCACGCCGTTGGCGAGCGCGGAGATCAGCGTCGCCTGCGGTGCGGCGAGTGCTTGCGCGGTGACGCCGTGCATCGGCGAACCGGCGAATCCGTATGCTTGGTTGAGCAGGTTCAGCACCGGCGGAATCACGGCCGAACCGAAGAGGACGCCGATGATGAGCGCGACCTGCTGGCGCCACGGCGTCGCACCGACCAGCTGACCGGTCTTGAGATCCTGCAGATTGTCGTTCGAGATCGTCGCGACGTTGATGATGATTGCGGTAACGAACAGCGCGAACGCGACGAGCGCCTTGGCTGCGGTGGCGTCACCGGGGTGCGTCAGGAGCAGCAAGAGCAGCGACGCACCCAGGATGGTGAGGATGCCCAGCCCGGATACCGGAGAATTCGACGACCCGATCAAGCCGGCCATGTAACCGCAGACGGCCGCTACGAAGATTCCGGCGATCACGATGTAGACCAAGCCGCCGATGACCAGTGGAACCGTTGCGCTCGCGAGCGGCGTTCCCGCCAAGAACGCACCAAGCAACACGGCTAACGGAATGAGGCACACCACGCTGATGCCAACGACGATGTTGAACGGAATGTCGCGCTCAGTGATGGGAAGCGAATCGTTTCCGTCGGTCGAGCGTGCGCGCGATGCGGCGAGCGACGAGATCACGCCGCCGACGACCGGACGCGCCAGCCGTCCGAGCGACCAAAGCGCGGCAACCCCGATCGCTCCCGCGCCGATGAAGCGCACTTGGCCGCGGAATACCGCGTTCGCGACGGTCGCTAGGTCGCCGGCGGCCGGATGAAGCGAAGAGAGTACCGGCACCAAGATCACCCACGCGATCACGATTCCACAAGCCATTGCAATTCCGACCGTGATCCCGACGAGATGCCCGATGCCCAGCAGCGCGAACGAGAGCCCGATGTCGTAACCGGACACCGTGGCGACGCCGGCCCGCCCGTAGCCGATCAGATCGCTGGCGAAGACGCGCATCGCGATGATCACCGCGAAAACGGTGCTCACGATCGAACCCCATACGACCGCGGCGAAACCGGCGCGGTTCTCGGCGAGCGCGGCCGGGCTCACCACGCCGTCGGCTGCGCCGGAGCCCACCTCGAGCACCTCTGCTGCCGCAACGCCCTCGGGATACGGAAGGTCGCTGCCGGTCACCATCGCGCGTCGCAGCGGAACGCTGTACATCACGCCGAGAATCCCGCCGACGACGCAGATCCCGAACGATGCCCAGAACGGAAAACCGGTCCACCAGCCGACCATCACCAGGCCCGGAAGCACGAAGACGATCGAGGACAGCGTTCCGGCCGCCGACGCGATCGTTTGAACGATATTGTTCTCCCAGATCGTCGCGTTGCGAAAGAGCGTGCGCAGCACCGCCATCGAGATGACGGCGGCCGGGATCGACGACGCGAACGTCAGGCCGGCCTTGAGGCCGAAGTAGACGTTGGCCGCGGTGAAGACCAGAGTGATCACCGCACCGAGAACGATTCCCCGCGCGGTGAGCTCGAGGCGACGGTCGCGGTCGGCCGGCGCCCCGGTCATCGGCGCGACCGCTTCCGATCCAAAACGCGTCTGACGGCCTCGCGAATCGCGGTGATGCCCATATGGTACTCCTCGACCAGCTCTTGCGGGTTGCCGGACTGCCCGAACCGGTCTTGGACGCCGATGAACTCGATCGGAACCGGGTGCTGCGCCGCGAGGATCTCGGCGACGCGCGAACCCATCCCGCCGTGCACTTGATGTTCCTCGACGGTCACGACGGCGCCGCAGTCGCGTCCGGCGGCAACGATTGCCGCCGAGTCCATCGGCTTGATCGTGTGGTTGTTGACGACGCGGCAACTGATGCCGTCTTCGCGCGCGAGGAGATCGGCGGCAACGAGCGCGTTGTAGACGAGAATTCCGCACGCGACGATCGCGACATCGCCACCGTCGCGGAACGTCTGGGCTTTGCCGAGCTCGAACGGCGTGTCGTCGGTGGTTATGACCGCCGATTCGGCGCGCGCGAAACGCAGATAGGTCGCGCCGAAACGTGCCGCAACGGCCAGCGTGGCCTGCTTCGTTTGCACCGAGTCGCACGGCACGACGACGGTCATCTTCGGGATCACGCGCACGATCGCAATGTCCTCGACCGCCTGGTGCGTCGCGCCGTCGGGACCGACCGAGACGCCGGCGTGCGCGCCGGCGATCTTGACGTTGGCCTCGTTGAGCGCCATGGTGGTGCGGACTTGCTCCCAGGAGCGACCGGGATTGAACATCGCGTAACTGGCGATGAACGGGATCTTGCCGGTCGCCGCGAGCCCGGCGGCCATCGCGACGAGCATCTGCTCGGCGACGCCGATCTCGATGTAGCGCTCAGGGAACGTTTTCTTGAACGCTTCCATGCGCGTCGATTCGGAAAGATCGGCGCAGATCGCGATCACGTTCGCGTCACGGCGGCCCGCCTCGACCAGTCCTTCGCCGAACCCGTTGCGGGTCGGGATCTGCTTGACGGCCGCGGCATCGGCGTAGTCGACCAAATGCATCGCGGCCGCGGTGTCGGTCGCGCTCGCGTTAACCACGTGCCGCTCCGATCAGCTCGCGCGCGGCCTGCAGCTCTTCGAGCGCTTTGGCGGCTTCGTCGGGCTTGGGCGGCTTGCCGTGCCAGAGGTAGTCGCCTTCCATATAGGAGACGCCGCGGCCGATGACCGTGTGCGCGATGATGGCCTGCGGTTTCCCGGTGGACTGCCGCGCGGTTCGCGCGGTCTCGATGAACGCGCCGATGTCGTTGCCGTCGCACTCGAAGACATTCCAGTTGAACGCGCGGTACTTGTCCGCCAGCGGCTCGAGCGGCATCACGTCCTCGGTGCTGCCGTCGATTTGGATGATGTTGCGGTCGACGATGCAGGTCAGGTTGTCGAGCTTGAATTTGGCGGCGGTCATCATCGCCTCCCAATGCAGCCCGCACTGGTGCTCGCCATCCGAGGTCACGACGTAGACGCGCCAATCCGCCCGGTCCATCTTCGCGGCGAGCGCCATTCCGGTGCCCTGTGCGAGACCTTCACCGAGCGGACCGGAGGTGGTCTCGAGCCCCGGCAGGCTGACTCGCTCGGGGTGGCCCTGCAGCCGGCTCCCGAAATGCCGCAGCGTCAGCAGTTCCTCGACCGGGAAATATCCGGCGTGCGCCATTGCGGCGTAGCGGACCGGCGCGATGTGCCCGCACGAGAGCAGCAGGCGGTCGCGCTCCGGCCAATCGGGATTCTTCGGGTCGTGCCGCAGCAGCTCGAAGTACATCGCGGTGAAGACGTCGGCCATGTCGAGCGAACCGCCGGAGTGGCCCGATCCGGCGGCGAGCAGCGATCGGATGATGCTTTGGCGCACGTCGTTCGCGTGCAGCCGAAGCGCGTTCAGGCGTTCGACCGAGAGAGATGCCATTCGGGCGAAGTATCGCCGTCCCGCGGCCGGAGTCCTCGATAGCTGTCCCGCCGGTCATCGTGTCGAGACGCCGTTTGGCGAATGCCCACGGGGCGCGAACGCTCTACAATGGCGTCACGTCCAATGTCTATTGTTGCCGTTGCCGTCGCGGCCGGAGTTGCGCTGTTCGCGGCGTTGCTGATGTACTCGCGCGACGATCCCACTGACGGGACCGAGGACGAAACGAGCTGAGGCGCCTTCAGATGCCCGGGGCGACCGGCGTGGGAGGCATCGGACTGCCGGGACCGACCGGCATGTAGACCGGTACCGGGTCGATGCCGTGAATCGCGAGGTCACCACCTTCGACGTCCCCGTCGCTCGCCCGCAGCGGAAACACGAAGGATACGATCTTGAGCACGACCGCGGTCCCGAACGCGTTCCAGGCGATAATGACCAGTGCCGCGAGGAATTGAATCCACAGCTGCTTGGGATTACCGAAGAACAGGCCTTGGACCGATACCGGCGACGTCTTCTTGTCGCTGCTCAAATACTCGATCATGTTCGGATTCGCGAACAGCCCGACACATAGGCCGCCCATGAGACCCGCAACGCCGTGTGTGTGCAGCACGCCGAAGGTATCGTCGACCTTCTTGAACAGCGCGGTCGTGCCGAGCTTGTTCAAGCTGAACCACACGACGATCGCCGCCAGACCACCGGTTGCAATGGCCCCGAAGCCGTCGACGTAACCGGCTGCCGGGGTGATCGCGACGAGCCCGACGATCATCCCGTTGATCATGGAAACCGCCGACGGTTTTCCCAGCGCGAACATGTCGAAGATCAGCCAGACCAGCAGCGCCACTGCCGTGGCAATGTTCGTGTTGAGCACGGCTGCCGCGGCGTCAGCGTTCGCGAAGTACGGATCGCCGCCGTTGAAGCCGTTCCAGCCGAGCCACAAGAGGCCGGCGCCCGCCAAGGCGACGATCAGGTTGTTCGGATCGAAGCTGGTGCGATCTTCGAGCAGCCGTGGACCGACCATCGCGGCGGCGACGAATCCCGAAACGCCCGCGGCGAGGTGGATCACGTAGCCGCCCGAGTAATCCACCGCACCCATTGCTGCCAGCCAACCGCCACCCCACAGCATGAATGCGCCGACGGTGTAGACCAGGGAGCTCCACAACGGGACGAAGAGCATCCACGCTTTGAAGTTCATCCGCCCGAGCACCGAACCCGCGATGAGCAGCGGGGTGATCGCGGCAAAAACGAACTGGAAATAGATCATCGCCGAGCCGGCGAAGCGAAGCGGCGGGAAGCCCGAGCCGGCGAGCGGGATCGCCGCTTGGCCCGTTTCGCCGGCTGCGTCGATCGCGGGGTGCGGGATCCCGACGAACTGCGAAAGGATTCCCGGGCCGAGGGTCGCCGGGCTGCCGAAACCCATGTTGTAGCCCCAGAGCACCCAGCACAGCAGCACGATCGAAAACGCGTAGAAACACATCACCGCGGAGTTGAGCGCCCATTTTTTCTTGACCAGCCCGGCGTACAGAATCGCCAGGCCGGGGATGCTCTGCATCCCCACGAAGGTCGCGGCGGTCAGTTGCCACGCCGTGTCGCCGGAGTTCAGAAAGCTCGGCGCCGGGATGTAGGGGTTCGCGTCGGCAAGGAGCGAGAACACACGAGCCTCCTTGGGGCAGCGTCGGGACTCTCACCGTAAAGTGCTCCGGGAGTCCGCGCACTCGACAAGCGCGTAACGAAGTCGGCGCTCGGCACTCCATCCGGCTAAGGTTTCGGACGCGGCGAGGAGTTGGTTCCTCGACTGCAAACCCGGCGCACTATGCCGAACGATCTTCGCGATTTTCTCTCGCTCCCGTACGCCGAGCTCGAAGAGCTGAACCTTGCCGCCAAGGCGCAGCGGAAGGCGCGCGTCCCGCTCGGTAAGCTGCAGGAGCAGCGGCTCAAGTACCTGACCGACGAGAAGCGCATCAAAGCCGTCACGGTCATGTTCACCGACCTCGAAGGCCGGCTGCACATGCTCGACTACGACAAGAAGTTCTTGCTCAAGTCGGCCGACAACTTGACGTTCGACGGTTCGTCGATTCGCGGCTTCACGCCGCAGCGCGAAAGCGATCTGCGTCTGGCGCTCGACTGGAATGCCTTCTACTGGGCGCCGGCCGACATCTTCGGCGGCGGCAAGGTGCTCATCTTCGGCGACGTGCTCGACCGCGACGGCTCGCCGTTCGCCGGCGACATTCGCGGCATCCTCAAGTCGTTCGCGAACACCTGTTACGACCGCGACGGGTTCACGCTCAACGCCGCCAACGAGATCGAGGGCTTCGTCTTCGAAGGTATCGATGCGGAGCGGCGCTATCACGAGACCGGCAAGTTCGAGTATGCCAATGCGGGCGGGTACTATCACTCGCTGCCCGGCGATCCGCTGCGCTCGTTCATCGACTCGGTCGCCGAAGTACAGCGCGCGATGGGTTTCGAGAACGAGAAGGACCATCCTGAGGTCGCACCCTCGCAGTTCGAGATCAACTACAGCTACGGCGACGTCGTTGCCGCCGCCGACACGATCCAGCTCTACAAGCTGATCTGCCGGCAGGTCGCGACGCTATCGGGGATGACGGCCAGCTTTCTGCCCAAGCCCGTCGTCGGCGTCAATGGGAACGGGATGCACACCAACGTCTCGATCTCGAAGGACGGCAAGAACCTGTTCTGGGACGCGAACGGCAACGAGAAAGTCAGCACGTTCGCCTGGCAGTTCGTCGATCGCATCCTGAGCGAAGCGCGCGATCTGTGCCTGATGTTCAACAGCAGCGTCAACGCGTATCGCCGGCTCGATCCGCACTTCGAAGCGCCGAATCAAATCAAGGCGTCGGCAGTCGATCGCGGCTCGATGATCCGGATTCCGATCGGCAACGAGCGCAGCGCGCGCGTCGAGGTGCGCTCGGTTGCGCCTGACGCGAATCCCTACATGGTGATGCTCGGCGTGTTCAAGACCGGTCTCGAAGGCGAGACCAGCAAACTCGAAAACCTCCGCCAAGCCGATCGGTATCTCCCGGACAACATTTACGACGCGCTGGAAGACTTTCGCACTTCGCGCTGGACGACGAAGCTGCTCGGCGACGACGTCAAGGGTCGCTACGGCGATCTCAAGCAGGCGAGCGCCGACCGGTGTCCGCGACTGCTCGGCACGTTCGTGAAAGCGCAAGAAGTGCAGTACCATCACGAAGTCTACAATCAGTACCTCTGGAACTTGTTTTAGAGCAAAATCTGGGAATGTGCTGGGATGCACATTGCGCGTTTGCGGGTACACCCCAGACATGAAATCTGGCATTATCCGCATCGTGCTGGCGGCAGCGACCATCGGCACCCTTTCGACGACCGCGCTCCCGCAGCCGGCCGTCGCCGACACGACCTCGACCGCGCTGCTCGCCGGGGCCGCCGCATTGATCGTCGGCACGCTGATCTACGACTCCAACAAGCACCAGTACTATTACGTCCGCGGCAACCGCCACGTATACGTCGACAACAACACGGCCTCGTATTACCGCAACCACAACGGGCGCTATCGCGGGCCGGAAGGCAACATGCACGGGTCGCGGTATCAGGACACCCGCCAGAACAACAACCGCAAAGGCGGCGGCGGCGGCCACTAATCGCGGCGGACTGCGCGGCGGCTATGAGCCGCGCAGATACCCGTCAGTCCCGTTGAGCCAATCCTCGCGCGGCGGCGAGAAGATGTCGATGTCGATCGTGTCTTCGAGCGCTTCGGCGGCGTGCGGCAGGTGCGACGGGATGACCAGCACCTCGCCGGCGCGGACGGTCACCACGCGGTCACCGTCTTCGCCGAGCGTGAAGCGCAGCGCGCCCTGCGTGATGTAGGTGATCTGCTCGTTGTGGTGCGCGTGTTGCGGCACCATCTCACCTTTGCCCAGCCGCACCTCGGCGATCATCATCGACGTGCCGGTGATCATCCGGCGCGTGATCGAGCCCTTCAGCGGCTCCAGTTCGAGATCGTCCCACCGATAGTGGGCCGGTGCCTGCGCGTCGATCATGCCGAATACTCCCAGAATGCGGTCGTTGCGAGCGTTGCGGCTGCGCAACCGGAGCTCCTGCGCGTCTTCGCGGCGTTAAGATTTGCTGTGCCCAGGAAACCACAAGCCCCACCCCAGCCTCCGTGCCGATGGCCCTCTGGAGACGTTGTGAGACGTCGTTCAATACTGATACGTACGAGGGAGAACCGGCAATGAGTTTCGGAGTTCAAGGGGTCAACGATCCGTTCGGGACAGCGCAGCAGAGCGGCGACGCGAGCACGAACCTGCGTCCGTTTGCGAATCTCGATCTGTCGTCCCAGCAGCGAACCCAAATCCGATCGATCTTGAGCAACGCGACGAGTCAGGGTTTGAGCGAGTCGCAGGTCCAAAGCCAGATCGCCGGCGTGCTCACGCCGCAGCAGCAACAGACGCTGCAGGCCGATCAGCAGAGTCAAGGGAGCAGCGCGGGACACCATCACCACGGTCATCACGGGGGCGGTCAATCGAGCGTCACGAGCCCGACCAGCGCGTCGTCGCCGGCCGACCCCTGGGATCCCAATCAGACGTCGACCTCCTAGCCGGTCATCGGTCGGGCGGGCGGCGGCGTGAGCTCGCCCGATCGCGTGCCGGCGGAGATCGCGCGGCTGTTCGAGATCGTGCGCCGCGAGCCACGGCACTTCGGTGCGCTCATGCAACTGGGCACGCTCCTTGCCGAGAGCGGCAACCTCGCCGCCGCGCGCACGGTCTACGCGCAAGCGGTACGCGAGCATCCGAGCGCCGCCGGACCGCACGTGTGTCTGGGGACGCTGCTCGTCGATGCCGGCGAGCATGCCGAAGCGCTGCGTCTGTTCGCCGCGGCGATTCGGCTCGACCCGGCGAATCGCGAGGCGCAGCGCGGGATCGCCGTCATCCGGGAACGCGAGGGCGACGTCGATGGCGCCGCGCGGGTCTGGCGGCGCGCATTTCCCAACGGCTCGCTCGAAACGTCGGCGTACCGTGGTGAACGTGCGCCGATCCGCCTGCTCTATCTCACTTCGGCGCTGGGTGGAAACGTGCCGATGCAGCACGTGTTCGACGACCGTCTGTTTGCAGTGACGACGCTGATCGCCGAGTCGGCGCCGCCCGCGATCGCGCTGCCGCCGCACGACGCGGTGTTCAACGCGATCGGCGATGCCGACCGCTGCGCCCGCGCGCTGAGCGCGGCGGCGCGCATCGTAGCGTCGTCGCCCGGCCTGGTGTTCAACGATCCCGCGCGCGTGCGCGAGGCAACGCGGCTCCTCAACGCGCGGCGCCTGCGGCTACTCGAAGACGTCGTCACCGCGAACGCGGTCGAGCTCGCGCGTGACGAGCTCGCGGGACCGAATGGGGCGGGGCTGCCGGGCGCGCGTGGCCTGCAGTTTCCGCTCTTGCTGCGCAGTCTGGGCTACCAGACGGGCGAGCACTTCGTGCGCGTCGAGGCTGCGCGCGACGTATCGCGGGCAGCCGCCGCGCTACCGGGGGTATCGCTCCTGGCGCTGCAGTTCATCGACAGCCGCGGCGCCGACGGCGCGTTCCGCAAGTATCGCGTGATGACGATCGGCGGCCGACTGTATCCGGTCCATCTCGCGGTGTCGGCGGCGTGGAAAGTCCACTATTTCCGCTCGGAAATGGCCGAGCGTTCGGAGTATCGGGCGGAAGAGGCGCGGTTTCTCGGCGACATGCCGGCCGCAATCGGGGCACGTGCGCTTGCGGCATTGGAACGTGTCGCCGCCGTCCTCGCACTCGACTACGGCGGGATCGACTTTGCGCTGCTGCCCGACGGCCGCGTGCTGGTCTTCGAGGCAAACGCGACGATGGTTCTCGTCCCTCCCGACGCAGACGCGCGATGGGACTACCGGCGGATCGCCGTTTCGGCGGCGATCGACGCGGCGCGTGAGCTTCTGGTCACGCGCTCGCGCTGAGCGGCCGGCCGCAACAGCACCGCCACCGCCGCTCGGGTCGTGACGACCAGCGCCGCCGTGACCGTCGCCGCGCTGCAGCGGTCGGGATCGTCCAGCCACGACTGCAAGAGCCCGAGTTGCGAGTCGGCGAGCTGCGCGGCGATCATCGCGAGCGGAACGAGCGCAACGTCATCCTCCGCGACGATCAGTCGCTCTTCGATCAGCGCGGCGAGATAATGGGCGAGCAAGCGGCGCGGTGGTCCTTCGAAGAAGGCGCGGACCAAGCGACGATTGTCGCTGAAGTGGGCGACGACGGCCGTCAGCTCGGCGGGCGGCGGTGTATCGGTCACCGTTGCGGCCAGCGCGGCCAACACCGGCGTGACGCTCTGGCGGAGGACGTCCTCCTTGTCTTCGAAGTGTTCGTAGAAGGTCGAGCGTCCGATGCCGGCGCGCTCGACGATGTCGCGCACGCCGATGCGGTCGTAGCCGACCGTCAGGACGAGATCGGAGAACGCCGCCCGGATCGCGCTGCGCGTTCGCTCGATGCGACGGTCCGGTTTGTGCGCTTGCATCAGACTGCTCTCCCGTTTCCGGACATCTCGCACCGGACGTCCGGAAACGGACATCACCGGCCTTTTCGTCCGCGGTTTTCGAGTCGCCGTTTGCTACGCTCGCTCGACATGGAACCGCAAGCTGAGATCGTGCAACGCGAACGGTCGGCCACCTGCCCCGCCGTTCCGGACGGAACCGTCGCCGGCACGCTGATGCTGGCGTGCGCGCTGATCGCGGTGATCGCACTCATGCATCACCCGGCGGTCGCGACGCGGCATGCCGCGGACATGATGACCCAGATCGTACGCCTCGCGGCAGTCGACCGCGCCGTGCACGGTGCGATGATCGCGGTGACCGTCGCGCTGCTGTTCGCCTTCTCCGTGTTTTCCGCGCGTCGCGGACTGGGGGATCAAACGGTGCTGGGTGGACTCATTGGGTATGCGCTCGGATCGGTGGGGATCATCGCCGCGGCGCTCATCGACGGCTTCGTCGTTCCGCTCATCGCGACGGCCTATGCCGCCGACGCGCCGGCAGCGTTGCCCGGAGCGGTCGCAGCGCTGCGTCTGTGCGGCGCCGCGATACAAGCGGCAACCGCCTTCGGTCTTGCGGCGACCTCCATCGCGCTCGCGCTCTGGTCGATCAACCTGGTGCGAACGTCTGCGATACCGGTGCGTCTGACCGGTGCCGTCGGGCTCATCGCGGCAGTGGCACCCGCGATCGTGTTTTTCGTGACCGGGATGACCGTGACGACGCACACGCTGGTCGCGATCATGCTGCCCGAGGCGATCTGGTACGGCGCGGTCGGTGTCCTCCTCGTGCGCCGCATCATCTAGCCTCGTCAGCGGCGCCGGATCGGTCGTTGCAGGTCGGCAACTGTATTCATAGTTCTCAACCGGACAACCTGGGGGCGCCGCGAAAGCTAGCCGCGATGGCGACCGTGGCGACCGAACGCGAGCTCAACGTGACCCGCGCGCTGGCGGCACGTGCGCTCGCCGGGGAGGCGGCAGGCCCGGCGACCCTCGAGCACGCGAAGCTCGTCGTGCTCGACCTCATCGGAAGCGCGGTGCGCTCGCGCTTCGCGAGCGAGACGAGCGTCGCGGTCCAGCGAGCGCTGACGGCCTTGGGCGCTGCCGGTGCATCGACCGCGATCGGGTACGGCAGGGCGTTCGCGCCCCAATACGCGGCCCTCTTGAACGCCTGTAACTTTCACGCGCTCGACTTCGATGACACGCACGAGCGGTCGTCGCTTCATCCCGGCGCGCCAGTGGTCGGTGCGGCGCTGACGGCGGCGGAACGCATCGGATCGAGCGGAGCGGCGCTGTTGCGGGCGATCGTCTCCGGCTACGACGTTACGGTGCGGCTGGGCATCGCGCTCGATCCGGCCGCGCACTATGCCCGCGGATTTCATCCGACCGCCACCGCCGGGGTGTTCGGTGCGACGGCCGCGGTCGCGCGGCTGCACGGCGACGATGCGGACCGGCTCGAGAGCGCGTTCGGCATCAATCTGAGCCAAGCCGCGGGTTCGCTGCAGTTCAGCGTCGACGGCGCGCAGACAAAGCCCCTGCAGGTGGGGTTCGCCGCCCACAACGCGATCCTCGCGCGTGAGCTCGCCGCCGGCGGCGTGCGCGGCCCCCGGGATGCGATCGACGGGCGCAGCGGTCTGTTGCGCGCGTACTCCGACGACGCCGATTCGGCCGACGTTCTCGAACGCTGGGACGGTGTGCACGAAATCGATCGCACCGCGTTCAAGCCCTATCCTTGCTGCCGGTACATGCACGCCGCGATCGATCTGCTCGGCGCAATCGTGCGCGAACGCGGCATCGCTCCCGCAGCGGTGGAGCGCGTGCGTATCAGCCTGCCGCCGGCCGGGATGCGGCTGTGCGCGTATCCGGAAGAACGAAAGCGGCGACCGCAAACGGTCGTCGACGCGCAGTTCAGCATGTACTACGCCGCCGCGGCCGCGCTGGCGTGGGGCAGCGTGCGCTGGGACGACTTCGAGCGTCGCGGTGCGCCGGAGATCACCACGTTGATCGACCGCATCACGGTGGACGAAGATCCGGCGATCGACGCGCTCGTTCCGGCGATGGCGGCGCAGGTCGAAGTCGATGCGGGCGACGTGCACGAGCGACGGATCGCGCACGGTCCGCGCGGTGAGCCCGACGACCCGCTCGAATGGGACGAGCTGATCACCAAGTTCGACGGTCTGGCTGCGATCGGATACGACGCCGATCGGCGCGCACGCATCGTCGCATTGGTCCGCAACCTCGATGCGGTCGAGGACGTCCGCGCACTGACCGCGTTGCTGGGAGCGTAGCAGCGTGGTTCTTCAGACGCCGGTCGGCCTCGAACCGACGCACGACCAAGACGTGCTGCGCCAGGCCGTGCGCGCGCTGTGCGCGTCGTTCGCCGACACGTACTGGCGCACGGTCGACGCCGACCGCGCCTACCCGGACGCCTTCATCGCCGCCTTGACGGAAGCGGGTTACCTCGCCGCGCTGATCCCGGAAGAGTACGACGGTGCGGGGCTGGGGCTCGCCGACGCGTGTATCATCCTCGAAGAGGTGAACCGTTCGGGCGGTAACGCGGCGGCCTGCCATGCGCAGATGTACATCATGGGCACGGTGCTGCGGCACGGCAGCGACGAGCAGAAGCGGCACTTCCTGCCGCCGATCGCGCGCGGCGAGCTGCGGCTACAAGCGTTCGGGGTCACCGAACCGAACGCGGGCAGTGACACGACGAAGATCGCCACGACCGCGGTGCGGCGCGGCGATCGCTACGTGATCAACGGTCAGAAAGTCTGGACCTCGCGCGTGCAGCACAGCGATCTCATGCTGCTGCTGGCCCGAACCTCGCCGCCGTCGGACGATCCGAAGGCGAAGACGTTCGGTCTCTCGACGCTGCTGGTCGATCTGCGCAACGCGGCGCCGGGAACGATCGAGGTGCGGCCGATCCGCACCATGATGAACCACGAGACCAACGAAGTGTTCTTTCGCGATCTCGAGGTGCCGGCCGAGAACCTGATCGGAGAAGAAGGGCGCGGCTTCCGCTACATCCTCGACGGCATGAACGCCGAGCGCATCCTCATCGCGGCGGAGTGTGTCGGCGACGGGACCTTCTTCGTCGAGCGAGCGGTGAAGTACGTCGGCGAGCGGGTCGTCTTCGGCCGGCCGATCGGGCAGAACCAAGGCGTGCAGTTCCCGATCGCGCGCGCACATGCCGCCGTGGTTGCCGCCGATCTCATGCGCCGGCAGGCGTCGGCCCTGTTCGATGCCGGCCGCCCATGCGGCGCGGAGGCGAACACCGCCAAGCTGCTGGCATCGGAAGCTTCGTGGCAGGCCGCCAACGCGTCGATGGACGCTCACGGCGGCTACGGCTTCGCCGAAGAGTACGACATCGAGCGCAAGTTCCGCGAAACGCGCCTCTACATCACCGCGCCGGTCGCCAACAACTTGATCCTGTCGTACATCGGGCAGCACGTGCTCGGCATGCCACGGTCGTTCTGAGCGGCGTGACGGAGCAGAAGAGCGTCGCCTTGCGCGCGGTCGAGGCGGGTGACGTGGGCGTGTTCTTCGAGCAGCAGCGCGACCCGGCCGCGCACTTCATGGTGCCCTTCTTGGGACGCGATCCCCAGGACGAGGACGGCTACCGCGCACATTGGTCGCGCATCATGGCGAACCAGAATATCCGCATCGCGACGGTCACGTACGGCGACGACATCGCCGGTAACGTGATGAGCTTCGAGCGCGACGGTTTGCGCGAAGTGGGCTATTGGCTCGGGCGCGCCTACTGGGGACGCGGCATCGCGACTCAGGCATTGGCAGCATTTCTGCGCGATGAGCGAATCCGGCCGCTGCAGGCGCGCGTCGTCGCCGACAACCACGCGTCGCTTCGGGTACTGGAGAAGTGCGGCTTCGTGTTATGCCGCTTTGAACGCGGCTACGCGCCCGGCCGCGGGACCGAAGCCGACGAAGCGATTCTCGAGCTGTGCTGATCGGCTGATGCCGCGCTACGCTGCGCTCTTTCGGGCCGTCAACCTCCCTTCGCACGGCAAGCTGTCGATGAGCTCGCTGCGCGAGTTGCTCGAGGAGCTCGGTCTGCGCGATGCGCGGACGATTCTGCAGAGCGGAAACGCGCTCTTCTCGTCGCCGCGCAGTGCGAGCGCGCTCGAGAAGCTGATCGAGCGGGAATTGCTCGCGCGGATCGCGCTCGGCACGGACGTCGTGGTGCGCGGCGGCGCGGAGCTCGCCGAGGTCATCGGCGGCAATCCGTTTCGGCGCGAAGCCGTGGAGGATCCGAGCCATTTGGTGGTGGTGTTCCTCAAATCGGCGCCGGCGGCCGGCGCGGTCGACGCGCTGCGCAAAGCGATCAGCGGTCCCGAGGTGATCAAGGGTACCGCACGGCATCTCTACGTGACCTATCCGGCCGGGATCGGCACCTCGAAGCTCACCGCCGCGCTGATCGAGCGAAAGCTCGGCGTGTGCGGAACCGCGCGGAACTGGAACACGGTGCGGAAGCTGAACGAGCTCATCGGCGGCGAAACGGGCCGCCGATGATCGAATCCGCACCCGTCGTCCGCTGGCGTAAATCGACACAATCCGCGTCGGAGGGACGGCCACCACTGCTGGTGATGCTTCATGGCCGCGGTGCGGACGAGCACGATCTGTTCGCGCTCGCGCCCGCGTTCGACCCGGCCTTCGCGATCGCCAGCGTGCGCGCGCCGCTGGCGCTGCCGGAGGGCGGCTACACGTGGAGTGAGAGCCGCGCCGTCGGGCGAGCCGCTCCGGAGAGCCTGCGCGCGACGTTGACCTGGTTGCAGCGCTGGTTGGATACGCTATCAGCCGGTCGCGCCGATCCGCAGCGCATCTACCTGATGGGTTTCAGTGCCGGAATGGCGATGGCGAGCGCCCTGCTGTTCGATCAGCCGGCGCGATACTCGGGCGCGGTCCTGTTGAGCGGTGCGCTGCCGTTCGATACCGATCTGTCGATCACCAAAGGGCGCTTGACGGACGTCGACCTGTTCTATGCGCACGGATCGTTCGACACGGTGATCCCGGCCGATCTCGTCGACCGTACCGCGAGGTATCTCACCGAGCGAAGCGGCGCGCGCCTGGACGCGCGCACATACCCGATCGCGCATGAGATCAACGCCGCCGAGCTGGCCGACATCACGAATTGGCTGGCGGTGCACTGACGCAGTGGGGCCGCGGCGCTGGTCGCCGCGGCCCCGTCCCCGATCACCCGCGTGAGGCCGTCAGCGAGAACGGCGCTGCGGCTGGTTCTGCCATCCGGACTGGTTGCGATTTTGGTTTTGGTTGTAACCGTACGCGCCTTGGTCCCCGGCGGACTGTCCGTTGCTGTTCGGGTAGAACGTCTGGCCGTCCGGCATCACGATTCGGCCGTCGGCGTAGACGGTACCACCGTTGCGCGTATAACCGACGATGGTGTTCGCGGCTTGCTGCTTGTGCTCGTAGTTGTTGTAGAGGACGATGCCTCCGACGAGTGCGGCCGCGCCAAGGATGGTATTGACGGTCGATTGCGTGCTCGCCGCGGCGGGCTTGGGTGTGATGCCGACGGCAAGTGCGGCCGCCAGTCCGGCTGCGGTAACGGTTTTCGAGATGAGGCTGAACATGAGAGGCTTTCCTTCCGCGACGGCACGTCCGCCGCTTCGTGTGATGATGGTGCGCTGCGAACTTGGCAACGGGCTGAACGTCAATGAACGGCGCATGAGGATCGCGCGCACCGCACGGCAGGGCTGCGGTGGTTGCAGCGCCGAGTTATAGCTTCATGAGAGTCGAGCGTTTCGATCACGTGGTCTTGAACGTCCGCGACGTCGAGGTCGCGGCCAATTGGTACCAGCGCGTTCTGGGCATGACACGCGGCGATTTCGCGCCCGGCAAACCCGACCAGCCGTTGCGCACCGCACTCACGTTCGGCAATCAGAAAATCAACTTGCGGCCGGTCGACACGGATCCCGCGCAGTGGCCGACCGGCGCGCAACCGGCGGGCGGCAGCGACGATCTGTGCTTCATCACGACGAGTTCGCCGGATGAGGTTCTCGCACACTTGCGCGCGCACGACATTGCGGTCGTCGAGGGGCCGGTGCGCAAACAAGGTGCGCTCGGGCCGATGACGTCCGTGTATTGCCGCGACCCCGACGGCAGTCTGATCGAGATCGCCAGCTACCCGCACGCGTGAGCGGCGGCGGCTTGGACAGCGGCAATAGTTAATAGTATCGTTATATAACGTTATGGTTAATAGTACCGGTCAGCTCGATGCAGTGTTCTCCGCCTTGGCCGATCCCACGCGGCGGCGCATCGTCGAGCGGCTGGCACGAGGGCCGCTGACCGTCGGCGAGATCGCCGCCGGATTCAACATCTCGCAACCGGCGATCTCGCGGCACGTGCGCGTGCTCGAGGACTCCGGGCTGCTCAGCCGGCGTATTACGGGGCGCATCCATCACTGCACGTTGGCGCCCGCCGCAATGTCCTCGGCCTCCGCCTGGATCGAGAAGCAGAACCGGTACTGGACCGGCGTGCTCGACCGGCTCGGTGACGTTCTCACCGCGCCATCCAAACGAAAGAAGAAGTAAACCATGCAAAGCACATCGGCCGCGCCTTCTCTCACACTGCGCCGCCGCTATGCGGTGCCGCGCGAGCGCGCCTTCGCGGCCTGGACCGATCCGTCGATCGCGGCGAAGTTTTTCTGCCCCGGTGACAACACCGTCAAGGAGATCGCGATGGACGTGCGACCGGGCGGTGCGTATCGCATCGGAATGCTTCGCCCCGACGGCGAGGTGTGGTACGTCGGTGGAACCTATCGCGAGGTCGACGCGCCGGCGCGCCTGTCGATGACGTGGCGCTGGGAAGAGGCCGATCCAAAGGACGAGCACGACACGCTGCTCACGATCGAGTTTAACGACGTCGACGGTGAAACCGAGATCGTCCTCACCCACGCGCAGTTTGCCGGCGTCGAGTCGCGCGATGGACACGAACACGGCTGGAACTTGATCCTCGACGCATTCTCGAGCGTCGATCTGGCGCGCTGAGCGCGCGAGGAAGCGGTCCTCGGCGGGAGAAGCTGTGCGATCCACTTCACGATCGCCGCGCCGGAGGACAGCATGACGACCGCCGCCACAGGTACGTCGGCCCCCACCACGATCATCGAACATGAGGCGCAACAAGTCGACCGCGCGAACGCGACCGGAAAGCAACCGGTCGTGTTCGTGCACGGCTTGTGGCTGCTGCCGAGCAGCTGGGACCGCTGGGCGGCGATGTTCGAGGAGGCCGGGTACACGGCCCTCACGCCCGCCTGGCCGGACGATCCCGATACGGTCGAGGAAGCAAAGGCGCATCCCGAGGTCTTTGCGCACAAGACGGTCGGCCAAGTTGCCGATCATTTCGGCGACGTCATTCGCCGGCTCGCCAAGAAGCCGGCGGTCATCGGTCACTCGTTCGGCGGGCTGCTCGCGCAAATGCTCGCCGGGCGCGGTCTGTCGTCGGCGACGGTAGCGATCGACCCGGCTCCGTTTCAAGGCGTGCTGCCGCTGCCGTTCTCAGCATTGAAGTCCGCGTGGCCGGTGCTGGGTAATCCCGCCAACATCAACCGTGCGGTCCCGCTCAGCTACGAACAGTTCCGCTACGGGTTTGCCAACGCGGTCAGCGAGGATGAAGCAAAGCAGCTCTACGAGACGTATGCCGTACCGACGTCGGGCGTACCGTTGTTC
>Ga0182024_10006728_pt1 | contig 25102 bp, 13 predicted proteins | sample P32metaG_FD_120480 | JGI IMG/M metagenome (GOLD analysis project Ga0182024, IMG submission 120480) | Permafrost microbial communities from Stordalen Mire, Sweden - P3-2 metaG (Illumina Assembly) | ecosystem: Environmental > Terrestrial > Soil > Wetlands > Permafrost | place: Sweden: Stordalen...
CTCTTTGACGCAGTTGCAGTTGAGCTGCCACGTTTTTGTGGCGCCGGGGGCCAATGAATCAAGGGTCCAGGTGAGCGCACCGCTGCGCCGTTGCCAGCCGGGTGAAGCTTGCGACGCTTCGAGGCTGGTCTCGAAATTGTTGCTGACGACGACGTTCGTCAAAGCCGCGCTGCCCGTGTTGGTGACGGTGATGACGAACTCGGCGACTTCGCCCAGTTTGCGGCGGTCGGGCCCCGTCGCTTTGACGCTCAGGCTGCCGGCAGCCTGAGGCGCGGCCGGCGGATTGGCTGGGGACGGGGGGACGGTCGCCGGCGGCAATGTCGGGGCCGAGTTCGGGGGCGGATTGGACGGCGCGGCCATCGGCGGCGCTACTGGCGGACCTGCCGGCGGTACGGCGGCCGCGGGCTGGCGGTCGGGAACGGTCAGGCAGGTGTGGGCTTCGCCGCGCAAGCCCCCTTCGGCCGTGATCGTCACATCCTGGCACAATTGGCCCGGCTCGACGACCTGGAACGTGACGGCAAGCTGTCGCGACTGGCGGGGCGGGATCTCGTCTTGCAGATCGCGCTCGATGGCGCCGGTGGCGACCGCATGCTTGAGCCCCGGATCGAAGCGGTCGGAGACGACGACATGGGTGAGCGTGGCGTCGCTTTGGTTGGCGATGTCGATCTTGTAGGTGACCTGGCTGCCGACTTCGGCATTTTGAGGCCCGATGATCGAGACGTTCAATTGGCCGGCCGTGGCCACGGTGCTGACGCAATCGCGCCCGGCCAATCCGCCGCCGCCGGTGAAAGCGGCGCAGTAATTGAAGCTGCCCGGCCGGTCGACGCGGAAATTGACTTCGATTGTGCGCGTTTCGTTGGGCTGTAGATCGCCCAGCGGCCACTCTTGGCCGGTGGGGGAGCTGCCGGCGGCTGGGTTGCTGTTCAAAAAGGTCAGGCCGGTGGGGGCTTCGTCGGTCACCACCACACCGCTGGCCACGCTGTTGCCCGGGTTGGCGACCTGGATGCGATAGGTGACCGTCGCGCCGACGCCAGCCTGGGCCGGCCCGCTCGTACGGAGGCTGATGCCCGAGGCAGTCCACGTTTGCAGGGCCGAGCCCGAACCAACCGTGATCGACCGGCCGGCGGCACCGGGTGAGCCGGCGGGCCGGATGACTTGGATATTGATTTGATTGGTGCCGGGCGACGGCGATTTTTCGAAAACTTCCGCCGTGGCCTGGCCGGTGCTGTCGGTCACGACCTCGACGACGCTGGCGCCGTCCGGAGCAAAGCCGGCCTCTGGGCCACCCGCGATCTCGTAGCGGACGGTCCAACCCGATAGGGGCGAGCCATCGGTCTGGCGCGCCACGGTGGTGGTCAACGGATGACGGCTGCCGGCCGGGGTGATTGCCGGCGGCGGAAACGTCCATTGGGCGTCGAGCCAGTAGATCGTCCCGTTTTGCTGCCGGTGATCCCAACCGACGACGTCGGGGGCATAGGCCGTAACGAACGTGGTTCCCTCGACCGGCGAGCCGATGCTGACCCAGGCCTGACCGGCGCGGACGGTATAATCGTCGGCCGGCGTCGGGGTTCCACGACTGAGCACTACCGGCGCGGTGAGGGTCGAGTTGATGACGTAGGTGCTGGTGACCTTGTTGGGCAACCCGCGGAACAGATTGACCGGGTCCCAGGCGCCGCGCTGGCCGGCCGAGATGAACTGGCCGACTCCGCCAGCGGCGATCATCCATTCCATTCTTTCGCGGGGGACGCCATAGCCACGCGGGTCGATGACCGAAGCGACCATCACGACTTCGCTGCCAACCGGTGCCACCACGACGGTGGGACTGATCGAAACGCCGGACTGGGGCACCAGCATCAGGCCGCTGGCGTCGGCCGGCAACGCGGGAGCCACTGCCGGGGCAGCGGCCAGCGGCGCGACGACCGGCGGCGGGGTTTCCACGAGGGCAACCGGTGGCGGCACAAACGGAGGGGCCGAGGTCAGCGCCGGGGCCACGGCCGGATCGTTGTTGTGCAGGAAAATATGGTTGCCGGTCGGATCGATCCGCGGGCAGCAGCAATGGAAAGAATCGAGGCACCGACAGCACGCGCAGCCGTAGCCGGAAAGTGCTGCTAGCACTACCGTCAACGAAATGCGCCAGGCCGACCGAGGGTGCCGTGTCACGATCGTGATGCCTTTGGAAGGAGGTGCCCGACACGCGGCGCGCGGAACTCAAGCCGCGCAGCCGCCGAGCGGAGACCGACCCCGCTACCTGAAAATTACCATGCTGTTTTGGCAACATGGTGAATTTCGACAACCTTGGCCGTGGGCTTCCCACAACGGCGCGGTAGGACTGCTGCGACCGGTGCAGACCGACCGGTTGGCGAGGGCAAAGGCTCCGATATCGGAGCGGCGAAGGATTCGGAGAATGCCGCTATAGAATCCGGCGGCCTCGGCGATAGAATTGCTGCCGGCGGCGCATCCGGCAGAACCGCAACGGGCGTACGGGAGCGGAGCCGAAGCGCGGCCGGCCGATTTCGGAGCGCGGCCAGGGCGGAAAGCGAAGTGATCGCGCTCGAACGTTTGGCGTTCAAGAATAAGCGAGGAGGGGGTGCCGCCGTCTCGCCTGACGGTTCGAACGATTTTTGTGGGTTCGCCCGCTGTGCATTAGCCCCCGCGGGGACTGGTGGACGGTGGGTTGTCCCAAAGAGTCGTCCGTACTTTGCGGCCCCCCATCCTCGTCTTTTCGCTGTCTGTTATTCTGCGGTCTCGGTGATTCTTCGGTCTCGATCCGTGCCGCAAAGGGCGGTCAGCGGTGACCAAAAATCCCGGTCGCATACCAAATGCCGTTGCGACCGCGCTGAATGTCGAACCCAAACACCGGGTGTCGCGAGCGGACTGCTTCCCAGTGGCCGGGCGATTGCCGCCAACTGTCGACGCAATCGATGCAGGCGTCGACCAGGTTTTCCGACGGCCAACTTTCAGCGACGACTTCTTGAGGCGAGCTGATGGGGGACCGAGTGCTGATACGATGCACCCTCGAGTCCCAGTTTTGATGGCCTTGGACCAGAATCGCCGCTTGATAGTGCGACTGGCGGTTGGCCTCGTCGGCCAGCACCCGGTGAAATTGTCCTTGCGTGCTGGCCGGAGCCTCGGGATGGACCCGCACGGCGTAGATCATCGTTCGCTGGGTCAACGTGCCGGGGGGCAGGTTGAGGACCACCGACAGGATCGGCCGTTTGTAGTACTTGCCGGTCATGAAGGGGAATGTGCTGACCACATGGCCGTAATACTCGGCCTGGGGATGGGCCAGATCGATAATCGCCATGCCCGGGTGACCGACCATCTCGGCGAACGCCGCATGCTTGAGCAGCTCGAGCGGTTTGCCGCCACTGGTGATCACGGCATTGGAGGGTAGCTTGAGCAACACCAATTCGCGGATCAGTTTCTCGCGACTTTTGGGGTCGGCCAGCGCCTGCCGCTCGAAAGCTTGCTGCGTGGCATGCGAGCCGGGCTCGCAAAACAGGATGAACATACTGCGCTGCTGTTCGACCGCCGCACTCATTGCCTGGCGGTAGTCATCGTGCCACGACAGGCCGAGATCATCGGTGGTTTCGGTCTGGGCGGCGCCATCGCGGGCCGCCGGGGCCTTGTCGGCCGGTGGCTCGACGGCCGGAACCGCGTCGGCCGGTGGCTCGTTTGCCGGTGTTTCGACGGCCGGTGACGCGTCAGCCGAAACCTCGTCGGCGGGTGCTTTGTCGGCGGATGCCTTCGCGGGCATCTCATCGGCCGGCGCACCATCGCCTGACAGCAAAGCTGGCACGTCCGGATCCGTTGAGTTTGGCTGCGGCTGGTCGAAGCTAGCTGGAATCAAGCCGGAGGGATTGGCCTGGGGCGGCGCGGCCGGCGAGAGCGAGGCCGCCGGGTTCGAATTGGCCAGGAACTCTGGTTCCCGCGAGACCGGCGCTGCGGCCGTTGCTTGAACGACCGGTTGATGGTCGGCGACCTGGTCGGGGTTGCCGATTGGTTGCCAGGAGCTCACCATCATGGCAAACACCGATCCGAAAATGAACGCCATACAGAGGGCAACAGCTTTCTTTATACCCATCGGTCCAGTTCTCCTTGGTTTCCTTTTAGTCAAGTTGCCAAGCGTGGCTTCTTGAACAACTGCACTACTCATTCCATTTTGGGAAGATCGTAACGATTGGGCGGGATGTGATGACGGGCAATGTGTTGGTGATTGAGCCGGGGTGAGGATCAGGTTTTGCCGAACGCGGACGTTGGAAATGGCTTCCAGCGTCGATCCCGGGCGTCCGTGCCAGGCGAGCACTGGTTCCTATGGTGGCAACATCGGGGCCCGGTTTCAACCAGCGAAGCCCCCCGGCGGGGGGTAAAACTAGGCACTTTTACGAGAAAACAGTTTGGATTAGATGGGTAAAATGCGTGGCGACACGCATTTTTTCACGTATCCGGCGAGCCTGCCGATCGGGTGAGATGCATGAATTCGGATAGCTAGGTTGGCGGTTTTCTGTTATCTAAACGCCTTGGTCTCCGCTACTTGCTGATTTCGCGCCGACCGTTCGGTTTGCCCGCCTCGCGGAGCTCGCTGGCCGATCGTCGTGGAGCCAGTTGGGCGGTTCGAGTGCCAGAAGTGAGTCGCGGCACCGATGTCGTAGGAGGCGACTCGGTCGCCGATGCCCACCGAGTTGGCCCGAAATCGGCGACGGAGTTGCCTCCTGCAGACGCAACGGTATTAGGCGGATTTACGGCTCAGGACACTGGGCAACTGGCACGCTGGGCAACTGGCCGCCGCCGACGCCGGCTTCCATTCGTTTCTCATTCAAACGTCATTCACATCCGCGAAGTGCCACGCAAGACACCAGGAGGGGGCCATGCGATTGGGTTTCATAACTTGCACTGCCGTTTCATTACTTTTGCTTTCGGGCGTCAGCTTTGGGGCCGGCGAGGCGCAAAGGGCCGACACCAAGGCCGCGCTGGTCGCGCTGGAAACCTGGCTGGGGCCGGGACCGAACGGGGAGCAATGGAGCAAATACCTCGATTTGAAGGCATTGCATGAGCAGATCGAAAACCTGACCGACCCCAAAGTTCTCGACGAAGTGTTGGCCCAATTGCAGACCGAGGCGGCCGGACTCGACCTGCCGCGATTCATCCGTCTGCGCGATGCGCTGTCGGCCTGGGTCGACGCAGTGAGCGTGCCGACGCCGGGTGAAGTGCTCGAGGCGGTCAAACAATCGGCGACCGATTTCGAACCTCCGACCGCGGCGGATTTGGCCGTGGCCAAAACGCGGTTGGAGACCGATCTGAAGTCGCTCGACCAATATCTTGCCCGGCTTCCCGGGAAGCTCGGGCCCGGCTGGCGCGAATACCTGGCCCTGGACGAACTGCATACCGAATTGGCCGCTGGTCCAGCCGCCACGAAGCCTGCGGACCAGGCGGGCGCGGACGCGCCAGACGCCGCCGCTCCGACCGAAGAGACGGCGGATTCACGCCTGGCAGCGCTCTGGAACATTCAGTCGCGATTCGTGGCGGACGTTCCCGGGCTGGAAATGCCCCCGTTCCTGGCTGCCGGCGACGCGCTGGAAAACTATCTGGAATTGGCGGAGGTGGTCGAGCAGGCGGCGGGCGATGGGAAGCAAAAGGGGCCGAAACTAGCGGAGCAATACGCCACCCGGTTGGCCGATCTGGCCAAAATGCTGGAGGAATATCAAAGCAAACCAAGCGAGGAGTCGGCCGCCAGTGTCGACCAGCAGTTGGGCTGGTTGTGGCGCCGGCATCTCGATCGGGACGTGGTGAGCCTGGTCCGCCGCTGCTACGGCCGGCCGAATCTTTATGTGGTGCTCGAAAAAGGGCTGATTGCCACGGGCGTCGAACGCAAGATCGATGAACAGAACGCGCCGATTACCGACAACATCCTGGGGACGCAAATCAGCGGCCGGGCAACGACCGTGGGGGGGGTGAAACTGGAATTGGTTCCGACCCCGAATCACGCGATGTTCGATGTGCTCCTGTCCGGCACCGTCTCGACCAACACGGTCGGCCAAAACGGGCCGGCCACCATTCATGCCAGCGGAACGACGAAAATCGCCGGTCGCAAGCGGATCAGCGTCGACGCCCTGGGCGTACGCTCCGTGCCGGCCACCGCGGCGGCCGTTACCCACACCCGGATCAACAGCGTTCAGGTAAGCGGCCTGGGGCAAGGCGTTGCCGAGCAGCGGGTGGCGGAAGGAAAGGGACAGGCCGAGCGGATCGGTGCCCAGCACGCCGAAGCGCGGATCAAAGCCCGCATGGATAAGGAAATGGATGCCAATCTGGTCAAGGCGAACCAGAACTTTGCCGACAAATTCCGCAATCCGCTCGTTCGGCAGCGGAAGTTCCCAGCCCTGTTGGAACTGAGCACGACGCCGGAGCGGATTCAACTCGAGGCGCTCGAAGCGACGGCCAGCCAACTGGCGACCGCGACTGGCCCGCCGCAGTTGGAATCGTGGCAGAAGAGTTTTCCGCTGGTCGTGGTCCTGCACCAATCGGCGGTCAACAACGGCGCGACCGACTTTCTGGCCGGTGTGACGCTGAAGGATGACGAGGTTCGGCAGAGAATCATCGATCTGAACAACGGCGTGGTCCCCGAACGGCTGGCCAACGACCAGGATCAGGAGCCATGGTCGATTCGGTTCGCCAGGTTTCGGCCGGTCAGTTTCGATGTGAGGCCGGACGGCGTGTCGATCACGGTCCGCGGCGCGCGGTTTACGACCGGCGCCAACGGAGCGAAGAAGTACGGAGCGATGAACATTACGGCCGTCTACAAGATCGAATCGTCCGACGCCGGACCGCAACTGGCGCGGCAAGGCGAGTTGGAGATCAATCCGCCGAATTTCGACCCCCACTCGACGAAGTTGTCGGTCGGGGACATCAGCTTGAAAACCGTGCTGAAAAAGAAATTCGGCAAGATTTTTCCACCGCAGATTCAGCCCGAGCCGGTCGTGCTCGGCGGCCAGTGGAAAGAGGCGGGGCACTTGGTCCTCGACCAGCTTCAGACCGACAGCGGTTGGGTATCGGTTGCCTATCGCTGGGTGCCAAAGGCAGCGGGGGCAAAAACCGTGGCGGAGCGGGATTGACGAGGCTACCGGCTACAGGCAAAAGGACGAACGACAGCGGACAAAGAAGGGGTGCATTTCGGGCCGCCGGTTTGCAGCCTCTGGCCTGTGGCCTCCGACCTCTGCTACACTGCCTGGGATGAACCGTTTTGTCGACATCACGTTTGACTGTTTGCCGTTGCGTTCGGTGACGCGGCTCGATATTCCGATCGACGCCTCGCCGAAATATCAGGCCCTGTGCGAGCGGATTAAGCAGGGGATCGCCACCCACGGCACGCACAACACGTACTATCTGTACAACGCCCGCTGCACCTTCCATCTGACGAACAATCCGGAATTGGGCAGCGTCGAGTTCGCCTTCGAGGGAACGGTGATGACCGATCCCAGCGATCGGCAGACGCATCACTGTCATTTGGACGTCCGGCTCCAGCGCGAAACGTGCGACTGGCTGATCGAGCCCGTGGTTGCCTGGCTGCAGGAATCGGTGCAACAGGCGGTCACGGTCGAGTTCGACCGTTACATCGAGGCGGGCGACCTGGCACAGACCATTGAGCGGATCCGCCGCCAGCAAGCCCAGACCGACGAATCGGGCGGTTTTGTGGGGATGTATCTGTAGCGTCGAGTGGGCAAAAAAAGCGAAAAAAGGTGTCAGGAACCGTTTCTTGATTTGGTTCCTGACACCTTTTTTTTGCGCACCGCGTAGCGGCTGGTGATCACGCGCTGGCCGTCGGCAAATTCGACGAGGACCGAGTTCTTTGCGCCGCGGGCGACGACCCGGCACGGCTCGTCCTTGCGCTCGGGGAGCCGCACACGCCAAAACCAGATGTGATCGAGCGGCGCGCTGGTCGGCACGGAATTCTCAGCCTCCGGCGATGCGTTGCTCACTTAACAATACGGAACGACGTACCGCATGATGCCGTAGAAGTGGCAAGCGCTGCCGGCAATGACCATCAGGTGCCAAATGGCGTGGAAGTAAGGGCGTCGATCGTCGCGCGAAAGAAAATAAGTGCCCAAGGTGTAGCAAAGTCCTCCGGCCACCAGCCAGCCGAGGGCGGCGGCCGGGACACGGCGGATGATTTCGGGAGCCGCCAGTGCCGGCAGCCAGCCGAGCAGGACATAGAAAGCGACGCCGACGTTGTCGTGGCCGGTGACAAACAGCTTGAATCCGGCGCCGGCAAAAGCCAAGACCCAAATGGCGACGAGCAGCGGCCGGCCCCAACCTTCGCTGTAAAAGGTCACGCCCCAGGGGGTGTAGGTGCCGGCGATCAGGAAAAAGATGCAGACCTGGTCGACGGTGCGAAAGAAGTGCCGCAGCCGCGCCTCGCGGAAGCTGTGCGAAAGGGTCGAGGCGGCGTATACCGCGACCAACGAGGCGACATAGACGATGCAGCCGGCCGCACACCAGGGGTTGTGCCAGTCGGCAAGCCCCACCACCATCCGGTCGACCGCCACCAGGCTGAGCATCAGTCCCAGCCCATGCGTGAGCAGGTTGAGCAGCTCGCCGGGCGTATGCACGTAGTCGGTATCGAGTGGTTTGGTCACAGTTGAGCCACTAACCATTGTCCGTTGATATCCTGGGGTGAACACGGAGACAGGCCGTCCCTCGGATTTGAGCTCGCGGCCGATCCCGACGCATTCTAAACGAGGCTGTCGCTTGCGCTCTAGCACAAACGCGCGGGCTATACGGCTGGCTTCAAAACCTGCTGGGAGAGGGGGACAGTCCCAATTTGCTCCGAGGACTGCGCAAATTTGGGACAGTCCCCGCAGGTTTTGAGCACATTCGGGGGAGGGGGGCGTCTGGGCAAACAGGCGCCACGACGGTTGGTTTTCAAACCGCTTCGTTCGCCCCGACCGCCGGCTCACTGGCCACCGGGACCGGCGAAGCCGACGTGCCAAAGAGCGAATAGAGAGCCGGCAGGACCAGCAGCGTCAGGACGAGCGAGCTGATGACACCGCCGAAGACGACCGTGGCCAGCGGACGTTGGACTTCGGCACCGATGGCGGTGGCCAACATCATGGGGACGAATCCCAAGGCGGCCGTGGCGCTGGTCATCAGCACCGGTCGCAGCCGCAGCAGCGAAGCGCGCAGAATCGCCTGGTCGGTCTCGACGCCGTCGGCCAACAGCTTGCGGATATACGAGACGAGAACCAGCCCATTGAGGACCGCGATTCCGAACAAGGCCACAAAGCCGACGCCGGCCGAAATCGAAAACGGCATCCCGCGCACCGCCAGCGCCACCACTCCCCCCACAACGGCGAACGGCACGCCGCTGTAGATCAGCAGGGCGTCGCGCACCGATCCAAAACTGGCGTAAAGGAGGGCGAAGATCAAAATGCCCGCCAGCGGAACGACGATCGCCAACCGCCTTTGCGCCCGCAGCATTTCCTCGAACTGGCCCCCCCAGGCGACCGAATAGCCGGGGGACCAAGAGCGGGCGAGCCGCGCGATTTTCGTTTGGGCTTCGGCGACAAACGATCCGACGTCTCGGCCGCGGACGTTGCACTGCACGAGCGTTCGCCGCTGGCTCTGCTCGCGCGAAATCGTGGCCGGCGTGCTGACCTCGACGATGCGGGCCAGTCGCGACAGTGGAAGCCGCGCGCCACTGGGCGTGCAGACCAGCAGTTGGCCGAGGGTCTCCCAGTCGCGGCGATAGGGCTCGGCCAGCCGGACCACGAGCGGGAACCGTCGTTGGCCTTCGCGCACCTCGCCTGCCTGGGGCGTTCCCAAGGCTTGGATGGTGGCCAGCACGTCGCGCCGGGCAACGCCGTAGCGAGCCGTGGCGTCTTCGTCGACTTCGATCCGCACGACCGGCAGCAGCGATAGTTGATCGGTGGCCACGTCGACCGCTCCGCGAATTCCGCGCAGCACCCCGGCCACTTCTTCGGCGTAGCCGGTCAAATGCTCGAAATCGTCGCCAAAAATCTTCACGCCCACGTCGCCGCGGATGCCGGCGATCATTTCGTTGACACGCTGTTCGATCGGCTGGGTGAAGAGGAGTTGCATGCCGGGCAGCTCCCGCAGGATCGGCTGCATTTTGGCCACCAGTTCGTCTTGCGTGGCGGCCTGCTTCCAGCGGTCGAGCGGTTTGAGCGTGATGAAGACGTCGCTTTGATCCCAGCCCATCGGATCGGTGGCGACTTCGGCCCGGCCGGTGCGTGTCCAAATGTGATCGATCTCGTCGGGAAAATTGGCCAGCAGCAGTTTTTCGATTTGCGTCCCGTAGCGGACCGATTCTTCGAGCGAAACGTCGGCCAGGCGTTGCGTGGCGATGACCAGCGCGTGTTCGCTGAGCCGCGGGATGAATTCGGTTCCCAATTGGCTGGCCAGCGCGGCCGTGGCAGCCAGGACAACCGTGGCCAGCACCAGGACGAGGCTGCGGTTGGACAGCGCCCAGGTGAGGACCGGCCGATAGATGCGCTGGCAGACTCGCACCGCCCAGGGCTCTTGCTCGTGCAGCCGGCGCGGCAGAAACGTGGCGGCCAGGGCCGGAATCAAAGTGAGCGAAAGGATGAGCGAGCCGATGAGCGCGAATAGCACGGTCAACGCCATCGGTCGAAAGAGTTTGCCTTCGGTCCCTTGGAGCGTCAAGATCGGCAGGTAGACGATCATGATGATCAGCTCGCCGAACATCGTCGGCGTGCGCACCTCGACGCAAGCCTCGCGGACGACGTCGATGCGCGAACGACCGCTGGGGGCGGTGGCCAGATGCCGCACCGAGTTTTCGACCACGATCACGCTGCTGTCGACCAGGATGCCGAAGTCGATCGCCCCCAGGCTCATCAGGCTGCCGGCGATCGAAGCCTCGGCCATTAAATTGCCGGCGAACAGGAAGGCCAACGGAATCGAGGTGGCCACGATCAGGCCGGCCCGCCATCCGCCACCCAACACGAAGAGCGCCGCCACGACCAGAATGGCGCCGTGGAACAAATTGTCGCGAGCGGTGAGCAGGACTTTGTCGACCAAATCGGTGCGGGCATAAACTTCTTCGATCTCGACGCCCGGCGGCAGCAGCTTTTTGACTTCCTCCATTTTGTGCCGCAGCCGCTGGGTGATCTCGCGGCTGTTTTCGCCCAAGAGCATAAAGCCCAAGCCGAGCACGACCTCGCCTCGTCCGTCGGCGGTGACGGCGCCGGCGGGAATTTCGTGGCTGATTTCGACCTCGGCCACGTCGCGCACACGGATCGGTTGGCCCCCGAAGTTGCGAATGACAATGTCGGCGATTTCGGCCTGATTGGTCACCAGACCCACGCCTTGGATCAGTTGGACCTGACCGCCGCGCTCCAGGTTGCCGCCGCCGACGTTGGCGTTGTTGGTGCGCAGGGCCAGGGTGACATCGTCGAGCGTCAGGTCGTATTTGGCCAGCAGGGTGGGGTCGAACAGCACGTGATACTGCTTTTCATAGCCCCCCCAACTGTTCACTTCGGCCACGCCGGGAACCGATCGCAAGTGGGTCCGAACCAGCCAGTGTTGGATCGTGCGCAGCTCGGTCAGGTCGTAACGGTCGCTCTTGAGCAGGTAGTGGTAGACTTCGCCCATGCCGCTGGCGATTGGTCCCAACTCGGGCTTGTGCATGCCGGCCTGGTCGGGCAATTCGGCGACGGTCAGCCGTTCGCTGACCAATTGGCGGGCGCGGAGAATGTCGAAGCCGTCCTGGAAGATCGCATTGACTTGCGACAAGCCGAACTTGGAAAGCGACCGCACCTCTTTCAGACCGGGCAGACCGCTGATCACTTGCTCGATCGGATAGGTGATCTGAACCTCGATCTCTTCGGGCCCCAAGGCCGGCACCATCGTGTTGACTTGCACCATCACGGGACTGGTGTCGGGAAACGCATCGATCGGCAGACTGGCCAGCGAAATGAGGCCCGACACCACCAGCGCAGCAGTCAGCAACAGCACGATCGTGCGATGTTCCAGGCTGAAACCGATGATGCGATTGAGCATGGCTTGCAATCTGCCGTTTGAATTAAAGGGGACGCGACTCGTTTCCGCGAAAACGAGTCGCGTCCCCTTTAATTCGGGTCACTCTGCCGGACCGAGTTTGTCTTTTTCCAAATCGCTACGCAGCAGAAAGCTGCCCGTGGTCACCACCATTTCACCGGCACTCACGCCCGACAGCACTTCCCAGGAACGATCGAGCTTGACGCCGATCGTGATCGGCCGGACAGCAAATGTCTCGGGCGATTGCCGCACAAAAACCACCGACTGATGGCGATAGTCTTGCACGGCTGCCGCCGGCACAACGAGACCTTCGTGCGGCGGCTCGACGATAATTTTGGCTCGGCCATACATGTTGGCCCGCAGCAGTCGGTCGGTATTGACGACTTCGGCGCGGACCTGGGTGATGCGCGTGCGTGGGTCGACCTCGGGACTGATCCAATCGATGTGGCCGGTGAATTCGTGCCCCACGAGACCGTCGGGGACGAAGGCGATCGTTTGTCCGGTCCGCACGTGGCCCAGGTCGGCTTCGTAAAGATTCAAGTAGACCCACATCGTGTCGAGATCGGCCAGATCGAACAGAGGGTCGTTGCGATCGACCAGCGCTCCCTCGACCGCGTGACGCCCGACGATGGTGCCCGGCCAGGGCGTGACCAGGGCCAGCTCGGTGGTGGTGTCCTTGTCGACGACCAACGAGGCGATCTCTTCCTCGGAGAAACCGAGGTTGATCAATTGTTGCCGGGCATTGGCCGTGGTGGTTTGCTGCTGGGCCAAAGCCGTTTGAGCTTCGCGCAGATTCTTCGCCGGCACCGCCTGGTCGGCCGCCATGCGCTCGATTCGACTGGCATTATATTGAAGCTGCTGCGACTGGCTGACGGCGTTGATGTAGGCCGCCTTCAAGTCGGCCAGGCGGGGCGATTCGATGACCGCCAGGGTTTGGTGGGCATCGACCGCGGCACCCACGTCCGACGCGATGCGGCGCACGATGCCATCGGTGCGGGCGCGAAGTTCGATGTAGTGGTTTTGGTTGAATGCCACCCGGCCGTTACAGGCAATCGTTGCGCTGACCGGTTGCGACGCGACCGGCACCCACTGGATTCCGAGCGATTCAACGACTTGCGGCGAAGCGAGTTTTACTTCCGTGGGCATCGCTTCGCTCGACGGGGCGGCGCTAGCGGATGAGGCGGCGTTTGGATCGGCGGTGGGGGCCGATTGGGCCGAGCCCGGCGGAGTGAGGCCACCACGGATCCAGAGGGCGGCGGTCAGGCTCAGCACGACGGCGCCGACTGCGAGCGCAGTCAGGAGCCGGTGTGGGCGGAATCGTCGCGCGCTGAGCGCATTGGGTTGGTCGCAAGCAGTCATCGGCAAGGCATCTCCCGTCAAAACTTTAGGTCGCGCGCGGCACGTTTTTGCAACGTGCGCAGCCACGGCGCGGCCAGGCCTCGAAACCAATCGAAGGGCGGGAGCGGGCTCAGATGAGCAGCAGATGGGTCCACGCGCGCAGGGCTTTACCCCCCAGCGGCGGCGGACCGAGCAGATATTGCTGGTAGCTGCGGCCGATATCCGGTTCGACCGGCACGACCAGCCGGTCGGCAGCGGTTTGCATCGACCCGGGGCAGGCCAGCAGCACCGTAAGACCGGCCGCTTCGGCAGTCACCAGCGGCGGGACGAGCGCCCCTTGGCAGATGCAGCCCGACTCGTTCGGATCGGCATCGTCTGGATTTCGCAGCGGCGGAGATTCCGAATTTACCGGCTGGACCGCTAAAGCCGCCAAGGAGACCCCGGTGGCGATGCAATGGAACGTGCGTGCGATCAGCACGACTGAGAAGATCAAAACCAAGGTTCGCCGGGAGAGCATAGGAGGCTTGAGGCTACAGGCTCGAGACTACAGGCCGCAGGATTTGCGCACGCGCAAACTGGCTGCACTCGATTCTAGATGGCCGGCCGCTGGCAGGCGAGGAGGTGGCGGGAGAAAGCGAGCGATTTTTCGCGCGATCGGCTCCAGCGCCGGCCGATCAGCCGGTGGCAGGGTGGCGCGTGGCGAGCGCGACACTCCGGCGGCAACGGACCACTGGGGCAGCGGTGTCTTGGCGAAAGGCGGTATCGCGTAATGACTTCGCGGCTGCGAGCAGTGCACGAAGTGGCGCCGGTCTGCGGCGCAATCGAGACAGATTCTCACGGGGGGCAGGACTGCGGCGGGCGCAATGCGGGCAGGCGCTTGGCGGCTTTTATTGTGGGGCCATGCACAAATCTCAGGTCTCGCGTGTGGTATCTATAACACTGGCCGCAGCCGACACGGAAATGCCGGGAAGTCTGGGTGAATGACTCCATGCAGTGGCTAGCCGACCTGTACCGCGAGAATCGCCGGCAGCTGTTCTTGATTGCCTGGGGCATTCTGCGCGAGCAGGATCTGGCCGAAGACGCGGTGCACGCGGTTTTTGTCCGGTTGGCCCAATTGCCGCAGCCACCCCGCGAGCCGAAGCCGTACGCCTTCCGTGCGGTGCGTAACGTGGCACTTAACTTGTTGTCGAGTCGAACAAGGCGGCGCGAACAATCGATCGAGACCGCGGCGGAACCCGCGGCGCGTGAGTCGAGCGTGCCGGACGTCGAGCTCCTGGAAGCGGTTCGCCAGGCGGTCGAGCAGTTGGACCGTGAGAGCCGCGAAGTCGTCGAGCTGCATTTGCAGGCGGCGCTCACGTTTCAGGAGATTGCCGACTTGCGCAGCGAGCCTCTCTCGACCGCGACCTCCCGATATCGCAGGGCACTGGGTAAATTACGCCGCAGTCTCGACGCTCGCGAGGAAGAAATGATCGCCCAAATCCCGACACCGCAGCCGAGCGAAACGCTCGATTCGCGCATCGATAGGCTGTGGATTCATCAGAAGACCGTGGACGGATCAATCGAAACGAGCGAAGCGTGGTTCTCGTTTCCGCGCGGCATTGCCGCTTCGCGCCGCGGTGTGCCGGGCCAAGAGGTCGTCTCGTTCGCCGACCTGCGCGCAGGGGTCAAATGCGAATACGACCCGACGTCGAAAACGATCTTTCGTCTGCCGACGCGTGAGATGGAAAACGTACAGTTTCAAGCCTTTGCCACGTTGTTTCGCTCGCTTTTTCGGGGCGAACCGCCGCCAGGTGATTGCTTCCTGGACGACAGGATTGTGGGGAAGAAACAGCAGACGGTCGAGGAGCATGATCAAACGTGGATTGATCATGAGTTGCAACTTGAGCGCGCCCATTTGAGCATGACGATTGTTATCCGCGTTCAAGCCGGCACCCATCTTCCGGTCTCCATGACGCTCACCGCTGCCGAGGGATCGCTGAGATTGGAGTTCGACTATCCCAACGATGGTCCGGCCGATATTTACGCAATGGGGGTTCCGCGCGACACGGCGGTGGACGATCGCGTGCCGTCGGGCGAATTGGCGGAGATCATCCGCTGCCTGGATGGAGGCCGCCGCGGTCTGGATAATTACTTTGCCGTCGTGAGCGACGCCGACGGCTGCGCCGAGCGGTTCGTGTGGCGGAAGGGACCCAAATGGCGAGTCGAGTTCTGCGCGCGGCCCCCTGATGCGAGCGAAATTCCCGCCGGCGAGGCAGACCTGGCGGCCTGGTGGCGTGAGCATCTGGCCGGGTGCGAACCAGTGCCACTCATGGTCTGCGACGGAAATCGGGTCTATCGCTACAAGAGCGAAGTCGAAGATGGCAGTTCCGCCGAGAGAAAATGGGTGGAGCAACGCACGGTGATGATTACCCCCGGACGCGGTCACTCCGCGGCACGCTCCTTCGGCGATGCCGGGCTTTACTTGATCGAGCTCGAAGTATTTCCGGAAATTGCATCGGCAGCGCAAGTGACCATCAGGCTCGATCCGACTGGCTGCGGGGGCCCAACCGGCAGCGTATTGGTCGAAACCAAACTCGGTTTGGTCGGCGGACTAGCTGAATCCGGCGTCGCCTACCAAAGGCACCGCTTTTGGCTCGACCCAAAGCGTGGGTACCTGGCGTTGAAACAAGAAACCTCCAATGCCGCTTCGGTCGAAGCAGACGCCGATCGAATGCTGGAGGCAGCCCAGTACGATGACTTCCGGCGATCACCTCAAGGCATTTGGTATCCGACGCTCGTTCGCCGCGAGCGCATGAGTCGAGTGGCGGATCCGGGCCCGGGAACGCGACACAGCGACGATATTCACTTCTTTCTCGATTTCTCCACCGAGTTGCCGGATGAGCTGTTCACGCCCACGGCTCGCGCGACGCGGCCATGACCACACCGCCATGATCGATCGCGCGTTTTCGCGCGATGGAAATGCGGCGGACCGAGGAGTCCCCCGTGGCGGTCGATGGCGCTGCGGCGGGCGCGCGGCGGCTTACTGGCGGACGGTGGCCAGGCCGGCGGCTTCTTCGAAGATGTTCCAGACGGGAATCTTCTTTCGCAGGTCGTTCTTGTATTCCTGCCGCTTGTCGTTGACGCGCTCTTCGCGAATCCGTTTGCGAATCTCCGGTTGCGTTTCGGTAAACGGAGTCACCATCTGATCGTTGCGTTCGACGACCCGAACGATGTGAAAGCCGCGATTGTCCTCCAAAATCTGGCTGAGCTGGCCGACCGGCAAGCTGAAAATTGTCTTGTCGAGCACTTCCGAAACCAGCGAGTCCTTGGTGGTCCAAGTATGGACGCCGGCGTCGGTGGCCGAGATATCCTGCGAATGGGCAGTGGCCACGTCGCCAAACGGAGCTCCGGCCTGAATCTCGCGACCCCAACCGGCAATGGCCTGCCAGGCTTGTTCCTTGGTGTCGAACTTGTCGAAGCGGACCATCACGTGTTCCCAACGAGCCCGGGCAGGCGTTTCATAAGCGGCCAGGTGCGCCTGGTAGTAGGCGTGCATTTCTTCGTGGGTGATCTCATGATCGTCTCTGGCTTTTTCGTCGATCCAGTGTTGGGCAAAACTGTTTTCCATGGCCTGGCGCCGGAGCGCTTCGAGCGAGCTGCCACTTTTGCGCAGTTTCAAATCGAGCTCCGTCCGCGATCGGCACTCTTCGGTGTCGATCATCTTCTTCAGATATTCCTTGTCGAACTGGTCGTTGAACTGCTTCTCGATTTTTCCCCAAGCTTCCTTGGGCAGTTTGCGTTTTCCTTCGACGATCACCAGTTTCGTTTCGATGACGTGTTCCAGGAATTTCGACATGTACATTTTTCGCGCCCGCTCGACCTCGTCGCTCGGCGGGGGCTGGGCTGCCCGTTCGAGGATTTTTTGCAAATGCCGATTGGCATCGGGCAGAACGTCGCTGGCCAGAATGACCTCGGGCCCAACCCAGGCGATGATTTCGGCGCCGCCGAATGTGGCCGGCAACCCGAAGGGAATCAGCGCGTGCTTGTCCTCGGTCGGCACATCGACCGGTTTGGTCATGCTGCTGGCGACCAAGAGGGGCGCATTCGTTGCGGCGCCCGGCACGGCAGCGGGTGAAGTCGGGTCGGCAGCCGCTGCGCCGGGAGGCAATCCGCCCGCCGCGGCCGGAGCCGACGCGGGGCCGCCGGCATAGGACGCCGCGGTCCCGGAGGGAGCGCTCTCGGTCGAAAAGTTGCCGGCCGGCTGCACGCCGGTCGGGGCCGATCCGAACGCGGGATTGGCGGTGGCCGGATATCCGGCGGTCGAAACGCCCGCCAAAGTTTGCGGCGCGGCAATGGGCTGCGAGCCAGCCGCGGCGGGATCGGTGGCGACTGTCGCGCCTGGCGGTAGCGTGGCGACAGCGGCTGTGCCTGCGACAGCGGCTGTGCCTGTGGTGGCGGCTGTGGCCGGAGCGGTTGAGCGGAATGCCGAAGCAAACTTACGGCGAATTTTCTTTGGCGGCGGCGGGTCTTCGCTGGGGCCGCCGGGCCAGCCGGCCGGCCGCGAAGCTTGCGCCGGTTGGACGGGCGCGCCAAGAATCAACTGTTGGCCGGGAACGCCGGGATTGGCGCCGACCGGGCTGGCGTAGGAATTTCCGGCCGGACCTTGCACGCTCGTCGGTGCCTCGCCATAGGCCGGCCCGAGGAGGGTAAGTCCGTGGGGCAAGAAACCGCTGGCGACCCATAAGGCGACCAGGGTTACCCTGCCGAGCCAGCGACCCAGTGCGAAATCGTTCACGACGTTGGCGTTCCGTGCCTGCGAATTCAAGACCCTGTAAGGCCATTGCCAACCGGCCGAGCCTGCGCCACGGCGGACGGGGGGCTTCCCCACTCAAAATAGATCGGCAAAGACAGGGGGCAAAAGCGCGAAGCGAATGCCCGCGCGGGGCGGGATTATAGAAGCATGCTACGGGCGCCGCAACAGCGATTTGAGCGTGGCCACGAGCGGCTGGGATTGTTTAACTTCCGCGGTCAGCGGGAGATAGGCACTTTTGTCGTCGACAATACGCAGCTTGCCGCGCGATTGCTCTGCTAGCTTGGCGATTCGTTTGCGGTCGGCATAGCGCAGCACCGCAAAGCCAGGCTCGAGGTGGATCGAGTGAATCCCCCAGTGGTGTGCCAGCAGCCGGAGCTCCGTGATCGCCAACATGTGATCGACTTCCGGCGGACGCGGCCCGAAGCGATCGACGAGCTCGGCCGCGATCTCGCCGAGATGCTCGTGGTCGGCGACGCGGGCCAGGCGGCGGTAGAGATCGATCTTGAGCCGCATGTCGGGGACATAGGTTCGCGGCAGGTAGCTTTCGCCGGGCAAATCGATTTCGACGTCGAGCGATTCTTTGGGCGGAAGTTTTTTCAATCGGCGGACGGCCTGTTCGAGCAGTTCGCAGTAGAGTTCGTAGCCGATCACGGCGATGTGGCCGCTTTGCTGCGTCCCCAGGATGTTGCCGGCACCGCGCAGCTCGAGATCGCGCATGGCGATGGCGAAGCCGGCTCCCATGTCGCTGAATTCTTCGATCGCACGCAGCCGCCGGGTGGCCTGGGGCGACAGATGTTTGTGCGGTTCGACCAACAGGTAGCAATAGGCGCGGTGTTTGTAGCGGCCGACGCGGCCGCGCAACTGGTGCAGGTCGGCCAGCCCGTAACGATCGGCCTCGTCGATGAAAATAGTGTTGGCATTGGGAATGTCGAGTCCGCTTTCGACGATCGTGGTGGCCAGCAGCAGGTCGAAGCGGTGGTGGACGAAGTCGACCATGACTTTTTCCAGATCGTGTTCGTGCATCTGGCCGTGGCCGATGGCGATGCGTGCCTCGGGAACGATCTGGTTGAGGTGGCCGGCCACTTTTTCGATGTCGTTGACGCGGTTGTGGACAAAAAAGATCTGCCCGCCGCGGTTCAATTCGCGCAAGATCGCGTGGCGCAACAGTTCGGGATCGAAGCGTGTAACGCGGGTTTCGACGGCCAGGCGATCGTCGGGCGGGGTTTCGAGATTCGAGATGTCGCGCACACCCAACAGCGACAGGTGGAGGGTGCGCGGAATGGGCGTGGCCGTCATCGTCAGTACGTCGATCGTGTGGCGGAGTGCTTTGAGCCGTTCTTTCACCTCGACGCCGAAACGCTGTTCCTCGTCGATGACCAGCAGCCCCAGATTGGCGAACTGCACGTCGTGCTGAGCCAGCCGGTGCGTGCCGATGACGATGTCGACCGCGCCGACGCTGAGCGCCGTGAGGACCCGTTTTTGCTGGGCCGGAGTGCTGAACCGCGACAAGGCGGCGATGGTGAACGGAAAGGCGGCCATGCGGTCGCGAAACGTGCGCAAGTGTTGCTCGGCCAGGATCGTGGTCGGCACGAGGACCGCCACCTGGTAGCCGCTGTCGACCGCTTTGAACGCGGCACGCATCGCCACTTCGGTTTTGCCGAAACCGACGTCGCCGCAGAGCAACCGGTCCATCGGCCGCGATTGCAGCATGTCGCGCTTGATCGACGCGATGGCCGACAGTTGATCGCGGGTTTCGCGGTAGGGAAACGAAGCGTCGAATTCCTGTTGCCAGGCCGTGTCGATGGCGAAGCTGATGCCGGGCCGGGTGGCCCGCGCGGCCTGCAGGTGGAGCATGTCGGCCGCCAGGTCGGTGACGGCCTCTTCGGCGGCTTGTTTTTGCCGGGTCCAACTGCGTCCGCCGATTTTGGCCAGCGTGGGGCGGCTTTTGGCGCCGCCGACGTACTTTTGCACCAGCTCGATTTTCGAGGCCGGCACGTAGATCTTGGTCTGTTCCTGGAATTCGAGGATCAGATGCTCTTCGACCTGCCCATCTTTCTCCAGCAGTTTGAGTCCGCGATAGCGGCCGATGCCGTGCGACAGATGGACGACATGATCCCCCTCGCGCAGCTCGAGAAAGCTGTCGATCACCCGGCCGAGTTTGCGGCGGGCCGAACGATGCAGCTCGGTGCGATGGAACAGCTCGCCGCCGCTGACCAGCGCGATCCGCTGGGGCACGAGCCGGAAGCCGGCGCGCAGATGTCCCAGGCAAAAATGGAGCCGGCCGGCTTCGGCCAGCCGCGTGGGTCCGAAAATCTGCCCGAGCCGCTCGATCTCGGCCGTGGTCGGCGAAACGATGTAGACCTCCTGACCGGCGCTGGCGGCATCGAGCTCGTCGCGCACCTTGGCGATGTCGCCGCTGAAACGCTCGACCGATTCGATTCGGAGATGACACGTCGTTTCGAGCGATCCGACCGGGATTCCGCTCAGCGTGATCGAGGGAAAGCGGTAGATTTCGGTCAGCGTCGAGCGCACGCCGTGGGCGTCGGCGGGATTTTCGAGCCGCTCGAGAAAATGCCGCCCTTCTTCTTCGATGTCGGTCGGCTCGACCAGGGCGAACCAACTTTTCGGCGGCAGATAACCCGCGAAATGTTCGCGGTCTTCGGCGCTGGGGGGAAGGGCGGTCACCTCGACCGACTGGAGCGTGTCGAGGCTGCGCTGACTGGAGACTTCGAAGCGGCGAATCGATTCGATCGCGTCGCCAAAGAATTCGATCCGCACCGGTTCGTTCCAGTCGGGAGCGAACAGGTCGAGGATGCCGCCGCGATGGGACAATTCGCCGGGCAATTCGACGGCGCTGGTGGCATGAAACCCGTGCTCGACCAGCCAGGTGAGCAGAGCCGGCACGTCGACCTCGGCCCCTTGGTCGAGCCGCCGGGTCTGCTCTTTGACGGCCGCCCGCCGGGGGACGGGCTGTTGGATGGCCTGGATGCTGGTGACGACGATCCGCGGAGGCCGGTCTTCCAGGAGGCGCTTGAGCAGTTTGAGCCGCTGGCCGAAATTTTCGTCGTCCAGGACGCGCTCGCGGGGGCCGGTTTCGTTGGGCGGAAAGGCATCGACCGGCAGATCGCTGAAGAGCGCCAAATCCTGGCGGAAGGCTTCGATGTCGTCGCCATGCGCCAACACGACGACGAGCGGCCCGGGAGCGGCTCCGGCCAGCGATGCCATGACGAGCGCGCAGCTCGACCCCCAGGCGCCACCGATGGTGGCCCCGTGTCCGGCGGTCAGACTGTCCACCACCGCGGCAAAGCCCGGTTGATCTGCCAGTAGCGGGACGAGGTGCGGCAAGCGGTCGGACAGCTTGGGTAGCGGCCGCGCTTCAGAACTCATTGCCAGGAATTCTAGTGTTCGGTGGCCGCGGCGGAAAGCGCAACCTGGCCGCCGTCCTCTTTTTCGGCTGGCAAGCGCTAGCGACGGACCGGCGCACGAAAAAACCCACGCGAGCTCGATCGAGCTCGCGTGGGTTGGATGGATAGCGACAGCAGGTTTTTCGCTTAAACCGCCGGAGTGACGCCGGGGACCGCGATGGGATAAAAGCCGTTGGCGTCGGGGAGGACCGGCGGCGTGGCGTCGAAGGAGTACTTCTGATCTTCGGGCGTGACCCGCGAACGGAGCGCGTCTTCCCATTTGACGGGCTGGCCGCAGTAGGTGGCCAGCCGGCCGAGGATGGCGGTCAGCGAGCTTTTGGCGCCGTACTCGCCCTCGTTGATCGGGTTGCCGCTGCGGATGCTCTCGAAAAGCACGTCGTGCTCGACCTGATAAGGGTCGTGATCGCCTTTGTGGGAACCATACTTCCAGGAATTTTCGCCCGTGATGTTGCCGCCGCTGATGTCGCACGTTCCCTTGGTACCGGCAACATGCTCGGATACGGGGGACCATGTATTGGGCTGGTGGCGGCACTGGCTGATCATTCGCGTCCCGTCGCCATATTCGTACTCAACGGCGTGGTGATCGAAAATCTGGCCGTATTCCTTGCCGACGCGCACCTGGCGGCCGCCCATCCCATAGGCCACGGTGGGATATTTGCCGGTGAGCCAGTTGATGACGTCGAGATTGTGGATGTGTTGTTCGACGATGTGGTCGCCGCAGAGCCAGTTGAAGTAGTACCAGTTGCGCATCTGGTAGGTCATTTCGTTTTCATCGGGCAAGCGTGGCTTGACCCACACGCCGGCTCCATTCCAGTAGACGCGCGAGTAGACGATGTCGCCGATGGCGCCGTCCTGCAGGCGTTTGATCGTCTCGATGTAGCTGTTCTGATGGTGGCGCTGCAGACCGACGCCGAGAGCCAGGTTTTTCTTCTTGGCTTCTTCGGTCGCGGCCAGAACCTTCTGCACTCCGGCGCCGTCGACGGCGACCGGCTTTTCCATGAAGACGTGCTTGTTGGCTTTGACGGCCGCTTCCAAGTGAATGGGGCGAAAGCCGGGCGACGTGGCCAGAATCACCAGATCGGGACCGGCGTCAATCGCTTTTTGATAAGCATCGAAACCGACGAACTGGCGTTCGGCGGGAACCTCGACCCGATCGCCAAATTCATTCTTCAGGGCACCCAGACTTCCTTTGAGCCGATCATCAAACGCATCGGCCATGGCGATGAGCTTCACGTTGCCCTTGGTCAAGAGCGCTTGCTTGGCGGCGCCGGTTCCTCGGCCACCGCAGCCGATGAGCGCGATTTTGATCGTGTCGTCGCCGGCGGCATGGGCACTGCGACCGATCGACAGGCTACCGGCCAGGGCGCTGCCGACGACCGTTGCGGTCGACAGCTTGAGAAACTCGCGGCGCGAGTCAGCCGCCGTTCGGTCGTTCGGGGTTTCGTTGCTCATAGAAAAAGCTCTCCGAGTGCAAAAGGGTGGGAGGGGGAGGGAGCCTATCCAAAAACTGCCCTGAGAGAAGGGGACAGTCCCATTTTGCGCCGAGCCGAGCTTGGCTTGGCGTCGGTGCAGCAAAATCGGGACAGTCCCCAGCGGTTTTCGGATAGGCAGTACATAGTATAATCACCTGAAAGCCGGTGCGGGAAGCTACACCACTTGGGTGACTCCGGGGACCGCAACGGGGTAAGCGCCGTTTTCGTCGGGCATCACCGGGGGGTTGGCATCCCAGGCCCAGCGCTGGTCGGCCGGCGCGAGCCGGATGTCTGAATTGAAGGCTTTTTCCCAGGTGACGACCTGGCCCGAGTGGGCGGCCATCCGCCCCAGAATCGACGTCATGGTGCTTTCGGCACCATATTGCGACTGATCGATCGGACTGCCGTTGCGGATGCTCTCGAACAGCACGTCGTGCTCGATCTGATAGGGATTGGGCCCGCCGCGGCCAATGTGCACCGGGTAATGCCAAGGATTCGGCCCGGTGATTTTGGTTTCCTGGGCTTCGCCAATCGCGCAGATCCCCTTGGTCCCGACAATATGCTCGGAGCACGAATCCCAACAGTTGGGGATGTCGCGGCATTGGCTGATCATGCGCGTGGCGTCGGGATACTCGAACTCGACGAAGTAGTGATCGAAGCTTTGGCCAAACTTGTTGTCCGTTCGGACCTGCCGGCCTCCCATGCCGTTGGCCTGGATCGGATGGGCACGTTTGACCCAATTGCCGACGTCCATCAGGTGGACGTGTTTTTCGATGATTTGGTCACCGCCGAGCCAATTGAAGTACCACCAATTGCGCATCTGGTAAGTCATTTCGGACTCGTCCGGATCGCGATCCACAAATCCATGGCCGGCGTTGTTCCAGTAAACGCGCAGGTAAACCACGTCGCCGATCGCGCCGTCGTGAATCCGCCGGATCGCCTCCTGATAATTGGGGCGATGCCGCCGCTCCAAGCCCACGCCGACCGCCAGCCGCTTCTGGCGTGCCTGCTCGGCGGAGGCCAGCACGCTCCGCACGCCAGCGGCGTCGACGGCCACCGGCTTTTCCATGAAGACGTGTTTGCCGGCCTTGACGGCGGCTTCGAAATGGATCGGTCGAAAACCGGGAGGCGTGGCCAAGATGACCAGATCGGGACCGGCCTCGATCGCCTTTTGATAGGCATCGAAACCGACGAATTGCCGCTCCTTGGGGACGTCGATCTGATCCGGCTTCTCCCCCTTCAAGCTTTTGAGGCTCATTGCCAGCCGATCGTCGAACGCGTCGGCCATCGCGATCAACTTCACGCTCCCCTTGGTCTTGAGGGCATCTCTGGCGGCACCCGTTCCGCGGCCGCCGCAGCCGATCAATGCGATTTTGATCGTGTCGTCGCCGGCGGCGTGAGCACTGCGCGCGATCGACAGACCGCCGGCCAGGGCCGCGCCCGCGAGCGTCGCTGGCCGAAGTTTTAGAAACTCGCGGCGCGAGCCGGTCGCCGCTCGATTGTCAGACGCCTCGTTGCTCATGGTCGGGGGTTTCCGGGGCAAGGAAATGAGAGGCACAGGTGAAACGCGCTACTCGATCAGGCAATGATTTCGTGGATCGGCTCGCCGTGATCGACATCGAGGCGTTTGCGACCGGGGATCTCCAGCTTACGGGAGTCGAGGCCAAGTTGTTTCAGAATTGTAGCATGGATGTCGGTCACATAGTGGCGGTGCTCGACGGCGTGGAAGCCGATTTCGTCCGTCGCTCCGTGGACCACTCCACGTTTCAGTCCGCCGCCGGCCATCCACACGGTAAAGCCGAAAATGTGGTGGTCTCGTCCATCCGCACCCTGCGACCCGGGCGTGCGGCCGAATTCACTCGCGAAGATCACCAGTGTCTCATCGAGCAGTCCGCGGCGGTCGAGATCTTCGAGTAGTCCGCCGATCGGTTGATCGACCGCCAACGCGTTGTTGGTGTGATTGGCTTTCAGGCCACCGTGTGCATCCCACGCGCCGGCGCCGCCACCGCCATGCTGAATTTGAATGAAGCGGACTCCGCGTTCGA
>Ga0182024_10006729_pt1 | contig 25102 bp, 23 predicted proteins | sample P32metaG_FD_120480 | JGI IMG/M metagenome (GOLD analysis project Ga0182024, IMG submission 120480) | Permafrost microbial communities from Stordalen Mire, Sweden - P3-2 metaG (Illumina Assembly) | ecosystem: Environmental > Terrestrial > Soil > Wetlands > Permafrost | place: Sweden: Stordalen...
ACCGTCGCGGTGACGTCGCGCAGGGCGTAAATCTTTCCGTCCGCGGGCGCCAACTCCTGTGTCTGTCCGCCAATCGCCATACCGATCTCTTTTACCTGGCGAATAAATCTGTCGATCGGCAAAGCGATGTTGAGGCCGGGAATGGCCTCGAGCTTGTCCAGAGTGCCGCCGGTGTGACCCAGTCCCCGACCGGAAAGTTTAGCCATGGGTATGCCGGCGGCGGCAAGCAGGGGCACGAACACGAGCGTGGTCTTGTCGCCGACACCGCCGGTGCTGTGCTTATCAGCGACAATGGGACCGATTTCCGACAGATCGAGCACCTCGCCGGAGTTGCAAATTGCCTGCGTCAACAATGCCGTTTCTTCAATGGTCATGCCTTGCCAGCAAACTGCCATGAGCCAGGCGGAGAGCTGATAGTCAGGGATGGAGCCGTCCATGATGCCGGCTACGACAAAATCGATTTGCGCTTTCGTATGCTCGCCATTACAGCGTTTGGCCGCGATCAGATCGACCATGCGCAACCCGTGCGCCTCCTCGGTCTTGCTTGCTGCGGTAACACTGGCCATAGCATCCTCCTGGGAGCGGTTTGATTTTAGAAATGCCTCTTGACGACCAGCGAAAGATCTGGATAATGGTCTTAGGGAGCGGGCCCTACGAAGCATACTATCAAGTCTTTCTGGTCCGTTCCCACTTTTTTTGGCAACTTTTGCGTGTTGAGTTGTCCAGAGACGACTGGAATTGGGTCGCGAAGTAAACCTGGGAGCGCCGGCTTCCAGCCGGCATTGACAGTGAATTGAGGCAAATGCCGCCAGGATGGCGGCGCTCCCAGGGTACGTCTTCGAGCAGCGATTCGTGAGGGCGAACTTACCTTGGCGAAGCACAACCCAGGCTCACCGTGCTAGACAAAATGAAGCGCCTGTAAGCACCTTGATACGATCCTGCGGTATGCTTTGCAGGCCTTCCCGGGGACCTTACATATGCTGGTTGTTCCAGAAAAGAGCCGATCTAAGCAGCTAAGCGGTGCGCTGCCGCGGCTGGGACAGATCAATTTCGTCAACAGTTTGCCGGTTGTTCTGCCGATGATGGAGAACCAGTGGCAGGCGAATGCCGAAGTAACTTACGCCACTCCGGCTGCTTTGAACGAGGCGTTCGAGCGCAAGGAGCTGGATGTTGGAGCAATGAGCTCCTTCTATTTCTTGAAGAACGGCACCTTGAGACTGGTTGAGGACTTGTCGATTTCCAGTGACGGTGCTGTGACCAGTGTGATCTGTTACAGCAAGGTGCCGCTGGCCGCTCTTGATGGTGCGCGCGTCGCCGTTCCGACCTCTTCGGCTACTTCCATCAATCTGCTCCTGGTTTTACTGCGTGAAGTCTTTGGTGCCGTGCCACAATTGACTGCCTGTCACGAGCCCAACTTGATCGACGGGCAATTCGATGCCGCGCTGGTGATCGGAGATCAGGCTCTGCACGCTGAGAGGGCATGGGACAAGCAACTTGTTCGTGCGGATCTAGGTGAATGGTGGCGAATCAACACCGCATTGCCCATGGTGTTTGGCCTGTGGGCCGCCCGAGAGGCCTGGGTTCTGGAAAATCCAGAAAGCTTCGCCGCAATCTCTTGCGACTTGAAAGAGGCAGTCTCCATCGGATTGACCTCCAGGTTCACCGAGGTTGTGGCGGAAGGCTGCAGAAGAACGGGCATGCCGCCAGAGCGCATCAAGCAGTACTTCACCAGTGATCTCAGTTATGTCTTGAGCGAACGTCATCTCGAAGGTTTGGCACTCTACGGTGAGCTGTGCCGCAAGCACGGCTTGTTTGCCGCAGAAAAGTAGTCGAAGCGGCCGGCGTGGACGAGATTTACATAAGCACTGATATTGAGGCCGATGGACCGATTCCGGGTCCGCATTCGATGCTTAGTTTCGGCTCGGCCGCCTATACGGCCGATAAGACTCTGATTGCCACGTTCACGGCTAATTTGGAAACGTTGTCCGGGGCCAGTGGACACCCACATACGATGGCCTGGTGGGCGACTCAACCGGAGGCTTGGAACGCTTCTCGGGAAAACTTAAAGCCGCCTGACGTAGCCATGCGCGACTACTTGCATTGGCTGGCGCAATTGCCGGGAAAACCGGTGTTCGTGGCTTATCCGGCCGGGTTCGATTTTATGTTCGTGCAGTGGTATTTGATGCGGTTCACCGGCGAAAGCCCGTTTGCGCATTCGGCTCTCGATATGAAAACGTTCGCGATGGTGCTGCTGAAAAAGAGCTACCGCGATTCGACCAAGTCCAATATGCCGAAAAAGTGGTTTGACGATTTCCCGCACACGCACATCGCTCTTGACGATGCCATCGAACAGGGCGCACTCTTCTGCAATATGTTGGCAGCAAGCCGATTGGCGTAGAGATTTCCCCTCGTCTTCACCTGGTTCGTTCCGGGCAGGACTTCTCGCCGCCGGGGACTGGCTTAATTACTTGAAACGATTAAACGTTGTTATACTGGGTGTGGTTTATCGAACCACCAAATCAGGGTATTGACCATAAGCTATGGTTGGAATGTCCCAGTCTGGAACACCTTACGAATCAGGCAATAGCCTGGGTAAACCGCTGTTCGTCCTGCAGGATCGTTATGAGGTTGTGAATCACCTCGGGCAGGGCGGAATGGGAACAGTTTATGTTGCTCGCGACCGTCGCCTTGGCCGCCGTCAGTGCGTGGTGAAGAAGCTGCGCGATGACTTTTTCCGCGAAGAAGACAAAGAAAAGGCGATGACGTTTTTCGAGCGCGAAGTTCTCGTGCTCAGCAACTTGCAGCATTCGAACATCGTGCACATTCACGACTCGTTCAAAGAAGACGGCGACTGCTATCTGGTCATGGAGTATGTCGAGGGTGAAAACCTCCATCAAATGCTGGGGCGCAGAGGAGAGCCATTTCCGGAAAAGCAGGTGTTGCAATGGGCCTCGCAGATCGCCGAGGTGCTCGATTATTTGCACACCAACGATCCGCAGATCATTTATCGCGATCTGAAGCCTAGCAATATCATGATCGACACCAAGGACCGCGTCAAACTGGTCGATTTCGGAATTGCTCGGCCCTATGTCGAAGATTCAGATAACACGCACGTCGTTTCCGCCGGCTATTCACCGCCTGAACAGTACTGGGGTGCCGCCGATCCGCGTTCCGATATTTACGCGCTGGGAGCGACGATCTATTTTCTTTTGACCGGCGAAGAGCCGCTAGCGTTGCAGACTTCGTCGCCGAAGAAGATAAACATCGAAATCTCCGAGCACACCGACATGATCGTGCAACGGGCAACCGCCCAGGATTTGCTCTTGCGGTATCAGTCTGCTCTGGAGATGAAAGAAGATCTGGATCGCCTGAAGGAGAACCGCGGCGAGAAAAGCAAAGCGACAGCTGGTGCGATCGTCACAGTCGCTGTAATGGCTGCGTTGTTGATTGGCGGCGCAGCCTTCGCCATTCTCTCCGGCATCAATTCGCAAAGCGCTGAGAAACAGGCGGAAGTTTACAGACAGAGAATTCAGCAAAGCGAAAAGCAATTGCGGGCCAAGGAGGCCGAGTTGGCGCGCCTGGAGCAGAGTCACCCCGGCAGCAGCGATTTGATTCAGCAAGACGGTCGGCGCCAGTATACGTCCACGGCAGCGATTCCAGCGTATCAGACGCCGGCAGCGAAACCATCACGCTTCAAGCCTGGTACAGTGGCATTTCGCGAAGTGGATGAGGCTCAATTGACAGATCCCGATGGACTGGCTCCCCCTGAAGATGACGTCCAACAACAACAGCAACAACAGCCGACCTTGACACTGCCTTTTATGCCGCATCCAAACGGCGAATAGGAGTTGCCTCACTGAATCATGTGCGTTGCGCTCAGGATCAGCACCGTGGCGCCGAACAGCAGTCGATACCAGACGAACACCCAGGTTGAGTGCTGCTGCAGATATTTGAGAAACCAGGCAATCGCAGCATAACTGACGATCGTCGATGCCACCAGGCCAATGAGCAAATCGCTCATCGCTGCCCCTTGCAGCGCGTTGTTCTTGACCATCCCGTATAGCTCGAACAAACCGGCGAGAACAATCGCTGGAATGCCTAAGAGGAAACTGAACCGCGCTGCGTCCTCACGTTTTAGATTGAGCAGCATCGCTACGGTCAATGTGGATCCGCTGCGCGAGCAGCCGGGAATCAAGGCCATTGCTTGACCGAATCCGACCAGCAGTCCATCTTTGCCGCCGATTGTGCCGATGGTGCGCTTGTGCGTTCCCAGTTTCTCCGCCACGAGCAAAAACAGGCCCATGAAGATAGAGGCTACGCCGATCACCATAAATGAGCGCAATGGGCTGTTGTCCTGCTCGATTACGTGCTTAAGCAAGAGGCCCAACACGCACACCGGCGCGGTGCCGATAATAATCGCGCCAAGCATGCGCACATCCTGCTCCACGCGCTTGCTTGCACCGTAGACGATTTTCCAAATATCTTTGGCGAAGTATGTCAGCACAGCCAGCACCGATCCCAATTGGATTACGGCGTCGTAGGCTACGCCCTGGTAAGGCCAGTGCAAAATAGCCGGCACCACTTTCAAATGCGCGCTGCTGCTAATCGGCAAAAACTCGGTCAGCCCCTGGACTATTCCGAGAACAACGGCTTGTAATGCTGATATTGGTGCTTGAACCAATTGGTTGTTCATCTACTCTTCTTTTTTATCCTCGTCAGGATCGTTCTCTTCGTCGATTGACTGGTCAGTGGGGGACGGCTTGCTGCCGACGAATTTGCCTCGCTCCTCACTCTCTGAAGAAATCCAGGAGGACAATCCCTTATTCTTGCCTGTTTTGTCGCGGCCTTGTTTTTTGCCGTCAGCCGGTGCTTCCTCCGGCGTATGGCGCGGCCGCCCACCGAGCAGGACAAGCAATTGATCCAACGCTGCCACCGATGGTGGTGGCATATCGGTGAACTCCAATCCGATCACCGTTTTGTTCGCCAGCCAATTTTTGTCGATGCGAATTATGCGCGCTATGCCGGGAATATCACCAACAGATGCTTGTACGACAAACTTTATGTGATCGCCCGGTTCTATCTGCGTCGACAGTGGCGGCGTGCTTTCCAGCGCGATGCCCGATCGCGAGATGTCTTTGCTGCGCACATCGCTGATCAGCTCTTCATCGTTGATCAACACTTTCACCGGCACGTCCAGTGTCACGCGTGGTGCGCGGCGACGTTGCACCGGTGGTTGCTCGAGCTTCGGTGTGCTGCAAATTATTGTCGTTTTGCCGCCTGTGGTCTGTGCCCCAGTCACACTCGAGGCCCAGAGCCCGCTGAAGTTGTTGTCGGTCGAATCATTGACGAACCAAATGCGGGTTCCCTTGGCCAGGGTGGCATTTAATTCTTTGCTGGTACGCAACTGAATCGAGAGTTGTCCGCTGCTGCGCTCGACTATGGTGGCTCGACCGAAGCCGACTTCTCCGGGCGTTGCCTCCACCTTGACCTTGTAAACTTTTCCGGATTCAAACATTGCGCGGCACCATGACAAAACCGTTTGAGCATGCGGGCTCCCGCGTAATTATCGCATTGAGCGCGGCCTGATTTAAACTGCGTGCTGATCAAAACGTAGGCTGGACTGTGGACTGAGCGCCCTCTCGCCAGAGATTGATCAGAGTTAATGCGTTGCCGCGTTTTAACGCATGGGCGACGGCACTATTTCTGGTATTCAGCGGACTGAGCATCCCACTTCCAATCACTGCCGACAGGAGTGGCCAGCACCGATCGCAAATTGGGGAAAAGCTGCACCATTTCCGTCAGCGGCTTGCTGACGAAGTTGTCGAAGTCTTTGACATATTCTGGTGGCTCTTGCCCGGAGTAAATGAGCCAGCCGCTGTACTCGGGAGCCATAGGCGGAATGCGCATCAGGCGCGCCGGCCATCCGCCATGATCGGCAACATGACCGCTGACCATCGCCAGCTTCGTTTCGTCGAACCAGCGCGAATCGCCTTCTTCAATGTATATTTCGAAAATGTTTTCCGCACTGAATTCGATGCGATTGTTGGCGTCGAGTCCCGGAACGGTATGAGGCTTTTCAAGCAATATGCCGATGTAGCGGCCAGCGCCGCGCGCCAATTCGATGCGCATCCACATGAACTCAGGCGCTTCTCCATGCTCTGGGACTAAACCTATGCTGACGATCTCTGCCGGCTGCAAGCTGAAGCGTTCGACTTCTCGTGGGATGGTAAAGCCCTCAGGCTGCTGCCGGTGATGCTCAGCAACGTCATAGAGTCTGTATGACATGTCAACATCTCTCGCCTACGGAAAAACAATTACCGTAGTATGTCACATGACAGACAAGTTAATCGCTCCGTCGGCTTCGTCCCTTCGGCTGGGCAGCTTGCTGCAGCGGGCGAGCAGCTTGCTGCAAAGCCCTCCTCGGATAAGCCACCCTCGGGCGCCTCCTCCGCTCTGTGTTCCGCTGCGGCTGCGACCCATTCGACTCCGCTGCGCTTCGCTCAGGGCAGGCTCTCCTCGCGCTTCGCTCAGGACAGGCCTTGCCTTCGCTCACTGGCAGTTGCTTCAGTTAGCCTTCGTCAGCCGCCTCGTTGTCAGTGTCTTGCAGCAGCGCCATTTTGTACACTTCGGACTTTCTCAAACCGAAGCGAGCCGCCACTTCGGCGGCAACGTCGGACATTCTTTTTCCGCATCGAATTTGTTCTGCAATCGCTGCTTCGATCTCTTCTTCGGCGGTCAGTGGCTCGGCGCTGGCGTCATTGCCGGCAACGACCAGAACGCACTCGCCGCGCGGTTCCCAGTCTTGCAGTCGCTCGATCAGCGAGTGCAGTGAGCCGCGCAGAAACTGCTCGTGCAGTTTGGTCAATTCTCGCGCGATGCATGCGGCCCGATCGCCCAGTTGTTCTGCCACCGTATTCAGTGTCTTCTTGATTTTATGTGGAGAAACGTAGAAAACGATCGTGCGCTGCTCGTCTTTGATCTGGTTAAGTCTTTTGCGTGCTGCTCCAGGTTTGTCAGGCAAAAAACCTTCGAAGACGAAACGCTCACAGGGCAGCCCGCTGCCGATCAATGCTAGGAGGAATGCACTGGGCCCTGGTATTGGTATCACTTCCATCTCCAGCTCGATCGCTTTGCGCACGATGCGGAAACCGGGGTCGGACACCAATGGCGTGCCCGCGTCGGAAACAAGCGCCACCACTTCCGATCTTTGTGCCGCCTGCTCCAAGGTTGTCGTGCGTTGCTCCTCATTGAAATCGTGGCAGCTGAGCAATCGTTTGCTCAATCCGAGATGGCTCATCAATTTGATCGTTACGCGCGTGTCTTCAGCCAGAACGAAATCCGAGTCGCACAACGCTTGCGTTACACGTGGACTTATATCGCGCAGATTGCCGATCGGTGTTGAAACGATATACAGCTTGCCTGGCATGGCTACCTTATGTACGGAAGATCATTTCTTAAATGCTCGAGTTATATACAGAGTTTCTGACAGGCATCTTGATAACTGGGGAGATTTGCCACAATGCCGCTAAAGCTGAATCCGTCATCAATATAGCGGATATACGCCAGCTAAATTTGGCACGTTTGCAACTTTGAATCCACCCTTTTCTACAAGTTTTCTACAGCTGTAGATTTTTTAATTGTGCAGTTTAATCGTCGAACCTTGTTTAAATTTGAGTATTACGGTCCACAGCATCAGGTCAACGCTCTGGCAAAGACGGCAATTGATTGAATGGCGTGATTCCGCATGGTAGGCTGTTTTCAAAGGCTATGCTAAGAAGGAACTGCAGATGAGTCGAGGGGCAAAGGCAAAACGGCGATCTGACCCGTTCAAACAATTTCGTCTCGAAGTCAGTGGCGAAATACTTCGTAACCTCCAGAACACTTTGTATAGCAACGCCGATATACCTGATCAGTACTACGTTACAGAACTATTGGACGAATATGCCATCCGCCTGCTGGTGGAATGGCTTGCCACCAAATTTGGTTTCGATCGCTATGCGCCGGATATGAAACCGGTAGAAAATTCCCAGCACTTTTCGGTTCTTGATTTGCTCGAGGAACGCCATCATTACCCGTTTCTAAACACCGATGCGGGAACCGTTTCCTGCGCCAGCCGTCAACGTCTGTTTCAGTTATTGGATCAGTCGTTTACGCCTCAAACTGAGCTGATCGGCGTTTTGTACGAACACATTGTCAACCGGCCGCTGATCTCTGATGGCGATGGTGCGTTCGATCTGGCACCAGATATTCAATTGCTCGACAAGAGGCGTATCGTTGGACAGTTCTATACGCCACCACATATAGTTCGCCACTGTTTCGATCAGGTGATCGAGGCGGACTCAAATAACTTCATGAGCAAGTTGCAAGAATCGCCCGAAACCGCATTCAACGCCGGTTCTAGTACTGTGGCAGAGGCGAGGGAGCAGCGATTTCGCATGCTCGATCCCGCTTGCGGAACCGGCAACTTTTTAGTAGGCGCTGTCAAATTGGTTTGCGAGCAGATATGCGATCGATCGCTAGTGCTTCAGTTTATATGCGGTTCTCTGTATGGGATCGAGCTGGATGGCAAAGCCCTTGCTATGGCCAGGTGTTGCATCTTGCTGGAAGTTTTGTCAAGGAAACCCGATCTGTATCGACAAAAATATTGCCGAGATATGTTCGATGCGCTGACGCACAACCTCACCATTTCCGATTCGGTTCTTTGCGCCGCGGCCGAATCGATCTCGCCGATGCACAGAGTCGATTCATTTGATCTGGTGATTACGAACCCACCCTACGTCAGTTATGGATCGCGCAACCAGCCCGACCTCCTGCCCTCTCAAGCGATGTTATTGAGGAAGATTTATCCCGAAGGCGCTGAGTACAAAATCAGGCTGCATTCGATTTTTCAAGACATCGCCTTGCGTTTTTGTCGAGATGGCGGGCATGCAGTTTTGCTCGTTCCCGACGGGTTTTTAACGGGAAGCTTCTATGGGCGGCTGCGGCGATTGTTGTTGGAAAAATCTTCGGTTGTCAGTTTGTCCGAATTGCCGGAAGGCACCATACCCGGTGCGGTAGTGGGAAGATGGTGTGTGGCTCAATATCGGAAAAGCGCAGGTGAGAGGCCGCCGACATGGGACTATTCAGTCAGGCTGCGCTCGTCGTGTGATCTTGAGATTAAGTTGCATTCAGCCAAGATCGCCACGATCGTTTCGCCCAATAAATTGAAAATGCGCATGCTGTTCAGCCAGGAAGATGAGCACATATTCGAGCACCTGTCGTCAATGCGACCGCTGAATCAGGTATTGCGGGGTCACACCGGACTGCGCAGCACCACAGGCCAGAAAAACATTGTTTCGCAGCGCCGTGAAGGTGCGCAATGGCAAAAGGGAATTAAGTCGGGAAGCCAGGTTTCGCCGTACTGCGTGGCATGGGATGGCACCTGGTTGCGCGTCGATCCTGACTGGCTGTTCAAGGGCGGATTCGATCAGCAAATCATCGGCAATGAAAAAATCTTGCTCCGGCAAACAGGCGATCGGCTGATTGCAGCGCTCGATGCCGGAGGACTTTATCACCTCAACAACGTGCATTCCTTCAGCAGCGAAAAGCTCTCTCGTGCGACGCCGGCGGCGGCCAAAATCGATTTGCACTTCGCTGTGGCGCTGATGAATTCGAATCTATGGCTGTATCTGTACCAAATGAATACTCGCGAACGCTCACGGGCATTGGCTCAAATCGATATCGAAACCGTAGAAGCAATGCCAGTTCCGGCTCGGAGCTTTGCTGACTGCGAACGCGGCCAGCTCATCGCCAGTTTCGCCAAAAGATGCTCAGCCATGCCAGAGTCGAAAAAGCGCACAATTTGGCAACGCGCTATCGATAGACTCGTATATGATTTATACGGGCTCTCGGACCGACTTGTCGACCATGTCGAAAATTACTGCAGGCAGGTAAATGCCAGGAGGTCGTCCGTGCACATCGCACTGCCTGCATCTTCGGAGATTGATTGCTTTGTCTGAGCCAGCTTTGCCACGATCGACAACGCGTGCAAACCAGCGATTGCGCTGGGCGACGGCTGTGGCGCTTACTCTAGCCTTCACTTTCCCTGTTTGTGCGCTGGCAGTCGGAAAGAAGGCTGAGCCGCAGAGCAAGACCGGGCAACCTTTGCCGTTGGTGCCCCGCGATAAATGGGCGCTGCTCGTGGGCGTAGGCAACTACAAAGACTCGAGTTTTGGCGCTTTGAGAAACGCTGCCCGCAATGTCTCTTCACTGGCGATCATGTTGAGGAATCCCGATGCAGGCAGGTTCGCTCCCGATCACATTGTCTCTCTGGTTGATGAGGATGCGACTACCGACGCCATTCGATCGGTAATCTTCAAAGACGGGTTGATCAAGAAGGCGCTGCCCAATGACCTGATCGTCCTCTACTTCTTCGGCGCAGTACTGCCTTCTTCCGATCATGCTGATGCTGTGTTTTGCACTTACGACACAAGAGCGATGCAGGCATCGGCAACCGGTGTGCCGTTGAAACGTTTGCTCGCTGATCTGTACTCTCGCACCCAATCGAAAAACATCATCTGCTTACTGGACACCAGCCCGGCGCAAGTGCCAGCCCTGGCAACTGATTTGCAATCTAGCGATCTGCCTCGAGTGGAACACATTTCCACCGACTGTCATGTGACTGTTTTGTCTGCCAATCAACTGTTTCAACCCTCGTACAACAGCCCGACCACGGCTAACACTCTTTTCTGCCGCTATCTCACCGATGGCATTCAGACCGGCGCCGGGCAGGAGCCGATTGGCGATATCGCCGCTTACGTGGCTGAAAACGTGAAGAGCGACGCCACCAAGATCCTGAAAAAATCAGAAGCACCAATATTTACTCCGATTGCAGACAATCCGTCCTTGATCGTCACGCCGTTCGGTTGTCCGAGCAAAGTGGCGAGCATTCGCCCGGTGAAATTCGGGCATCCGCTCGACAGTCTTGCCCTGAACCGGCCCGATTTGATGTTGCCAAAAACTGCCGCGCCCCAACCAGACGACGCAGATGACGATCAGCCGGGCCCAGATGGACGTTTGAATCTCAAGCCCTACGTGGTGAAGATGAAAAAAGAGATTCAAGCGAAATGGAAGCCGCTAAAAGGGTTTGAAGAGCGCCGAGTAGTGGCAGTTTTCTCAATTATGAGGGATGGAAGGATCGCTGAGCCTTCGATTGTCGAAAGCAGCGGTGTGGATGCCGTAGATAAAACCGCATTAGATGCGTTACAAGCTGCGTCTCCACTTGATCCACTGCCTCATGGCGCGCCCAAGTCCGTCCAAATCAGGTATCAATTCGATTGGCGAGTCTCTCACCAATAGGCAGGCGAAACGAGGTCAGTCCAATGCAACAGCCCCCTAAAAAACCCTCTAGTTCAGGAAAGAAACCGCCCTCAAAGGCGCCCCGGCCGCCGATTAAGAGGCCCCAGACAGCAGCGCCTGGAGCGCCGGTGGAGGTGAAGAAGGAAGACGTGAAGAACTTCATGGTCGATTACTTCGAGACAGCCAAAGCGATTGTCATGTCACCGAATCAGTTTTTCGACCACATGCCCAGGGAGGGCGGGTTCATTGGCCCGTCGATATTCCTGGCAGTCAGCGCTGGTGCTTTTGCAATTATTCACATGGTTACACTGCAACAGGTGATTATGCCGCTCGGTGAGTTCGTTATGACCATGGTCCTGATCTTGGGAATGGCGTATGGATTGGAGTATGCGCTCAAACAGTTCGGTGGCAAGGGTAATTTCGAGGAAACCTACCGTGTGCTTTGTTATTCGTCGCCGCCGCTGATCTTCATGGGGCTGAATGTTTTGCAACCCTTTGCCCTGGCTTATATGGCTGTTTTGTGGTTTATGGGTCTGAAAAAAATCCACGACTTCACCTTGTAATGTGGTGAAACTCGGGACTCTGTTACTCTTCTCTTATTGTTAAGTAATTAAACTAGCATAAGGTTGATCTACGTAGAAACCGCATTGACGATCACTACTTATGGCCGTAGGCTGAATATAGCGGCGCTCCCAGCTTTTTGTTCGAACGAGACCGTCGCTGCTCGTTACTAACAGCCATAAATTTTTGCTTCACGGAGTAACCAGAAATAATCATGGGCAAGCAGGACGCTGGCGACAGCTTCGTCAAGAAACATAACGACAGCAATCTTAAGCCGGATATTGCCGAACGCCTCTCGGTCGAACATCAACAGGGCACTGAACAAGCCAAGGGCGCCAGCACCGACAAGAGCAAAGTGGCGCAGGCCAAAGACTCGAAAGACAAGGTGGTCGTAGACGACCGCTCGGAGAAGTTCTTGTCCCAGGGCAGCATTCAGAAGACCCTGAGCAACCAGCTGGTGACGTTATCGACCGTGGCCCAGGCAGATCCGCAGACCGCTTCCAACTATCCACAATGGGCTTACTGGCTGGCTGAGCAAAACGAAAAAGGCGGAGATGCAGCGGCGGCAAGCGTGATGAAAGAACAGGGAGATAAGGCAGTAGCCGTGATTGCAGCAAACAATCCGAATGATGCCTCCGTCTAAGAAATCAAGCAGCGATGGCTCGGATGATACTCAGCCGGGCGATCAGAAGCATCTGCGCCGAGCGAGCGAAGATGGCGTTCAGAAGCAGGAGTTGTTGAGAACCGATATTGGCAAAGTCGTAGGCGGAGTCGACGCTGCGCGCCGGTTTCAGGACCTTTTGGCCAAGACATTGAGGCTGCAACAGTAACCCGGTGAATCCCGCGCGTGAGCCCCGGCCGCAGCCAATCATTGGCGCTGGCATGTGTTAAAATACACGACCGTCGTCATCACACAGGTCCTGGAATATCGAATCGTGCCTAATATTAAATCAGCCATCAAAAGAGTAGAGACCGCCGAGCGCAACCGCGCCCGCAACAAGGCTTGGAAGTCTGCAATTCGCTCGCGTCGCAATGAAGTCGAAGACTCAATCAAGTCGGCCGATGCGAAATCCGCACAAGCGGCGCTGCACATTGCCTACAAATTTATCGATAAAGCCGTTGCGAAGGGCATTCTTCACCGGAACACTGCCGCCCGCAGAAAATCGCGCTTGGCAGCAGCCGTCTTGAAGATCAGCACCAAGCCCGCTAAGAAGTAGCCTCTGGCATCTATTCATAAGTTATCGTCTGACCTGGAATACCTGGTCTTACGTTCGTGTACGCCCACTCAAAGGTGGTTAAGAGGCACAATTGGACAGAGATGCAGCACCTTGCGCCCAGGCGCACCACGACCAGTCTCCAGGTCAATTGACCGAAGTCGATTTAGACACGATCACAGCACCCATTCATTTCATCGGTTTGGGCGGCATCGGCATGTCGGCGATCGCTAGAGTGCTGCTGGCTCAAGGACGTCAGGTTTCCGGATCCGACCAGCATGACAGCGAGCTGATGCAAGAATTGGCTGCTCTGGGCGCCAAAATCTTTGTCGGTCATGCCGCAGCTAATGCTAAAGATGCCGGCGTAATCGTTGTTTCCACCGCTATTGCCAGTGCCAATCCTGAGATTGCTTATGCCCGAGATAACGGCTTGCCCGTCATGCACAGATCGGATTTGCTCAGGTACTTGAGCAAGTCATCGAAGCTGGTGGCGGTTTCCGGCACTCATGGAAAGACGACCACAACCGGCATGATCAGCCAGGTTCTGTTGGATTGCGGTTTCGATCCGTCGGTTGTCGTCGGCGGCATTTTTGCACGCATTGCTGCCAACAGCCGGCTTGGCAAAGGCGAATATTTCGTCGCGGAAGCCGATGAAAGCGATCGCACTCACGGACAGGTGACGTCCTACATCGCTGTGATCACTAACATAGAGGCGGACCACCTGGAAAATTACCCTGGTGGGTTGCGGCAGATCAAAGACGTGATGATCTCTTTTGCCAACAAGACCAGTTGTGCTGTAGTTATCTGTCAGGACGATTATGAGTGTCGGTCGATCATGCACGAGATTGCCGCCCCTAAGATCACCTACGGCAAGCTCAACCTGGACTCTTCCCCCGCCTATCAATATGAGAGCCTTGAAGGCTCCGGCATGCGTGTCTACAAGGGTTCCACAGTGCTCGGAGAGCTGACTCTGGGAGTGCCGGGCGAGCACAACAAACTCAACGCCCTGGCCGCCATCGCCGTGGCGACGGAGCTGGGAGCCGAATTTGCCGCTCTTGCCGCCTCACTGGCTGACTTCCGAGGCGTCGACCGACGTTTCCAGCTGATCGGCGAGCACAATGGCATTACTGTTGTCGATGATTATGCGCACCATCCGACCGAGGTGGTGGCAACTTTGCAGGCCGCTAAACAGTATTTACAACAGCGCCGCACCGAGTGCGGTGGCGCCCCCGAACTCAAGCGAGTGGTGGCACTGTTTCAGCCGCACCAGCCTACTCGGCTGCGCGACTTGTGGGACGACTTCGTCAAGGCTTTTGCAGGCGCCGATTGCGTCTTGATCGCCGACGTCTATGTGGCACGCGGCACGCCGATTGAAGGAGTGACGTCGCAGCGTTTGGTGCAATGCATCAGCCACCGGGATATTCATTACATTGAAGGCAGCGCCGACGAGCTGGCGCGCAAAGTCATGCCGTATCTGCGCTCGGGCGATCTCTTATTAACGATCGGAGCCGGCGACGTCACCAAGGTCGGACCCCAGGTCGTCGAGTTGCTGAAACAGGATCGGGCTCATGGATGAGCAACGCGACGCACCGCTCTGGCGATTTACGACGCTGAAAATTGGCGGTGATGCGACGCGATTGTGCCAACCTGAGACGGTTGCCGAACTGGCGGCGTTGATGGCTGAGTTGCGTGATCGCGACGAGCCGTGGTTCGTGTTGGGCGGCGGCTCCAACTTGCTCGTCTCCTCGGCCGGCGTGCAGGCCACTGTGATTCGAACGGTGCAGCTGACGAACATGACCACGCCGGAGCCCGGGCTGGTGCAAGCCGATGCCGGAGCTCGGTTGCCTCATCTGGCTCGTTTTGCTGCCTCGCACGGATTGTCTGGATTGGAATTTTCCGTCGGCATACCTGGTACCGTGGGCGGTGGCGTGATCATGAACGCCGGTGCCCATGCCAGTTGCATTGCCAACGTGCTTGAAGATGCCACTATATACGATTCGAAGACCGGCGAAATAGTGACGTTGAAGAAAGACGAGATCGGCTTCGAATATCGAAGGTGCAACCTCGATCCGAACGTTCACGTGGTGCTATCCGCCCGCTTTCGCTTGCAGCCGCAGCAACGTGAAGAGATTGAGGCGCTGACTAAACACAATGAAGAATACCGCTGGAAGACTCAACCATTAGGTTGGCCCAACGCCGGCAGCACTTTCAAGAACCCTGAGCCGAAACGGACTGCCGGTTTATTGCTCGATCAAGCCGGTGCCAAGAGCTTGCGCGAAGGCGCGGCAGCAGTCTCGGCTGTGCATGCCAACTTCGTCATCAATATGGGTGGGGCAACATCGAGTCAGGTAGTGACCTTGCTCGGACGCATGCAAGACTGCGTCTACAACACATTTCAAGTCAAACTCCATCCCGAGTGGAAAACAGTGGGCCAGTTTAGTGAAGCGGAACAACAAGTCTGGAGGTCAACATGAATTCTGCCATCCGGAGCGCGATGGATCCATCGATCGATGTTAAAGGCAAACTGATGATCAATAAGAAAACAAAGATCGGCGTGCTGTACGGCGGACTGTCGAGCGAGCGGGAAGTGTCGCTGCGCTCTGGCGGAAACTGCCACGCGGCCCTGAAGCGTCTCGGTTACGAAAATGCAGAATTGATTGATGTTGACACTAATATCGCGCAAGTTTTGCAAGAACGTCAAGTCGAAATTGTGTTTCTTTGTTTGCATGGACGTTTCGGCGAAGATGGCACGCTGCAAGGTATGCTGGAGCTGTTGCGCATTCCATACACCGGCTCCGGCGTGCTCGCCAGCGCGTTGGCGATCAGCAAGCCGATGACGAAACAGGTGCTTAAATCCTTTGGTCTTCCCTATCCCAACACCGTCAATATTTATCCCGAAGATGTCGCTGATCAGTCCGCGCTCAAAAAGCGGCTGCCTCAGGTCCCCGTCATGGTCAAGCCGCTGAACGAAGGCTCTTCGGTGGGGGTGAGCAAAGTCACCGACGATGCGCAACTGGTGCCTTGCGTTGTTGATACAGTGCAGAAGTACAAAGGCGCGCTGGTGGAAACGTACATTCACGGTCCCGAAATTACTGTCGGCGTGCTGGAAGTTCGCGACGGCGACATGCGCAAGTTCACAGCTCTGCCGATCTTGGAGTTGCGTCCTAAGTCTAAGGCTGGATTTTATGACTACGAAGCCAAATACACCAAAGGGATGACGGAGTTCATTCTGCCTGCGGAGTTGAGCCCGTCAACGACTGAGCATGCTCAGGATCTGGCCGTGAAAACTTTCAAGGCGCTCGGCTGCAGCGGTTATGCGCGCGTCGACATGATGGTTGACGGCAAGGGACAGCCGCACGTGCTAGAAGTGAACACATTGCCCGGCATGACGGACACGTCAGATCTGCCGGCGATGGCCGAGGTTGCCGGAATCTCGTATGATGCTCTGGTCGAGAGAATCTTGTTCAGTGCCGGATTGGACAAGTAGCTCTTACCTGATGTTTAGCCAGTTCTTGACGCGCTCGATCAAAGTCAGGCGGCGTGGCGTATTCAATCGACGTTCGTTTGATGCTGCTTTGTTTTTCGCCAGTCTCTGCAAATCGCCGGGATCATATGCCTTATCCTTGTCGAATTCTCCCGAGCGGTCCAGGGCAAAACGATCGACTTGGTGGACTCCGCTTGCGATCTGGCGGTCTTTGAAGGCGGCGGACTGAAGGAAGCCTTTTGCCAGGCTCAGTTTTTCCAACGCCATCAGCGCCTCTTCCGGAATCTCGAAGTCGGGATGGATCTCCTGATAGATGCTGTACAGCTCGTAGCGAACTTGTCTGGCGTTTAGCGGACGATCCTCCGGATTGTGCGCGGTCAGTCGTTTAATCAAATCGTCGAGGGTCATGAGCACATCGTGTTTCAACAAGCGCGGCGCGCTGGTGGAAAGCGGCTTCGGTCTTTGACCTGTAAGAAGATGTCCCAGTGTTGCGCCCATGGCGTAGAGGTCGCTGCGTGTCTCCGGACGACCGAAATATTGCTCGGGTGGAGAGTAACCGGCGGTGACCACGCGAGTGGCTGATTGCTTGGGCATGAACGTGCGTGCGATGCCGAAATCGATGAAGACGATCTCGCCGTCAGGAGTGAGCATCAAATTGCTAGGTTTGAGGTCGCGATAAATTACCGGCGGGTTGCGTTCGTGCAGGTATTCGAGCACCTCGCAACATTGAATACCGATCTCCACTGTCGCTTCTGAATTGAAGGGACCATACTGCATGACAATCGTTTCAAGATTTTTGCCTGGAATGTAGTCCATGACCAGGAAGTAGTCATCTTTGGAGACGTGCTTGTCGAAAATCCGCACGATGCCACGGTGATCGAGTCCTTCCAGAATTTCGATTTCGCGCTTGAACAGTCTTTCGGCTTCTTTCTGCTCGTCCGGTTCTTCGCTCTTGTTATTCAGCTGTTTAACGACGCACAGAGCGCTGTTGTTATGTTGATCTTCAGCCAGATATACGGTGCCCATACCACCTTGACCAAGTGGCTGGAGAAACTTGTAGCGCAAGAACCAGGGGTCAGGCTTCTTTGTCACCTTTGACTCCCCACGCCATCACATTGAATAGATTGTTGATTTGCCAACAATAACCTATTGGTAATAACGCCACGCACATCGTCCAATCGCGTAATTTTCATACCCTGGCAGAGTCAACGTTAAACCAGTCTAATCCTTGGTAGTTGGGGCGTTTCAGCGCTCTGCTCGGATGAAAAAAGTATTGACATACATTCGTATGGTATGGTAGATTTTGTACATCTCCCCAGCTGATAGATGAAACGAAACGTTCCAGAGATATAAACCGGGAGGTAACGGTTATGACTATCGCTAATGTATCAATTGTGGGAAATCTGGTGAAGGCGCCGCAGCAAACTCAGTTCGCCAGCGGCAAGGTGAAAACAACAATGTTTGTAGCGGTCAACACACCGGTAAGAAAGTCGAAAGGCGGCGATGGTGCTGATTTCTACAAGGTCGAGACCTGGGGGAAATTAGCTGAGTTGGTCGCCAATAGACTGACTAAGGGCAACCAGGTCGCCGCTAACGGAAGATTGCTGATGGATAAGTGGACTGACAATCAAGGGAGAGAAAGAGTGACTCCAACGATTTCCGTTTACGACCTCGCGTTTCCGCCCAGACCGCGTTCTAATGAAGATGCTGTGGGTGAATCGGCAGACGAATCCAGCTCTATCAGCCACGATGTCTTCGCGCCCACCAGTGCTAATGACGATGAAGAGAGCGATGAAGAGCCGGAGTTCGATGACGACGAAGAATCGGACGACGACTTCGGGAAGCCCAATACCTCTACCAGACCCGCACCCACTAGAGGCAAACAGCGGTCTCCCGGATAGCCGTCCAAGCATCTCCCCGTGCAGTTCTTTTGCCGGACTCAACAGTGCATTAAGTCCTGCGTCGAGTTCACCGCTGTACTGGCTCGGCCAACTAGTTTCAACTGAAAAGGTTTTCCTCCACACACCACAGCAGAGCCGAAAGAAAGCAAGAGGGAAAGGCATGGGGATACCTTTCCCTTCTTGTTTGTTTAATACTCACCCTCGGAGGGATTCGAACCCCCGACACCCGCCTTAGGACGGCGATTTGGCACTGATCTCGCTCATATGCTATCGGTGGTGCATGCAGGCATTGCTAAATAAGGAACTGCCAGATTCAGTGCAAATTTTCATGCGTATTTGCATGGATGCAATTCGGCGACATGCGTACACGGACTACGATCCATTCAAATGGTGCACGCTGATTATGAGGCAATCTTCTGTCTTTGAGGGAACTTCGCCGGTTCACCTTATGGCGATTATCGGACTGAACGCATAGATTTTTCAGCGTTGAATTTGCGAATGTCGTTCACGCGAGGGATCAGCTGTTGCAACCTTCTCCTGTCTCGAGAGAATCAGGGCAACTTGGTCAAAGAATTTTTCGCCGCCTCGGCCGTTTAAGTGAATTGTATCCGCGAAATCATCGTGTTTGAAAACGTCGGGTAGATCCAGGTTTACGAAGGTAGCGCCACACTTAGAAGCGACAGAAGAAACTTGGGTGAGATACAGTTTGTGAAATTCACCATTAAGTAACTGCCGAACTTCCGTTGTCACCGGAGAGTTAGCCAAGACAAGGGAGATACCTTCTGATCTGCAAAAGTCTCCCAGTCTCTTCAAAAAATCGAATTGCTCATTAAACACACGGTAGTTAATCTTGGTAAAGTGCGCTTGAAATACATCTACATTGTTTACAAATTCAGGATGCTTAGGGTCAAAAGGAGCCGAAACAAATTCCGAAGGTGAGCTGTCCGCGGACAACTTAAGCAGAGTGAGCTTGTCCAATGTTGGCGTTTGCACCTTGCTAAAGTCCTCGCGCAACAGTGTGCTTAGGATTGGCTTCAGCATATGATGTTGCCAACTTGCAAGCTCGTACTTATGCCCATAAATTGAGACAACCTGCTGGAGCCCGTAGTCGGCTCTGTCCCAGAAAGAACAAAGGTACGACAGCCCAAAATCTTGAGTGCCATCCAGCTTACTCATAATTTTGTAGACGTCTGAACTTTTAGGATCTCCAAACTGGGCATCGCAGAAGCTTCTCGGTGCAATACTACAGACGATTACCTTCGGCTTACGCTCTCCCGATAAAAGCGTTCGTGCTGTGAAGTATGAGTCTGACGGCATTTCTCCGCCAACGGCCAAGCTAAACACGCCCTTGTATTGACTATCAAGCTGTTGCAGTTTGCTTTCGAGGTACGTGCAGCGATGGCGGAGGAGCTTATGGATTGGAGTATTGGTAAAAGTCGCCTCAGCATTGCCGACAGCAGCCACCATATCAGAGGCGCCCAGCAAAACAACGTCACTGGTCTTTGGCTGTTCAAGAAAGTCCTTGGTGGCCCACCAGGCGTGGGTGCGATATGGAATATCAAAGGCAAGACGAATTGAATTGCCCTGATTCCAATCAAAACCGGCCCTGAAAATCAAATCTATCAACAGAAATATTAGTATCCCGCGAAGGACAGCACTTCTGAAGAGCGTCGTAAAGGAGCTAGGCACCTTCAAATGAAACATTCAACTTAACCGTCAGAATTGATAGTAGATAAAACGAGGAGTGATGTCCGGAGCGAAAGCAAACAACATAAAAAGCGCACCCGCCACAAGTGTCGCTTTTAGCAATGGCGGTGATTTGGCAATGGCTCCGGTTTTTACGAGCTTGCGTATCAATATCTGCCCAAAGATAAAAATAGGAAGCAGTAAGAAAATGCTAGGGAAGATCAATGGAGAATTTATCGCCAGAACCGAGGAAACGCTGTTGCCTGTGTTGCCTGCTTGGAATAGCTCATCAGGCAAAAGCATCTTTCTCAGCATAAACGAGGCGCTCATCATGTTTTCCGCGCGAAATACAACCATTCCGATCGTCGTAGACAGAAAGGTCACCGCAACTGAAAGTACGTGCCCTGGCGGACTATCAACGAAGCCGAGCCATTCGTTGGACATACGAAATACTTTAAATTCTCGGTGCACCGCCATCAGTATGCCCTGATACAGTCCCCAAAGAATGTAATGAAAACCGGCTCCATGCCACAATCCAACCAATGTCATAGTAATGATTAGATTCCTTGCCATTTTCATTCTGTTCGTTGTCATTCCCAGCGGAATGTACAGATACTTTCGCAACCAGACTCCCAACGTTATGTGCCATTTTTGCCAAAATTCAGTAATGCTCCCGGACAGATACGGAAAGTCAAAATTGATGGGAACCTTGAAACCGAGTAATTGCGCCGACCCTCTAGCAATATCTGCGTAACCGCTAAAGTCGAAGTAGATCTGAAAATCAAAGGCAAATGTGAGTAACCACATATCCAACCCTGTAAACATGTGCGGATGCAAATATCCGCTGTTTACGAAGTACGACAGATTGTCTGCCAGCAAGACCTTTTTAAACAGTCCGGACAGGATGAGGAATATCCCCTGATCAAATTCGGACCAGGAAAATGCCTTTTTCACCTTCAGTTGCGGAACAAAATCTTGATATTGCTTAATTGGTCCAGCTATTTGCGTGGGAAAGAAAGCCGCAAACAAAGCGAACTCGAAGAAGTTGCGAACCGGTTCTCTCCCTCTGTAGATTTCGACAACGTAATGCACAAATTCAAAGACGAAAAATGAGATCCCTAGCGGCAGCGCAATGCTCATAGGTGACTTAGCCATTTCCCCAAACCATGGCTTCATGAGGCCCGCTACAATGTCTTCGAAGAAATACAAGTATTTGAAATACGCGAGCGTGAGCAGGTTTACGGCAAGAGCGCAGACCAACCAGGCCTTTTTCTTTTGTTTGGATTCCCAGATTCTGAACCCAAACCAAAAATTGACCAAAGTCATCGCGAAAATTAGAAGCACGTAGAGAGGACGCCACGCCATATAAAAAACGTAACTAGCGCCGAGAAGTATTGCCACTCGCCATCGGTGCGGGCTTAGCCAAAACACCAACAACACTGCCGGCAGAAACAGCAAATACTTAACTGAATTGAAGAGCAAACAAAACCTCATCAAGAGTCAATTGTTGAGATTGTCAATACTAACTGCTTATTTTTGGGTGGTCCTTAAGACCTATTTATTGATTACCAGTTCCGATACAGTCCCCAGGAGGATTTGCTGGATGTTAAGATAATCGTTTGGTTAAGCGACCTGACGCCTAAGCCCCACTTAACCTTCGTTTGGAGCCCAGCCACATATGACTTTATCTACTTCTACAGACGAGCACGTCTACCAAGAGGTCACGGTTCACCTGGCCAAGAAATTCAAGGTTAAATTAGAAGACGGCGTCGACGAGCACACAGACCTGTTTCAAGAAGGGCTTATAGACTCTTTCGGTTTCGTAGAACTTGTGGAATTCTTGGAAAAAACATTTGAGATTCACTTTGAAGAAAGTGAACTTAAATTTGACAGCCTGAACACAGTGTCTAACATCGTTGCTACTGTGAAGAAGAAGAAAAATAGTCGCTAACTGTGCTGCGGGAAGCTTATCCACGCCATCGCAAATAATGTCGAAAAACCTTTCGCTTTTCTCTAGCACCAAGTTTCGGTGTGGCGAAACTGAACTGATGATAATCCACTTAAACGACAAGAAGTCCACCACCAATCCCTCTCAACCGTGATGGAAGTTTAACCAGCAGAGGAAATTTATGGCCAGCATTATCGAAACTTATTCCAAATTGGCATCTGCTTATGAAAGTCGAGAAAATCTTGAATCTTGCTGGGGAAGACTTACACAGCATTTGATGGGGCTTCTCCCGCAAAGACATGGCAACGAGGTTGTGGTTGAGGTAGGTTGTGGACCAGGCATCCAGCTGGCGAGTCTGATCGAGTCCGGTGATGAAAGCATCAAATTTATTGGCGTTGAGCCGGCCGATAACCTGAGAAAGAGTGCGATTGCACGCACAAAAGAATTTCCAAATGCCAAAGTGATAAATGGGAAGTTTGAGGATCTGCCTCTTGAGTCAAGCTCGGTCGATTATCTATACAGCATCTTGGCTTTCCACTGGGTTTCTGACATAGACAAGTCTGTTTCTGAACTTGCGCGGATACTGAAAAAAGATGGAGAGATGGATTTGTTTTTCAGTGGCAAGCATAGTGGTAAGGAGTTCGCTAGCAAGACAACTCCAGTCTATTTTAAATACCTGTCGCCGAGACAATTGATGGATGCTGCACGCGCACAACAGCGACTAACCATTGAAGATATAGACAACGCATTTCGCCCACTGTTTGGTTCTAAAGGTTTGACGGTCTCGGAGTCATATCACACTTACTATGATTCTTTAGAAGGACACTGGAGTTGGCGGTGCCGTGTCGAAGGGCTCGTCGGCGTGCCCGACGAAACGAAAGCCCAATACGATAGCGCCGTTAAAGCTGCAATTGCATCCTTGTCCACAGAGGAAGGAATTCCCTATACGGTCCATCTCATCCATGTGAAACTCCGCCACTAGTTGGTTCGTGCTGCACTGGGCAGTTTGCGAACAATCTTCGTAGAACTCTACAAAGAAGAGTGGCCGCATGGCGAGAAGAATTCCTTGAAAAACCACAGTCCTCTCTAAAAATAATTCATCATCAAGAACTAGCACCACCTGCGGTAGCATTAGCCAAATCGAACTGGTAGGATTTTAGATGATATGACAACCGGTAAAAGGTATGTCGCACAATAAACAAACGAAAAGCTCATCAGCTCGTGCTTTAAGCACGACGCTGTCAGCACTGTTGCTCTTTTGTGCTCTGAATGCCTGGCTCACTCTGGCTCCTCCCCGTTTCTGCGATCCTGCGGAATTTCCATATCACGGATGGAGCTATTGGTCGCTTAAGGCAATGCAGCAAGCTGATCCAAGCAGCGTGAATGTTGTAGTGCTTGGATCGTCGCTCATTGCTGCAGCATTTCCCGAATGCGACGCCACATTTGTACAAAAACAACCGCTCGATCTATGTTTCTATCGTGGTGCCGCATATCTGGATCAGCAGATGCGATACCGATTTGAGCGAAACTATCAAACTCTTAATTTGGCAGGACCCGGGCAAATACCATCGGACGCCTATTTGACCATGAAGGCAGCTCTGGCGAATGGTATCACTCCTGGTGTTGTTATCTATTGCTTGGCCCCTCGTGATTTTATCGACAATACTCTCAAAGACACATGCGATACCGAAGCATTTCATTATCTCAGTCATATCGTGGACGTGAGAGATTGCGCCCAGGACCTTTTCAGAAACCCCGTCACAAGATTGGACTGGGATCTGCAGCGGAGCTTCCAGCTTTACGGCGCTGCGGTGCACTATTCGCTGGCAATGGATGCGGCGGGCTCCGGCGCTCTGCGTTGCCTCCTTGCCACCATCGAAGGCAGGCAACACGGCGATATTATGCGACGGCGTATCAACGGTATCAACGGCATCCTGCCCCAATACCAGCCGTTCAATCTTAATCCGGGAAGGGCTATGGCGGCGGTATTGAAGGACCCAGGGCCATTCCTCAACAACGTCCAAGACTACAAAGACAGATACAAGCAGCCGAATATAGCGGCTTATCGCACGCAGATCGGGTTTCTGGAACGGCTGATCACACTTTGCCAGAGCAAGCACATAGGTATTATTCTAGTCAACATGCCGATTACGAAGCAAAACATTGAATTGCTGGACAGCACCTGGCGACGTCAGTACTTCGGCGATCTTGCGCGGATTTCCACCGCTCACGGCGTTGAGTTTCTAGATCAATGCGAGTTCGAGAGGTATTCGCGCCAGGATTTTCGCGACTCGGTTCACCTTAACGGTTTCGGAGGCAAAAAGTTCATAGACCGCCTCGTCGAGAAAATGGCTGTGCGGTCAGGCGCCGCCAAGGCAGTACTGGCGGCTGGCAATGATGAGAAAAGATCGATGGCTGCTTCGCGTGCGACAAACTTTAGAGCGGGGATACAGTAATCAGTCTGGTAGGCTGGCTCTTACAACAGCCGATTATCATTCCCACGGCGCCAGCCGGGGCGCATGTGCGGAAGTGCTAGCAGGTGCTGACCGCCCCGACACTTGGCAAGAATTTCACCCTATTTGCACCCTGGCGCCCAATCTAAACCATTAGCAAATCCCGAAACCCTTATGTAATAAGCACCCTCGGAGGGATTCGAACCCCCGACACCCGCCTTAGGACGGCGGTGTTCTATCCAGCTGAACTACGAGGGCAACTCTTGTCAGCAGCGTGTGGCGCCTGGTGCAGCGCCAATCGCCAATCAAGTTAGTCTATCACTTTGACGTCCTCCCCTCCCTGAAGGACCATGAAGGAAGGGGATTCCGGCTAAGCGGTGAGAACCGCTGACACGGTGAGTTCCTGCTTCATCGAAGCTGCCAGAATTACTTCTGGTCTTATGTCCTCTCCACAGGCTTCTTCGGGCGCGCCCCGCCCTAGAGCTCTATTGGCTTGGTTTTCGCCATTACCATACATA
>Ga0182024_10006730_pt1 | contig 25094 bp, 21 predicted proteins | sample P32metaG_FD_120480 | JGI IMG/M metagenome (GOLD analysis project Ga0182024, IMG submission 120480) | Permafrost microbial communities from Stordalen Mire, Sweden - P3-2 metaG (Illumina Assembly) | ecosystem: Environmental > Terrestrial > Soil > Wetlands > Permafrost | place: Sweden: Stordalen...
ACTACGTTTGGCCACAGCAGGGGATGAAAACGCGAGTTCGTGGCGCGTTCCGCAGGGCATGCGGTCGAACGGGGAACCCTTTCCCAGTCAGGGAGATAGGTGCGGCTATTTTCTAAGGAATGGTTTTGTTGAGGTGGATAGATCGGAGATGGTCTGCTGCCCGGCGCGTGCCCGGTGATCAATTTATCGCCAACTGTTCCCTGAGACGGGAGACCCGGGCACGCCGATCGGAGCTCGACTCCACGGCCTTTGTGGGGAAGTCCCCGGGGTTTTTTATCGGCTCTGGCGGCGCCGACGCAACAGGCTTGCGCCCGCACCCAGTGCCAGCAGCATCAGACCAGCGGTACCGGGCTCCGGCGTGGAAGCGGAACCGCCCCCCACGAGCTGGAATCCATTCACATCGCCTTCATAGGTTTGCTCGCCTGGAACCGTAATTCCCACGTTAATGTCACCGTTGCTATCTGCTACCACGTCAGCCAACGTGTAGTTTTCGCCCAGGACAAACGTATTCAGAGTGTCGGGGCAGTCGGGGGTGACACCGCAAGTCCCCTGCAAGGTGCTTACATTAACGCCGTTCACATCGAAGTCCGCAATCCGGCCATCCGTATCCTGATTGGCCTGCGAATAGAAATACATCTCGTATGCCCCACCCGCGGTAAGTCCGGTGATTTCGAGCGAAGCAGAGTCGCTGGGGTCTGCAACCAGATAGGAGCCCATCAGATTTTGATAGGGCGTGCCGTTGAAGGCTGTATCGTTGAAGGCGTGGGAGGCGTCGGCCTCATTCCATTCAGTTACTGCACTCCATGTGAGACTCACGCCGGTAGAGGCTCCGGTTGTGTCCACTAACGCGAGATTGGTGCCCGTCGCACCGCCGCCGCCGTTGCTGATGGCCTGGTTCCAGGTGTCACCTGGGGCGCCAATCACAGCAGCTCCTGTCTGCGGCAGGGTGCTTCCGCCGGGAGCGGGAGAACCGTTACATCCGGTGTCGCAGGCAAACTGTACGTCAATGGTCTCGGCGCTGGCTGTAACGCCAGAGGCGAAACAAGCCGCAACGGCCAGAACGCAGGCCTGCATCATATGTCTATTCATCTTTCCTCCGCCAGCAGGCAATTTTTCTTACTGAACTTTTGTAAAGAATATCACTCCAACGCTGTTCGGTCTTGCAAAATGTATTAAAAAACTCATTTTTTCACTAAAATGTGAGTAATATTACTAACGGTACTCAGGTCCAGCTTTTCAATGTGGCGCGCGGCTAAAAAGAGTTGGCCCAATAGCTGCATTTCACATACTTGGGTACGGGAGAAACCAGTGGGCTCAGCCAGATACGGTGCTCGGATTGTCACTCTTGGGTACACTCTGTTGCTGGTTTTCACAACAGGCCTTGCGACGGCTGCCGAAGATTCTCACGGTTCTATTCAGGGAACGGTGACCAATGCCGTCACCGGGGAGCGACTGCGGAAAGCATACGTCAGGCTCGCGCCGGCGTCGGATGCCGCCAGCGTCCGTCCGGCTGTCACGGATCAGGAGGGCCGATTTGTTTTCGAAAACATTCAGCCAGGTACCTACTCGCTGGAGGCGGAACATCAGGGGCTCATAGAAAGCCGGTACGGCGAGGATGCCGGTGCGCCGGTTGAATTGAGAATCGTCGCGGGGCAGAATCTGTCCGATCTGAATATCAAACTGATGCCTCCTGCGGCTGTTTCCGGCCACCTCACAGATGAGGAGGGCGATCTCTGGACTCGTGCGACGGTCAGTGTTTTTCGTTCCGGCTGGGAGGGCGGTAAGCGGCAGCTTCAGTTCTTCGATTCGGCGGAGGTGGATGACCGGGGTGAGTTTCGCATCGGGCACCTTCCGCCCGGCCGATACTACCTTTCGGCAGAGCCCGATGCCTACTGGGAGAAGAGGAATCGCGCTGCATCCGCGCCCCGTTTGCAGAAGACATGGTATCCGAATGCTCCGGATTCCTCATCTGCGACGCCGGTCGCCTTGCTTCCCGGCGAAGAGTACTCAGGCGCGGAGATTCGGCTGCGGCGAAACAACGTTTATCGGATCCGCGGAAAAGTGTCAGGGTTGCAGGGAGTTCCGGCCTTACCGGGTCCGAGCGACTGGATGGCGCCCAGGCTCGCGGTATCGCCCGTGCCGGGAGTGGAAGGAAGCGGCGCGCGAGGATTGCTGAAACAGGATGGTTCCTTTGAAGTGGAAGGTGTCGCTCCCGGAACCTGGCAAATCCGCGTGGAGGAGGGACTCATGTCGACGGTAGTATCGCTGGGCGTCGTGACAGTCCGGATCGATGATCGCGACCTCGAAGGCGTCTCACTTACCGCACGCGCTCCACACCAGTTGAAAGGAATTGTTCGCAGCGATCGGGCAGACCAGCCTCTGCCTGCGGGATTGTCGCTGTGGCTTGATTCCCCCGATGGGCCCGGCTGGGAGGAAACCACGCCGGTCAGCGATGGCAGCTTTGAATTCGAAAATGTTCCTTCCGGCCGGCATCGGGTGCACCTGCTGGGCGAGGCGTCCGGACAGTACTACGTCAAGCGGCTTCGTTATGGAAACACAGAGTCGTCTGACGCGGAGTTTTCCATATCCGCGGACGGGGACGCCCTGGAGGTGAGTCTCAGTGCCGGCGGTGCGCGTGTGAGCGGTTTGGTCAGGCGGGATGGCGCGGTTGGATCTGCGACGCCGCAGGTTGTCCTGTTGCCGGATACGCCAGATGCCGAACAGCGGCGCTACGATACTCATCTGGGCGGATTCGATCAATCGGGCGCGTTCACTATGAAGGAGCCGGTCAGGCCAGGTGAGTATACGCTCTATGCGTTTGATGGCGTGCCGGACGGAGCGTGGGCCGACGCGGAGTTCATTCAGGGGGTGGAGGGCAAAGGAGTCCGAATCAAGGTAGGCGAGAGGGATGCGAAGACAGTTGAGGTTCCGCTCATTCCGCAATCCAATATCGCCGTATTGCTTACCCGGCTCGGGATGGATCAGCAGTAATCGTTGTCGGGACGCGGGAAACCGGTCTCGCTATGTTACCCTTTTCATATTAACCGTTTATAGAGGAGCTTCACCCGTATGTTTCGTTTTTCGGCAATTCGCACGGCCTCGCTATGCCTGGCGATTGCGTTTTTCTCCAATCTCGCTCACGCGCAGCTCAAAATCGGCGTGATCAACGTCCAGACGGCCCTCGCCAATACGGACGAACTCAAGAAGGCATCCGCCGAACTGCAAAAAAAGTACCAGCCTCGCACGGACGAGATGGAGAAACTCCAGAAGGATCTGGAGGCGATCGACGCGCAGCTGAACGGCGGCAAGCTGACTCCGGACCAGCAGGCGGATCTGCAGGCTCAGGGAACGCGCAAGCAACGCGATCAGCAGCGCATGTCCGACGACATGAATGCCGACATCGACAAAGATCGGCAGGACATTCTCAGTAAGATGTCGCAGAAAATGCAGGACGTCATCAACAAGCTCGCTGCGGATAAAGGTCTGGATATGATCATTGAGGCGTCTCAGACGCTCTACTCCAAACCGGCTCTCGACCTGACGGCCGATGCCACGGCCGCTTACAACAAAGCAAACCCGGCACAGTAGACTGAAGGACATATGGCGGGTTATCTGGATCAATACGGCGCTGGCGAAGAGCGGCGTAACCGGATTATCATTCGCTCTCTTCTGGCTGTCCTGATCGTCGCCGTCGTCTCCACGCTCGGCTGGTACCTTTTCCTGAATCACCACCAGGAAGGCGTCGTCAAAACCTTCGTTGCGGCGCTGAAGCGCGGCGACACGCAAGGCGCTTACACCATCTGGGGCTGCACCCAGGCTAAACCCTGTCCCGATTATCCGTACGAGAAATTCCTGAGCGACTGGGGCCCCGGTCCCGACGGTCCCGATCTCAATGTCATCGGGCTCACCGACAGCGAACAGTGCAATAACGCTGTGATGCTGACTCTCCAGGTGAATTCCAAACGCACCGAACAACTCTGGGTGGATAAGGGCGACGATACGATCAGCTTCGCGCCCTTCCCCATTTGTCCGCAGCAGATTCCATACGAAATCATGGCTCACCGTACGGTGGGCAAGCTGAGAAAATTATTCCTGCACTAAACTTAAAGACGAAAACTCCATGAGCACCACCACTACTCCCCCCGCAGCCGGCCTTGAAGGCGTTGTCGCCGGCGAATCCGAAATTTGTTTTATCGATGGCTACGCCGGCATTCTCAGTTACCGTGGATACAACATCCACACGCTGGCGGTGGACGCCACTTTTGAGGAGGTGATCTGGCTGCTCTGGAAGGGCCACCTTCCGAAACAGGCTGAACTCGATAGCCTGAAGGCTCTGCTTCTTGCCAACTCCGAGCTCCCCACTCAGGTAATCGATTTTCTGAAGGCCAACCTCAAAGGTGCGCCGATGGATGTGCTGCGGACCGCCGTGTCCATGCTCAGCCTGTCCGATCCGGAAGCGAAAGATATGTCGCCCGAAGCCAATCAGCGCAAGGCTGCGAAGCTGATGGCGCAGACTTCGATGATCGTTGCCGGGTTCGGCCGGCTGCGTACCGGCCAGGCCCTGCTGACGCCCGATGCGAGCCTGAGCTTCGCGGGTAATTTTCTCTATTGCCTCACTGGCAAGAAGCCCGACTCGGTGATGGAGCATGTTTTCGACGTCGCGCTCACGCTGCATGCGGATCATGAACTCAATGCCTCCACGTTCGCCGCGCGGGTCACGGCCGCGACGCTTTCCGATATTTATTCCTGCGTGACCTCGGGTATCGGCGCGCTGAAAGGACCCCTGCATGGCGGCGCCAACGAAGAAGTGATCAAGATGCTGCTCGAAGTGGGCACGGCGGATAAGGCTGTTGAGCGCGTGCATGAAATGTTCGCGAAGAAGGTCAAGATTCCGGGTTTCGGCCACCGCGTTTACCGGACCGACGACCCGCGCGCCACCCATCTCCGCAAGATGTCCGAGGATCTCGGCAAGAGCACAGGCCACGAAGATCTCTACCTCATGTCGAGCCGCGTGGAAGCGACTGTGCGTGGCGAGAAGAAGCTGAATCCGAACGTCGATTTCTACTCCGCGTCCACTTACTATTCGCTGGGCATTCCGATCGATTTGTTTACGCCGGTGTTTGCGGTGAGCCGCATGGCGGGCTGGACGGCGCATGTGCTGGAGCAGTATCACAATAACCGCCTGATCCGGCCGCGCGCCGAGTATAAGGGCAATCCGGATGGCATGGCCTGGATTCCGATGGGCAGCCGATAATGGGAAAAAGATAACCCGTGGACGAGCGAGCGTATTACCAGGAATCGCGAACGACGAAGCCGATTCTGCTGAACTGTCCAGCCTGCCGCACGCAGGATACGTACGAGCTCAACTGGATTGTGCAGAAGAAGAAAGATCGTCTGCCGGGCGGCGCGGACGAACGCGATCGCGCGAAATTCGCCAAAGCGCAGAGTTATATGGTGCTGCTGGATAATCAGACCGTCTGCAAGAACGTGCGCTGCCGGAAACGGTTCGATATTTCCGGCGTTAAGACGATGGCATTTTTATAGCCAGTACTCGTTACTGCCTGCTCACGCGCGCGATTCGATAATAATTTCCGGGTCGCAACGCTTTTCAGAGCTGCGACTGTGAAGGAGCGGTTGCGCGAACTTCTTGCCGCGGTATAGTTTCCGTGATATAGTACGAATGTGGTTCGTACGAAAAATGCCGGATCGTCCCGCATATGCCGGGTTACTTTATTCGCCATCCTTGCCTCGTCGCTTGTTTTCCTGGCGCTCGCCGATCCGCCCCCGTCTGTCGAATCACCGCCGCCCACGCTGCACGCCGAAACGCGCGTAGTTCAGATTGAAGTCGTCGTAACGGACCCGCGGGGCAAACCGGCAGCGGGTTTGAAGAAGGAAGATTTCTCGCTCAGCGATGATGGCAAACCGCGAAAAATCGATATCTTTACAGTGAACGGCGGCGAGAGCGATGGTTCGTCCGGCGTCCAGACAGAGTCGCCGTCCGGACAGCCCTCGAAACCCCTCCCGTCAAACGTATTCACGAATCGTAATCCCGGCCTCCCGGACCTGCCAGGTCACTCCACGGTCATACTCATTGACGAAGCAAATGCCTGGTTTGAAAACGTGGCATGGGCCGGGCAGGGTGTCGTCGGCCTCATGAACAAGGTAAAGCCGGACGAAAAGATCGCCGTGTACGTCATCGCCAGGAAGCTGGGACTCGTCCTGCTGCAGGACTACACGACCGACCGCGAATCGCTTTTGAAGAACCTCGGCCGGTACGTTCCCAGAGGTACTTCACCCTGCATGGTGGCTCCGGGCGCGCCTTGCCACTCGGGGCAGGACAAGGGAATGCAGGAAGACCGCGACGCGGCTGCAATCGCGCGTGAGAAGGAATTCATGGTGCGGGAGGATTCCGAAAATGCCCGGCTGTCGCTGCAGACTCTGGCCGATCAACTCGCGCTTGTGCCGGGCCGCAAGAGCGTGTTCTGGCTGACTCAGGGTTTTCCGCCGAAACTCATGCGCGAGCCGGCGTGGGACAAGACAATCACAGCGTTGAATGAAGCGAATGTCGCGGTGAATACCGTCGACACCAACGAACAGAGCGGCTTTCTGCGTCTGGAGGGTTCCGGGGGAATCCTGACCATGGAGCGGGTTGCGGTGCAAACGGGTGGCAACGCATATTCCGGACGCAACGATATCGACTTTGCGATGGCGGAGGGAATCGACGCATCGCGCGCGAGCTACACGCTCGCCTTCTATCTGGCGGGCGAAGACCGCAACAACAAATTCCACAATCTGAAGGTGATCGTCGGCCATCCAGGATTGCGGCTCTATTATCGGCAAGGCTACTATGCCGGAGATGACGAATTGCCGGCGCACGACCGCGCAAAAGGCTATCTGGAGGCCAATCTTCTGAATCAGGCTAATTCCACCGGAGTCGGCATCACCGCGCATGTGGACAAAACTCACGGCGCGCTTAGTATTCGCCTGAATCTCGACGCAGCCAAATTGTCGCTCCGGGAGGTGCCCGGCGGCTGGACTGGCAAGGTGGAAGAAGTATTTGTCGAACGGAATGACAGCGGGGATACCCTCGCGAAGGTTTCCGATACGAAGGAATTTGAAGTGACTCACGCGGATCGCGCCCGGTACGATGCGAATGGCGTATCCTGGACCCAAACATTTCCGCTCACGCAGGGCGCGGTAACAATCGCCGTGGTCGTGCGCGATTCGGCGACTGGCCGCGTCGGGTCTCTTACAATTCCACTGAACTGACCGCGTTACCCATTGCGACACGTTACGGTCCCATCTGCAGGTGCGGCGCAACCTCACCGCCGAAAAACTCCAACAGCTCCTGATTGAGCCGGTCCGCCGCCGTGAGAAACAAACCGTGCGGTTCGCCCTCATATTCCGACAGTGTCGCGTTCGGCAAAATCTTAACCGAGCGCCTCGCGGACACGTCAATTGGCACGGTTGCGTCAGCGGTACCGTGAATCACCCGAATCGGAATGGCGATCCTCTTCATTTCAACGCGGAAATCCGTCATCGACCAGGCGTTGGCCGCCGCCAGGGTTGACCGCAGCGAACCCGTGAGCGCCATCGACTGGTTCCAGTCCAGAACCGCTTCCGAGACGGTATGTTTTACCGGCGTGCGGCCGTAGAACGCCTGTGCGAATTCTCTCAGAAACGCGGGACGGTCCTTGCGGATACTCGCCTCCAAATCCGCAAACACCCTGGCATCCACGCCCTCCGGATTATCCTGCGCTTTTTGCAGATATGGCGTCACGGATGCGATCAGAACGGCCTTTTTTACCCGTTCCGTCCCGTACAGGCTCAAATACCGCACCACCTCACCGCCGCCCATAGAGAAGCCAACCAGAATTGCGCCGCGCAGATCCAGGCGATCCATCAGATCTTTCAGGTCGGTGGCGAAGGTATCGTAGTCGTACCCCTTCCAGGGCTGGCATGACCGCCCGAAGCCACGGCGGTCATAAGTTACGACACGGTAATCGTGCTCGACGAGGAACGTCGCCTGCTTCTCCCACATGTCGCCGTTGAGCGGCCAGCCATGGATCAGGACGACGGGTGTTCCGGTTCCCCAGTCCCGGTAATAGATTTCCGTATTGTCCTGCACAGTTACCGAAGGCATCGCCGTCCTGACGACTGCAATTCACTTGCCACTCCGGTGTTACGAATGGGCGAAGACGCTTGCCTACACCTTCGCTTCCGCATTCGCCCGGTTCATCAGCGCTTTCATATACGCGAACCCGTAAGACGTCTGCGCATTCGCGCCGCCCACCATTTCGGGCGAGTGATCCAGAATCACGATGCCATCGAAGCTGACGTCACGCAGGGCTTTCATGATTTTGTACATGTCGTAATAGCCGTTATCCATGTAAGTTTCAACGAAGCGCGGCAGCGGCGCGCTGACATTGCGGAAATGAATTTTCCAGATCTTCTCCGCGCCAAAGTAGCGAATCATCTCTTCAGGATCTTTCCCTGTAATCTGCCGGCCACCTTCGAGCCACGTCCCGCAGCAGAGGCAAATCCCCACATTCGGACTGTTCGCGATCTCCATGGCGCGCTTGTAGCCGTCGAACGTCGTGAAGATACAGCGCGGTACTCCGGCCAAAACAGGCACAGGCGGATCGTCCGGATGGATGCCAATCCGCACCCCCGCCTCCTCGGCGACGGGCGCGACCTGCTTAATGAAGTACGTATAGTTTTCCCAGATTTCTTCTTTGCTGAACACGCGGCCATGCGAGAGCGGCTCTTTGAACGTGACGCCGTCCCACACACCCACCTTATCCGGACTCGCGAGATCGAACACGCGCGCGCCCGACCCGCGAATCGTGGCGCGGCCGCTGTTCCAGATGCCGTTGCCCATGTGAGCGTAAGTCGTGTAGTAAATGCCTGCCTTGCCAAGATTGCGAAGGTACTGTTTGTAGTCTGCAATCTTCTGATCGCGTCCCGGCAGATTGAGCGTGACTTCCGGCATGTTGTGGACGCTGGTATTGCCGATGTTCCAAACGGTAATCCCCGCGTCAGCGTAAGCTTTCTTGATCTGCGCGAAGCCTTCCGCCGTACGCAGATCGGGCGAGGAAGCGGCGCTCACGTACTCCACGCCGAGTTGCTGCAGGTAGAGCAATTGCTGATCCGTCGGCTTCGCGCCCACCTGAGCGCACAGCTTAATGCCCGGTTGGCTGTTATGCACGGCGGCGCTGCTTTGGGAGATCGAAGAGAGCAGCGCGCCTGCGCCGACCGCACCGACCACCCCGCCCAGCGCTAGCTTGCCGAACTCCCTGCGATCCGGAACTTCAGATGTCTTCATATTGAGGCCTCATCCCGGATAGTATATAAGCTAATGACGAGGCCAAAATGAAGACGATCCGCATTTTCTGTTGCGCCGGAACCGCGGCGTTGCTTGGCGCACTGTCGCTGGCGCAAACCGCTCCGGCCACGCGGCCCGCTCCGCCGGCCACAGATCTGGCCGAGGGCTTCCGCATGGTGGAGGTGGCATCCGTCTCGGATGCGATCGAGCAACTCTACGGCCAGCGCGCTTATCTTTCGCACGACATGCGGCCGGTCTTCAAAACGAAGTTCGCTGGTCCTGCGGTAACGGTCCTCATGAAGAAGGAAGAGCACACCGAGGGCTCGAAGGCGTCGCAGGGCATGCTCGACGCCATCGACAATGCTGCGCCGGGTTCGGTCTACGTGATGGTGCTCGAAGACGGCCTTGACTACGCGGGCATCGGCGGCCTGATGGCGACGGCGATGAAATATCGCGGGCTCGCCGGGGCGGTGATCGACGGCGGGGTGCGCGATGTCCCGCAGATCGAGAAGCTTCAGTTCCCGGTCTATAGCCGCGGCATTGTGCCATCCACGACGATCAATCACTTTCGTTTCGCAGGTGTCAACGTGCCGGTGAAGTGCGCCGGCGTCACCGTGAATCCGGGTGATATCATTGCTGCCGATGAGGACGGCGTTGTCGTGGCGCCCCGCGCGCACGCCGCGGACATTCTGAAGAAAGCGCAGGAACTCGACGACACTGAGCACCGCATGCTTCCGTTCATCGAAAAGTACCGTTCGATCAAAGACGCAGTAGCTACTTTTGGCAGAATTTAAGGAGATCGTAATGACATCCATCCGAATGGCGACACTGGCTGCGTATGCCTGCATAGCGGCTGCAATCGCCCCCACTCTCGCGCACGCGCAGTTGTTCACGCTGTCCAAAGACGAAATGATCTCGCTGACGGCGACGAATCCGTTCGATCGGTTTCCCGACGGGCGGCCGAAGGTGCCGGATGCCATCATCAACCGCGCGAAGGAGATATCCTCCGAGGAAGTCTGGAGCGTCGTGGGCAACGGTGCCGGTCGGGCCTGGACGAACCAGTACGCAGACGGCTTCGAGGTTCTGCATCCCGGCAAGACCATGGTGGGGCGCGCGTTCACCGTGCAATTCATGCCGTCGCGTCCGGATCTCAATACATACAACAGCGCGCAGGGCGTGAAGAACGGCTTGCCCGCGTCGATGAACAATCAGGTAGCACTCGACATGCTGCAACCGGGCGACGTGCTGGTCGTCGACTTGTTCGGCAAAATCGATGGCGGCACCATGGTGGGCGACAATCTCTTCTACTACGTGATGAAAACGACGAAGAGCGCCGGAATGGTGATCGACGGCGCCATCCGCGATCTGGATGGCGATGCGGAAATGGACATGCCCGCCTACTTTCGCAAAACGCACCCGAGCGCGATCGCCAACGTGACGCTGACGGGAATCAATATTCCGATCCGGATCGGCAACACCACCGTTATGCCGGGCGACATGGTGGTAGGCGATCGCGAAGGAGTTTATTTCGTGCCGCCCGCTCTTGCCCAGCAGGTGGTCGATAACGCGGACACGCTGCACATTCACGACGAATGGACGCGCATGAAGTTCGACGAAGGCAAGTACAAGTCGAGCGAGATTTACGGTAGTCCGAGGGATCCGGCCCTGCGTCAGGAGTATCAGGATTATCTGAAGAAACGCCTGGACGAAATCCACGCCAAAGAGAAAGCCGCACAATAGGCTGTGGCACTCCATGCCCCGAGCATAAGCAGCGCGCGGGGTTGCGCATCGGAGGTTAAGATCATAAGGACTATGCCGCGAATTGCCGGGACGCGCCTAAATACTTGTATGGACGGGAGCCCGTCAGGCGATATCGCCACAACGGCATCTGGTACCACTCGCTCACCATGCTCCCGGCAGATCTTTACGATGCCGATGGGGTTGTTCGGTTTAACTCCGAAAGAGAATATAGGAAGAACGTGACGATCGGTCCCGATCCAGATCACATACACGCCAATATTCACGGCATCGGGATCTCGAATGTCCCGGGATATGAGAAATTACTTCCGAGCCCATTCGAAATCGGAAACCAGAACTGACCGACTATCAATACGATAAATTCCCGGGACGAATGGACGTATGCAAAATGTCTTCAACTGCTACAATGAAGGCATAATGCCGCAGCTCACCGTACGCAATCTCCCTGACGAACTTGTGCGTGCCCTCCGGATTCAGGCCGCACGGAACGGCCGCTCCGCCGAGGCCGAACACCGCATGATCCTCGCCAGGGCGCTGAAGACCGGCGAGCCCGATTTCTGGGCGCTTGCCGACGCAGCGCGCGCGGCTACCAGGCCGCAGCGTACCAACAGCGCGAACTTAGTCCGGGAAATGCGTGACTCGCGGTGATTCCGCACGCCGTCGTGGATTCCAGCGTTGCCATCAAATGGATCGTTGACGAGGAAGACAGCGTCAGCGCGCGCTCTATCGCGGCAGCGACGCTTGAGGCGCCCGATCTGTTACTGATCGAATGCGCCAATATCCTCTGGAAGAAAGCCACGACGGGGGATTTGAACCCGCGCGAAGTCGATAACCTTTGGCAAATCCTGTTGAGGGCTCCGATTCAATTTACCGCCAGTCCGGATCTGCTCAGTACGGCCTTGCGGATTGCTCTCGATCTGAAGCACCCGATCTATGACTGCGTTTATCTCGCACTGGCTCTCCAGCGGGAAGTTCCACTCATCACGGCCGACCGAAAGCTCGTGACCGCCGTCAGAAAAAAGAAGAGCTTGGGAATTCATGTTGAACTTCTCGGCGATCCCGGCCACTGGAAACAGTAGCCGTAGAATCTACTTCAACGGGTACAGCTTAATATTCCGGTAGAAAACTTCCGAGCCCTCCGACTGAAAAATAATCTTCCCCTTCGTCACCACCGTCTGCGACGCTTCATTCATCAGCTTCCCGTTAACGTAGTACTTCACCCGGTCGCCCTGCACCACTAACTCCACCTGATTCCATTCCCCATGCGGCTTCTCGGGATCGCCACTCGGATCGCGGTATCCGGTCTCGTCCTTCCACGCGCCCTTGTCAAACCGGTTGATCCCCACATACTGGCCGGGGCGTCCGATCACCCTACTGCCCTCGCTTGAAGTGAGCGCGAAGCTGTTGCACAGATAGATGTCGCCCGTAGCGCCTTCCTGAATCTGAAACTCCACCGAACTGGGCCAGATCGAAAGCGGGCCGGTCACGTCGTACAGGATTCCGGCGTCGCGCGCCTTGCCCGCGCGTGGCGCGTATGTCCCCTCGCCCCATTTGAATTCAGCCGCCAGGTAATAGTCGGCGTACTCCTGCTTCGTGATGAGGAAGCCGTACTCTTTGCCCGATACGTGGATCGCGCCGTCTTCAACAGTGAAGATGTGATCCGTGTCGTTGTTCAAACCCTTTGACGGGGAAAACGTCTCGAACTGGTTGAGATTAGCACCGTCAAACAAAACGACCGCCGGACCGTGCGCCGGGATTCCCGCGGTTTCAGCGGCGGCCAGGGCCGCAACAAGGCAGATCGAACCGATGACATACTTCATACGGCTATGATCTCTCAATTCCCCAGGTACCGCGAATAAACACTCCTCGCCACGCCGGGATCGGTAGTGCCCTTGATGATCGCGCGGCCATCGGGGAATACCGTGACCTCATGCTCGCCATCATTGAAGCGCAGCGCAAACTCGTTGGATCGCACAGTCCCCAGCCCCGCGAGCCGCGCCGCCAGTTCCACCAGATCCAGCGGCCTCCGGCGCTCGTGGATCTGCACCGCATCGCGTCCGCACAAACTCACCGGCGCGCGACGCCGGTTATCCAGGTAAACGAACTCGCGTCGCCCGCACGTCTGGCAATTCGGATCGCGCGGCGGCATTGCAATTTCCCGCACCGGCCCCGCCCACAAGTCCGCCATGAAGATCTTCCGGCGCACACTCGCCGTCCGGTCCGCCAGAATCTTCATCGCCTCCATAGCCTGGATGGACCCGATCACGCTGGTTACTGGCCCCAGCACTCCGGCGGTCTCACAAGTCGGCTGCGCCCCGGCGGGCGGATCCGGATACACGCAGCGGAAACATGCCGAATCGCCGGGCAGCACAGGCATAGCGATCCCGTAGCTCGATACGGCAGCCCCGTAGATCCACGGCACGCCCTCGCGCACCGCGAAATCGTTGATCAGCATCCGCGTCTCAAAGTTATCGGTGCCATCGAGGATCACGTCCGCGCCACCGAGCAGTTCTTCCGCGTTGCAGGCATCCAGATCGGAAATGTGAGCATCAATCGCGATCGCCGAATTTGCAGCCAGCAAATGACGCCGCGCCGCCTCGGCTTTTGGCAGCGCGGCCTCGGCGTCGGCTTCGGTGTAAAGCACCTGCCGTTGCAGATTGCTGGTCTCCACGTAGTCGCGATCCACCAGCCGTAACGTTCCCACGCCGGCCCGCGCCAGCAGCGCCGCCTGCACGGTCCCCAGCGCACCGCAACCGACGATCACGGCTGTGGACCGGCCCAGTTGTTCCTGCCCCTCCCGGCCCAAAGGCAGGAATCGGGTCTGACGGCTGTAGCGGCTTGTCATGGGTTGGCTCACGGATTGCAAGGGAAGACGCGAAGTGCCTGTAAATAAAGCGTAACGCAGCAACATCGGGGCGCTTCCATTGATAGTATGGATCTGGTGCGGCGACTGCATGCCAGGAACCTCATAGCGATCTGTTTACTCGGCTTCGCCGCGACGGTAGAGGCGCAATCTGTCGCGGGCGTACCACCCGCCAGTGCGGTCCCGCAGCCTTCCGGAATGGATGCGCTCGAAGGGTTGCCCGTCGTGCAAATCACTTTTGAGCCCACTGCCCAGCCGCTCGAACAATCGGTCGTCAATGACCTGATTCCGTTCCACGTGGGCCAGCCGTTTCACGCGCGGCAGACGGATGGCGCCATCGAAAAGCTCTACGCCACCGGCCGTTACGAAGACATTCAGATTGACGCCGAACCTCAGGCGCCTGCCGGTGTCGCTTTGCGCTTCATCACGAAAAACAGCTGGTTCTTCGGCCATGTCGACATTCAGGGTGAAGTCTCCGAGCCACCCAACGTCGGCCAGATTGTGAGCGTCGCGGGACTCGCGCTGGGCCAGCCGTTCGACGCCGCCCAGGTCTCGTCGGGCGAAGAGAAAGTCCGGCAGTTGCTGGTCAATAACGGCTATTTCGATGCCACGGTTTCTCACCATTTTGAGTACGAACCGGGTCACCAGCAGGTGCGCGTCGTGTTTGAAGTCCACGTCGCCAAACGAGCCCACTACACGCCGCCGGTGATTACAGGCGATACGTCGGTCCTGAGCGCGAAGGCCATCGACAAGGTGACCGACTGGCGTCGTTTCCTGGTGCCCGGTTATCGCGGCATCACACAGAATCGCACGCGCGACGGCATCAACCGGATTCGCCTGACCTATCAGAAAACCAACCGGCTGCTCGCCACCGTCACGTTTGGCGGCATCACTCCCGACAATGACGCGGCTCACCCTGCCAAACGCACCCCCTCCGGTACGGAACACATCACGGTGGATCCCGGACCCGTTGTGGAAGTGAAGGCCACGGGCGTCAAAGTCTCGCAAAAGACTCTGCGGGATTACCTGCCGATTTTCGAGGAAGGCACGGTGGATAACGACCTTCTCGCCGAGGGCGTCACAAACCTGCGCGACTACTTTCAGCAGCGCGGCTATTTCGATGTGACGGTCGATTTCAGCCGTCAAACCGTTCGTGACGGCAAGACCGAGATCGAATACGCCATCCAGCTCGGTATTCGCCATCGTCTGGTGGCGCTCATCATCCGCGGCAATAAATACTTCAACGAAAAGACCGTCCGCGAGCGGATGGCGATTCTGCCGAAGTCTTTTGAATTTCGCCGCGGCCGCTACAGCGAAGCTCTCGCTGCCCGCGATAAGGCGGTGATTGAGAACCTGTATCGCTCCAACGGCTTCCGCGATGTCCACGTGGTTGCGGAAGACCAGGACGACTATAAACAGGTGAAGGGAGACATCGCGGCCTCTTTCACCATCGAGGAGGGCCATCAGTATATTGTGGAAGATCTCGCCGTCATCGGCGCCGAAAAGCTGAATCTAGCGGCGACGCTCGATCACCTGAGTTCGCAGGAAGGCCAGCCCTTCAGCGAGTTCGATGTCGCCAGCGACAGGGCAGCCATTCTCGAGCGCTACGGGGCGGCCGGCTACGCTGACGCTACGTTCGAATGGGCCTGGTCGCCAGGTTCGAAACCATTTACGGTCGATATCTCGTTCGTCATTCACGAAGGCGAGCCTCAGTTTATCCGCGAGGTGGTTGTTACCGGTCTTTCCACCACTCGCCGATCCCTCGTCGCCAAACAAGTGAAGGAACGCATGGACGATCCGCTTTCCGCGACCTCCATGGCGGAAACGCAGCGCCGCCTCTATGACCTCGCCATCTTCTCGCAGGTCAATATGGCGATTCAGAATCCCGATGGCGATGAAGACCGGCGCGTCATTCTGTATGACCTGCAGGAAGCGTCGCGTTACTCCATCACGACCGGTCTGGGTACGGAATTCGGCCGCCTTGGAGGCGGCACGGCGGCGGAGGATCTGTCCAATCCCGGTGGCTCCACGACTCTGACGCCGCGCGTGTCACTCGGCCTCTCACGGCTCAATCTGTTCGGTCTGGGGCAATCGGTGGGTCTGCAGATTCGCCTGTCGACCGTGCAGAAGCGCGCCTCGCTGAACTACTTTGTGCCCCGAATCTTCGATCGCAGGAATTTCGACGGCAACTTCACCATTCTTTACGATGACACGTTCGACGTGGATACGTTCCGCGCCGTTCGCAAGGAAGTCTCGACGCAGATTTCCCAGCATGTGTCCAAAACGTTGTCGGCTTTTTATCGTTTCTCGTACCGCGATGTGGGCGTTTCGGATCTGAAAATTTCGCCGCTTCTGGTTCCGCGCCTGGCGCAGTCCGTACGAGTGGGGATCGCGTCGTTTAATATCGTGCACGACCGCCGCGACGATCCCACCGATCCGCATAAAGGAATCTACAGCACGCTGGACGTGGGTCTCGCCGCGCGCGCCCTCGGTTCGCAGGCCAGTTTTGCGCGCGTGCTGGGACGCAATGCGACCTACTACCGGCTGGGGCAGAATCTGGTACTGGCTCGTGAAACGCAGTTCGGAATGGAGCCGGCGTTCGATCTTCATGGTCCGGTGGATCCATCGGATCCCGATCCGATTCCGCTGCCCGAACGATTCTACGGCGGTGGCGGCAACACAATGCGCGGTTATCCGCAAAATCAGGCCGGTCCCCGCGACGCGGCCACAGGTTTCCCGCTGGGTGGTTCCGCGCTGTTTTTCAACAACACGGAGGTGCGGTTCCCCCTTTACGGCGCGAACCTTCGCGGAGTCTTGTTTGAGGACATGGGAAACGTTTTTTCCAGTATCGGGGCAATGTCGTTTCGCGTTGACCAGAGGAATATCTCGGACTTCAATTACATGTCGCACGCGGTCGGCTTCGGCGTGCGTTACCGAACTCCGCTCGGCCCTCTGCGGCTGGATATCGCCTACAGTCTCAATCCCCCGCAGTATAACGGCTTTGCCGGCGATTATACGCAGCTGGTGCAGTGTTCGGCATCGGGCACGTGCCAGCCCTCCACACAGCACATCAGCCACTTTCAGTTCTTCTTTTCCATCGGGCAGGCTTTCTGATGATGACGCGTCGCTCCCTTGCCGGCCTGTTACTGATGGCGCCCGCCGCGTCCGGGGTGATCGTGGACCGCACTGCTATCACCGTGGGCGCCAAAGTGATTACGGAGAGCGAAATCAACCGCCGCATCCGGCTTGCGGCCTTTCAGAATGGCCAGTTGCCCGATTTCAGCGAGACCTCGCGCCGTGAGGCTGCCCAGCGCCTGATCGACCTCAAGCTGGTCGAGCGAGAAATGGATTTGGGGCACTACGCGCGAACTCCGCCCGAGCAGGCCAAAGCGCTGCTGGACGCGTTTACCACCGAGCACTTTCGCGGGAGCCCAGAGGCGCTGCGCCTGGCGCTCGCGGCCACCGATCTCACGCCGGCGGATCTCCAGGCCGAATTCGCGGAGCAGGCCGATCTGTTGTCGTTTACCAATCTTCGTTTCCGCCCCGCAGTGGAAATCAGCGAGGCTGAAATCGAGGAGTACTTTCACAATCACATTGAGAAAGTGGGGGCACCCCCGATGACACTGGCTGAGGCGCGCGCGAACATCGAGCAGATTCTCATCGGCGAACGGGCGGATCTCGCGCTGGATACCTGGCTGCAGGACCAGCGGGGCCACACCAGAATCCTCTATCTTGAAAAGGAGCTGCAATGATGCCGCTTCGATGTATAGGGACACGCGGCGATAGCCGCGTTTATTCGGGTGTGGATCTGACGCGGCTATCGCCGCGTGTCCAGCTGATTGACGAGGAGTTGCAATGAGCCGGCCGGTTCGTATCGCGCTGGTGTCTGCGCTCGGCATCGTGCTCCTGGTGCTGTCCGCGGGAGTGGCGGCGCTGATCGTTGCGCGCAGTGACTGGCTGCGGGAGAAACTGCGCACATCCGTCATCGAACAGACGGAGATCGCGACCGGCGGCAGGGTTGAGATTGGAAAGTTTGAGCTTGACTGGACCGGTTTGACGGCAGGTGTCGACCAGTTCGTGATTCACGGCACGGAAGCCGCGAATCAGGCTCCGTTACTGGCCGTCGATCATGTCAGGATCGGCTTCCGGATCATCTCGCTCCTGAGCCGCGACATTCGCCTCGAACGAATCGACGTTACGCATCCGCGTTTACACCTCATCATCGACGCCTCGGGCGGCACCAATCTGCCGCGTCCGAAGGTGAGTGGCACGACAAGCACTGCCGACGCGATTCTGAATCTGAAGATCGGCCACTTCGACGTGCAGAACGGCGAAGCATTGGTGGAATCGCCTGGCGCGCCGCCGCGCACGTATCCGTGGAGCGTTAGTGGCCAGAATCTGACGGCGATGGCCACGTATGATCGCAAGCGCGATAAGTACGATGGCGACGTTTCGCTCGCTCCCGTGCATCTCACGCTGGAGGGTTACGGGCCTCTGGATGTCGATGTACACGCCATGGCCTCAATGGAGCGCAATCGGGTGTTTGTTTCGAAGGCGATAGTCAAGACCGCGGCTTCGGAGATCAAGCTCAGCAATCTGAATATAGGTAGCTTCGCCACGCCGGTTGCGACAGCGGACTATGAGATCAACGGGTCGGCTGCGGAAGCGGCACGCGTGCTCCACTGGAAACTCCCCATCGCCGGAGTCCTGAGTGTGGCGGGGAAAGCCCGCTATGTCTCGCCCGACGATTTCGATGCCAATGGCGTCTTTCATGGCGCGGGACTGTCGTTCAGCACCGTTCGCAACATCCGGCTTACCGGGAATGTTGCGGTGAGCCAGGCACAGCTTGCCCTGACAAACCTGCACGTCAACCTGCTCGGCGGATCGGCTGTTGGCAGTGCGGAGACGAAAGGTTACGACGTATACCACCTCAACGGCAAAATCATGGGCCTGGGGGTCCGCAATCTGGCCGCGCTCGCGACCCTGAAGAAGGTTCCCTACGACGGCTTGGTTTCCGGGACTGTAGATGCCACCGGAAGAATCCGCGATCTCTCCCGAAGCGGTCTCTCGGAGGCCACAGCGCATCTGACAATCGCGCCCGCAACCACGGGTCCCGCGGTTCATGGCGAGATTTCAGCGCACTACACCGGTTCGGTCGCGAAGCTCGACCTGGGGCAGTCGTGGATCGAGCTTCCGAACACGCGCGTGGATGTCACCGGGACGCTGGGTGCGTCGCTCACGGTTGCGCTTCAGACCAGGGATCTCGACGATCTTCTTCCGGCACTGAACGGGTCCACGCTGCCGTTTTCACTGAACAATGGCTCGGCTTCATTCGCGGGGACCGTGACCGGCGCGCTGGATGCCCCGCAGATTGCGGGACATGCCGAGCTGCACAATGCGGTCTATCAGGGCAAGCTGGTAGATTCAGCAACGGGCGACGTGACGGCGTCAGCGAATCAGGCCAGCGTAAAGAATGCTTCGCTCGTTTACGAGGGGATTACCGCGACAGGCGACGGCTCCATCGCGTTGACCGACTGGGCGACTACGAACGCTTCGGCGATCAACGGAAGTGTCACGGCCAACAACGTGGATATGACTCACGCTCTTACGCTCGCCGATTACAAAGACGTACAGGTAACCGGCACCCTGGTGGTGACCGCGCACGTTTCGGGCACTCTGGGCCAGCCCGTGGGCAGCGCCGACATCGCACTCAGCAAGGGCCTCGTTTACCAGCAGCCTTACGACTCGATCACGAGCCGCGTGCAATACGTCAATGACGGTCTGCAAACCGCGGCAGGCACGTTCGTTTCCGCGACGAAGCGCGTCGATTTCAACGTCAGCTATCCGCACGCGAACCAGGTGTTCCCAGCCGGCACGCTGGAGATTTCGGCCAACAGCAATGTGATGGCGCTGAACCAGATCGCGCTCATTCGTCAGCGCCAGCCCGATATTCAGGGGAGCGCTCAATTCCGGGGCTCCGCCGCATTAACGATCAGCCGCGACACGAAGAAAGCGCTTCATTTCGATCTGACGAAAATCGACGGCGACGGATCCGCCACGGGAATCGCTCTCGAAGGCCGCGATCTGGGAGACGCGCATTTCAGCGCGCGGACTCAGGGCACAACGCTTACGGCCAGCTTCGATTCCAATGCGGCAAAGGCTGCGATCAAAGGCGAAGCGAAAGTCGAGCTGACGGGCGACGACCATACGACTGGCTCCATCACGTTTTCCAATGCCGGATTGAACGCCATGGCGGCGCTGATCCTCACGCCGGCCGAGGCAAAGGGCATAGAGTTTGATGGCAGCGCGGAAGGCCAGCTGGATTTCAGCGGACCACTCTTCATTCCCGCTCAGCTGTCGGCTACCGCCACGGTACCGCAGCTTGAAGTGCACCCTCTTCCGGGAAGTTCTCTCGCAACCGCAATCCCGGGGTTCAGTATCCGAAACAACGGGCCGGTGAAAGTGTCTTTCGAGAGGTCGGTCATTCGCGTGGAGTCGGCACATTTTCAGGCGCCGGAAACCGATGTGACGATGAGTGGCACGGCGGGTATCTCGAACTCTTCGCCGCTGAATCTTCGGTTGCAGGGCAACGTCAGCCTCGCCATGCTGCGAAACTTCGTGCCGGACCTCGCGTCGTCGGGGACAGTGGCGGTCAACGGCAGCATTCTGGGCAACTGGAGCAATCCGGATCTGAGCGGGCACGCCACGATTCGCAACGGCGAATTTCACTACTCGGATTTCACGAACGGGCTGACGAACGCCACAGGCGAGATCGTTTTCTCCGGGAGTCGCGCGACGATTCAATCGTTCACCGCCGATACGGGAGGCGGCAAATTCACCGGCTCGGGATTTGCGACGCTGAATGGCGGGGTGCCTGCGTTCCAGTTTTCGGCCAGGACCAAAGACGTTCGCCTGCGCTACCCGCAGGGAGTCAGCTCAACCTCGGACTCCGAGATTCAGCTGGTGCGAAATTCGCAGCGCAGCAGTATTTCGGGAACGGTCACGGTGCGGCGTCTGGTGTTCAATCCGCAGTCGGACACCGCCGACATGCTGGCCGATATCAGCCGGAACGCGACCACGCCGGCGGTGGGCGACAATTCGCTGGCCGGTATGAATCTGGATATCCTGATCCAGACCGCGCCGGATGTGGCCCTGCAATCCAAGGTCGCCGAGAGCATTCAGGCGGACGCCACTCTGCGGCTGCGCGGTTCGGTTGCCAGCCCGGCGCTGCTGGGGCGAATCAATATATCGCAGGGAAGCGTCCTGTTCTTCGGCAATAAATATACGATCAGCCGGGGCTCGATTTCATTCTTCAACCCGACGCAGATCGACCCCATCCTCGACGTGGATCTGCAGACCAGGGCGCGGGGAGTGGATGTGACGCTCACGGTGACCGGACCGCCTTCACATCTGGGAATGACGTATCGCTCGGATCCGCCTCTGGAATTTTCCGATATCGTGGCGTTGCTTGCGACGGGCCGCACGCCGGACGATCCGTCCGTGGCGCTGCGAGGCAATTCGCCTACGCCAAGCTTCGAGCAACTGGGCGCTTCCACGCTGATCGGACAGACGCTGGCAAATCCGGTGGCCGGGCGCTTGCAGCGTTTCTTCGGGGTGAGCAGGATCAAGATCGATCCGCAGCTGGCGGGGTTGAACGGAACTCCAGGGGCGAGGCTCACGGTGGAGCAGCAGATAACTCCCGATATTCTGTTTACCTATGTCACGGACGTTTCGAATACCAGCCAGCAATTAATTCGCGCGGAGTGGGCGTTCAATCCCCGATGGTCGGCGATTCTGGCGCGCGAAGAAAACGGCTATGTCGGCGTGGATTTCGAGTACAAGCGCCGGTTCAAATAGCGGTCGGGATCAGGCCCTCAGATAGCCTTTGAATTTATTCGGGCCAGCGGCATAACCGGGGAAGACCTTGCCGATCTGCTGATTGCCGAGATGGTTGTATACCGATTCGCCGAGGACATCGCGGAAATCCGTGGTCAGCGCGAGATCGCGATTCTCGTATAACTGCTCCTGCGCCAGGCCGGGCCATTTGCCGTAGACCTTGCCGCCTTGCACTGGCCCGCCCATGACGAACATGGCGTTGGCGTGGCCATGATCGGTACCGCGATCGCCATTCTCCTTCGCGGTGCGTCCGAATTCCGACATGGTGACGAGCACCACGTCTTCCATCCTGTCGCCCATATCCCGATAGAAAGCAGCGAGAGACGCGCCGAATTCAGCGAGGCGCGCCGGTAGCCGAGTGGGCTCCTGCGCGTGGTGATCCCAGTCGCCGATATCGGCGAAAGCGACTTCGACGCCCACATTGGCTTTGATCATCTGCGCGATCTGACGGAGACTGTCGCCGAAACGGCCGGCAGGATATGTTGCGCCATCCGCGGGCGCGTAGGGGGTTTTCTGCAGCGATTGCAGGAGCGCGACCGCTTCGAACGTCGTGCGGCCTGTGCCGTTCAATACCTGATCGCCGGTGCCGGCGTACATCGCTTCCAGCGTTTTGGCCGCGGCGGTATCGCGTACCGTGAACGCGCCCAGACTTTCGACTGCCACCGCCTCATTTTTCCCGCGCATGGCGCGCGGAAGGGTCGGGCCCAAACTGACTGCCCGCACGGGCGAGGGCTTGCCGGTTACTGGCGGTAGCGCGCGGTTGAGCCAGCCATCGTCGGTCGATTTCATGCCGGGCGTGCCGGATTCCATGTAGTCCTGCGCATCGAAGTGGGAACGTGTGGGATCGGGCGAACCGGCGGCATGCACGATTGCCAACTGACGGTTATCCCAGAGCGGTTTCAGCGGCGCGAGCGATGGATGAAGGCCGAACATACCATCGAGATCGATGACCTCCGTGCGTGGAATTGCGATGGTGGGGCGCAGGTCGTAATAGCGCTGCTCACCGTGCGGGACTACGATGTTGAGGCCATCGGCAGCGCCGCGCTGGAAGATCGCGACCAGCACTTTTTTCCGCTGGCCGGTTGTCGTCTGGGCGAGAGCCGCGCGTTGCAGCCACAAGGGCGAGGTTCCGACGCCCACCATGGCAATCGCGGAATCCCGCAGAAAGATACGTCTGGAAATCGGCATAAGTGTACCTCTACTACCGTCTCTGAAAATCGGGTGAGCCGAGAGTTAACCCGGCCACCATGGGTCCTATACGTGTCTGCGGTTGAGCCGCTTCGTCAATGCCGGCGTGAATCGCCGCCTGCGAGGCAGGGGAGGCATCCGTCAAAAGAATGTTGTGTTCGATCTGCGTGGTGTCACCCGAAAACTGAGTCAGGTCGACTTTGACGCCCCCGACCTTGCCCTGCGCCAGCGTATTGGCGAAGTTCATGCGGGCGAGGAGCGATGCGGAATTCAGCCAGTCACCGCCACGATTCGTATAGCCGGTCGGCTCCTGCTTGCGATAGAGCGGCTCGCCGAGCGTGTTCAGCTGCGCGACCATTTGCGTGGCCATATTCACGTCGCCATTCACAGCGCGCACAGCGCTCACCACCATTTCGAGAGGCGATTTCAGCTTGGCGCGGAAATTCGCGGCGGCCCAGAATTCATCTGCGTTCAGCATGGTGCGCATCACTTCGCGCAGATCGCCATCGGTATTCGTGAAGGTGGCGGCCATTTTGTCCACGAGCGAGTCCGGCGGATTATCGGAAACGAAACGAATTGCCAGGCTCTTCGCGATGAAGTGAGCGGTGGAAGGATGCTTCGCGAGAATGTCCAGGACTTTGAGCCCGTCATCCATACCGCCGCCGGCCGGAATAGTGACGCCGAGGACGTGCTTCTCGCCGCGATCGTGCGTGCGCGGGTTAAAGAAGAAGCCGCCGCCCTGATTCGGTTGTCGGATGGTCCACCCGGTGAAGCAGCGGGCGACTTCGGTGACGTCCTGCTGGGTGTAGCCGCCATCGACGCCGAGAGTGTGGAGTTCCATCAGTTCGCGCCCGTAGTTTTCGTTGAGGCCCTGCTTTTTCTGGTTGGCGGGGGCGTTGGGGCGCACTGGCGCGTTACCACCGGCGGACTCCCAGTTATCCAGATAGAAGAGCATGGCCGGACTTTCGGCTGTCGCGAGCAGTAGGTCTTTGAACTTGCCGAGCACGTGCGGGCGGATCACGTCGCGCTCGTAGGCGGTGACCATGTAACGGTCGGCGCCTTTATCGAGATAGATGTTGAAGTGGTTGAACCAGAAGTCGGATAAAACTTCTTCGAGCTGGCGGTTCGAGTAGATGGCACGGAGGAGTTTGCCTTCGCTGAGATCGCGGTTGACGATTTGACCGGGGGTGTTCAGGATTTCGACCTGGCGTCGCAACGCGGGGGACCCGGCATTGGCGAGACGGGTGCGCATTTGCTGGGGGAGTGCTGTGAGGACTTCGACGAGCTTGTCGTCGGGGAGGGATTCCAGGAAGGCGACGCGGCTTTCCTGCGTGCCGTTGACGAACTCGGATTTTTGGGTTTCGTCAAGTGGCAGTGCGCCGAGGGTTGCCGTGGGCATCCGCGCGTCATCTGGATTCTTCTTCTGCTGGTAGCGCGCAATCTCGATCTCGACGGCGGCTCGCGTCTGCGTGTCCGCGGGCAGAGGAAGCTTCCCATCGCTCATCTGCCTGATCATCTGCTGAGATGGGTATTTTTGCAGCATCGCCGCTGTGCCCATTTGCAGGGTGTCGAGCGGTTCCAGTTTTGCCAGGAGGATCGGATTTTCGGGTATGGATTCGGGGTGGAGTTGCTGGCCAATCCATTGAGCGATGCCTATCTGCTTCACTTGTTCGAGGTCGCCGGGACGCGGGCCGAAGGTGAGGCGATTCAGGGCGTGCAGCGCTTTTTGGTCGTCCGTCATTTGGGGGATTTTCTGCACGGCGGCCATTATGGTCAGGCTGGCCAGTGCGAGGATGAACGGTTTTCGCTGCATAATGGATCTCTGTATTATCTAACGCTTTTGGCGGGGGAAAGTTGCGAACAAAGGCAAAATGGCCACGGATGAACACAGATGAACACGGATAAGAAAAGGCAAGAATAAAGACACGTACGCGGCAGCTTGACGTCGTGGCGGCAGGGGGTGGGTTTGTTAATCCTCCGTATCCTGCCGCCCGTGAATTGAGCGGTATCTATATGACCAGCAGCCATGCGGTTAGTTAATGTTGATGCCCGCGCGGCATAGTG
>Ga0182024_10006731_pt1 | contig 25093 bp, 20 predicted proteins | sample P32metaG_FD_120480 | JGI IMG/M metagenome (GOLD analysis project Ga0182024, IMG submission 120480) | Permafrost microbial communities from Stordalen Mire, Sweden - P3-2 metaG (Illumina Assembly) | ecosystem: Environmental > Terrestrial > Soil > Wetlands > Permafrost | place: Sweden: Stordalen...
CGCCGGTCAAGTGTTCGGCGTTCAGATTTGCATTCGCGGTGGTCACCGTATTGCCCTGGCGGAACGAGCGGTACAGCTCATTCAACGTCGGCGCGCGAAACGCCCGGTACACCGATGCATTCCACGACACATGCGCATTCACCTGGTTCCGCAGCGTCAATCGCGGGCTGAAAGCATTCTGCGAGCGGTCCGGGAAAATCGTATCGGTCGGCGCGTTAGGCGGCGTCACCGGCACGCGCAAAGTCGAAGCGTCGAAATTGCTCCAATGGTCCACGCGCGCGCTAGCCGAAAGAAACCACCGCGGCGCAATTTGAATCAGATCTTCCCCAAAAATCCCCACCGTGCGCTGCCGCCCCCCGGAGGAAAGATCCGTGGTACCGCCCGAAAGCAGCACTTCATGGCTCGCCCCAATTTCCTCGTGATAATCGAATCCCGCCACCAGCGTCTGCCGTTTTCCCGCTTGCCGCGACCACACCCCCGATCCGCCCACTCCCTGCGACGGCACCGTCTGTAAATCCGTCAGCGTCTCGCTATCCCTACCAGTCGCGATGGATGAAAATGTCTGGTGATAAGTCTGCGCGTCCGCATAAAACCGCAGCGTCAACGCGCCGAAAGTTCCCAGCTGCAGATTAGCGCCCAACGCGCCCTGTCCGAGCTTCGTATCATTCCGCTGCAGCCGCGTGCCGTTTCCGCGCGTCTCGTCCAGATACCATCCCCGCGCGAATATTTCGCTCTGCTCCCCGATCTTCCGTCCCACCACCAGATCCGTGGTGCCGTCCCGCGAACCGGCTCGGACGTCCACGGAACCCCGCTCCGCTTCCGGTGTCAGAATGTACCCGTCCGTGTTAAATACTCCGCCCGCAAAACTGGATTCCCATTTACCTTTCTGTCCGCCGGCCCACAGCGAAAGGTCCGGCGTGTTTTGATTGCCGTAAGAAGTATCGAGTGAAATTCCGCCAGGCTGCGTCGGACGCGAAACGAATTGCACCACGCCGCCCAACGCATCGCTGCCGTACAGGCTCGAGCCGCCCTCCTGCGAAATCTCCACGTCCGCAATCGATTCCGCCGGCACGCGATCCCAGTACACCCATCCGCCGAATGGATCGTTCAGCGGAATGCCATCCTCCAGCACCAGCGCGCGGCTCGCGCCATTCGCGCCCAACCCTCGCAAGGAAACACCTTGCGTGGTGGGATTCGCAGTCCGGCTGCTCGACCGGCGGTACAAACTGAACCCGGGAATCTGCCGCAAATCGTCGTCGAGCGCCAGCGCCGGCGTATCTTGCAAATCCTCGCGCGAGAGCTGCACATCGCTCACCGGCACGTCGCTCACCAAAGTCGCCGCGCGATAAGCAGTCACTTGCACTTGCTGGCTGACCGCCGCCGGCGCAAGAACTATTTCCAAGTAGACCGCTTGCCCGCCCGCTCGGCTCCACGCCTGCTCAATCTTCTGAAATCCCTTCGCGCTGACCAACACCGTGCCAGCCGCCGCCGGAACATTTTCAAACGCGAAGGCCCCGCCGCCGTCGGTCACGGTAGAAGCCGAAAACGTCGTCGCATGAACTTCCACCTGCGCGCCAGGCACTAACGCGGCGCTGGAATCTCGCACCACACCTTCCACGCGACCTCCGACGCCAGTGGTTTGCGCGCTGCTAACAGCGGCCGTCAGCAAAATCAGCGCGCTAACAATGGTCGCGCAGGCGCAACACGCCCTCATTTTCGTTCCCAGCGTAAGTCTCGCGAACAAAGTCGCCATACCTCCGGATAAGTAGACGCCGCTTTCCCCGCTCCGCCCCGCGCGTATCATATCCCAGCCCAGAAACCGCAAATCATCGAAGAACGCCCCACGTGCCGAAGACCAACCAGCGCCGTGGGTATGCTATCGTGTTCCACAGTTCGCCCGGTTTCATTTCAGGAGGATTTGCATGGGTACGGCGGCGCAGCGTCGCAGTGATCGTGTCTCGCTGACTTTATTGCTGGAAGCTTCCGGCAAGGATATCAACGAGGAGGACTTCGCGCAGCCGGCCCGCACCATGCAAATCAATCGCACCGGCGCGGTGATTCTGCTGGACCGCGATCTGCGCGCCGATCAGCACATTCTCATTAAGCGGCTGGCCCCAACCGAAAAGCACCGCCAAAGCCAAGTCCGCGTCGTCGGCCAATTCGGTCGCCAGAAAGACGGCTACGTGTACGGCGTGGAAATTCTGCAGCCCGAAAATGACGTCTGGGCCATCGAATTCCCGCACATCGCCAAATCCCAGGAAGCCGTCGCGCGCATGCTGCTGGAATGCACCTACTGCCACGCGCGCGAAGTCGTTTACCTCAACGAGCTCGAGCTACGCGGTTTCGAAGGCACCCGCGGAATCGCGCGCTATTGCAAGACGTGCAGCGTGCCCAGCATTTGGTCGCAGGCGCCGCACGAAAGCGAAAAGAAACTCGCGTCACGCGCCGCGCGCGGCCGCGCCGGCCAAGCTCCCGGAGAAATTCCGCCCGGCGGCGACCAGCGCGGCCGCGATCGCCTGCGCATGAAAACCAGGCTGACAGCTTGCATCCGCCAGGCCAACGCCGACGATGAGTTGGCCGTCTGCGAAGATATTTCTCCCGTGGGAATGTGCTTCCGCAGCAAACGCCGCTTCGAAGCGCAGGAAGCGATTGACGTCGCCGTCCCCTACACGCCCGACGTAGCCAACATCTTCATCCCCGCGCGCGTGGTGCACTGCGAAGAATTGCCGAAGGCAGGCCTGTTCCGTCACGGTGTGGAATATCGCAAGCCCGAATCAGCGAAGGAATAACTTCCGCGTTTCAACCCAAGCGTCCAGCGCCGCTAAATCCTCGTGGCTCAGTTGTTGACTTTGACTTGGAATTTGTAACGGCCAGCTTTAGCTTTGCGCAGTTGTAGTTGGTTCTGACTTTGTAGCGGCCGCCTGCTTTTTAGGCGGGCGTCGTTGACTTTGTCTTTGAATTTGTAGCTGCCAGCTTCAGCTGGGCGCCTTTGACTCGCTCACGCATAACCGCATCCGCCGTGCCGATTCACCACCCAGCGCCGTAGGTGCGACACACCGATTGGCACCACGACAACCCCGCAATCACTCGCCGACAATTAGCTTCTACTGCACCCCAACCGGCGTCCGCTCCCCAGTCCGCCGCTGCAAATACTGCATCGCAATATTCAAATGCACATTCCCACCCGGCGTCTCAAAACAAAGTATCGTCGCTTCCGAATCCTGCCCCGCCTTCTCGCACTGCTCCTGCGTCAGAACCTCGGGCGGCAGCACCTTAAAATGAAATCCCGCGTCATTCAGCTGCGTCACGGCATTCCCGATCACCATGTTAGCCAGCTCGCACACCGTCTCGGTAACAATCGTCGCCGAAGGATCCACTTCGCTGCCGGCCAGGAAACTCGCCACCTGCGCCGCCGCTCCAGGCTCCATATCCAAAATCACGCGGCCTTCGATCTGTCCTTTGAAACTCACAGCCGCGGCAGTTCCCCTGCGCCGGTAACCTTCCTCTTCCATCGTCAGGTCCACAATTTTCGAGGGAACTTTCATCATCTCGGCCAGCACCGCGTCGAGCGAACCGATAAACGGCTGGATCAGGTCCATCCTCATCGCGAGCTCTCCTCTGCGGCGCCCACCGGCGCCGTTACGCCGTCGTCGTTCAGCACGTAGCGAATAATCTCGTACAACGCATCGGGTTTCACCGGCTTCTGCACGAAATGCCGCGCGCCCTTCTGCAGCGCCGCCAGGATATTGTCCTGGTAGCCCACCGAGGAAACCATGATGATCCGCGCTTCCGGATGCTCCTGCACGATTCGCTCCACGGCCTCGATGCCTTCCATCTGCGGCATGGTGATATCCATCAGCACGATATCCGGCCGAGTGCGCGCGTACTCGGTGATCGCCGTGCACCCATCGCCGGCTTCCCCGACGACGTGTCCGCCGAACGATTCCACCATTTTCGCCAAGCTCTTGCGCGCGAAGACGGAGTCGTCCACGATCAAGTACTTCACGGCTTGATGGTCATTCTTTCGCGTCAATGCTTCGAACTGTTTCATCACGATCTCCTTCGTAATCCCGATTCAGTGGTGAGAATGGCCGCGGCCGAATCCTGATTCGCCTGCTCTGTGAGTGGCCGGTCCGCTATACACTTCGCCTGCAAGTAACTGGAAAGACTGGAAAGCGACACCACGCGTCCCGCGAATCCCCGCTCGATCGCTGATCGCGGCATGCTGTCCACGATGCAAGTTTCCGGGCTTTGCGCGATGGTCATTCCGCCCGCGGCCTGAATTGCGCCCAGGCCTTCCGCTCCATCGTCGCCCATGCCGGTCATCAACACGCCGATGGCGTTGCTGCCGAATTCCTGCGCCACCGAATGGAACAGCACGTTCGCCGACGGCCTGTGCCCATTCACGCGCGGCTGGTCCACCAATATCGCCACGTTGCCATGCTCCATCCGCCGCACTTTCAGATGACGGTTGCCGGGACAAATCAGCGCGCGTCCCGCCAGCAGCAAATCGCCCGATTGCGCTTCCTTCACTTCGATCGCCGAACATTCATCCAGCCGCCGCGCAAACATTTCCGTAAAACCCTCGGGCATGTGTTGCACCACCAGGATGCATCCCGGGAATTCCGGCGGCAGCTGCGAAAATAAATACTGCAGCGCATTCGGCCCGCCCGTGGAAATACCAAGCGCCACAATCCGCGACGGCCAGTTCGGCATCGAAGTCCGCCGCTGCTCTTTCTGCTTCAGCGGCGGCACCGTGATAATCATTTTCGGCGCGCCGGACCCAGCCGCCACCTTGATCTTCAGTGCCAGCTCCGCGGCAATCTGGTCCATCCGCCCGGACGCCGCATCCGGCGGTTTGGTTACGAAATCAAACGCGCCAAGCGCCAACGCTTTCAACGTCACCGAAGCGCCGCGATCCGTTTGCGCGCTCACCACGATCACCGGTACGCGATGTTTGCGCGTGATCTGCCGCAGCATCTCCAGCCCATCCATGCGCGGCATATCCAGATCCAGCGTCACCACGTGCGGGTGCAGTTCGTCGAGCTTTCGCAACCCCACTTCGCCGTCCATCGCCGTGCCCACCACTTCAATCGACGGATCCCGCTGCAGCACCTGCGGAATCAGCTTGCGCATCAGCGCTGAATCATCCACCACCAGGACGCGGATCTTTGCGCTCATGCCGTCGCTCCCACTGCTGGAATCCGCGCGAGATGTGATACCACGGCAGGAATGTTCAGAATCAGCACGATCGTCCCGTCCCCCAAAATCGAAGCACCACTCACCAACGGAGACGTGACCAATTGGTCCTCCAACGCCTTGATGACCAGTTCCTCTTCACCCATCAGCTTATCCACCGCCAATCCAAACCGCCGGCTGCCTGCGCCGATCACCACCACGAAAACTCTCTTCGACCGTTCGAACTTTTCCGTTGATTCCAGCCGCTCCAGCCGCACCAGCGTCAAGACCTGCTGCCGCAGCTGAAACACCTCGTGATCGTCCACGCGATGAACTTCGACTTCCGTGATCCGCGTAATTTCCACCACGGACGAGATCGGCACCGCATACAGCCGTCCGGCCACGTGGAACAGCAGCGCCTGAATGCTGGCCAGCGTGAGCGGCACGATCAGCCGGAAAGTAGTCCCCTTGCCATTCTCGGTTTCAATTTCGATCGAGCCTTTCAGGTTGTCCAGCGCCGACTTCACCACGTCCAGTCCCACCCCGCGCCCGGAAATCTCCGTCACGTTTTCCGCCGTGCTGAATCCCGGCGTAAATATCAAATGATTGATTTCTGATTCGTTCATGCGCGAAGTATCCGTCGCGCTCAGGATGCCGCGCTCGATCGCTCGCCGGATCACCTTTTCACGGTCAATCCCGCGGCCATTGTCGGAAACTTCAATCACTACCTGGTCGCCTTCATGATAAGCGTCGAGCCGAACCGTGCCGTTCACCGGCTTTCCGGCTGCCGCGCGTTCGCTCGCGGTCTCGATGCCGTGATCCGCAGCATTTCGAATCAAGTGCGCCAGTGGCTCGGCCAGCGCGTCCAAAATGCTCTTATCCAGATCCGTGTTCTGGCCCGCAATTTCCAGCGCGATCTCTTTGTTCAGGTGCTTGGCCACATCGCGCACAACCCGCGGAAATCTTCGAAACAGCTGCTCCACCGGCACCATGCGAATCTTCATCACCGATTTCTGCAACTCGTTCAGAATCCGCGATTGAAACGCCAGCGCGTCTGAAAACTTTCCGCGCAGCGCATCCTTCGCGAAGCGCCGTTCGAATTCCGCGATGGTCCGCTGCAGCATGGATTTCCCGATGATCAGCTCGCCTACCAGGTTCATCACCGTATCAATCCGCCCGGCGTCCACACGCAGCGTGTTCTCCGCCACTGCATGTGCCAGCCCTGCGGGCGCGTTGGACGAGTGCGCTTCGTCTTCTTCTTCCACCTCACCCGCGTGCGCGGACTCTCCCGCGACGCTTGCCGAAACCGCTGCCGCTTCCGATTCCACCAGAATGTCCAAGACGTCGCGCGGTCCCGTCTCCATCAGCGGGATGCGATTCACCGAAATCTGCGCCACCACCGAAGGCACCTGGCAGCGTTTGCGAATCCAATCGGCCGGCTTCGTGCTAGCCAGCGCCGCTTCCAGCAACCCGCCGCTCACCACGTCGTCGCTGTTCTCAGGACGCAGCGCGAGAATTTTCCCAGCGCGCTCCAGCGCTTTTTTTGCCAGCTCATACGCCGCGGCAGGCAGCACCGCCTCACCCGCCAGGTGCAACGCCACTTGATAAACCGTCTCGCCGCGACGGAAAGACTCGGCGATCAGCAATCTTTCATATTCCGTCCAGCTGAAAGTTGCCGCTGCTGCTTCCAAAGATTTACCACGCCGCGCGGTCGCCGGTTTATGCAGCAGCCTCTGCACATATTCACGCAGCGCCCCGCCGTCCGGCGGCTGCAGATTGTTGCGATACGCCGCCAGCATGTCGCGGAACGTGTCGGCGGCCGTCAGCACCACCTCGGCAATCAGCCCGGCATGTTCGTTAACAAGGTCCGGAGTCAAAACATCTTCCAGTTCGTGCGCCAGCTCGCTCAGTTCGCGATAGCCGCACGCGGCGGAATCCCCCTTCAACGTGTGCACAGCTCTCCGCACGCTGCGCAGGCTTTCCTTGTCGCTGGGGTGTTCCTCCAGCGCCAGCCCCGCATCATTCATCGCCTGCAGAATTTCCTCCGCGCTCTCGAAAAACAGATCGCGAAGTTCCGAGGCCCGGTCGTCGGGTGAAAACGTCACTGCGGCCCCTCGATTCGCTGATATACCGTCGCGTTGTTCTGGTGAATCATGTGGAATCTTTTCGTCAGGCCAAACAAGCTTTCCGCGTGCCCCACAAACAGATAGCCTTCCGGGTTCAGGCAGCGATGGAATTTATCAATCAGCCGTTTTTGTTCCGCCTCGTCGAAATAGATCATCACGTTGCGGCAGAAAATCGCGTCGTTGCGTTGCGGCAGGTATTCCGTCTTCAAATTGTGAAAGTCGAATTGCACCAGGCTCTTCAGCGCCGGCTTCACGGAATATTTATCGCCCACCTTGTCGAAGTAGCGCAGCCGGCAGGTGTAGTCCACCGTGTCCATTTGGCCTTCGGTGTAAATCCCCTGTTGCGCCGTCAGCAAAGCCGAGTAACTGATGTCCGAAGCCACGATTTCCACTTTCCACGGTGGAGGAATCAGCGGCTTCGGCGTGGGCATCTCGAAAGGCAGCGGATTCCGCAGGTAGTAGTACGCCAATGCATCGCAAATCAAAATCGCCAGCGTGTAAGGTTCTTGGCCGGTCGAGCAACCTGCGCTCCATATCCGCAAAGACCAATCCCGGCGCTCCTGCTTGCGCCGCAAGAGCTCTTCCAGCACGTTTTTCTGAAACAGTTCCAGCTGCGGGCGGATCCGAAAAAAACTCGTCTCATTCACCGTCAGATTTTCCAGCAGCGCCACCAGCTCCTGCTTGCCTTCGCGGCTGGTCAGCAGCCGGTAATACGTATAGAACGAATCAATCTGGCAGGCTTTCAGGCGGCGTTGCAGGCGATCGCGCAGGAAATGCGTGCGTCGTTCGTCGAAATACATGCCGCATTCCTGATACACCAGCGTCTGCAGGAGCTTCAATTCGGGTTCTGTGAGCGGAACCTGCGCTGTGAGTGTGGACATTCGCTCCTCGTCGTCTTCGTTCTCGCGACGCGTTCGCTAAACGCGCGCCATGTTGTCGGTGGCTAGGGCGGCGGATTCAGCCGCGTCTTCCAGCCGGCGCAGCTCTCCGCGTTGCAGAATCTTGCTCAGATCGAGCATCATCACCAGCCGTCCGCGGAATTTTCCCACGCCGGTGATGTAGTTCAATTCGCCCTCCTGAAACACCGAGTGCGGCGCTTCAATGTCCGAGGGCGGAATCTTGATAACTTCAGACGCCGAATTCACAATCAACCCTATGGCCCGGCTTTCCAGCTCCACCACCACAATTCTGTTTCTCTTGCTGGCCTCAATCACTTTCTCGCCGAACCGTTTCCGCAGATCCACCACCGGAATAATCCGGCCGCGCAGATTGATCACACCCTCGATATAATCCGGCGCATTCGGCACCGAAGTAATCTCTGGCACGCGCACGATTTCCCGCACCATCGCGATCGGCAATCCGAATGTTTCCCGCCCGATCCGAAAGCCTACGATTTGGATGTCTTTGTCCATGTTGTCTGTGAACGCGCCCTAAGAACGGCCAACTTCCGCATATTCGGCCGGGGCGCGGCGCTCATTCTCACTCGAGCCGCTGAGCGCGCCGCCCGGAGCCTGCCGCCGCCCGAATTGCCTCCGGCCTTCCTGGGAGCCGTCGTCGAGCACGAAACGGTCCATGGACTCCAGCAGCACGCGCGAAAGTTTGGACATCTGCTCGGCCGCCGCAGCCAATTCCGTGGCACTCGAAGTGGACTGCTGCACCAGCTCCCGCATCTTCTCCATCGCGCGCACCACTGCCTGTGAACCCGAGGCCTGTTCCTCGACCGAAGAATTAATTTCCTGCGTGATTTCGGTCAGCCGGTTGGTGGCCTTGGCAATCTGCGAAGAGCCGCTGGATTGTTCCGTGGTCGCCGCGCCGATTTCCTGCGAGAACTTGTACACCTCGGACACCACGTCGGAAATCTTCTCCAGCGCGAAACTCAGATCCTTATTCAGCAGCAGCCCTTCCTGCACCATGGTCGTGCTCTTTTCCATGTTGTCCACGGCTTCGCGTGCTTCCTTCTGAATGCCCTGAATCAATTCGGATATTTCCTTGGTGGACTGCGTAGACTTTTCCGCCAGCTTGCGCACTTCCTCGGCAACGACGGCGAAACCCAATCCGTGCTCGCCCGCGCGCGCCGCTTCAATCGCCGCGTTCAAAGCCAGCAGGTTGGTCTGTTCCGCCAGATCATCAATTACCTCGATGATTTTGCCGATGTCGTCCGCGCGCCGGCCTAGCACATCAATAATCTCCGCCGAAGACTGAATCGCGTGGCTCGTGCGGTTCAATCCCTCGGTGGCCTTATTCATCGTCACCATGCCGGTTTGCACTTCCTCGCGCGACCGGTGCGAAATATCCACAAGAAGTTTTGCCGTGTCCGCCACGCGCTCGATTGAAGTCACCATCTGATCGATCGAAGCAGACGTCTCCGCGACGCTCGACGCTTGCACCTGCGTATTCTTCACCACGTTCTGCACGTTGATGCTCATCTCGTGCATCGTGCTCGTCACTTCGTCAATCGCAGACGCCGCCTGCACGCTAACCTTCGCTGATTCGTCCGAGGCGCTGGCCATCTGCCCCGAACCACTCGCCACTTGCGCGGCGCTGTCCCGAACTTGGCGCACCAAATCGCGAAGTCCGCGCGTCATCTGCGCAAACGCCTTCGCCATCGTGTCCTGCTGCGAGCGCGGCTGCACCGTAACGGACAGCTGCCCTTCCGCAATCGCGGCAGAGACGGCAGCCATCTCCTTCAGGTGCACGATCATCTTGTTGAAGTTTTGCGCCAGCACGCCCACTTCATCGTCGCGATGCGTATCAATAGACTGCTCCAGATCGCCGGTCTCCCCAATGCGTCGCGCCACGTCAATCAAGTGGTAAATCGGCTCCTTGATGGACTTCGCGGTGTAGAAAGCGATCAACAGCCCCAGCAGAACCGCCAACAGCGTCCCGGCGGTCGTGATGCCGGTGCTCCAGGTCGTCGCTTGTGCCGCCGAGCTGTTCGAATCGTCCAACGATTTACGCACCGTGTTATCGGCCTGATCCAGCATCGCCGTCGACTTGTTCACCCAGGAAGCAGGATCGTGCTGCAGGTAATAAATCTGCAGATCGGAAACCGTGGCGTCCCCGGCGTCCACCTGATGCCGTTTCGCGATCATGGGCTTCGCGAAACTTTCCGCCCAGCTGCTTTCCGTATCTCCCACCTGCGCCAAAGCATTACGCAGCCCGGCATCGGGTGACTTGGCTTCCGCGTCTTTCAGCAGCGCCAGCAAATCTCCCACGCCTTTGTTGGTCTTGTCTTCATCGCGCAAATCACCACTGAGCAGGTAATTGCTCAAGTACAGGCGGTCCTCCATCATCTGAAAGCGCGCATTCTCGATGGCCTGCACCACCGACAGCGTGGCCTTCACGGTATCCTGCGCGGTGTATTCCCGCCGCACCGTGATCACATTGATGACGAACAAAACGAGCATGATCGCCAGAATCGCGCCAAACCCGAAATAGAGTTTCTTGCCGATAGTCATGAGAAGTGCCTCCGCTCCCCGCCCGTGACCGCAGTCACCGGCCCCCATTCCCGCGTAATCAGCTGTGTCCCGAGAAATCGAATTCCACAACTTCGATCGATTCTTTTGGCGCCGGTTCATAGCGCCATTTCTTCAAAGCGTCCAGCGCGGCGCCCACCAGCAGCGGACTTCCGCCGATCACCTTGGTGTTCGTCACCCGCCCATCCGCGGAAATTGTTGCTTCGATTTTTACTTTGCCGGTCGCGTTCATGTGCCGCGCCAGCTCCGGATATTCCGGCAGTGTCCTCGTTCGTACTTTTCGTTTTGCCGTGTCCGACGAATTTTCCTGAGCGCTTGCGCGCGGGGCGGCTGCTAGCGATCCCCCCAGGATCATTGCCAATCCAAAGCCAAGCAGTCGTTTCCTGCGGTTCATACGTGCGCCTCCTCATTCGAGGGAAAGGTCCCGCATCGGAAATTGCAATGAGGATGCCATCGGGAAAGTGTTCTTAGGTTACGTTGAAAATTCGCCAACTTGTCTCGTATGATACTGATGCAAACGCACTTAGATGGCTGTCCGCCAAAAGCCGACACGGCGTTCAACCAGCCCAACCGTCTCAAATGCCCGCCGCAGCCGAGCCGCCCGTCTCACCTTGCGACGCAACGAGATTGCCGGTTAAGGCAACTGTCGTCTCCCCTTCGCTTGACTCAAATTGAGAACACGCCGTAACGTCTTTCTCGTATAGGCGTAGCACGCGCAGTGCCCCCTAAGCCTCCATGCGTGCACTAAAAAGAAGTCGCGATGTCTCACCTCGTCTCAATGGCTCTTTCGAGAGCCTGCTTGCGCAGTTCTCCGCCACCACGCTGGAACTGAATCCTTCCTTGGGTGCCGCTGAATTCTCACGGCGTCTCACGGCCCGCGCCGCCGAAATGCTGGGCGCGCGCGCCGCAGTGCTCGCGATAGCAAGCGATCCCGAATGGGAAATCGCGGCGCTCAGCGGGCCCGCACATCGCTGGGATCCCATGACCCAGCATCACCTCGCTGGCGTTCTTGCCGAACAAGCGCGCGTTCCCGGCGAAAAATTGCGCGAAGGCTCCGCCGCAATGTTGCTCGGTCGCAGCCTCGCCGATGCAGTCGTGTGGGAAGAACTCGTTCTCGCCCGCCTCTCGGGAAGCCAGGGCGAGTTACTCGGCGTGCTCTGCCTGGTAGATGTATCGCGCGAACTTTCTGCGACGGAACGTCAACTCCTCGAAGCGCTCGCAGGCCATGCGGCGATGGCGCTGGAAAACGTCAGGCTTTTCTCGCGCGTCGAGCAGTCACGAAAACAGTGGGTCGAAGATTTCGACGCCATCTCCGACTTCATCATCGTCCACGACGCCGGAAATCGTGTCCTGCGCTTGAATCACGCCCTGGCAGAATCGCTCGGACTGCGGCCCGCCGAAGCCATCGGCTACGAAATTGACCGCCTCGAAATTCTGGATTCGCCCCCCAAGGAAGGGCATTGCCCCTTCTGCCGCAATCCGCGGCTGGCGCATGAGGAATTCATTCACGAAGCTGGCGAGCGCACCTTTCTCATCTCCGCTTCGCGCATTCACAACGCGCAGGGCAACGACTGGCGCACGATTCACGTGATGAAAGACATCACCGATCGCCGCCTCGCCGAACGCCGCTATCGCCGCGAGCGCGATTTCAACAAGAACATTCTGAACAACACGCAAAGCATGATTCTCGTCCTCGACACCGCCGGTCTCGTCAGTTACGCCAACCGCCGATGCTTCGAGGCCGGGTACCGCGAACAGGATTTGCTGGGGCGAGGCCTGGTCGAAATGGTTCCGCCCGCGCGCCGTCCTCTGTTCGCCGAAGCCCTGGAGCGCACCCTGCAAGGCGCGGCGCTCGATAATCTGGAAATCCCGCTTTTTCGCGGCAGCGGCACGCCCGGACAATTTTCCATCAGCCTCAGCCCCATGCGCGACGAGCAGGGAGAAATTAACAGCGTGGTCGTTGTCATGACGGACATCACCGATGCGGCCAGCTTGCAAGCGAAATTGATGCACACCGAAAAAATGGCCGCGCTAGGTCAACTCGTCTCCGGCGTCGCTCACGAAGTCAATAATCCGCTCGCCGCCATTGTCGGCTTCACCGATCTGCTGCTCGAAAATCCCGCCGTTCCCGCCGACGCGAAGGAAGAGCTGCAAGTAATCCTGCAGGAAGCCCAGCGCACGCGCGTGATCGTGCAGAACCTGCTCAGTTTCGCGCGCCAGATGCCCGCGCAGCGCGAGCCCGTGCAAATCAATTCCATACTGCGCCAAACTGTGAAATTGCGCGCCTACGATCTGGAAAACCATGGCGTCGAGCTGACCGAAAAATATGCCGCCGAGCTTCCCATGGTCATCGGCGACCCGCACCAGTTGCAGCAAGTCTTCCTGAATATTCTGAACAACGCCTACGACGCCGTGCAGGAAACTCGCCGCACCGGCAAAATCGAAGTCCAAACCGTCCATCGCTCTGACAAAATCGAAATCGTTTTCCGCGACAACGGTCCCGGAATCTCCCAGATTGACCGCATCTTCGATCCCTTTTTCACCACCAAGGAAGTCGGCAAAGGCACCGGCCTCGGCCTGAGCATTTGTTACGGCATCATTCAGGCGCATGGCGGTGAAATCGTCGCCAGAAATAATCCGGACGGCGACGGCTCCACGTTCGTAGTGCGCCTGCCCATTGCGGAAAAAGCCGCGGAAATGCACGCTGCAAAGGCTGCGGAATGACGGCCACTCCCGCGCCCGTCTCCGCCACGCGTTCGCGCATCCTCGTAATCGAAGATGAGCCGTCGGTTGCGGCTTTCGTACGAGCCGCGCTCGAACGGCACGGCTACGAAGTAACTTCGTCCTCCTCCGCGGTCGAAGGTCTGCGCCTTCTCGCGCTCCATGATTTCCGCGGCGTGATTTCGGATTTCCGCACTCCCGGAGGAATCACCGGCTCCGATGTGCACGATTGGCTGCAGCGGCACCGGCCCGAAATGGCCGCGCGCATTATTTTCATCACGGGCGATACCGCCAGCGACGAGACTATCGCGCTGCTGGCGCTCGCTGGCACTCCCTGCGTCGAAAAACCATTCCGCGTTCAGCAATTAATGGACGCGGTTGAAAAAACGATTGGAAAACCATGACCGACGAACTGAAACTTCGCTTCTTGATTGTGGACGACGAGCAAAGCATTCGCCGCCTGTGCATCACCGTGGGCCAGGGGCTCGGTTATCTCTGCGCCGAAGCCGAAACCGCCGAAGCCGCGCTCGAATCCCTGGAAACCACCGCCCCCGATCTGGTCGTCACAGATTTGAAGTTGCCCAGCCTTTCCGGCGTCGAACTGCTGCGAAAAATCAAAGAACTATTGCCGCGCACTGAAGTCGCCATCATGACCGGCCACGGTTCCGTCGAAACCGCGGTGGATGCCATGCGCCAGGGCGCCTACGATTACATCGAGAAACCCTTTCGCGTCGAGCGCCTGCGCCAGCTCCTCCAGCGCATGGCCGAAAAAGTCCGTCTCGTCACTGAAAATCAATTTCTGCGCGAGCGCGTGAACACCGTCACGGATATGGACGGCATCGTCGGCACTTCCGCGAAAATCCAAGATGTCCTGCGCATGATCTCGCGCCTTAAGGAAACCCGCACGCCCGTCCTCGTCACCGGAGAAAGCGGCACCGGCAAGGAACTCGTCGCGCGCGCCATTCACTTCCGCGGCCCCCTCGCGGAAATGCCCTTCGTCGCCGTGGATTGCGGCTCGCTGGTTCCCACCCTGATGGAAAGCGAACTCTTCGGCCACGAGAAAGGATCCTTCACCGGCGCGCTCAAATCCAAGGCCGGCCTTTTCCAGGCGGCCAACGGCGGCACAATCTTTCTGGATGAAATCGGCGAGCTGCCGCTGGAGTTGCAAGCCAAACTCCTGCGTGTCCTGCAGGAAAAAGAAGTGCGTCCGGTAGGCAGCAATGAAAAGGTTCCCGTGGACGTCCGCGTGATTGCCGCGACGAACCGCGACCTGGAAGCCGCCTACCGCGCCGGAACTTTTCGCAAGGATCTCTACTTCCGTCTCAACGTCGTAACAGTCCATGTCCCGGGCCTGCGCGAACGCCGTTCCGACATCCCGCAGCTCGCGCACTACTTCCTCGATCGCTATGCCGCAGGAGAGAATATCCAAGTCACTCCTGCGGCGATGAAAAGCTTCCTGCAATACGATTGGCCGGGAAACGTCCGCGAACTGGAAAATTGCATCGCCCGCGCGGTCGCGCTCGGCGACCATCACACTATAGATGTCGAAGATCTGCCGCCCGCCATCCGCGCGCCGCAGGAAAGCAACGTAGCCTCGGGAGATTCCGCCTCGGTCTCTACCACCGCGCTCGCCGACCTCGAGCGCATGACCATCCTCCGCGTCTTCGAAAAAGCCGGCGGCGATAAAGCCCTAACCGGCAGAATGCTCGGCATCAGCCGCGCCACGCTCTATCGCAAGCTGAAGCTCTACAACATCCCCCTCCGCGCCGCGCACAAGAACGAAGTGCAACTGGCGTCCTAAAAGGAAACTGCAGCGAAATGAGTTCACTCCGCGTTCGGGTTCGCGCCGCATCCCTGAGACGCATCTGTATCACCCTGAGACACCCGCAAGACCCCGTCGTCAGCCTCCAATTCGTAACCACCACATAAAAAGACACTTAGCGCCCTAGCCTGCCGTCCGTATTTGGCCGTCTTCGTGCAAACATCTCCCCGGAAGTCTTTCTGCGTCCGCTGCCACTGCGCGCATTTCGCGCACCGCGGTCGCCGAACAACCTCCAAGCCCAGCCTTTGACTTTGCATCGCCTTTGTAGCGGCCGGCTTTAGCTGGGCGCCTTTGACTTAGGCTTTTGAATTTGTAGCGGCCGGTTCGGTTTCATCGAACCGGGCAGCCGTTGCTTTGGTTTTTTTTCTGAAACGCTCAGGGGGTTCCGTGATCAGTGAAGCCGCAATAGACACGGCTGAAGCCACACAAACGTGCGTCGAAAAATTGTCGCAACTCTTTCCCAGCGCCTCGCCCATGCGAATCCCCGTGCGCGTGGTCACGCTCGCGACGGCGCGCCGCCCCTTGCAGGAACAAACCGTAATCGAATTCGGTACCGCGCAGGAAGTCCTGTTCGCGTCCACGCTCCCGCTGGAATTTGAAGACGGCGTGCGCGTACTGAACTCCGATGGTTCGCTCGACGCGCGTGCGACAGTCGTCGCCGTGCGCTATCACGACGGACGAAAGGCCGTCGCTGCCCGGTTCGTGGGAGAAGTGGGCAACTGGATCATAAAACGATGACCTCCAAATCAGACGTGACTACTTTGAAGCCGCCGGCAGCGCAAGCAGGCTCCGCGGATTTTGTCGCGCAATGGTCCGAAGCGCGCAACGCCTATCCGCTGTACGCCGCTCTCGCCACCAAATTTAACTTCGGCCCGCTGCCGCATCCCGCCGGGGAATTGCCTCCGCAGCGTCCCACCCGCGAAGTTTTCGACAGCGATTTGCAATGGTTCGACGGAATTGACGCTCGCGTCCGCGCGTTTCAGATTCGCCAGCTTCCGCCGGAAACTCTGAATGCCAGCGAACAAAATCTGCGTGCCTTTCTTCAGCGCCAATTGCGCAAGCAGGAAAAGACCACCGCCGATCGCGACAAGATTGACTTGCTCCTCGTGCAATATTTCGCTCTCTGCGCGCCGGAAGAGCTGTATCGCAAGGAAATTCACCTCGAAGACGTCGCGGAGGTCTTGCAACCGGCGCTGACCGGAGCCGACGCCACGCGCCTGGAATGGTGCGCGCCACTGGATCAAATTCTCGACAAGGTCGCAAACTGCGAAAGTTTGCGCGACATGATGGAACTCGGCCTCCTCGAACAAGGCCGCTTGGTAAAAGAATCCGCCGGCGCCATGTTCTACGATCCTGCCGCGCTCGTGGCTTTCTGCCGCTTTAATTTTCTTCTCCGCCGCGCCTTCATCCGCATGCTGCACGCGGACTTGAGCGCCGTGCGCCACGCTGCCGAAACTCTCGACGCCAATGGCGTGAAGACCGTGGACTGCCGTCGCGCCGGTTTTTCCGCAGCGGAAACCACCACCCAGCTGCGCTACTACTGCGAAAATTGGAAGCAGCCCTTTCACAAGGACTACACCGAAACGTCCGTCACTCATGCCTTCGAGCAACTTCTTGCCCTGCGCGCTGACCTCGAAGAGGCCCTAGCGCGCGGCCAATCCGGCGCGCCATCGCCAGCCGCCAGCCCGGAACAGCGCCAGCCCGACAAACGTTCAACCGTGGATCAATTGTCCCAGCCCGCGGAACCGGTTGCACCACGTGCGGCTGCGCCCCAGGCGTCCGCAACGAATGCTCCGGCAGCGAAACAGTCCGCCGCAATCCCGGCAGAGAAAACCGCACCGGCAAAATCAGCGCATGCCGCCGCAAGCGCCGACAAAACAGAAAAACCGGCCGCCGACGCTCCGGCACCGCCAGCCGGCCCGCTCGATAAAGAGAAATGCCTCGAATCAATCTGGGAGCAGCTCATCGCCGAGCCGCCCTCTCGCGGACGCTCCATGTCCACGATCGTCTTGCAGAACACAAAAGTTCTGGTCTCTTCCTGGGAAGTCGCAGCCTTCGTCGCCGAAGGCAATCAGGAAGCCGAAGATCTGCGCCGCGCCGTCGTCGCTCGCGCTCTCCTGGCCGTCGCCACCGAAGAACGCAAACGTTCCGGCGATTTGAGCCAGCTAGCAGCCGCTCTCACGCTAGCGAAAGCCGAAGTTTCCTATTTCCAGGGCCGCATCGAGCAAGCCAAGCGCGCCAAGAACACCGAAGCCGCGGTAAATCTTGGCATCAGCACCAAGCGGCTGCTTTCGTTCATCGAAGAAGCCGAAAAATTGCAGCCCTGATTCGCTTTTGCCGTTGACTTTGCCTTTGTAGCGGCCAGCTTCAGCTGGGCGCAGTTGCCGTTGCTTTTGACTTTGCCGTCGCCTTTGACTTTGCTTGGGGGAAACGTCTTGTCTCACTCCAGCGTCCTGATCGTCTCGGACGACACTGAATTCGCGCGCACCGTTGCCGCTCGTTGGCAGGCCGAACGCCGCGTCCCCGAGATCACCCTCACCACCAGCGACGTCTGGCAGTCATCAGCCGCCGAAGGCTACAACCTCGTAATCGTCGGCCCAGTTCGCAACAATAAAATCACCGCAATACTTTCCGCGCTCAGCTCAATTCCCGCCGCTGCAGCCGTATACGTCTCCACAGAAACTCGCGATGTGCCACGACTCGCCGCCGAACATCCGCATGTGCTAATAATCCCGCGCGAAGACGGCTGGATCGGCACCCTAATCCTCGTCGCAGGCGAAGCCCTGCGCCGCGCCGCCGCCACCGCGCGCGCCCAACGCGCCGAGCGCGTCGCCGCCGAAATACAACGCAATGCCGTCCTCGGCCGTTACATGCTCGAAATGCGCCCCAGCGTGAACAACGCTCTCACTTCCGTTCTCGGCAACGCCGACCTCCTGCTGCTAGATCCCCGGCCGATTCACCCGGACGCGCGCGAACAAATCCGCACCATTCACACCATGGCGCTGCGCCTCAACGAAATCATGCAGCGTTTCTCATCTGTAGCCGCCGAAATGCGCGCCGGTGAGAAAGAATCTCAAGCTGAGACAAACAGCGTATCGCAAGTTTCCCCAGCTGGCCTCGCGAGGTAGCGCCACACCGCGTAACCAGCTGAAAGGTAAAGCTGTTGCAATCTAGTCGCAGAACGCGAAATACGCTCCGGACATGGTCTTGGAGTTGCATTTCTATCTGCGGGTATTTCTGTGGAGGTCTGCCGATGTCGAAAAAAGTTCTGATCGTGGATGATTCCCAGGCCGAACTCCACCTCATGCAGTCCATGCTCCAGCAAGGCGGATTTCAGTCCGTGGGAATTTCCGATCCCACCAGAATCGAAGAGGCCATCGAAGAAGAGCGCCCCAACGTCATTCTCCTCGACGTGGTCATGCCGCGCCGCAACGGCTTCCAGGCCTGCCGCGATCTGAAGAGCCAGCAGCCCTACTCGAACATTCCCGTGATTCTCGTCACCTCGAAAACAGCGCCCAGCGATCGCTACTGGGGAGAGCAGCAGGGCGCGAATGGCTACGTCGCCAAGCCCTTCGCGCCGGATGAACTGCTTAACGCGGTAAAAAGGTTTGCCTGATGTCTGTCGAGCGCGAAAACTTGGCGCTTTCCGTTGAACTCGATGGTGGCGCATTCCTCGAAAGCGAAGTTTTTTCCGAGGAGCGCCTTCCCGAGCGCCAGTACTGCGTGTTCCGCGCCGGTCGCGAACGTTTTTGCTTTTCAGTGCTCGAAGTGGAAGAGGTGGTGGACTGGCCCATCGTCACGCGCATTCCTCTCACTCCCGCATTCCTCATGGGAGTGTTCAATCTGCGCGGCACCATCGTTCCGCTGATTGATATCGCCTTCACCGAAGGCCGCCGCCCCGGTCTGCTGCCGAAGCACGTGGTGGTCGCGCTCCTGAAAGGCGACGCGCATCGCGAAGATATGCGGCTGGGAATCGCCGCCGACGAAGTCATCGGAACATTCTCAGCCACCGAAGAGGCGCTGCTCGATCAAGCGCCCGCCGACGTGCCGCACTGCCGCGGAATGTTGCGGCACGACGATCGCCTCGCGCTAGTAGTGGATTTGCGCCGATTGGTTGACGTTTTTCCGGTGCCGGTGATTTAACGCCGGCGGTTAGCAAAGAATTTGGCATAGGCGAAAGTTTTCTGGGGTCACAAGGTTTTAGGCCGCGCGCACTTTCCGTTCCGCACCGCGGACCGGCTAGGTGAATGGGCGCACAAGTTCTTGGGAGGAAGTCATGAAAGCTCGTCTGAGTTCTACAGTCTGGCTGCTGGTTTTCTGGGTCACACTGTTGCTGTTCGCCTCCGTCGGCTTCTCCTACTACGCAGGCGCTCACTCCGCCGGTCAGGCAGCCGCGGACGCCGCCGCGATCCCCGGCGGTGCCAATGGCGCGCTATTCGCCGCCGCCGTGCTGGCCCTCATCGCCGTGATCTCCATCGTGTACGTGCTAAGCAAGCGCGTGCTCACTCCCGTGGATGAACTCGCGAAATTCTCCGAGCGGGTAGTCTCCGGCGACGTGCGCGCCCGCGTCGAAATCAATTCCAACGACGAGTTCGGTTTCATCGCGGAAAATTTCAATCGCAGTGCCGCCAAGGTCGCCCACGCCGTCACCAATCAGCAGGCGCAGGATTCTCTGCAGCGCAGCATCACCGACCTGCTCAACACCATCAACCAGGTAGCCCGCGGCGACTTGACCATTCGCGGCAAGGTCACCAACGACGCTCTCGGCAACGTGGTTGATTCCGTGAACTTCATGCTCGACAACTTCACCAAAGTTCTCGAGCGCGTCCGCAAAGCCGCCGTGGACGTCAGCGGCAGCGCCAACCAGATTCTCGACGCAGCGGACGACATGACCGCCGGGGCCACCCAGCAGGACCAGGAAATCACCAACACCTCTTCCGCCGTCGAAGAACTCACGGTCTCGATGAAGCAGGTGTCCAACAACGCGGAAGCCAGCGCCGAAGCCGCTCGTCGCGCACTCGACGCCGCCGAACAAGGCAACCGTGCCGTGCGCGATACGCTCGAAGGCATGCAGCGCATCCGCGCCTCCGTGCAAGCCACCGCCAAGAAAATCAAATCTCTTGGCGATCGTTCTCTCGAAATTTCCGAAATCATCAACGTGATTAACGACATCACCGAGCAGACCAACTTGCTCGCTCTGAACGCGGCGATTGAAGCAGCCCGCGCCGGAGATGCCGGCCGCGGTTTCGCCGTCGTCGCCGATGAAGTCAGAAAGCTCGCGGAACACTCCCGCAGCGCCACGAAAGACATCGCCGCGCTAATCAAAGCGATTCAAGCCGAAACAAACGAAGCCGTCGTCGTCATGGAAGACGGCACGCGCGAAGTGGAAGTCGGCGCGGGCCTGGCCGATCAAGCCGGTAAAGCGCTCGAAGCAATTTCCAGCGTCGTGCGTCAATCGGCCGAACTGGTCCAGGAAATCTCCCTGGCCTCGAAGCAGCAGGTGCGCGGCACGGAAGGCGTGGCCAACGCGATGCAAATCATTTCCGGCATCACGCGCCAGACGACCCAGGGCGCACGCCAGACCGCTTCCACCGTCGGCAACATGGTCAAGCTCTCTGAACAATTAAATGAAGCGCTCGCGCAATTCCGTTCCGGTCGCGCGGGCGAAGCGCCGGAAGAAGCGCGTCCGGCCGCGCCCGTGGGTGCGCATCGTTAGGTCGCAGTGATTCCTGGCGCCGGCGAAGCCTGCCGGCCCCGAACGTGCGCCGAACATGAAACCACATCCAGTAACGACGACGAAGCTCAGCGAGTCCGAACTCGATGATATCCGCACGCTGATCGAGCAGCGCTCGGCCATTCTTTTCGATGCGTCGCGCGAACGGTTCTTCTCCACCCGCATCCGCGAATACATCGAGGAAAAAGAAATCACCGGCGGCGCGGAACTATTCGAGCTGGTGAAAAGTTCCAGCACGGAATATGAAGCCCTGCTGGAGCGGCTGCTCACGCAGGAAACGTCTTTCTTTCGTTATCCGGCGATTTACGACGCGCTGGAAAAACGCATTTTGCCGGAGGTGCAGGAACGGAAATTCTGGCAGAATCCGCGCGTGCTGCGCATCTGGAGCGCGGGCTGTTCCACGGGTGAAGAGGCTTACTCCATCGCCATCACCCTGTGCGACGCGCTGAAATTTGTGGAAGCCTGGGAAATCGAAATCCTCGCGACGGACATCAGCCGTCGCGCGCTGCGCCACGCTGAACGCGGCCTGTACAGCAAGCGCAGCTTGCAAGATGTCTCGCTGGGCCAGGTGGACGCCCACTTTACGAACACCAAGCACGGCTTTCAGGTAAGGCCGCGAATTCGCAAAATGATTTCGTTCGCGCAAATGAATCTGGTCGAGCCGGTGTACGTCGGCAAGCTGGACTGCATCTTCTGCATGAACGTGCTCATGTATTTTTCCGAAGAGCGCCGCCTCGCGATTCTCCGACGCTTTTACGACGCCCTCGAACCGGGCGGATATTTTCTTTTGGGTCACTCGGAGACCCTTTCCAACGTGCCCATGAAATTCGAATCTCTGGTGATTGGCGATTGCCGCATCTATCGCAAGCCGGTCGCCGCCGAATCGCGCGCCGCATCCGTGTTGGTGGAGGAAAGCCTGTGAACGGGCCCAATCAGGAATCCGTCGAGCTCTTCCTCCAGGAGGCTTCCGAGAACCTCCAGTATCTGCGGGAGTACTCCGGCATGTTGCAGGAGCCGCAGACCAAGCCCGAGGATCTCGAAAAACTTTACATCGCCGCGCACACTCTCGCCGGCACTTCCGCCAGCTATGGCTTTCCGCAATTTTCCGAAGTGGCTGCGAAGATGGCACACATCTTTCACTACGCCATGAACGCCACGCTCACCGCGGATATGCATGGCCCGCTCACCGAATTTATTTCTGACGCCATTTCCGTTCTCGAATTTGACTTGCTGCAAATCAGTTCCAGCAGCACCGAAACCGAAGGCGACATCCTCGCTTTCAAACAGCGCTATTCATTCGCGTTTCCGGCTCCGCCCTCCTCGCGCGCCGCACGCGAAGCCGCCGAACAAGTCGCGGCCGAAGAACCCGCTGCCGATGCGCAGCCTACTTACTCATATGTTGACCATATGCCGCAGGATAGCGATGTCCCGGCCGAAGTCCTGGAGTTTTTCGTTCCCGAAGCTGAAGAGCACCTGCAAGCCGTCACCGAATGCTTGCTCGCGCTAGAAGCCAACCCCAACGCCGACGACATCAACCGCCTCTTCCGTTCCATGCACACCGTGAAGGGCTCCGCAGCGCAAGTCGGATTGCACCGCCTTTCGGCTGTCGCCCATCGCGTCGAGGATTTGATCGGCCGTCTGCGCGATGGCGAGCTAAAACCCAGCGCCAATATCGTGGACATCTGCCTCGAATCCGTGGACGTCCTGAAAAAGTTCTTGCACCGCCAGTGGACCAGCGACGACGAAATGCGCGCCGCGGTGGATCCACTCCTCGCGCAAATCTCTGAACTCGCGCCCGAAGAAACTGACGAAGATGCAGCTCCAGGACAATCCAGGCGTTCGAGCGGCGCAGACACGTCAACCTCGGAAACCGGAATCACAGCGCCAGAAAAGCGCCGTGCCGCTCCCGAAGCCTTGCCGCAAGCCAAATCCGTGCGCATCTCCCTGGAGCGCCTCGACCGCATGATGAACGCCGTCGGCGAACTTGTCATCAACCGCACGCGCATGGTCGGTCGTCTCGCCGAACTAGCCAAACTCGTCGAAGTCCTGAATTTCTCGAAGAGCCGCCTGTCCGGCAAAGTTTCCGAATTCCAGGAAAAGCACGAGTTCAGCAAAATCCAGCCGCGGCTCGTTCCCGGAAGCCACACCCCTCAGATGGACACCTTCCGCCCGAATTTCCCGGGCATGGCTTCGGTCACTTCCAACGATCTGCTCGAATTCAGCGAGCTGGAAATGGACCGCTACGACGACGTCAACATTCTTTCCCGCTCGCTCACCGAAATTTCCGCGGACGTCAACGTTGTCCTCACCCAGCTCGAAGGTTTCATGGGCCGCGTGGACTCGGACATCGACGAATTCACCAAGCTCGCTCACCACCTCCAGGACGAAATCACCGCCGCGCGCATGGTGCCCATCGGAAATCTCTACACGCGTCTGTCCCGCACCGTGCGCGATGCCGCCAACGCCACCGGCAAACTCGTTGACCTTTCCTTGGAAGGTGCGGACACCGAACTCGACAACAATATTATTCAGCACGTTTCCGATCCGCTCATTCATCTCGTGCGCAATGCCGTCGCCCACGGCGTCGAAGACCGCCGCACCCGCCAACGCTCCGGCAAATCCGAAAAGGGGCTGGTCAGCGTCCGCGCCTATCACCGCGGCAACCACATTTTCATCGAGGTGGAGGACGACGGCCGCGGTATTGATTACGATGGCGCCCGCCGCCGCGTCGTCGAAATGGGCGCGATGTCTTCCGTCGCAGCCGCAGAACTTACCGACCGCGAGCTCCGCGAATTTCTTTTCCGTCCCGGCTTCACCACAGCTGCTTCCATGACGGAGCTTGCCGGCCGCGGCGTCGGCTTGGACGTCGTCCGCGCCAACGTGCACGCCCTCAATGGCGAAATCGAAGTTCGCTCCGAACCCGGCCACGGCGCCTGCTTCACCGTAAAAGTTCCGCTCACGTTGATCATCTCGCAAGCGTTGTTCGTGCGCTGTGGCACATCCGTGTTCGCTCTGCCTTTGGCCGTCGTCGAAGAAATTCGCCGCCTCAAGCCCGACGAAATCGAAGACGTCGGCGGAAAGCTCCTCACCCGCGTGCGCGACGTGGTCACCGAAGTCGTGCGCCTCGACGTCCAACTCGCGCTGCCCCCGCTCGAGCCGCTCAACGGCTATTTCCACATGGTCATAGTCAAAGTCGCCGGAAAACAAGTGGGAGTGGTGGTCGAAGAAGTTCTCGGCAAGGACGAAATCGTCATCAAGAACCTCGGCGATTATCTCCGCAGCGTGAAACTGTTCCCCGGCACCACCATCGCGCCGGATGGCAGCTTGATTCTCCTGATTGATTTGAATCGCCTCGCTTCCGCCGATACCGCCGAACGCAACGCGCTGCCTGCGTCTTCGCCCGCAGCTCGTGTTTTCGCGCCGGGCGCCGAAGCGGTAGCCGCGGGAAGCATTCCGGCAGGCGCCGTGGACTCCATCGAGAACGATCGCGTAGTCGTAGTCGCCGACGATTCCATCAGCGTCCGCAAATTCGTCGGACGCATGCTCGAAAAAGCCGGCTATCGCGTCAAGCTCGCCTCCGATGGCCTGGAAGCTTCGGAACTCGTCGCGCAAATCGGCTGTCACTTGGTCATCACTGACCTCGAAATGCCCCGCATGAACGGCTACGAGCTGATGGCCCATCTGCGCCAGAATCCGGTGACGCGAAAAATTCCTGTGCTGGTCGTCACCTCCCGCGCCGGCGCAAAACATCGCGATCGCGCCATGAAAGAAGGCGCCGCCGCATTCCTGACCAAGCCGGTGCAGGAAGATCAGCTGGTCGCCATCGTTGACGAATTGATTGGCGCGGAAAAACCTGATACACGCCGCAAGTTAAACGTGCCGGCGCGGCAGGATTGAAATGACCAAGGCCCCCGAAAAGAAAATTCGCGTCCTCGTCGCCGATGATTCCGCCTTCATGTGCAAGGTGCTGAAGGAAATCATCAATTCAGACGCGCAACTGGAAGTCGCCGGCACCGCCCGCGACGGCCGCGAAGCC
>Ga0182024_10006732_pt1 | contig 25093 bp, 23 predicted proteins | sample P32metaG_FD_120480 | JGI IMG/M metagenome (GOLD analysis project Ga0182024, IMG submission 120480) | Permafrost microbial communities from Stordalen Mire, Sweden - P3-2 metaG (Illumina Assembly) | ecosystem: Environmental > Terrestrial > Soil > Wetlands > Permafrost | place: Sweden: Stordalen...
CGGCGGCGTGAAGGAGAAGGTGCTGGCGGCGCGGCGCGCGGGATTGAAGCGCGTGATCCTGCCGCGCGGCAATCAGAAAGACTTGCGCGATTTGCCCGAGGAGGTCCGCAGCGAGATGGAGTTCCTGTTCGCGGACCGCATCGACGACGTGATCGCGGAGATGCTGCCGGGGGTGGTGTGCGCCCCGGTGGCGCCGGCAAGGGCGGCGTAAAGGGGCGAAAAGACCGTATGGCTACAGATAAACACAGATGGGTAAAACCTATTGGCGAGGTCAAGCGGAATTATCCACAGGTTAATCCCAAAACTTCATATCATCGCGACTCGTAATAATTGCGCGAACCGCTTCTATGCCGTCCCAAGAGAGTTTAAAGACATCGGGGTCACCAGGGAGCATCCCAAACCCATTGGCTAGTGTACTGAATTGGCTGCGCCTCGGGCATCTCCGCCGTCCTGATCGTACCGACCGGCGTGCCCTGACTGAAGTCCATGGTGAACTCTAACTAGCCAAGGGCTTCGCCCTTGATATCCCTCGTGATCCGCGGCATCGATGGAGGTTTGCATGAACGCCTTTTTCGAGCACCACAAGGATAACATCCGATCGCAATATCGTTGCTTCGACCGACTTCTGCTGAACGGTCTGATTCAGCCCTTTCAGCAACCGGAGCGGGTGATCGGATTCTTCAATGCTTATCGGGAGGGGAAGCGTGTGACGCGTGGCCTCCTGACCGATATCGCAGATCAGTTCCGAGATTGGATAACCATTCGTTCTCAAAAGTGGGGCGTGCCGATCCTGGATGCTCCGGAAGGCCGTCGGGATAAGTTCCTGGACCCATACTTTCAACGAGCCAAGGCCAACGAGATTGTGCTGATCTTGAAAGCCCGTGAGCCGGCGCGAATCCTGATTGCCAACGGGAACAAGAAGGAGGACCGGTGGCATCTCCAGATCACACAGCGCTGGGTGAATCAATACAGTATCTATCTCAACGATGCGCGTTGGGGGCGCATGTTCGTTCGGGTGTGCCCGTATTTTCCTTTCTCGCGAGTCTGCCTGAACCAGCACTACTGGCTCGCCAATCGGATGCGAGAAGAAAAGATCGACTTCCGGCAGTGCTTCAATGCCTTTCTTCAGTGCAGTGACTCCGGCCGATTGCAACAACTCGCCGATTCCCTGACGGCCAAGGATCTGCCGACTTGCGGGCAGAAGCGGCTGGCCTATTTCACGCCATTTTTCACCGAGGCCGAACGCAAAGAGGCGGGCTGTCAGCATCGCCTGTTCTTTGCCCAGGCGGAGTACTGCGACAATCTGATCTTCCACCGCCGCGCCGCGCTGGATCGATTGGAAGAACGCCTCCTGGACGCTAACCGCACCATCGGCCAGCCCAACAAGATCACCACCATCTTCGGCCGCAGGGTGACCAAACACTACCGGGGCGAGATCCAGACGGTGATCGAAGACCTCGATCTACCCAACCCCGTCATCCGGACCCATTACGGGAATGGCTTCGAGAATCTGCCGCACCTTCAGAAGAAGATGGCGACGATCAACGACAATTACCTGGATGTCCAACAAGATATTCTGGCGACCTTTGTGGACCGCGGCCAACTCCGCAAACTCGCCGAGCCGACGGTTCTTTCCAATGGCAAGAGGGTTCCCGGCTTGAAGATCGATCATCCCCGTCAACTGGCCTTGATGCACGCCCTGGTGCGGTTCGCGCACATTGCTGCCGGTGGCAAGTTCTCCACTCGCGAGATCCATGCCTTCACAGCGGAGGCCCTGGGATTGTCGGTTGAAACCTACAGTCTGGCATCCCTCCGTTATGACCTCTCCAAACTGCGCGCCAAGCAACTGGTTCAGAAGGTGCCGCGTTCCCGTCGCTATCGCCTAACCCGCGAGGGCTACTGCATCTGCCTCGTGTTCCTCAAGCTCTTTGAGCGCATCTACGCTCCCCTCGCCGCTGGCCTGTTACAGCCGCTCTCCGGCGACTCCCGCCTCCAACAGCAGAAACGTACTCAACTCGACCAACTCTATCAACGCGTCGTCGATGACCTCAACCAGTTGTTCCAGGCCGTGGGTCTGAAGATAGCAGCATGAGGCATGAGCGCAACGAGAACAAAATCCCCGTTACGCTTCGCATAACGGCATAAGCTTTCCCACTCGCGCCCTACTCGGGAACGGGTCCACCAGCGGCTTCGACACCCTTTCAACACACCCGGCCAGGAAGGAGTAGATTAAGAAGAGAGGCAAGTCCCATGATCATCCGCAAACAACCTGAGCTTCGCTATTCCGATGTCACGCCCAAAAACGTTTATCTCAACCGACGCCGTTTCTTAGGCGCATCCGCCGCCGCGCTGGGAAGCTTGGCCGGACCTTACTCCGCCCTGGCCGCTCCGACCAAGCTCAATGCCGTCAAGACGCAAGCGCCATTCAGCGTCACCGACAAGGAGACTCCTCTCTCCACCGTCACCAACTACAACAACTTCTACGAATTTGGCACCGACAAACCGGATCCCGGGCGCAACGCCCCCAAGTGGCATGTTCCCGACCCCTGGATGGTGCGCATCGAAGGAGCCGGCGCGGGCAAGCCCCAGACGCTCGATCTGAACGCGATCATGAAGATCGCTCCGCTGGAGGAGCGCATCTATCGCCACCGCTGCGTGGAGCGATGGTCGATCATCGTGCCGTGGATCGGCTTCTCTTTGAGCGCATTGCTGAAGCTGGCGGAGCCCAACGGCAACGCCAAGTACGTCGCGTTTCAGAGCTACTACGATCCCAAGGTCATGCTCTCCTCGGGCGAGGCCGGCATCCGCTTTCCTTATGTCGAAGGCTTGCGCATGGACGAAGCCATGAATTCTCTGGCGATGCTGGTCGTGGGCCTATATGGAGAAACGCTGCCCAATCAGAACGGCGCGCCCTTCCGCTTGGTGGTGCCGTGGAAGTACGGCTTCAAGAGCATCAAGTCCATTAACAAGATCAGCCTGGTGGAGAAGGAGCCTCCCACCACCTGGAACATCGCCAACTCCCGCGAGTACGGCTTCTATTCCAACGTGAATCCGGAAGTGGATCATCCGCGCTGGAGCCAGGCCACCGAGGAGCGGCTGGGCGAGTTGGCGCGGCGCAAGACCCTCAAGTTCAACGGCTACGGCGACCAGGTGGCAGCCATGTATGCCTTCATGGACCTGCGGAAGAACTACTAAACCGAAGTGACCATCGCGAAGATTCTGTCCAGCAAGTGGACCAAGGCCGTGTTGTTTCTGGCTTGCGCGATTCCTTTTGTGCGCCTCTCGCCGCCGGTCCTCGCCGCGCTCAATGCCCTGCCGGACTCCGTGGCCGCGGCGATCTCGCAGAACGGCTTCTTCGTCACGATCGGCCCCAATCCGGTCGAATTCATCACTCACTACACCGGCGATTGGACCCTGCGGCTCCTTTTGATCACGCTGACCGTCACTCCGCTGCGCAATCTTCTGAATCGTCCGCAACTGACGCGCTTCCGCCGCATGCTGGGCCTGTTCGCATTCTTCTACGCCATGCTGCATCTGGCCACCTGGGCCTGGCTCGACAAGGCTTTCGATCCGTCCGAGATGTGGAAGGACATCATGAAGCGGTGGTACATCACCGTGGGCATGGCCGCGCTGTTGGGGATGACGCCGCTGGCGATCACCTCCACCGCCGGATGGGTGCGCCGCCTGGGCTATAAACGCTGGCAGGCGCTTCACCGCACGGTCTATTTCTGCGGAATCGCCGGCGTGACCCACTATTATCTGCTCGTGAAATCCGACATCCGCCTGCCGCTGATGTATGGCGCGATCCTCACGGTTTTGCTGGGCTATCGGGTGATCAAGCGCGTACGCCAGCCCAAGCTTGCACCGCGGCGCGCAGTGGCTCCGGTCGGCTAACAACGAGTCGGTCCAGTATGGAGCGATCCGTAAGGAAGCAAGCCCTGAGCATCAGTTGCGGCGGGGGCGGAGCTCGAAGTTCACGCCCTCCTTCGCTTGCAGATGAGCGAGGACTCCGAACAGATTTTTGGCCGAGGGGTTGCCGCTTGGGCCGAACATTCGCATGAGACTGTTGGCGGGGATGGATGTCGCCTCTTCGAGCTGCCGAAAGCCAACCGTGGCATTGATGTAGTTGCGCAGGATCGCGCGGCCCGTCTTCTCATCGCCGGAAAGCATGAGTTCGATTGCTTCACGAAGCAGCGCCTTGCGGAATTGAGGTTCCCGCTGGGCGCGTTCGCGGATCGTTTCGCGAAAATCTTTGGTCAGTGCCATCTTTTGTCCTCCTAATCTAAGTCTTCCTTTTCCGGTAATCTTCCCAATTCGCCTTAGCCTGCTGGATGTCCGGCGCTTCTTCTTGCCACCGGCGAGCAGGATGACGAGCCGGTCGCCGTCCCGCCCGAAATAGATGCGGTAGCCGGGGCCAAAATCAATCTTGTATTCGAGAACACTGTTGCCGACTGCTTTGACGTTGGACAGGTTGCCGTCCGCAATGCGCTCAAGCGCCGCTGCCACTTTCGCCGCAGCCTGCACGTTGAGTGCGCGTAGCCACCTGGTGAAGGGGCTACGTCCAGCGGCATCAACGTATTCCCGAACGTCGAGCACTGCTTAATCGTAACATATATGTTATCATCGCGCCGCGGAAGCGCGCCCGCCGCTTACGGTAGGGACCTGATTTCAGGGCCACCCACGGAGTCTCAAACCAATTACCAATCGTTACCGGCTATCATGTTTAGCGTGTGGGCGCTACCTCAAGGTACTATGAACCTCATCTTCGCCGCGACGCTGAGTTTGCTTCAAACTGCCGCCGCTCAATCCGCTCCGAAGCCGCTTCCAAAATTCGAGGATTACCCGGTCAAAGGAGCGTTTAATCAAGTTCCACACTCTCCGATCCTGGCGACACAGGAGCAACAGCGCTATCGTACGCGGATTCGAGAAGGCGTCGAAAAGGGGTGGGGAGTGTGGATCAACGGCGAATGGGGTAAGGAACAGAACAGACCGGGCCCGAATTTTGCCGGACACTACATTGTCATCGTCTGGGGCTGTGGGTCGGGCTGTTTGAGGATGGCTATGAGCAACGCCGAGACCGGCACCATCTACAACCCACCTCTTTCTGAAGATGTGGGGCTTGCACTTCCCATGCTGGTGTTTCCGAACTCCGCAGGGAGAGCTGCCGATGTGGAATACCGCAGCGACAGCCGACTTATGGTCATCAGGGCCACACCCCATTCGGACCGGCGCAACGCGGCTCCCTACGCCTTTTACTTCCTGTGGCAGGATGAACGCTGGACGCTCCTCATGCGCCTACCTCTGGAGGAGTAGCGACCGTCTCAAACACACTTTGTCGCGTTGCGCAAAGGACCCTTTGCGCAACACGCTGGGCTCGCCCGCGAGCGAACGCGGCGCTCTGGCTGGGGGTTCGCGCCCGTGTGGTCGCGCCCCCGCCTTCACCCTACGGATTTGCCGGCGCCGAGGAAGCGCGCCCGACCTTGCCCGTTCGGGCTTCGTCGATAGATACGTGATTGGCTTCGAGCGTAATTCCCAGCGTCTGATCCAGAGACATGCGCGCGGCAATGTAGGACGCCAGCGAGGAAACCTCCGTCGCCGCCGCCGCCGCCAGATCGCGCTGCTGCTGCGTCACGTTGTACGGAGTCGAGGCGCCCAGCAGGAACTTCCTCTGCTCCGCGTCCAGCAACTGCTGCTGCAGCTCGCGATTCTTCACCGCGGCGTCATGCCGCACCCGCGCCTGCCGCAGCGCGATCACCCCGTTCGACACGTCCACCACCACCTGGTTGATCGATTTCTGCGCCGTGAGCTGCGTTTGCCGGAGCTGAAGCTGGTCGATTCCCTGATCGGCTTCCGCCTGCCGGTTGTGCAGCGGAGCCTGGAAGAAGGCGCCGATGCGCTCGGTCGGATAGTGGCGCTCAAGCACCTGCGCCAGAGCCGTGCCAAACCCGCCCACCAGAGGCAAATTTGAATTTCCAGGAGCCTTGCCGGCCAATCCCGCCTGGGATTCTCCGCCGATAGCTGTCAATGAAGGCAGCACGCCGTTCCTGGTTCCAAGAGCGGAGATCTCGGCCGACATAATGTTGGCCTGTTGCAGCGCCAGATCCGCGCGGTTGGCTAGCGCTTGCTGAACCAGTTCCTCCAGCGGAGCCAGGGTGTCCGTGTCCGGCACCGTGATCCGGTCCAGCGTCACGATCCTGGCTGCCGCCAGCGCCGGATCCATCGCGCCGGTGCGGCTCAGCACGTTCTTAAGCTGCAATTCGTCCTGGCGCAGGGCGGTCTGCGACACCACCAGATCGTTCTGGCTGGAGGCCACTTGCGACTGCGCTGTGGTCACGTCCAGTTGCGAAAGCGCTCCCAGCTCCTCCTGTCTCCTGGTGTTCTCAAAGAACCGCTGCGCCGTATCGAGCGCGCTCTGCTTGGCTCTCAGGTCTTCGTAGTCGGCGGCCAGACCGTAATACTGGATCAGCACGCTGGCAACAGTGTTGATCACTTGCGTCTTGAAGGTGAGATCCGAAGTCTGGAGATTGATCTTGTTCACGTTGATGGTGCGCTGGTTCACCCCTATGCCGAAGCCGCGAAGAAGATTTTGCTGCAAGCTGATCCCCAGGTTGGGCGCCGAAGTCGGATTGAATGTATCGGTGGCGGCGTTCTCTTTCAGGTAGTGATCGCTAAAGCTGAGGGTCGCGCTGCCGCCGGTAAGGAACCCTTGCTGAAGCGAGGCGTTATAGACGTGGGTCGTGTCCACCAGCACCGAGGTGATGCTCTGCGTGGCGTTCGGCTCCGGAGTGGTGATGTGGCTGAAGACGTTGGATTCTTGAATGCTGGGATCAAGCGTCTGCGCGATCGGACCAATCTGCGAGATGGTCGCGTTCCCGCCGCCACCTCCTGCGCCGCCTCCGCCGCCACCTCCGACTCCCGCCGCGGCCTGGCTGCCCGCCACGCCCTGGCCGCTGGCGACCGATCCCGCAAAGCCCGCTGCGCTGGGCACGCCCGGCAGCGCGCCGCCGGCCTGGGACCGCTCCAGATTCCAGGCCGCGATCAACGGGTTGTAACGCGCCGATTCCAGGTCGATGTTGTCTTCCAGCGCCAGCGCGATCGCATCCTGCGCCGTCAAATACAGCGTTCCGGCGCGGATCAAATCGCCGAGCCGCCCGGAGTTATTCAGCCGCGCGGGCGGCGCCTCGGGCGCAAAATAGGGCCGCAAGATCGCGGGTTTCATCGGGTGCACCGGCTCAATCGACGTATCTTGCGCTTGCAGCAAGCTCGCGAGACAGACGCAGCACAACGCCAAGGTGGCGTGTCTGCGGTGGGGCGGACGCCCCCGTCCGCGCCGGACCCCCTGGTCCGGCTCTGGCATCGCACCGGAAATGGAGGCCGACGTGGGCGTCGGCCGCGGTCCTGGGGGACCGCCCCACAGCCTCGGTGCACTAGCGCGGCGCGTCATTTTGAAACCTCCCCGGCCGGAAGATTTGCCGGAAGACTGGAGGCCCTGGAAATCTTCCCAGAGAGAGCCTCATCGATCGAAACATTGTTGGTTTCGAGCGTCGTTCCCATGGCCTGGTCGTAGGCGATGCGCGCGTGGGTGTAGTTGGCCAGAGCCTGCACCTCCGTGCTCACGGCGCTGGCCAGGTCGCGTTGATCCTGCACTACCTGGTAGGAGGTCGACGCTCGCAGCCGGTACTTCTCCTGATCCGCGTCCAGGGTTTGCTGTTGCAGCTCGCGCGCTTTTTCGGCCGCGTTGTAGCGGGCGCGCGCCTGTTGCAAGCCGATCACCGCATTCTCCACGTCCACCCGTACTTGATTGACGGACTTGCGCAGATTCAGCTCGTTCTGCCGGAGCTCGAGTTGGCTGGTCACGTAGTCGGATTGCGCGGCGCGGTTGCGCAGCGTGATGTTCAGCGACAATCCGGCCGAGTAATTGGGATAATTCCGTTGAAAAATCTGGGAGAGAAAATTGCCGTATCCTCCGGAGAAGGCCAGCGCCTCGGCGGCAACTGACGTGGCCTGGCCCGCCAGAGCGTTGTTGGTAAGCTCCGCGAAGGCTTGCAGCGTGGGCTTGAGCGAGTTCTTGATCCCCACCAGGTTCATTTGATTGCTCTCGATGTCGATGCGGTTGGTAGAGACTTCCACGCGTTTTTCCACGGCCTGCTGCGTCAGCTCGTCGAGCGGCCTCAAATTGTCGGATTCCGGAATCACGATCCGGTCCAACGGAATCACCCGCACGTTGGACAAATTGGCGCGCACGACCCCGTCGCGCACCAGCGCGTTCTTCAGGATGGTTTCCTGCTGCAATAGATTGGTTTGCGACACCACCAGATCCTGCTGGCTGGAATAAACCTGCGCCTCGGCGCGGGTGACTTCGATCTCCGCCAGCGCACCCAGTTCCACCTGCCTGCGGTTGTCCTGAAGCAACTCCTGCGCCGCGTCCACCTCGCGCTGGCGGGCCTCCACATCCTGCCGGAAGCTCACCAGATCCCAATACAGGTTCAGGATCGCCGACACAGTCGTGATCAACTGGTTCTTGAATTGCAGATCCATCACCTTCAGGTTGTTTTTCTGCACGCGGATGTTGCGCCCGTTGACCGGCGCGCCGAAGCCCTGCAAGAGGTTTTGCGTGATCTGCAAATCCAGATCGCCGGAAGTGAATGGATTCAGACTGTATAACTTACTGTTCACGCTGGTGCGGGTGCTGAGGTAGGTCAATTGCGCATTCAACCCGAAGATCCAGTTCTGCGAATACTGCGCTTCGTAGCTGGCCGTGCCCAGCACCAACGAGGTGGTCCCGGTCAGGAACGTATTGCTCTGCGGGCTGGTGGTGTGCGCGAAATTGGTGAAGGCCAGGAAGGTGGGGTCGAGCGAGGGAATCGAGGGTCCCAACTGCGTCACGATTCCGCCGCCGGAGCTGACTCCGTTCCCGGCCGTGCTCGCCGACGCCCCGCCCGTGTTGACACTGACGCCTTGCAGGCTGACGCTTTGCGGTCCTGCCGCGACCCCTAACCCGACGCTTCGCAGCGCGCCGCCGGCTTGCGCGCGCCGCAGCACCTCCTGCGCCAGCAGCGGACCATACCGCTGCACCTCGACGTCCAGGTTATTCTCAATCGCCAGCGCCACCACGTCCGGCGCCGTCAGGTATAGACTGCCCGCGCGCACCAGTGTTTCCAGGCGGGGCGAATTGTTGAGATCGATCGCCGGCACGGTTCTTTGCCGGTAGGGCCTGGTCAGCCAGCCCATCCGTCCTTGCGCCGGATCGATGCGAATTTCGCCGCGAATTTCGTTTTCCGCCGCGGCCGGCGTGGCCGCCGCCAAACACAAACACGCCAGCCAGAAAAAATGTGAATAAAAGGCCGCTCGTTGAATGAGCGGATGTGGGCTCCGCATGAAAGTTCCCTTCGTTTCCTCAGCGCCGCTTGGGCGCTTCTACTAAATACGTGTCAAAAAGAGCTTGTGTTCCAAGTTGCGCGGCATTCTCTATACAATCGGCGTCCGAGCCAGACTGGTGATGAACTTGATGCGCGAAATCCGCTTCCGGCTCAACCGGTCGTCATTGGTAATGAACAAGTCCACCTCCGCCGCGGCCGCGCAAGCCAGTTGAATGGCGTCGGGTGGGCGTATGCTCCGATCGCTGCGCACGACCGCATAATGCGGCGCAGCCTCCAGATCGAACGGGACGACGGTGATGCGCGAGCTTTGAAACAGAAGCAGGTACCGCTGTTCCAATTCTTTGAGCTCTTCCCGGGCGGGCTTCACCAGTACTTCGCCCACGCTGAGCGCGCTGGTGTACAGCCGGTCGCCGCGAGCGAGCATCCGCTTCCACAAATCCAGGGTCTGCTCGGCCGCCGGTCCCGCGCCTTCGAAAAGATAAATGAACAGGTTCGTGTCCCAGAAGACCTTCGCCACGCTCTACCTCCGCACGCATTATCTCCGCGCCGGCGTGGACTTCTCGCGCGCCGCGTGAGCCGGCTTCCCAGGTAGAGGCGGCCCTTCCGCGTTCCAGCCCGCGCGCAGTTCCGCCACATACGCGTCCGGATCGACGCCTCTCCATATCTCCCGGCCCAATCCCCACATCTTCAATATCGGATCGTCTTCCATCAAGGTCTTTCCTTGGCAGTATTCGCGTTCATACCAGTCCACGAGGCCGTGATACTTCGCCGGAAGATCCCCCCGATTGGGATGGGTCTTGCCTCCACGCGACGGATGATACGCGTCCCCCGGGCGAAACAGGCGGAAGGTGCCGTCCCCAAGCCTGTAAAACATCCGGTAACGCGCGGCGTTCGGAGGATAATTGGCGACATTGTGTTGCTGGATGTGAACTTGCACGCCGGGACGCAACTCCGGATGCGCGCCCTGGAGACGAATTCGCTCCAGAATCTCGCGCCGCGAAAACCCCGCCCGGTCCGGGTGCTCCCTGCAGAGCGCCGCCAGAGCCACCCAACACTCATCCGCGACTTTAATAGGTTCAAACTTCAATAAATATTTATAACAGTTATACCATGTGCTGTCAACACGACTCAGCCAGCCCAAAATCGCCGGCTTAAACCGTCACAACCCACCCGAACGGGTCCTTCGAAAGCCCGTACTGGATGTTTCGCAGGGTATCGTGGAGCTTGTGGGTGACCGGCCCACACTGGCCGTCGCCGACACGCACTTCGCCGCCGCGTTCCAGGACAAAGGATTCGATGCCGGTGATCACGGCGGCTGTTCCGCAAGCGAAGGCTTCGCTGACCTGCCCGGATTTCACGCCGGCCAGCAGTTCCTCCCATACGATCCGCTCTTCCCTTAACTTGATTCCGAGCGTGGGAGCCAGATGCAGGATGCTGTCACGCGTGATCCCCGCCAGCAGCGTGCCCGTCAGAGGCGGTGTGATCAGCGTGTCTCCCCGCAGGAAGAATACGTTCATGCCGCCCATCTCCTCCACCGTGCGCTCGCCGTGCGAATCCAGGAACATCACCTGCGCGCAGCCTTTCTTCTTGGCCTCGCCGATCACTTGCAGCGTCACCGAGTAGTTCGCGCCCGCCTTGGCATCGCCGGTTCCGCCCCGCGCGGACCGTCCCACGGTCTCGGAGACGAACACGCGGACGGTGCCCGTGCTCCCGCTCGGCACGCCTGGAAAGTAACTGCCTGAAGGCAGCACGATCGTGAAGAACAAATACTCGCTGCTGGCGCGGACGCCGATGCACGCCTCGGTGCCGATCATCGTGGGCCGGATGTACAGCGACCCCGGCGGATTCGGAATCCACTTGCGCTGGCAGTCCACCAGGGCCCGGATGCCGTCGACAAAGAGCTGCTTCGGAATCTCCGGCATGGCCATACGCGAGGCGGAGCGATTCATGCGCTTCGCGTTCATGTCCGGCCGGAACAGCGCCGCCGATCCATCCGGCAGCTTGTACGCCTTCATGCCCTCGAAGATTTCCTGGGCGTAATGCAGCACGATGGCCGCCGGATGCAGGTCGATGGTGTGCCAGGGCTCGACGCGGCCGCGCTCCCACGCGCCGTTGCGATACCACGCGCGAAACCACAGCGGAGCCGTGACGCGTCCGAACTCCAGGTGTTCCGGCCTGAGATCGAGCTCTGGCGGAGGCGCCGCCGCCCCACCGGCAAAATCAATGTCTATATTTGATTCCGTTATGGCTCCCATTTATCTAGCGTACTCCAGAGGGCGTACTCCAGTCTGGAGCGTGGCCGCCGGACCTGTTAAGCTGGAGGCGGTTCCCCGCATCCCGCGTGCGCAATGATTTCGTAAGCGCCTGGTCGTACTGTCGATGGCGCTCAAAAAAAGACAAGTGATGAATTTGCTTCACCGATAGGCGTCCTTGCGATTGCGGATACGGAGGACATCGATCCGATCGCCGCGGTCGTGAAAGCGAACTCGCCAATCTCCAACGCGAAGGCGGAACTCGGGCGGATGAATGCCGCGCAGAGCTTGGACGTTACCGGCGCCGGTAGCAGCGAAGCGATAGCTCCCAGGATGCGCAGGGCGATAACGCGGTCCAGTGCGGCCAAGTCCGTTTGCGCCTGGGCAGACAGGACGACGCGCTTGATCACGAGGGGTCCTGGTAGTCCTTGACTTCCTCCATCGTTAGGCCTAGTTCGGCGACCACCCGCTCAAAAGGAATCCCCTTGTTGTGTTTGAGCCACTCCCGGGCTTCTGCCACAGCGTGGTCTTCTTCCTCAGTGACGGGTTCGTCGTCAACGGGCGCGTTTCGCAGGGCAGCGGCTATAGGATCGACGATCGTTTCCAGCAACCCGACCAGGGCCGAGAGCTGCGCTTCGGGCAGCCGGTCAATCAACCGGTGGGCGTGATCGCGTTCGCTCATGGTGTGCTTCCGTCTCTAGCGTACTCCAGTCCGGAGCGTCGCCGCCGTACCTTGGGCAGCGGTAGTTTGTGCAGACTGGCACCACCCACCAATGCCGCGCTTTATCCTCGCCTGCCTCACTGCGTCCCGCGGGCAGCAAGCCGCAGCTCCAGGCGAACTCAAAGTCTCCCGGCTCGGGTTGTATACTTGTTTCCAGGACAATGACTGCCGCAATTACGAACGCCACCAGCACTGCAATTTCTGGTGTGGTGTGGAGTCTTGACTAGGAACAAGCCAAGGCTGAAAAATCGCAGCCTTCATCCATTTGCATGATGACGGCCTCCGGATTCGAGGTAGGATTTCCCGATGCCAACCGCGATGAGACCTGCTTACAGAGTTCTGTGTCTGATATCGCTGATGCTACTGCCGTGCGCCGGCGCAGAGAAGCACCTGGACGACCCCTCGAACAAAGCAGGTGCGGATGAGGGACTACGCCGAGCGTTCGAGCGAGCGGTCTACCAGCTTGAGGCTTCCGGTCACGGGAACTACCAAGGCGCCAACCCGGCGCAAAGGCTCGATCTGGACTTTAGCGCTCGCGAAGTCCGGCTGAAGGCGGGCAATCCACGGGCGAATGTCGGGTTCTCTCTCACCGGTTATGGCTATGGCCGCTTTCTGCGGCCCCCCGCGCCTGCCAAATTGGCTGGAACCGGCCCGCGCGTGGAATACCAGCGCGGTGGCATCACCGAGTGGTATGTGAACGAACCACGCGGACTGGAGCAGGGCTTCACCTTGGCCCGGCGTCCCGGGACGTCTACGGAGGGTGAACCTCTGGTGATCGCACTGGGCGTCAGCGGCGGACTGTGTCCGGTGTTGGCAGCCGAAGGCGATGCGGTGCTGCTTCAAGCAGGTGAGCAAACGGTATTGCGCTATGCCGGCTTGCATGCTCGGGACGCGCGCGGCCGCGAAGTGGCGTCGCGGCTGGAGGTTCGGGAGCGCGAAATTCGGTTGGTGATCGAGGATGGGAGCGCCGAGTATCCACTGGTGGTAGACCCAGTGGTGACTTCGACCCAAGAATCGGAGCTGACTGCGTCCAACGGAGCGCAGGGCGACTTGTTCGGCTGGTCCGTGTCAGTGAGCGGCAACACGGCCGTGGTGGGAGCCTATGACAAAACGGTCAACTCGAATTCTGGGCAGGGTGCGGCGTACGTGTTTGTGGAGAGCGGAGAAACCTGGACCCAGGAGGCGGAGATCACTGCATCCGATGGCGCGGCTAACGATAACTTCGGATATTCCGTTTCGGTGAGCGGCAACACGGCCGTGGTAGGGGCCCGTTACAAAACGGTCAACTCTAATTTTGAGCAGGGTGGGGCGTACGTGTTCGTGCGAAGCGGCGTGACGTGGACCCAGCAGGCAGAGCTGACCGCCTCCGACGGGGCGGCTTACGATGCCTTCGGCGTTTCCGTCTCGGTGAGCGGCAACACGGCCGTGGTGGGGGCCTTCAACAAAACGGTCAACTCGAATTCTGGGCAGGGTGCGGCGTACGTGTTCGTGGAAAGCGGAGAGACATGGACCCAACAGGCGGAGCTGACCGCCTCCGACGGGGCGAGAGGCGACTACTTTGGCTTCTCAGTGTCGGTGAGTGGCGCCACGGCCGTGGTGGGAAGTTATAACCATAGCGTCGGCTCGAATGTTGAGCAGGGTGCGGCCTATGTCTTCGCACAGAGCGGAGCAACCTGGAGCCAGCAGGCGGAGCTGACCGCGTCCGACGGCGTCGCGGATGACGAGTTCGGTTATTCCGTGTCAGTGAGCGGCAACACGGCCGTGGTGGGAACCCCTTTCAAAACGGTCGACTATCAGGGTGCGGCGTACGTGTTCGTGGAAAGCGGAGAGACATGGTCCCAACAGGCGGAGCTGACCGCGTCCGACGGCGCGCCGGATGACCAGTTCGGCTTTTCCGTTTCGGTGAGCGGCAACACGGCCGTGGTGGGAGCCTATGTCAAAAATTTCGGCTCGAATGTTAACCAGGGTGCGGCCTATGTCTTCGCACAGAGCGGGGTAACTTGGAGCCAGCAGGCGGAACTGACCGCGTCCAACGGGTTCACGGGAGACGATTTCGGCTCTTCGGTGTCGGTGAGCGGCGGCACGGCAGTAGTGGGGGCTTATCAAAAGTGGGTCAATTCCGATGTTGAGCAGGGTGCGGCATACGCGTTCTCAGGGGCGGTGGGGCCGTTGCAGTTCTACCCACTCGCTCCGTGCCGCATTGCCGATACGCGAACCACCCAAAGCTTCACCGGTGCGTTCGGGCCGCCCAGCTTGGCGCCCTATGCGGACCGCACGTTCCCGATTCTTTCCTCGGGCTGCACCATCCCCTCAACCGCGCAGGCGTATTCGTTGAACTTCACCGTAGTTCCGTTGGAGACCCTGGGTTTCCTGTCGGTGTGGCCGGCCGGCGATCCGTACCCCGGAGTCTCGACGCTGAATTCGACCGACGGCAGCGTAATCGCCAACGCGGCCATCGTTCCGGCGGGCGCCAGCGGCGGCATCACCGTAGTCGCCTCCGATCCGACCGATCTGATTATCGACGTCAACGGGTATTTCGCTGCGCCCGGCGCCTCGGGGCTCGATTTTTTCCCGCTCACGCCTTGCCGCATCGCGGACACGCGCAGCACCCAGAGCTTTACGGGCGCCTTCGGGCCGCCAAGTCTGAACGCGTATGTCACGCGGGACTTCCCGCTCGCGACCAGCCCGTGCCTGTCCGGTTCGGAGCAGGCCTACTCATTGAATGTGACGGTGGTTCCCCCAGCACCTCTGGGCTTCCTTTCGGTCTGGCCCGTGGGCCAACCCTACCCTGGCGTATCGACGCTGAACTCGCCCGACGGCACGACGCTAGCGAACGCGGCGATTGTTCCGGTGGGAACCGGTGGAGACATCGACGTGGTGGCCGGCAACCCGACCGATTTGATTCTCGACATTAACGGGAAGTTCGCCACGCCGGGAGCAGGAGGACTGCAATTTTACCCAGTGACACCGTGCCGCGTCGCCGATACTCGGAGCAGCCAAAGCTACATGGGCGCGTTCGGACCACCCAGCCTGGCGGCGTACGTGGGCCGCAATTTTCCGATTCAATCCAGCTCATGCGGCATTCCGGCGACTGTACAGGCGTATGCATTGAACATGACCGTTGTGCCGTCAGGGACGCTCAGTTTCCTGTCGGCTTGGCCCGCGGGACAGCCTTACCCGGGCGTATCGACGCTCAATTCGCCAGACGGGTTCGTGATTGCGAACGCCGCCATCGTGCCCGCCGGAACCGGCGCAGCGATCACCGTGCTCGCCGGAAACCCGACCGACCTGATCATCGACATCGTCGGGTACTTCGCTCCCTGAGCGGCGGGGCGGCCGCCAGTGTCGCTCGAATGATGCCCGATAATCCGCGATAAACGATGTCGGCGACAGGAACTGAAATCACGTCGAAGGGCCTGATGGTGATGTTCTCTTCCGGCCTTGTCGCGGTCATGATGCTCTTCACGCTGACCGCGGCTACGGAGAACTCGTCATTATCGGTCGCGGCGGAAAGCGGAGTCCGGCTTGACGGCGTGCTCATACAGAGCAGCAGCTAGATCCGCGACAGCTTGTTGAGACCGTTAAAAGCTGCGGCCTTGTAGCACTCGGCCAAAGTCGGGTAGTTGAACACGGTCTCCAGGAAATAGTCCACCTTGCCGCCGAGAATCATGACCGCCTGGCCGATGTGGATCAATTCGGCCGCGCCCTCGCCGATGATGTGGACTCCCAGCAATTCGCGCGTCTCCCGGTGGAAGATCAGCTTGAGGCGTCCAGTGGTGTCGCCGCGGATCTGCCCGCGCGCGATTTCGCGGTAGTACGCCACACCGACCTCGTAGGGAGCGTCCTCCTCGGTGAGTTGCTCTTCCGTTTTCCCGATGAAGGAGATTTCAGGAATCGTATAGATTCCATAGGGATACGTCGCCGGATTGGACTGCGCCGGGACGTTATAGGCGCGCGCCGCCGCGATGCGCCCCTGTTCCATCGAAACCGAGGCAAGGCTGGGGAACCCAATCACGTCGCCCACCGCGAAGATGTGCGGCTGTTTGGTGCGGTAATCCGCGTCCACCTGGATGCGCCCGCGCGAATCGGAATCGAGGCCGGCCGCGGCCAGGTTCATCTCATCCACGTTGCCTTGCCGTCCCACGGCGTAGAGCAGCGCGTCGCCCACGATCTTCTTCTTGCTCTGCAAGCAGGCCACCACGGCCCCTTCGGGAGTCTCCTCCACGCTCGAGACTTCCTCGTTCAAACGCATGGTGACGCGGTTGTCGCGCAGGTGATAGGAGAGCGCCTCCACTATCTCGCAATCGGCGAATTCCAGAAGCCGGGGCCGTTTCTCCACTAGAATCACGCGCACGCCCAGCACCGCGAACATGCAGGCGTATTCGACGCCGATCACGCCGCCTCCCACCACGATCATCGTCTTGGGGATATCGGGCATCTGTAGAATCTGGTCGCTATTGAGGATGTTGCGGCCATTGATGGCTACTTTTGGCGAAACCGCGGGCTTGGTGCCGGTGGCGATCACGATGGTTCCCGCGCTGTAAACGTTAGCGCCGCGGGAACCTTCCACGCGGATCGTGTGCGGATCGACGAAGCTGGCGCACCCAAACAACATCTCGATGTTGTTGCGCCCAAGCTGCGACAGCGTGACGTCGATTTCGGTCTTGATCACGTGCTGCACCCGGAACACCAGATCCGCCATGCAGATCTTTTCCTTCACGCGGTAGTTCACGCCGTAAATGTCCTGGTATTGGTAACCGGACAGGTGCAAGACCGCCTCGCGCATGGTCTTGGAAGGAATGGTTCCGGTATTGACCGAAGTGCCGCCCACCACCTCGCGTTGTTCCACAACCGCAACGCGATGGCCGCATTTCGACGCCTGAATCGCCGCCCTCTGGCCCGCCGGACCGGAGCCGAGGACGATCATGTCAAAGGTCAGCATCTCTTGCAAGTATAGTCGGTGAGGAATGCGGGAAAATAAAAAAGCCGGTGAGTACTCGGAGGAAGATACTCACCGGCCGGCTCACCACTACCGCGAGGTCGTAGCTTGCCGAACTTTTGGGAGATTCACCGGGCAGTCGGCAAATCGCTCCCTAGAGAAAGAGACGCGTTGAACCTTGGAAGGTTCCACAACTGGACGCTTCCATATTAGCACTGGACCACGCCCGTGTACAGTGCCGGAAGCATCTAGATTAAAGAAATGTTACTCGGAGGGCGTGACCCAGGATCGTCAGTCCCCGGTGCTCCAGGTACCAACCGTTCTATTTTGTTGCAGTTCCATCTGGTCAGTGTCCCAACTTGGCGTTCAACGCCGCCGCCAGCCGAAAGCCGGCTTTGGCCAACTGCACCCGCGCGACGCGCCGGGCGTTCTCCTCGTAACCGGCCGGAAGGGGCAGCGGATGCTCGCGCGATCCGGTTTCCGGTCCGAAGGTGTAAACTTCGCGCTTGGCAAGATCGAAGCCCTCCTCAACCCACTTCTTGGGGTCCTTCGAAAGACGCGGCTGAAGGCCGTTCCCCTTGACGAACTCGGTTGTAATCTCAGCGGCATAGCGATTCACGTATGCGTCGGTTTTATCGGACCCGGCCAAGTCGTCCCAGAGGGCATGCAGGTTCCGGCCGGGCGTGACATAGACCAGGTTGCCGCCCTGGTCGCCCTTGGGCTGCGATTTCGTGAACCGGCTGACGCAATGCAAGGGTTGGTGCACATCGCCGGTCAGGTGAACCAGCCATGGCAAATCGTACACGCTGAGATCGGCTTCCTTGAGAATCCGCCGCAGTTCGATGAGGGCGTTGGGGGACGGCGCGGCCTCGAGCGCGGTTCCGTCCGGCGAAAACGGAATGTCGATATAGTGCCAGTTGGTGTGCCGCGCCATACTTAGAAAGCCCAGGCTCGCGAATCCAGGTAGCAACGGCGTGGGCTGGGCGTTCGCACGAGTATCGTCGTAGAAGCGATTGTCGCCCCGGATCGCGTCCGGCCACACCGAGGCCGCAAGGAACGCGTCTCGTCCGGCGAGAGTCTTGAAGTCGGGATGTTGGCTGAGCAACTCATCCACTCGGGCCCTGGCTTGGGGGGTCAGGCGATCATAGGCGATGGCGCTGACGATCCGATGCCCCGTCGCGTTCCATGCGTTGAGGGGGAGAGCGAGTAGAAGGAGTCCGAGTCCGAATCGCCGCATAGGAACTAGCGCTATTCTACCGCGAGCTTGATCAGCTACTCGGCGTGACGCAGCGCCTCCGGAGTCGCGCGCTCGCCCGAAAGCATGCCGGGCTGCGCCTCTTCCGGCCCCAAGGCGAGCCGACGCGACGGAGGTTCGTCGGCCTTGGCTCTGGCTCTTCCGCCATGGCACCGAAGATCGACCTCCAAAAGGGCTTGCAAGCTATGCCCAGACGAATGGATCAATTTTCAGTCGGGACTCGTAGCGCGCTATCGACAACAAAGTGTTTGATCGGAGCTACGCGAGGCTCAAGCCGAAGCCCAAGCTCCTCACGAATTGTAGTGAATATGACGGCAGGTCCGTCATCATTTGAATCAAGACGTGCGCCGAAGCCGGATGCCTGTGTGGCGTAATGCAGAGTGAACTCAAAAGTACCGTCAGTTTGGGTCATATCTATTACCGGTCGATCCAGTTGGATAGCTGGGTTCGACAAGGCAGCCGCTAACGCACTCAAGCCGACATGGTGGACCTCCATCCCGTTCCGCGTCGGCCTCACACCGACTTCGCCGGTATAGCTGGTATCGCTCGCTGGTTTGATTTTGAGTCCTTTGGCGTCTAAAACCAGAGCGTACACGGGCGCAGCTCTATTCTCCGTGTGTATGCGCAGCCGGAATCGTTTTGCTAGGAGCTGCTGGAGCATGAGCTTGAGCTTAGGCTCGGGCTCAGCAGCCGATGATTTTGCGGATATCGTGAACCTGTCCTTTGCGATCCAATCTGGGCCGAGAATCGGCACGGACGGAGGGAGTTCGTAGGCCGTGGCGATACACTGGCGTAACGTCACGTAGGATCCGGTGAATCGATCAGCGCTGAACCGGGAAGCGACGGCGTATCGTCCGTCAGTGGGAACCTCTGCAATTCGGATCGAGGCGACTTCAAATTCCGGCTCGGATGAGTCTGAAGCCTGCGCGAAGCACAAAGAACCCGGAAGACCAGCCGCAATACCAACGGACAGGATGAAAAACGCGGGCATAAACTCGACCGAATGTGCGCCTGACATAAGCCACGTAAGCGGCATACACCGTCTCCTGTTTGATCCAAATAATATCACAGGCTTACTCGACCCCCAATTTGATCAACTGCTCGGCGTGGCGAAGCGCTTCCGGAGTCACTCGCTCGCCCGAAAGCATGCGGCCGATCTCGCGCGTGCGAGCCTCCGGCGTCAGTTCCTCCACGGCGGCGGTGGTGCGCCCCTTGACGGTGTGTTTCTCGACGGTGTAATGATGATCGGCGAAGCCGGCGATCTGCGGCAGGTGCGTTACGCAGATGACCTGGCTCCCGCGCGAGAGCTTCTTCAGCCGCCGGCCGACGGCCTCCGCCGCGCTGCCGCCCACGCCCGCATCGATTTCGTCGAATACCAGCGTCAGCGGCACAGTTTGGCTTGCGCGTTCACCGGTACAAGTCTCCAGCGCGAGAGCCACTCGCGACAATTCCCCTCCGGAGGCGATCTTTTCGAGCGGCTTCGGCTCCTCGCCCGGATTCGGCGATATCAAGACGCGAACCGTGTCGGAGCCGTGCTCGGACCAAGCGTCGCTTGATCCATGCGCCCCTGCCGCCGCGGCTTCGACGCGAATCTCGACGCGGGTCTTCTCCATGGCTAGCGCGGCGAGCTCGCGTTCGACGCGCTGAGCCAAGCGCCCCGCCGCCTCGCTCCGCTTCGTGGAGAGCAGGGTGGCTGTCGATGCATAGGCCGCCGCGGCTTGGGCGATGTCCTTTTCGAGCGTTTGACGGCGCTCGCTCGAAGTCTCCACAGCGGCGAGATCGGTCTTCACCCGCTCCAGAAACGCGAGAAGCTCGTCAATCGTCGCCCCGGTCGTTGCTCCGTATTTGCGCTTCAGTTTTTCGATGGCGGCCAGCCGCGATTCCACTTCCTCCAGACGCTGGGGATCGGCTTCGAGGGCACCCAGGTAATGCCTCAGGGCGTGCGCGGCTTCTTCAAGGCCTATGGAAGCTGGTTGAAGCGCAGCAATCACTTCCCCAATGCTTTTATCAATACGACCAACTTCATCCAGGCGCTTCGCGACTGTGCCGAGCTGCGCCAGGGCGCTGTGCGCATCCTCGTATAGCGCCGCGTAGGCGGCTCCCGCGGATTCCTGAAGGCGGACCACGTTGCGCAGCACGCGCCGCTCGCTTTCGAGTCCGGCATCCTCACCCGGTTTGGGAGCCACGGCCTCGATCTCCTTGCGCTGGAACGCCCATAAATCCGCCAGCCGCAGCTTTTCTTGCGAGGTGCGATCCAGCTCCTCAAGCTCGGTCGAGAACGAGCGCCATTGCCGGTACCGCGCTGCAACCTCGCGAGCCAGCTCTTCCGCGCCCGCGAAGGCGTCCAGCATGTCGCGCTGCACGGCCGGGGAGAAGAGCTGCTGCTGATCGTGCTGGCCGTGAATATCGCCCAAGAACGGAGCCAGATCCCGCAGCAGAGCCGCGGTGGCGGGATGGTTTCCCACCAGCGCGCGGGATTTACCGCTGGATTGAATCTCGCGTTCGACCAGCAACTCGCCGTCCTCCGCTTGGACCCCGGCCTGTTCGAGAAGCGCGAGGAGCTCGGGCGAAGAGGGGATCTCGAAGACGCCCGACACGCGCGCGCGATCCGCGCCGCTGCGCACCATTTCGGCCGAGGAACGCCCCCCAAACAGCAGTCCCAGCGCGTCCACCACGATGGATTTGCCGCTTCCGGTTTCTCCGGTCAGCAGGTTCAGGCCGGGGTGGAAGCGCACGCGCACGCGTTCGATGACGGCGTAGTTTTCCACCACCAGCTCAACCAGCATGATGCTCCAGACGTGGCGCACGCACTCGTGCGTGCCGTGTCGAGACTCGTCTCGACACCTTGCCGGAGTGTAGCCAGGGTGCCGGGGCCGGGCGTCGCCAGGAGTGGCGACGCGGCACGCACGAGTGCGTGCGCCACATTGCTTTCTCAACCGGCATTGCCACGATTATAGGGGACCCGGATGCCGCGCCGCCCAAAACATTCTTTATCTCTTTTGTTTCCAGCTCGGGTCGTCTACAATGAAAGCGGGGATGGTAGCGCAACACGTAACCGCACTCTGGCTGCAAGTAAATTTTTGGGAACTCGCGAACTCTTCCGACATCGTTCCGAACGTCGTTTTGGGGTTGCTGGCCGTGGCCTCGATTTTTTCGTGGACCATGATCCTCTCTAAGGGGTTGATGCTGCGTGGGGCGCAGAACGCCAACCGCAAATTTTTGCGCGCGTTTCGCAAGGCCACGCGCCTGGATGCCGTGGCCGCGGCCACCGAGCAATACCGCGCCGCGCCGCTTGTGGGCGTCTTCGATTTCGGCTATAGCGAGGTGTGCCGCCAGATGGCCGCCCGGTCCAAGATCAACAATCAGGCGGCGCTGGAACGGACGCTGCAACTGGGCGTCAGCGAAGAGATTTCGCGCCTGGAACGGAATATGAGCTGGCTGGCTACTATAGCCTCCGTGAGCCCGTTCATTGGTCTGTTCGGCACGGTGTTGGGGATCATCGACGCGTTTAAGGGACTGGGCCTGGCGGGCACCCCCAGTGTGCGGGCGGTGGGGCCGGGGATTGCCAATGCGCTGGTCGCGACGGCCATGGGCTTGTTCACCGCCATCCCGGCCAGTATTTTCTACAATCACTTCGGCAGCCGGATTCGGGAGATCGGCGCGCGCATGGAGGATTTTTCACTCGAGTTTCTCAATCTGACGGAACGAAATCTCGAGGAATGAGCATCATCAAGATATAGGATCTGGAGAGATTATGGCGTTTTCCGCTGGTAACGGCAGCACCGGACGTGGGTGGAGTCCTCGCGGACGCCGTTCCGTCTCGGTCGGGACGCTCTCGGAGATGAACGTCGTCCCGTTGGTGGACGTTGTCTTAGTACTGCTGATCATCTTCATGATCACGGCGCACGTAATGGAATCCGGCCTGGATATCGACGTGCCCGCTGTAAAGGAAGTCAAGGAGACTACCGAAGATCTTCCTCGGGTGCAAATCACCAAGAGCGGGAACCTCTCCCTGAACGACAAGCCGATCAATATCAACCAGCTCGGCTCGGAGATCGAGAAGAAGTTCAAGGGCCAGAAATCCGTCTACGTGGTCGCAGACAAAAACGCACAGTTTGGTATCTTCGCGCAGGTGGCCAGCACTCTCGGCCAGGCGCACTTGAAGATCGAAGTTGTGACCAAGCTGGAGGACCTGAAGAAGCCGTGACCGCCTACAACGACATTCTTGTGCATCAGGAGATGGCCCAGTCCGAGCCTCTGCGGGGCGCGTTCCTGGCGGCGCTGGCGATGCATGCGGCGTTGGTCGGCGGGATGATCTTTTCGGGCTGGCTGGCCGCGCACAGGAACATGTTCGGCGCTCTCGACGCGGGCGGCGCATCGGTTGCCATCGAAGCGGTGAATTCAATTCCGCTTCCGCACCAGGGCCCGCAGAATCCCCTGGCGAGCGATACCGACTCCCAGGTTCCGCAAGCTCCAACCAAACCGGTGGAGCGCGTCAAGGAAGAAAAGCCTCCGCCGGACGCGATCGCTCTCAAGAGCCGCACGGCCAAGAAGACTCCCGCCGAGGTGGCCAGCGAGAAGAACAAATTCCGTCCGTTCTCGAAAATCGATCCGTATCAGGTATACAGCAAGTCGGCGCCGGCGGTGTCGAATCCGGCGTTTTCCGCGAAGGGGGCGGGCAACGTGAGCCCCGGCGCCAACAGCACCCTCGGGAATCACTGTCCGGCTTACTCCGCGCAGATCCAGCAACTGGTGGCCTCGCATTGGAACACCAGCAGCGTGGACGCCTCGATTCGCACGGCGCCGACGGTCATTGCCACCTTTGACCTGGCGGGCGACGGCACGGCCCGCGACGTGCACATTCTTCAGGGCAGCGGTGTCGCTCCCCTGGATTCTTCGGTAGAACGCGCGATCCTGGATGTGAGTCCGTTCCCCAGGATTCCGGCCGACTGCGGCCGCGACCATGCCTCGGTGGAATTCTGGTTCGAGTTGAAACGATGAAAATCAAAACTACTCTCGTGCTCCTTACTTTGCTGCTCGCGGCCGGCGCGCTGATGCTGACCGGGCAGGACGCGGATATCCGGGGCGTCATCACCAACGGCGAAATGCTGAAGCTGGCGGTTCCCGATCTCCGCGGCGCGGGTGACGCTCAGAAATTCATGCAAACCTTCAATGACACGCTGTGGAACGAGCTGGACGGCGGGGGCGTGCTGAAGCTGGTGGCCAAGAGCGTATATCCGCTGAATGTGCCGCAGCGGCCCGAGGACTTCGTTCCGCCCAACGCCCGCGGCCAAAGCAACGGGATATGGCTCACCGACTGGTCCGGGTCTCCCGTGAATGCGAACGATCTCGCGTTCGGCTATACGGCCGTGCAGGCGGGACTTCTTGTGCTCTACGGCAATCTCTACAATCTCAGCCAAGCCACGCCCGCCACCGCGCAGTTGTTCCGCCATACGTACACGGGATCGCTCGACGAGGCCGGCGCCAAGAAAGTCGCGCGCGAGTTCGCAGCCGACATCCTGGCGCAGTTCGGAGGCAAGAGTCTTTCCGGCACCAAGATTTATTTCGTCTCGGACCGCACCGGGCCGCGCACCATGGGCGACGGCAAGAAGGTGGGGGTGAAGGAAATCTGGTCCATGGATTACGACGGCTCCAACCAGCAGCAACTGACCAATTACAAGAGCCTCTCGATGACGCCCGCGGTTTCCGCCGACGGAACGAAGTTCGCGTTCACCAGCTATCCCCAGCTAGAGAGGAACGGGCACTTGGTGGACGGGAATCCCCAAATCATCATCCATTCCGTCGACCCCAACCGCAAGCTGGGTTTTTACAATCCCGTTTCCTCGGTGGTGGCCACGCCTGAATTTACGCCCGATGGCCAGCACGTGTTGTTCGGCACCAAGATCGGCAGCGATAAGGACGAGAAGATCTATATCGCGAATCTTCTAGGAGGCGAGCTGAACGCAATCTCGCATGTCACCGCCATCGAAGAGGAGCCCAAGGTCAATCCCAAAACCGGCAGCCAGATCGCGTATATTTCGGGCCGCACGGGCCATCCCCAGCTCTGGCTCATGGGCATCGACGGAGGCAATGCGGAAATGCTCACCACCGGAGAGGGCGAGGTTTCCAATCCTTCCTGGCGGCCGGATGGGCAGTGGATCGCTTTTTCCTGGACTCGCGGCTATGAAATCGGGCAGTTCAACGTCTTCATCATGGAGATCGCCACGCGAAAGTACATTCAGCTAACTCACAACACCGGCGCGAGTGAGAATCCGACCTGGGCGCCGGACGGCCTGCATATCGTATTTACCTCCAAGCGCGGGAGGTCCACCCAGATTTTCACGATGCTCGCGGATGGCACCCACGTGCAGCAATTGACCACCCAGGGAAATAACTTCCAACCTGTATGGGCTAAAGGGATAAACTAAGGTGTAATGGTTTAAATCCCCGAGGAGGCCAGGATCACAGGATGCGAATGAACAAGAGAACACTGAATGCAGCGGTGTTCGCCGCGATGTTGTTGCTCGCGACCGCTGGCTGTAAGAA
>Ga0182024_10006733_pt1 | contig 25091 bp, 14 predicted proteins | sample P32metaG_FD_120480 | JGI IMG/M metagenome (GOLD analysis project Ga0182024, IMG submission 120480) | Permafrost microbial communities from Stordalen Mire, Sweden - P3-2 metaG (Illumina Assembly) | ecosystem: Environmental > Terrestrial > Soil > Wetlands > Permafrost | place: Sweden: Stordalen...
ATGATGACGCGCAAGCGGTCTGACGGGGTTGTGTTTTACTCGCCGGACGTAAAGGACTTGGACGCTGAAAGTTTCGCCCACTTGGAGGAGCGCGCGACGAACTGCATAAACCCCGTCATGCGTGCCAGGTACGCGGACCTTGCGTGGGATATGAAGAGCAAGGCCATAGCGCAAAGGCCGAACGTCGAGTTTGCCAGGATCGCCATCGACTCGTATCTGGAGGCTATCGAAAAGGGACGCTACGAAATGGAGATGTTCGGCGTTGAGTGGCTCAGCCGAGCTCTCCAACTTGCACGCTCGATCAAGGACGAGGAGCGCACCAAGCGAGTAGTCGATGCGATCTTCGCCTTCCACGACAAGGTCGCAGAAGTAGGACGAGCCGGAACATGGATTTTCCTGTTCGACCTTTTGTACGGAGAGAAATGCACTAATGCGGACCAGGAGACGCGAATCGTCGCGCAGCTTGAGGAGATGTTCGCGAAAGTAACTGACACAAAGCCGTCGGCGTCCGGCGTGTACAGTGCCGACCCATTTGCGGCTGAAGCAGCCGCGGACCGACTCTTGCGGCACTACCACAAACTGAATGACAGGCCGAATGCCGAACGCGTGATGAAGGCTTTTGGAGCCACTTTTGAAGATATGGCGCGGAAGGCGAATCCCATGATGTCAAGCATCTTTCTCCCACGCATAATCGAGCGTTATCAGCAGGAAGGGCTGAAGGAAGACGCGGAGCGAGCGCAGTTGCTCGCACAAGAAAAGGGGAAGAATATTGCAGGCGACATGAAAACGATCTCCGTCGAAAGCGAACTCAAAAAAGAGGACGTTGACAATCTCGTCGCGAAGTTGGTGCTGCCAGGTGATCTCGATACTTCTCTGACGCGCATTGGCGTGTATTTTATGCCAGACGTTGACGCAGCGCGGACGCTGTTGGAGCGGCTACGTACCGATGCTCCATTCCTGAGCATGATTCCAGTCAGTTTCGTGGATGAAGAGGGGAATCCAACGGCAGTTATGGGGGCCCTTGACGACGATGAAGATGGACGGGTCTATCAGCAATTAGGGCGTAGCTTGCAATTCTTGCAACCGATCCTCGGGTATACGCTTAAGAAGTTGGGAGAAGTGCTCCACCCAAGCGTAGACGATCTCTTGGGGTTTCTCTCGAAGTCCCCGCTATTCGCCGGTCTGCACCAGAAACTCCTGCGGGACGGGCTCGCTGCCTACGAGCAGGGCGATTTCATCAAAGCCATTCATGTTTTGATACCGCAGGTGGAATGCGCTCTCCGAGAGTTCCTCGGAAGGTTGGGCGTCCCGACACGAAAGCCTGCACGGAATCATCCGGGTGTTAACGAGGCCAAGAACCTGAACGACATCCTGGCCGATCAGCGGATGCGTGGAGTACTCAAGGAGAGGCTCTGGAGATACCTTACGCTCGTCTACGTTGAAAAGCGCGGCGGCCTCAATCTCAGAAATGATGTTGCTCACGGTCTGCTCGATCCTGCCGCGTTTAATCAGCAGATTGCGGACTACGTTTTCCACTCTCTGCTGGCCCTCAGCCTCATACGTGAACGGAAGAAAGAGGAGGGGGCAGCTTGATCGATTACAAGAGCCCAAGCAATGACATGCGCTGTCAATCGTTCCGAACTGCGGGCTTATACTAATTCGCATGCAGGGATTTCAGGCCGGAAACATCGATGCGATCCGCAGCGGACGCGTGGTGTGCGTAGTCACAGCCGGCGAACTCCGTGTGAAAGCCTTTCAGATAGTGTTTGGCGGCGACGGAAGTTTATTTATTACGTTCCCTTACTTCCGGCACCACACAGGAATTCTTTCGGCCTCCGCAATTCCCGCCACTGGCACAAGGCAATCTCAGGTGAACCTCGAACAGGGCGGTAAAGTTACATCCCATCTCGTCAAATATTCCCATCACACGGACGGACGTGCTCATTTTTCTCAGACTGGGAAAATAGTCACTGCAATTAAGCGGCAGTCCATCGCCCTCGAAAAGCAGCATGGCCATATGTTCTCGCTGCTGATTCAAGGGCTACACGCGCTCGAACTTGCCGATCCGAAAAAAGATACGGTAACGTCTTCGAAGCGGGCACTCGTCGAATTTGCCGTCGATTCTTCACAAGCGATCAAATTCGCTGGCCACTGGTTCGATGTAAATAAAATGCGTTTCAATAACCCGACGCCCACCATAGGCCCGACTCTTCTCACGACGGACCCCGATGGAATCCAAAGAAATGCATGCATGTTCGCTAACCCGAATGCGAATGCCCGGCACGTGCTCGCTATTACTTGTGAGCCGCTTTCGAAGCTCGGCCCGGACCCGGAGATGTTCTTGTTTTACGGCGGCTTCGATCCGGCCGAAATGATGAAGGATGCGACGAAGGAAGCTGGATTTCTGGCGTTCCTGTATCCCCTATCAGAAGCGGACAAGATGCGAGAACGACTTGGCAGCGTGGATTACATTCCGAAGCCATAGACAAGAGCTCATACATCGCGTGCTTTCCAAACGTACAAGCTGTCTCCAGCAAAGCATTTCTCATAAAAGTGTCTCAATTTAGGGGTTCACTCCAGGACCCGCCTGCCTTTGTAGCAGTAAGCAGTGAACCACAGGAAATTCGGCCGTATCAGTCCGCCTGGAGATTGCGTTCCCTTGGACGCATGCCACAAACGCTTGCGCGATTTGTCCATGGTTAGCAGCGCCCGCTCCCGCGGGAGCAGTTAGCAGCTCGCGTTCCGATGCGTCCCTGATGATAGAATCCGGAAACGGAGGTACACATGACGGGTCAAGTCGTCCGTATCTACTACCAAAACTTCGCGCCGGGCGCCGATGTCAAGCTCTTCGATGAGCGGAGCTAACACGGCGGAGACCAATCAGGTTTTCTGATAATGATCTCCTTCGATTTTCTTAAGTGGGCCGTTCGACGAACACGTCCACATCCATAAAATATAACGGCGTGTCACCGCAGTGTGAATGGAGAACCTCTTCAGGAATGTATTGGTTTCTAGCCCTAGCTGCGCATAAGCTGGTAGGCGAATAAAAGGCGAAATATGGGGAAGTCATACCAATCCGAACTCCTACGCCTCATCCGCACCTATAGGGAGGCCCTCGCCCTTGATGTGGGTCCCCTCGCCGAGCGTCTTCGTGCCTTGGAGAATTCTTCTTTGCTCGCGATTGGGTCCGGCGGTTCACAAACGACAGCTCACCTCCTCGCCGAATTGCACCAGCTACGCTTTGGCCAGCTCGCGAAGGCCGAGACGCCGCTTATTGCACGCAGCAGTCTCGAGACATCCCGGCCCATTGGTATTGGTGTTGTCCTAGTCAGCGCCCGCGGTAGGAACCCAGACATCCTCGGCGCTGCTCGCACTGCGGTTGAAGCAGAACCCCACTCCTTAGTTGCACTTTGCGCTTCACGCAATTCTCCCCTGTCCCGGATCGTAAATGCGTTCAACCGGGGCTTTTGCTTCGAATTCGAGCTCAGCAGCGGCAGCGATGGTTTTCTTGCGACAAACAGCCTGCTCGCCTTGAGTACCACCGCAATGCGAGCATACGGATTCCTGACACACGAACCTTCCCCCAGTCTCGCCACTTTATATACGCCCACCGGCCCGACGAAGGCTTATCGACTCCCTCGAGTCGGCAAACCGTTCCTCAACTGTCAGTATTTGGTTGTTCTCTACGGTCCCGCCAGCCAAACTGCAGCATTCGATCTCGAATCCAAGCTCGTGGAAGCGGGCCTAGTTTCCGTTCAGCTTTCCGACTACAGAAACTTCGCCCACGGAAGGCATCACTGGATCGCGAAAAATCCCATGACGGCTGTCGTGGCCCTCGCGGCCAAGGACGAGACTCTCCTCGCGTCGCGTACTCTCGCACTACTCCCAGCGACCGTCCCAAAACTCTTGTTGAGTACGGAGCATTCGGCTCCTTTGTCATCGCTTGCGCTACAAGCCGCAGTTTTTGCGCTCGCCGCCGAATACGGCAAAGCTAGAGAGATCGATCCGGGACGTCCAGGAGTTCCTCCCTTTGGGCGCAAAGTCTATCACTACAATGCCTTCGCGAAGCTAAGAGAGACCATCGAAACCGTCGCCATCCGGCGCAAACGAAACGCTGCTCGCGCCCGAAATTGCGTGGCCCTCGAAACACTACGTCAGGATTTTGCATTCGTAACCCAGCGCTTTCGAAACGCTAAGTTCCAAGGCATTGTGCTGGATTACGACGGCACCATTTGCGACGTGGCCGACCGCTTCGGTCACATTCCCGATCAGACCGCAAGAGCTTTGCGCCAAATTACCCACGCCGGTTTCCTGCTTGGTGTCGCCACGGGCAGAGGAAAATCGGTCAGAAAAGCGCTTCGCGATGCGTTTCCGAAAAATTATTGGAAACACATCTGGGTCGGCTACTACAACGGAGGCGCAATCGCTCGCTTGGACGAGGACACCAAGCCCGACACCGCGGCCGCTGTCAGCCCGGAACTCCAATCTGCAGCTCATGCATTGCGGACGATCAGAGAACCGAAGTTAAATATCACTATAAGACCTCAACAAATTACTGTTGAAGGCGATGACACTTATGATGTACATGAACTGTGGCGCCGAGTGCTTCAACATCTCGTGGAATCGCAATCGGAGGGACTGAAAGTGGTGGTCTCGACGCGCTCCGTTGACATCGTCCCCATGAAGACCAGCAAACTCAATCTGCTTGCAGCGATGGGAATTGTTCGACCCAACTCCACGTTCCTGTGCATTGGAGACCGGCCACGATGGCCAGGCAATGACGCTGAATTGCTGAAACATGACTTTTCGCTCAGCGTAGATGAAGTGGAGTTCGGCTCTGACAATGCTTGGAATCTAGCGCCTGCGGGCGTCTTGGGATCCGCAGCCCTTCGCTACTACCTCAAGCACATTGCGATTCGAACCACGCATTTTGAAATCCGGTTACCCTCCTGATGAAAGACCAACTCTGCGAACAGCTCTTGGCCAAGGTCATGGGCTGGAAGAGTCCGCAAGACTGGGTCCAGTACGGTTTGCCCTTGCAAGTCATCGCTTCCTATAAATACGATGAATACCAACAATTCTCACCCGGCATGCGATTTATCGAGAGTTTAGCCCTCTGGCTCGGACAGTTTAAAACTCCAGAGGAACGACACACCGCGCTTCACTTCGTCCGGGACCGCTTGGTCTTCGTTTCTTCCGCAGAACTGAATCATCTGGTTTGCATTTGTTATCCCGACCACATACGTCCTTTCTTGCTTTCCAAGGCTGCCTCCGAATCTGGCCTCATGAAGTGGCAGCGCGAAAAGGTCGCCAAGAGCCAGGAGTTTCGCGCCCGGGAGCGACGATGCCTATTTCTTGGATTGAGTGACGGCTCGCATACGGATGTTCTTCGCCGCGCAAACCCTCTTCTTCAGAATGAGCAGGTGCGACAAAGCCATGAACTGAGCGACGAACGTGTCCTCGATCTGAAAGCAGAGCTCACGAAGGACTTGATCAAAATCTACGGGCGTGAACCAACTCCGCAGGAAGCAGTCTTCCGTTCCATCGTGCTCCTCGATGATTTTTCCGCGAGTGGTCTGAGCTATATTCGAAAGAAAACCGATGGTACCGTTTCCGGCAAGGTGGGAAAGTTTCTGCATGCCTTGCGCGCGGGCAGCAAACCGCTTTCTGATCTCTTCACAAAGACCGGCCTCGAAGTCATTCTCGTTCTCTATATGGCGACTGAAACGGCAGAGAAGAACTTATCCGATAGCCTCGCCGAATTGTGCAGAACGTCCGGCTATGAACCCAAAGTCCTCGTCATACAACGATTTCCCGAGAGTCAAAGGATTCAGCGCGGGAACCTTCCTGAATTCGACCTTCTCATCGACTCTCATTATGATAAAGAGAACGAGACGACCAGCACGGCTCTCGGAGGAACGGATTTGAAGTATGGATTTGCCGGGGGCGGGCTTCCCCTGATTCTGACCCATAACACGCCGAACAATTCCATAGGACTGCTATGGGCTGAAAGCGAACACATGCGACCACTATTCCCCCGAATTACAAGGCACAAGGATCTATGAGAGAGCCCCGCAATCCGTTCCGGCTTCGTGCGTCCGAAGCCATAGAATCCGATGTGACCTTCCTGAAGCTCTTTGGTCCAGGCATGCTTGACTTGCTTCCGAGCGGTCCGCACGTCTGGGACAAACCCCAGATCTTTCGCAGCGCACCCGGAGCTGGAAAGACCTCTCTCCTCAGATTGTTCACTCCAACCGTCTTGCTCAGTCTCCATGCGTTTCGTGCTAACGATGATCTGAAGGAGCTGTACCAGCGGATGCAAGCGATGGGCGTCGTCGACGAAAATAATCCACGCCTCCTCGGCGTCTTTCACTCCTGTGCCCGTAACTATGCCACCCTCGAAGATCTGGAGTTCGAACCAGCACGCAAGGAACGCCTGCTGTTCGGGCTCTTGAACGCCCGCATCATACTTGCCACGCTTCGTTCCGCGCTTGTCCTGCACAGGCTCGACTACCCTGCGGATTTAACGCGGATCACTGTTTCTGCGGATGCCGTTCGTGAGCTTGGACCAGCCTTTAATATCGGGGCCACGGGTGAAGACCTTCATCGCTGGGCCACAAGCCTGGAAAGCGCGGTCTGTGATGCGATTGATAGTTTCGGCGGCACGGATATAAAAAGCATTCCTGGAAGCGACACTCTGTCCTCGCTTGCTCTCCTCAAGCACGGTGCCTTACTGCTTGACAGCAAACCAGTTGCCGAACACGTCTTGTTGCTGCTGGACGATGTGCACCATTTCACCCACCGGCAACGCACTCGGGTGCTAAAGGTTATTTCCGATTTACGCACCGGAATCGGCATATGGCTTGCCGAGCGCTTTGAAGCTCTCACCCCTGACGAAATGCTCTCGTCTGGAATTTCGGAAGGCCGCGATTATGAAGGCGAGATACTCCTGGAGCAGTACTGGAGGGACCACGATCGCAAGTTTGAGAATCTCCTGATGAGCGTCGCTGACAAACGCGCAAGCGCCGCCATCGACGTCGAAGTCACTTCCCTCGATTCCTGTTTGCAAGCCTCGCTCGACGGTTCCGAGTGGCAAAGCAAGTATGAAGCCGCAATCCCAGTGATCCGTGACCGCGTGGCCAAGGCGATCGGTGGGCGGTCCCGATTTTCTGCCTGGATGGACTCTCAGGAGGTCCTCGCTGGGACCATGAGGCACCGCGCCATCGGCTGGCGTGCGATGGAGATCCTCGTTCATCGGGAAATCAAGCACGAGCAGAAATCCTTTGATTTCCCACTGGCTCCGAACACTCTCGCTGAACGAAGCGACTCACAGGTGAGGGGGGCTGCCGAATTGTTTCTTTCTCAGGAGTTCGACCTACCTTACTATTTCGGCACCCACAAATTGGCGAGCCTTGCCTTCTGGAACATCGAGCAATTCATGCGCTTAGCGGGCGATGAGTTTGAAGAAGTTGTTTCTTCTCGAGTGGTTCGCAAGGACCCTACGTTGGACGCCGGCCGGCAGGACCAACTTCTTCGCGCTGCGTCCACCTCTCTCTGGAACGAGATTCCCCGCAGGGCCAAAAACGGGGAAAAAGTGCTCAAGCTGCTCGACTCCATAGGTCGCTTTTGCAAACAGAGAACCTACGAAGCATCCGCTCCTTATGACCCGGGAGTCACCGGGATTGCGATCTCTATGCAGGACAGGGCCTCCCTGCAAAGTCGAGAGTTCCTAGCGAAGAATCCGCAATATACGGTGCTCGCTGAAGTGTTGGCCGCTGCGATCGCAAACAACTTGCTTGAGGCCCGACTAGACTACAAGGTGAAAGGCTCCACGTGGATGGTTCTGAATCTCAATCGCCTGCTTTGCATCAATTTCGACTTACCGCTGAATTACGGCGGTTTTAAGGAACGGCCTCTGCATGATCTCTACAGCTGGATGACGGCCGGCTACAAGCCGAATCTCCCGGCGTTGGTATGAAAACCCCAACCTACGACCGGTGGGGCACGTACGTGCATGAAGCAGGACCGGCTTTTATCAACTTGCTTCAGGAGATAAGCGCGAAACGCGACAAAACGAAGAAGGTTTGTCTCATCCTTGGACGGGGATTCGATCCGCGCATGCTCAGCGGTTTGTACGCTTTGCGCCAAGTTTTTGATCCGGCCGAGTTGGCGGTGACCATCCTGCTTTTCGACGAAGGAGACACCTCGCCGTCACGAAGATACGAGAGCCTCGTACAAGATAACCTTTCCAAGCTGGGCGCCATCGTCCCGGTGACCCAAATCGAAGAGCGGCAAATCCGTATGTTTTCAACGGAAGGTCGGCGCATAACATCAAGATCGGCAGCGGCTGCCTTCCGCTCACCGAGCGAGCTTCAGCAATTCAGTGACATCTTCGTCGACGTGAGCGCTCTGCCGCGCAGTGTATATTTTCCCGTTCTTGCCAAGCTTCTTTTCCTCCTCGACAGCATGACCGGAGTTCGGTCTCCCAATCTCTTCGTCCTTGTTAGCGAGAGTGCACCTCTTGACCGCCGAATTGTCGAAGAGGGCATTGACGAAGACGCTGGATATATTCATCCCTTTCGCGGCGGAATGGACCGCGAATCGGCTACTGGAGTGCCTAAAATCTGGTTTCCGCTCTTGGGAGAGAGCCAACACCTTCAGCTGACTCGAATCTATGATTTGATCAATCCCGACGAGGTTTGCTTGGTTTTACCCTCGCCAGCGGTCAATCCTCGGCGCGCTGACAATCTCGTTATCGAATATCGCGAGATGCTTTTTGAGCGGCTTCGTGTCGAAACACGAAACTTTATCTACGCATCGGAGACAAACCCCTTTGAGGTGTATCGACAGCTGAGGCGCTCGATTTTGCATTACGGCGAGGCTCTGAAGCCATTGGGTGGATCAAATGCCGTAATTTCTGCGAATTCAAGTAAGCTCCTTTCAGTCGGAGCCTTGCTCGCCGCCTACGAACTGAAACGCGCCGATGTCGACATTGCAATCGCCCATGTCGAAAGTCACGGCTACACCTTAAACGGCACACAAGGCGCAAATGCAGTCCAAGATGAAAGCACCCTCTACGGTCTCTGGCTCTCAGGGGATTGCTATGCATAGTCGAAACAAAGAACACAGGCCCACGCTCGTGACTGCCGGATTTGTGGCGCTCGATATCGTTTTCGGCCTCGAACATCCGGAGCCCCGAATCTACGCGGGCGGGACTTGCGGCAATGTGGTCGCAGCTTTAGCTTTTCTCGGCTGGGATGCTTCGCCGCTTGCCCGACTAGGTGATGACGCAGCCGGCCGCGTGATACGCAGCGACCTAGCCCGATGGGGCGTCAATACAAAGTATCTCGACCTCGATCCTGTTGCCCCATCACCCATTGTCCTTGAGAAAATCGAACGTGGGAAGAATGGACTTCCCAAGCACCGATTCCTTTGGAATTGTCCCGACTGTGGTGCCTACTTCCCGCCTTATCGCGCAATTCTCCGAAGCCAACTAAGCGTTATCCAAGAGAGTATCGACAAACCCGATGTTTTTTTCACGGATCGAGTCTCCAGCGCATCCGTCGAATTGGCTCGCCATTATCATGCTAAAGGTTCTATCATTTATTTTGAACCATCGGGTACCGGCGATCCGAAACTATTCCGCGAAATGCTCAAACACACGACCGTGCTGAAGTATTCTTCCCAGCGCGCCCGTTCCTTCTCGGATTTACTTCGCAGCCACAAAGCGCAGCTCGAAATCGAAACGCTCGGCGAAGACGGTTTACGGTTTCGCCTCCGACGCAGCTCGAGTGCTTGGCACTCACTCCCCGCTCACGAAGTCGCGATAAAGGACACTTCGGGCTCAGGTGATTGGACTACCGTCGGTTTGCTTTCGTCCCTATTCAGAGACGGAAAATCCACCATTGCTACCGCATCCAAGGTCGAAATCACTAGGGCCCTTGAATACGGCCAGGCGATTGCGGCGCTTAATTGTCAGTTTGAAGGCGCACGTGGCGCGATGTATCAATTGAGTCGAGCGATGTTCCTGAAAGGCGTTGGAATCATTGAAAGCAAAGTGGCGAGCTCTTCAAAGGAACTCAAGATATCACTGTCCCGCGATATATCCACTTCGGTCGTTTGCCCCAGATGCAGTCCCAAGAAACACAAGGTCGTCCGTCAAGACGCCAAGTCTTCTGAGACACATCCGGCGACACGGCTCCCTACAACACCTCACGTATTGCGGTGTTAACCCACTGCCTCTCCATCTCGCCTTTGCTGTGGGTCGTATGTTTTACTCCATTTCGGCGATTATCTCCTTCTTGAGTTGCACCGAAATTGGACTGAACGATACCGGCTGAATTCAAGTCGGCGGAAACTTTCGCGCTTTCGTCATCTCGCGTTCCACCCACGCCGTCATTCGGCCGCTGCTGTCTTCACCAACGATCAGTTCGCCGGAAGGCATAATGACGCATCGGCACAACCGCGTCAGCAAAACGATTCTGCTGCCTTCTTTCGCGACGAGGCGCATTTCGCAGAGTTCATCCAAAGCCGTATTCTCGTGCATACTCAGTTCACGGATTCGAGTGTCTTCCAAAGACAGCGACCCCTCCACACATAGCGCGTTCATGACTGCAAACTGTCCTGGGGAGACGACAAACGGTTTCCAGTCCCTCGGGGGAGGATCTTGTTCGAGAACGCTCCTATCCACGACGTCGAACCAGAACTGCCAGCCTTGTCTTGGACCCTGCTCTACTGCCTTGCACCACAGTAAAGGCGACACTCGTTCCATGCTTAGGTCACTTAGGTATGAATCCGGCATTTTCATTCGGCGCGAGAGACGCGTCCAGATTAACTCAAGAAGGAAAATGAGCGGATTTTCGTTGGAAGACGCGACGATTAACCACCTGTCGTTACGCAGCGGCGCAGAGTACGGATGGCCATTGGTCTTGACCAGACTGAATTTACCGCAGATCACTAACTGTGGAAGACTTCCCGCGCCAAAACCCTTGCGCGAAAGGCCCTTTTTGAGGAACCGGACGAAAGCCTGCCGGAAGGAAAACTCGGACGCGTAACCCCCATAGCCCAGGATGATTCGGAGGGGGGAAACCTGTTCCACGATAAGCGTCCGGTATAACATTTCGAGATGAAAAGGCAGCTGGCTCGCCTCGTCGTGCGTAGGCGGAACTACACCTGCAATATTGCCAAATGCAAACAAGGAAGGTTCGATATTGAAGGACTCCGCGGCATCCCGAACAATATAGTCTCCATAAATGTCGAGCACATCTCTCAGATGCTCTTGTGCATCAGCAAGCTCCCTCGAAAAGAGCCGCTTTTTTACTTCTAGCACAGCCACCACATCGCGCACATGCCATTTCGAGTGCTTCGAATAAGGGAGGGACGTGCCTTCGCCAAAAACCAACATGCAATCGATCTGCCCACTCTGCATTCCGGAGCCATTTTCCACGAAGCCTGATACAACCCGCAGACCAGGTTCGGACGGAATCGCCTTATCTAGAATCGAAGACGTGAGCCCCTCATACATCTCACCGATCGTGGGCGCATGGCGGATTCCCGCTTTTTCGATTTGTCGAATCTCCGCTTCTTGAAGAGCCCGCAATAACTCCGCGACCGTTCGTATCATGATGTACCCGTGATACACCTCACAGAGGAGGTCTACGTTCACAGCAATGGCGAACGAAATCTGTTACAGGTAATAAGTTACCGTTTATAGTGAATTACGCGCTAAAACGATACTTTTAGTCCTATTACATGAATACAATATCGAACGCTAACCTCTGCCGTTGTAGGCATAGAAGCGCCTAGCTGTAGAACTTCGCTTGCGGCTGAGGGTCTTCGTCGATTGGGATTTCTTTCATAATATCTGAAACTCTTCGGGCGAATCCCAGAGTGATCGGCAACAATCCGCCCAGCCTCGCAGCGTTCCAATTCATCTTTGTAAGCGTGAGGATTTCGCGTGCCGCGAAGCGGAGGGTATTTGCTGGCCGTAATCAAGCGAACCGAGTCCTGCCGCTGCAATGCGATCAGGTCATATCGGCCGACTTTCTCGCGCAGCCCTTCGTGAATTCCAGTTTTCTCCTCGTGCGTCCAGCGAGAGGACTTGTGAATGACAACGCGCGAGGGCAGCTGATGCATCTCCATGCTGTATTTGGCGAGAGCAAACTGCACCAATTTCATCGCGTCTTCCATCTTTAAGTGAGGCGTCTTCGACTCATGCTGTTCTGGAATCCATTCAAAGTCTGGCCCGCGGAAGACGAGACCCTCGCCATGTTCATCGAATGCCTGAACGAGGCTCGTGAACATCGCAGGGTTGGTTGATCCCAGCCCACGATAGAATCGTACGCCCATGTAGCACGTACCCGGCGTGAGCCCGGTCGGCCCCCCACGGCGTTCCGCCGGCTTTGAAGTAAAGTCCGGTGAAGAAATTCCAAGCAATCTTTGCCGGGTTGTCAGGATCTTTAAATTCAATCGTCTTCTCGTCGATCAACTGTGTCGGAATTTTGTATTTCATCACACGAGCTTTTATCGCTCGCCGCAGGTCTCGATGGACCATCCCCAATGACTTATCGTGATAGTCGACCGTAAACCAGTCCGATAGCGATTCGGGGAGCGCAATGACGACGTAATCGGGTTGAGGTTTTCATTTCGATTCCTGGCACACTGTCAGTCGTTCGGGACTAACCAATTCTTTCAGACCAGCGTTTCCTAATTCTTGCTTCGATTGAACTTTGGGGTTGGCGCGCCGTCCCATTGTTCCCAAGCGTGCTGGACAAACTCTTCATTAGAACCGGCCCCATTAAGCCGAGCACATCGATCCGCTCTCTCAAGGAAACTAACTTCGGACTTGAGAGCTTCGGCACGATCCTCACTCCATCAAAGATTTGAATACGGCGTCAGGCGAGTCCTTATAAAACTCAATGCTGATCTTGGTCCACAGTTCATCGGGCAGGTCGTTCAGTTGCCTGCGTGCTGCCACAGGCATTAGAAGTGTCTGGGCCTGCTTGTCAATCGCTAGTTCTGCGATCCGAATCGCGTTGGGGATCAAGTCAATTGAACCGCCGAGATTCAGGCTGCCGGCGATGATGGTGCCTCCACGCGTGTTTCTTCCGAGGAGCGAACCAGTAAGAGCCACAAGCACCGGCAATCCCAGTCCGCCGCCATTCTTGTCGGAGTCCATGGCTCGCATTTGAACCGAGAACTCATGTTCGCGCGGATCTCGATCGCCAACCAACTCCTTGGATCGCGAGTATAAATTCTGTTCGCCGACCTTGACGCTCTCGCGGAAAGCGGGGGACGGCGGCTGGTTTAAAATCTTTACGCCGCCACCAGGCCCGGAAGTAACTTCGATCCGATATAGCCCTGGACCGGATTCCGGTGTGCCCATGCTCGCCGCCCACACCTGCCCCGGGGGAAGGGGGTCAGTCTCTATGGCTTCGTCGCTGTGCAACTCTGGCGTGGAAACAAACTGCTCAACTCCATCCGGTCCCAGAGTGTAACTGAAGTGAGTGTTGCGAAATTCGCTCTTGAAGCAGCGCTTCTGCTGTTCCTTAACGCGACGACGCGATTCCAGGGCCAGCCGGACGATCCATTCTAAATCTGGATCTGGCACAGCCATTTCTGGTTTTGGAAAGAGCAGTTTGATTAGTCCACTGATCGTCTTGGTAACGGCCTCAATATCGCGGCCGCTCAATGCCCCCCCGAGATGAACTCGATTCTGCAGTATGCTTCCACGATTTGAGGAGCGGAGCTTAGACCAACACTCGCTCAAGAAGTCGCTCACAAAACCAAAGTGATCGGAGAGTTGCTCGGGACTGACCTTTGGAAAGTCCCAACCCGGTGCGAAGGCGTGCAGTCGGTCCATGAATGCCGTGTCGTTCCGCATTTCGGGTGGCAATGGGCTCAATAGGTGGCCGATCCGCTGCTGCTGTTCCACATCAACATCAAAGTTGCCAACCATGACCAAGCAGCCTTCGGCACGAATGTTTTCTTTGCCGCGACTGAACTGCCCAGATGCCATGTAACCCTTCATGATGTTGACGCCGTCTTTTTGGTCGAAAGAGATTCCCGAGACTTCATCGAAGCACACAACATCGTATTGACAGACTAATCCACGCTGGCCATTGGCATTGTTGACGAACATCTTTGCCACCGTTGCTTTGCCGCCGGAAATAAGGTGGGAATATGGGGAGATCTGTTGGAAGAGATGACTTTTACCAGTTCCCCTCGGACCTAGTTCCACAAAATTGTAGTTTCGTTCAACGAAAGGCACCATCCGCAACAGTGCCACCTGCATTGCTCGTTCATTCAACGAAGCCGGCTCTAGACCGATGGAGCGAATCAGCAGGTTTTTCCATTCTTCCGTCGTGAATTTCTCCCGGCCCGCAGCTAACACGTCCAGCACATCTGGCTTCGAAAGTTGAATCGGTCTCAGAGCGTCGACTTTGAATGGCCGGCCACCATTCTCCTGCGCCACGATCCCATCGTAGGAAACCGTAGCTTCTGCATAGAAACCATCCGTTAGCATCCGTTCGTTATCACGCACCAAATCGTCATCAATGCGGACGTCCCGAAGTCCTAGGCTCGGCAACTCAGCCAAGTAACAATCGTTCTTGGTATCGAGGCGCGCTTTGATAAGGTCGATTAGTCGAATCGTGCCCTGTTCCTTCGCCCGCGCCTTGAAAAGTTCCTCCTCGCCGGTTCGAACCGTACGATCCTGGAGCTGCTTCTCAACAATCGCGAGCCCTTCCTGAATCTCGTGCTCATCAGTACTCGCGCAATACCGACCCAAGAGAAATTCGACCACGTATGTCGGAACAGGGTACTGCCGAGAGTATTTGCGCACCAAATCCTTGCGAACGAGATAGCCATCGTATGCTGATGCGGCTAGTTGATCTAAGGCATCCATTGTTAAAATCATGCTGTCTCTCCTACAGAAGTCGTCTTTTGGGTCAGTACGCCGCCGGCGAGATCCATCAGCACCACCACCGCCGCCGCGCCTTCATGCTTGTCATCTGAGACAACCAAACTAACTTCGCCGCTGCTGCCAACTTCCTTGACGGAGGCGACTAGGCTGGAACTTGCCTGTTTCCAATTTGTACGCAAATCCACTCGCAACTTCGGATCATTCGTATCTACCTTCACTTTGCAGCGCATTCCGCGCCATTCGATCGAGACGATAGAAGCTCTAACAGCTTCGATCCCTTGCTCGACAACAATCTCCGGCACCACGCATTCCTGCAAACTCACCCCGCCATGCGCGTACGTCTCGCCAGCACGAAAGCTCCCAATTCCCGGCGGCGAGGCGATTCTCACGTGCGGATTCCACTGCCAGGAATACGACGGCACCGAAGGGTCACCCTTCACAACAGCACAACGCGACCACTTGGTTGCCGCAAAATATGCCGGCAATTCCACCTTCGGCAATCCTTCTGGCATGAGGAGCCATCCGTGATCCGTCACGACGGACACTCTCTTCCAGCCGGCCTCCAGGAGTTGAACGACCTTGTCGGCAACGTTCATGACCTCGGTTAGGCAACGCTTTGGCAAGTCCTCCGGGTGAGCATGACCGTAGGCGTCAATCTGCCCACACTCCGCCCAACCTCCAGCTTCCGCTCCACTTGAGAATCGATTCTCAGAACCGTCGAGGATATCGACTCCACGCTGCGCCATTGCATCGCGCAACACTGAAGATGTGGCCACTTTGGTGCCGAAGAAGGGTGCGAAGTCCTCTCCCGATTCTCCGTGCAACTCAATTTCGAGTGGCATCGTTGCGGGTTTCGCTGTCGCAGTGACTGTAGGAAGAGCAGACAGCCTGTAGCCAAGACGCACAATGAGCCCCCGCTGTTCCAATTCTGCTGCTAGAAGTGCACCCACATCGAAACGCAGGCCATCAACAAACAACACACAAACATCTCGTTCACCAGTAATCGGTGCCGGGGAAAGTTTCCCGACCTTTTGAACTAAATCTTGAAAGTGTCTCGCGGAGGAATCGAGCCAGCGCTCATAAAGCGCACGCACAACTCGCTTCATGACTAGCGAGTCGTGCGTAGTTTCCCGAAACCGCGACAGAGCGTCGAGGGCAGCTTGGTCGCACCTGTACCCGTCTGTCGCGTAATTTGAGGCTGCAGCTTCGACAGTGGCTCCGCCTACCGGCGACTTAGACAGGTTTGCAAGCGTGACCAATCGTTCGAGCGCCATGGCCCAAGGACTCTGTCCCATTCGCGCCCAAACCCACTTACGCCGTGGACCATGTTTGCTTTCCAACGCCAACACTTTCGCAGCGGCAGATGGCTGTTCAACACCGGCCAGGGACTCCAAGGCTTTCCTGAGGTCGCCCTCCTCAGCATCATTTACCGCCGGATTCCGGTCCGCTTCGATGGCTAAGCTGGAGGGTGAACGCAACCGCTTTGCGATCCCGGGATATGCCGCCGGCGACTCGCAGAACCGGGACCAAACTGGCTCTAATGCCGTCCGTCCCTGAGCGAGGGCCGTTGCAGCTACATCGGGTCCGTCCGCCGGATCAACCTGAAACTCGGATTGGCACCGATTCCTGAACGCGACCCAACGCTCGGCCTGCGTCTGTTCGAAACGCTCGGGCGCGTTCAGCCATTGCAAGAAATCGCGCACAGGATCAGCGACGGATAGTCGGTCGAAATCGTCCGCGTCAAGTCGGTGACCAGCAAGACTACTCGCGTCTACATCTACCAAAAGCGGTAGCGCTCGGCCGAGTGCCTCCTCCGTGCGCCGGTCTTGCGCGATGTCTAAGCCCAGCCCTTCGGCAGACATCAAGAAGCCCATCACGGTCCAGTCTCGACCCTTGTATTCCCAGACCCGGCCACGGTACTGCAACTCAATAAGCGAAGTGAGGTGAGTCGGACAGTCGGCAGCAGCGCGAAGGACTTGGCGGCTGACGTTCGGTAGGTAAAGAATGGGGACGACTCCAGGCGGCGGAGCCTCTGGGAGTGTACGATCCACAATGCACTTGAGCCATATTGCGGGCCCCGTCCGTTCCTTTGGACGGAACGCTCCTAGCGTGTAAAACTCCGGGATGAGTTCACGCATCATGGGCGCGAGAGACAACCATTCTCCTGTCGCATCCGCCCAAACGATCGCCACGGGCGCGGCCTGACCTTCCGGCACTCGCAACACCTTTACGAGAGATTCACGAATTCGGTCTAGCAGCTTCATGCCTGCCCTCGTCCGCGTCGTTTTTCATCAACTGAGAGATGAACGTCGTTGTTGCGCTCCTTGGAGTCCTTGAACCAGGGGAAGTCCTTCGGGTCGCGAGCCGGTTCTTTCCCTCGATCCTTTCCGTACGTGATGTTTGGGCTCACTCTCAGAATTCCTGGCTTGCTGGCGCGGTACAGACGAGCCTCTTTAATCCAAGGGCGAATGTTGACCCGCACACCGTCGTTTAAGTCTGGTTCCCATCCAATCGGTTGCGTCTTGAGCGGTTTCCAGCGCACAAACACGTCGTAAGGCTTCTCGCCATCGAGGATATTCTTCAGTTCACCCTGCAAATGCTCGGCAGCGGCAAGCCGGCCGTCGGCGCCTTCCACGCCGCTTGCCAGGTCCTGACGTTGTCGGCTAATCCAGTCTCCGAGGTAGGAATAGATCAGCTTTTCAAGAGTCTTGTGATCGAGTTTGTGGTAATTCACCAGAGCTTGAAATCCATCGCTGCGACCGTCCCAGATGTGCCAGACAAATGGGCGTTGATGGAAGATCTGGCAGTGCTCTTCAAAGAATTCGTCACGAAGCCAATCTTCGAGTATTGCCGACTTCTTATCTTTGAGGAGCTCCGCAAGGTTGTACTGCTCTCCGTAGGCGGCTCTAAGCAGTGAACGAAGCCCCTCTGCTGCGGATTCTTCTCCAGCAAGCGGAGCCAAACATACAATCCCGTCCGTATTGGCGTAAGATTCCAACCCATCTGGATCAATAGCCGGGCACTCGGGAAAACTAGCTCCAGTCTGCCTTGGCCATTGGTTGCCAACTAGGCGCGCTACGGCAACTTGCAGGGGCTGATCTGAGTCTTTCGGGTGGCCATTGAAAAGCCATTGAGTTGGGTCAGAGGAGTATGGCTTTGGGAGGCCACTAGGATATTTCTCGTCCGCGATGGCTTGCCACCGGTCTATCTCGAAAGGAATTTTGACAAGGGTAGCATTCGTGACTTTAAGAGCTTGGTCTACGATTCGAACTGCGGGAGCGAATTCATCTGATGAGCAAAACGCCCAAATCGCGCTCAGATGAGATGGGTCTATCGGAACTATGACGGCACTCGACTGATCGTACATTTCTCCGCTATAGAGAGTTACTGGAAGATGTCGAGTCATGCGCACGGCAATGCCGCACTTGCCCCACGCCTCGCGACCCTTCAGTTGGAGCCCATCGGACTTCGCAAGATCTCCTCTGCCTCCTTCCCACAGGAGAATTCCTTCCCGACCGTAGAAGTAGCTGCTCTCATCACACGGCAGCTGGAAGGGGCTCCACAGTTCATCCGCGAGGCGACGGACCTCCCAAAAGTAAGCCATATAGCGAGGAGAATCACCGTTCTGAATGCCCACATACGATCCGGCAAATGAACTCAACAACGCCTCTTCGCCTTCGTATCCAATCGCTATTCTGTGATCTGGATTCAGTGCCTGACTGGCTTGAGTCGCTAAGCGGTGGTGCCGCGCCTTGAGGCAATCCATCTTAGCGCTCTGTGCCTTTACATCGCTGACATCCCAGAATGCGATGTTGTCTCCAGGTTGCGGTTTTCTGTTTGTGATTACAACGAGCGCTGTCGTTGCGGCCCACCAGTTCATATCTTGAAAAGCGTTGGGCCCAAGCTTCGTCACACTGATCCATTCTGAATCCCTCAGAAGACGTGTCCTAAAGTGCCTGTACCTCCCTAAAAACAACCAGTTCTGCGGAGTTACTAGGGCAACGCTTCCACCCTTTGTGCAAAATCGAAGCGCCCGATCCACAAAACACGTGGCGAGGTCAGCCTTGGCGTCACCGTAAAAAGTTTCGCAATACTGCATCAAGGTCTCATTTTGTTTGCCACGCCCAAGGTATGGAACATTGGTCGCAACGAGCGTGAACTCTTGGGACAGGAACCGCGCGGCCTCAACAAGCCCCTGGGCTGTAACCGCGAGCTCGTGCGTCGCTTCGTCGGACTGCTCTGAACGCAATGCACTTTCCAGAAGCGGCTGAACCTTTTCGAACTCGGCAACAAAAAGGTCTCCGCCGACCCGCGTAGGGTCAATTAGGCTTCCGAGAACAGGAGCCTGCTGAAAAAGTCCGTAGAGCGCCTTCATCGCACCGCGCAGGCGCTCGTCCTTGCCGGCAAGCTTCAGCCAATCGTCCTCTCTCGCGTTGATCCCCAAGCCGGAACATGCAAGGTTCAGCTGAGGAATGTCGAAATGCTTCCCGGCAAGCTTCCAAGCCGTCAATGCCAAATTAAAAGCTGCAATTTGGCTACATCGCGGGTCCAGTTCGAGTCCGAAGAGGTTGTCGCGCAAGACTGCGACGATCGCATCCAATAGTGACAGCCCTTCTTCGACGACCCGCATCCTCGCGAGAATGGGTAGCGCAAAAGTGAGGAAGTGCCCGCTACCCATGCAGGGATCCAGAACACGCAGGTCTTTTGCACTGCGGGGCCAGCCATAAAACGAGCCGGCTGAGGGCGTGCCGTCCTCATTCAGTCTTAGATAGATCCAAGTGTAGTCAAGAAGCTCCGGCTTACCATGGCGCGCCGTCCACCAAGCCCCGAGCGTGTTCTCCAGCTGAAAGAGAACCATATAGTCTTCAGTAAAAAGCTGGGTAACTGGTGCTAGTTCGTTGGCACCTATTTTCACTTCCGACTCGTTGACGGCTTCTTTGGCTTCCTTCTGCCAAAATTGGTATACCCAGCCGAGGCTGTCATCTGCCAGAAACAGCTCGCGCGGAAGTGAATTCAGCTTAGCTTCAAGTTGCAGGCGCTTTTCGGGTGACAGCGAGACTTGAAGCGCCGGATCTTCAGGTTGGAACACGCGGCGGAGGAGCATACGTTGCGCATATTCCGTCGCTACTTCAACCCACTCGCGATTCTCCCCGAGCGCAATTTCCCTTAGTTCATCCATTGAGAGCGAAACCCCATGTTCTGGGTGGCGTAGCAGGTCATTTTCAATCAGGAATCTGGCAAACAATAGTTGGTGCCAATGCTCATAGGCCACCGCCTGTATCAAGCGTTTCGGCCGCTCGTCGAGTCGGTCGCCCAACTGTTTGGCATGCACGCGCAAACTTACGCGGAACTTCTTTTCTTCGCTAGTTAAGGCGTCATGCGGACGTGGGGCATCGACTGCGAGTCGCTTGAGTGATTGCTCAGCGCCTTCTTCCGCAATCTTGCGGGCTTCGACAACCGTCCTTTCAAGTTGCCGCCGGAGCTCTTTGATTAGTGAAGCCATCGTTATTGCACCTGAACAGGACCTTTCTCGATCGCAGAGAGCAGCATCTTTTCCTGACGAGCCGTCCATCGGTGGACGTCCTCGGCCGTTTTCAGAAGGATCTTCTCGACGGCAACCGGCCGAACTTTTGGCTCGATCAGGATTGCCGCGGCCTTCAAGGCATTGGCTACTCGACCAGCAACGGCGTCAGCCTCAGCTTTTCGCGTGGCTAAGCTGCGACTGTCCAATGCGGCTAAGATCGTCAAGTCAGTGCCGGTATCGGGTTTGACCGGTGCGGCAAGATCAACATCGGCCAGGATCTTCTGTCGCTGTGGCTCCGTCAGTTTTTGCCAAGTGTCGTTGCCGTCCAGTTGGGAAAGGCCGGCTACATGGGCCTCTTCGTGAGCCGCGTGAGCACTATTCAAAGCCTGACGTAGGAGTTCGGTGAGCATTGTTCGGAGAGCGGGCACAGGGTCTGTTGCATCCAGAAGTTGGCGGTGCGCGCGAATGGCGTCGATCTGCTTTCGCGCGTCGCCAGCATCTTCAATCCCGGCAGTATGCGAAGAGAGCCGCTCCAATACCTGCCACGCCGGTAGTCGCTGGGCGATCAGTGCCTTCGCATTCTTCCAAGAAGCGATGGAGGCTGTGATGGTGTCGATCTGGTCTCGGAGTGAGGCCAGTTGGTCATTACCAACCTGGTTTTGAATATCGAGGATATAAGCAGTCGCCGGTGGCGCAGGAATTGGTGGATTTCCACCGGCACTCGCAGCCAGCACGAGTAACGCACGAATGAACTCCGGCGCTTTGACGCCCTCTTCAGTGTGTTTGCACCCAACGTCCAAAAGCTGGAAGAGTTTCCGCAACTTGAGCCGGTCTTCCAGGGAAATAGTGGTCTTCTCTAGACGAAACTCTGTCTTGGGGATGCGGTTCTGATCTAGCTGGCCACGCTCTATCGGAGCGCCATTAAGAGTAGCGATGAGCTGCTGGCCGCTGTGCAGCGCAATCAGTGCGGCGTCTATAGCATCTCGCGACCATCCGAAGGGCGAGGATTCGAGTTCTTTGCGGATTTGGCTCCCTGTCTTACCGGACCCAATCGTTTTGCGAACCTGCTGGCACACTGGGTGCTGTTCGATAGGTCCTTCGTATTTGAGTGGCTGGAAGGGTTGCTCGTGAGCGGCGCGGGCACGCTTGATGCAACTCTCCCATGCCGCCGCTGGCGCGTCAGCCTTGTCGAATTCTGGGAAAAGGCGCACAAGTGAATCTTCCGCAGCATTTTTCAGCTTTCCGTCCAAGGTTACGGCAAATACTTCACTTCCACCCCCGCGAAAGACTTTGCCGGCTCCCACGATGTCATGGATGAGTTGCTCTTGCTTATCCTTCGCCATGTCCCTGCGGCTGAGCATTGCTTGCTTAGTTTCGGGCAACGCCGGCGTTCCCTTGGTATTGATGGCCTGTTCTGCGGCATGATAAGCCGCCATCGCATTCAACAAATCTTCTCGTGAACGCTTAGGGACAAATACGAAGATGATCGGATTGTCCATGCCGGCGGCAATCGCCGCATCGGTCATGGTCTTCTCAGTCGAAGAAAATCCATCACGAATCCAGACCGGAATCGCTTCACCCGAGACCGTGGGTGCATCCTGGCCCCGGTGAATCACTAGCGAGCGGGAGATTTTAGCCTGTCCCTGGACCAGCTTTACGCCCTTAAGGCTTTCGGCAACGGCCGCAAAAAGCAGCTGATCGCGCTGTTCGTCAAAATCAGCTACATTCGCCTTGAACTTGGTCTCCCGTTTGCGAAACTCGTCATCCCAGGCTCTTCCTTCCTCTGTCTGTAGTCGAAACTCGTTTCCAACGCGCATCAACACCGCTTCGTCGGCCAATTTGTCGAGTTGGGCCGCAACGTCTGCGCGAAGCTTGCCGTTGTCGGCGGTCAAGTCCTCTACTAGAAGATCGGCGATGTGATCCGCAGTGGCGCGTACGCCGATGTCTGCACCCGCCTCGGTTTTGAGTTGGCCGATCAGGAAAACTAATCCGCAAATGCGCTGACGTAAGTGATCATCAGCAGTGTTGCCTTTACCAAGCGAAAGAATCCGCTCGTTGATTTCGCGCGGCAAAGCCCCAGTGGTGACCATCTCGGGCGCGAGCGCCTCATATAGGTCATCTGCAGGCACGAGGACCCCTAAGGGTTTGTTCGCCAGCTTGGCAACAGAATCGTGAATGATCCGGAGCTGTGAACGGAGTTGGCTCTGCGTTCCGGCGGTATCCACTTGACGGAAGCAGTTTTCCCAGAATCGGCGGCGTACCGGTAGAAGGGGATAATCATCCACGACGATAGTCTGGTCTTCTGTACGTTCGGCGATCTTGGTTCCCTGGAGTTGCCGCGAGACCTCCCCCGCATTCTGATCGAGCAGCTTCTGCACTTCCGCGCGGGCCGCTGGCTGCTTTTGCAACAGCACTTTTCGGGTAACAGTCTCAACGTCTGTGTCAGAGAGCTGAACTCGAACCAGGAAGCGCCCCATCAGCTTATTCAGCAGTCGAACTCCTGTCAGAGCGGACTGGCCCGCGCCGACTAGCATCACCTGGCTGTCGAGTTCTTTGGCAAGGGCTTCCGCAATGTCAGTAATGATCGTGGAGCGAGTCTCTGAGTCCCCGATGTACTGCTGCACTTCATCCAGAATGAGAATCGTGCAAGGTAACTTGCCTTTCCCGTGACGCCTCAGAACGCGCTGGAACATGGTCAATAATTCGTCTGATGTGAGGTCCGTCATGCGCGGTGGGAATTGTTTCCGAAGTGTTTCTCGGGCTTCCGCTTCACTCGATGCGAAGTGCGCGTCGCATGACATAAGTGCTTTGGCAATTAGCGGGCTGACATAGAGGCTATTCAGTTCCCTCTGCCAGTCTTTACCGGCAGTCTCAACCGCTGACTTCACCTTGGCAAAGTGACCGTGCTCTTCGAGCCACAATTGGAAATGTGCCTGCGGATATTGATCTGGAAGCTGGACCGCACGAAGAAGAATTCCGAGGACCGAGAGACGAACGTTTTCCGTTGTGCCAGCCGGCAATGTACCAGCTGCCGCCAATAGTCCGCCCGATTTGCGGCCCGCGATGTCGAGTTCAAGAAGTGTGCTGCGGACATCCTGTGGAAGATCGGGAACGAGGCTGCGGGCCGTCGCGCCATCGGAAAACTCGGTATCTTGCCAAAGGTGGCATAGCATTTTAAGCAGGTGAGATTTTCCGCTGCCAAAGAATCCGCTTACCCAGGCTGCTTGCTGACTTGGCTGGGTGCGTCCCCTTAGAAAGGACTCAAGAATCCGGGCCATCCCGTCGGCGTACTGGCCTTCGCACACGAAACTTGATAGTTCGCCTCGGAGCTGCGCCAGCATCTTTTCGTCGGCAGATTCGTTTTGGATGCGCGCCTGGCCGTTATTCACCAGGTCGTAGCGGGATGGGTCACGAAGGAGAGCGTCTTTGAGTAACATTTAGGATACTCCTACACTGTTAAGGGTGATTGGGACTGCCAGGTAATTCCAGCCATCACGAGCGTCAAGCAGGCGGTAATTGTTCTCCTCGTATTGCCCTGGGAAAAAAACAACAAGGCGACCTCGAATAGACGGCTCAACCAATTTCAGGACCTGCGACACACGCGTAAATCCAAACAGAGCACCAACACCCGAGACGGCCACAACTGAGCTCTGCGTCACCTCGTCGCGCTCCAATACGGAACGGATTCTTGCGGCAACGAAAGGTGTAAATTCAGCTTCGAGCTTTAGCTGCAAGTCGTCTGGTGCTTCGAAGTACGCCTCACTGTAATCGGCAGCCGCGATCCATTCAGCAAAAGTCGACGCGACATCTACCTCGAACCAATCATGGTTTGCTTGCTTCGTTACAATTTCGAATTCAGATTTGTGAGCTATTATGTCGCGTTCGAGTTCCTTGTCGTAAACGATCATGATCACGCGCTGAGAACCGGCGATCGTGCGTTGCCATGCCGTTGCGATGTGCTGACCATACATCTTGGCCAGTTGTTGAATCCGGCTCATCGAGCAGCTCCTTTGGCCTTTGGGTCGAGGCGTTGAAGGTTCAGATCGAATACGTCGCCCGCTACTCTAAGATCGAGAAGCCCAATTCTCTTGGCGTTGAGCGCAGCATCGAGCGCTTCCGATGGCCGGCAATCAAGGGTTTTGACCCAGCCGGACGTCAAGAGCTCTTCCCCCTGGAAACCGGCTTCCACCCCAAGGTACAAAGCAAATGCAATCGCGGTAGCGCTTGGGTGGACCTTTTGACGAGTCTTAAAGGTTCGGCCCGCAAGATGCCCAGACTGAGTCCAGGAACTCGCTGCATTCCGAATTACCTTGTCCAGAGTTGCGTCGCTCAGCCTGTCACCTACGGCTGAACGCACCGCATCCCTCATGGCCTGTCGAAACATTTCGGTTCCAGGTGCGAGGGACAAGATGGTAGGCGCACTGGCCATTAGGAGTGGATCACGAGCAAGCGCCGCCAGGAGTGCCAGTACCGGACGTGACTCCGCATCTCCATCCCACAGTCTGCGGAGAATTCGGAAAATGGGAACCTCTGGATCCAATGCGTATAGCTCAGTGAGACGTTGAAGCGTCAACCGTCGCGTGGAAGTCGTTGGCTTGGCCAGGCAGTTTGCCTCAACAACAGCCTCCACGTATTGCTTGCGGC
>Ga0182024_10006734_pt1 | contig 25088 bp, 27 predicted proteins | sample P32metaG_FD_120480 | JGI IMG/M metagenome (GOLD analysis project Ga0182024, IMG submission 120480) | Permafrost microbial communities from Stordalen Mire, Sweden - P3-2 metaG (Illumina Assembly) | ecosystem: Environmental > Terrestrial > Soil > Wetlands > Permafrost | place: Sweden: Stordalen...
CGCGCTGCCCGTCGTGGTGGGTTGCAACGACAGCATCGCCGACCGGGCCCGCCGCAAATCCTTATGCGGCGCATCGACGACAACATTGGTGTTGGTCGGATTGTGGATCGTTGTGATCTGGCCGTGACGAATGCCGAGCGCTTCGTGCACGACTTTGACGACCGGCGCGAGGCAGTTGGTCGTACACGACGCCGCTGTCAGGAGGCGATGTTCCGCCGGGTCATAGCGATCGTCGTTGACACCGACGACGACATTAAGCGCCGCTAGATCCTTGACCGGCGCAGCCACGATGACGCGCTTCACGCCTTTGTCGAAATAACCCTGGAGCTGATCGGGCTTGAGCAACTTGCCGGTGCATTCGAGGACGACCTCGCAGCCGAGATCGCCCCACGGCACCTCGCCCGGCATGCTCGCGCTGCTGAACCCGATCCTGCGGTTGCCGACGACAATCGTGTGGTCGTCGCCCACTGCAAAGCTCTGGCGTCAGCGGCCGTGGAGGCTATCGAATTCAAGCAGGTGCGCGGCAACTTCCGGATCGCCTTTGATCTCATTGACATGTGCGACGTCCAGCCGATTGCCGCAGCGCGGATCTTCGGCTGGCCGGTCCATGGCGCCGAACGAGGCGCGCAAGGCCAGCCGACCGATACGGCCCATGCCATTGATGCCGACCCGCATGGCTCAGCCTTCCCTGCTGCGCGCAAGCGTGCCGACCGGCCCTTCGCCGATTTCATCGAGCCGGAGCTTGAGCGCCATCCGCTCCAGTTTGTCGAACGGCAGGTTGATGAAAATCATGATCCGGCGGTAGAGGCTGGCATAGAGCTCGTTGAGCATGGCCGAGCGCTCGGCGTTGCTGCCGTTGAACATGGCCGGGTCCGGCAGCGACCAGGCGCCGGTCACCACCTTGTCGCCAAAATCGGGGCAGGCCTGGTTGTTCTCGGTATCACAGAGGGTTATCAGAAAGTCCATTCGCGGTGCTTCCGGGCCAGTGAAGACCCCCCACGATTTGCAGTGCAGCCGTGAGATCTCGTGGCCAAGCGCGCGCAGCTTGTCGATAACTTCCGGCATGGGATGCGCGCCCGGTTCCGAACCGGCCGAGTAGGCATGGAACCGGTCGCCGCCGACCTTGGCGAGGATCGCCTCGGCCATGATCGAGCGCGCCGAATTGTGCGTGCACAGGAAGAGCACATTGAACGCAGGGGTCATGGATGTGCTTTCTTCGGGAAGGGGTGGCAGCAGCTCCGAAATATCGCCGCACAGCTCAGGACGGCCGCCGCAGCACGCTTCGGTGAGAAAAACCAGCAGATCGCGCAGGACAGCGATACGCACCGCGTAGATAAGCTGGCGCCCCTGCCGGGTGGCGCCGATCAGGCCGGCCCGTTCAAGGGCGCTCAAATGAAACGAGGTGGTCGAGCCCGGAACGCCGAGCCGGTCAGCCAGCTCTCCAGCCGCAAGTCCGCTTGGACCCGCCGTCAGCAGCAGCCGCAGGACGCCAAGCCGGCTTTCCTGCGCCAGGGCGCCGAAGATGCGGGTAGCGTCCCCTGTTTCCATGATTCTAGAATAATAGATAACGGAGTGCTGCGAAACTGCATTGTGGGCGGTGCGGATGAGAAATTGCCGATCGCCGCAAAAGCTTGCTCCCTGCCTCTGCTCGCCCCGCGTCAGAAGTCATCAAGCGCGTAACCGGCGGACCGCACGGTGCGAACGATGTCGGTATCGCCGGGGCCATTCAACGCACTACGCAGACGCCGAATATACACATCGATCGTTCGCCGGTCGACCGAGGCCCCATTACCCCACGCAGCCCCTAACAGGTCCCCCCGGGAGAACACCTTGCGCGGATGCTGCAACAGAAATCGCAATAACTTGAACTCGGTCGGTCCAAGATGAACCTCCCGGCCGCCGCGTGTGACCCGGTAAGCCGCGAGGTCCATGCTCACATCCGCAAAGTGCAGCAATTCATCGTGCGCAGGCGGTCCAACAACTTCACTGACCGCCGAGGGCCGCGGCGCGCTAACCATTAAGAGATCAGCGGCGTCCCCCGCGATCCCCGCCAGGGTGCGTTCGCAGTCCGGGGCCTCGCGGACGATAAAACCATCCCGCTCAAGGCTCCGGCGCAACGGAGCGACGGCCAAGTCCTCGTCCATCATCAGGAGGACGCGGCGCTGCATGGCTACGGCACCACTTCTGACCGGCCGGGCGGCACGACGGCGAGGTTGGAGCTGTCGCCTTTCGGGCGCGGCTGACCCAGCGGCGTTCCGTGCACGAGAAAGTAAAGATTCTCCGCGATGTTGGTCGCATGGTCGCCGATCCGCTCGATGTTTTTTGCGATGAAGAGGAGGTGCGTGCACGATCCGATCGTGCGCGGATCTTCCATCATGTAGGTGAGCAGCTCCCGAAAGAAGCTCGAATACATCGCGTCGAGCTCTTCGTCGCGCCGCCAGACCGCGAGCGCTTTTTCGGCATCGCGCTCGATCCAGGCATCCCGGATATCGCTGATCATGCTTTGGGCGAGCTGCGCCATCCGGGGCAGCGCGAGGGTAGGTTCCACGGACGGGACCTGGTTCAATGCGATCGCGCGCTTTGCCACGTTGACGGCATAATCGCTCATCCTCTCGAGGTCGCTTCCCACCTTGATAGCGACGAATACCTCGCGCAGATCGCGCGCCATCGGCTGTTGTAGCGCCAGCAGGCGAAGAGCGAGGCTATCGAGATCGCGTTCAAGCTGGTCGACCGCCGGGTCCGCGGCGACGACCTGCGCTGCCAGGTCACCGTCGCGGTTGACGACCGCATCGATCGCTGACGAAAGTTGGCTGCCGGCGAGGCGTCCCATCTGGTCGATCGTGTCGTTCAGCCTCCCGAGCTCCTCGTCGTAGCCCTTGATGATATGTTCCGAATTCATCGTGCCCCCCACGCGACGCTGGCTTATCCCCTGCGGCCGGCGGATCGCATCAGCCGAAACGCCCGGTGATGTAATCCTCGGTTTGCTTGACCTTGGGGTTGGTGAAGATCGTGGCCGTGTCGCCGATCTCGATCAGCTCGCCCATATACATGAAGGCCGTATAGTCGGAGCTGCGCGCGGCCTGTTGCAGGTTGTGGGTGACAATGGCGATGCAGTAATCGGATTTAAGCTCGGCGATCAGCTCCTCGATGCGCTGCGTGGAAATGGGATCGAGGGCCGAGCAGGGCTCATCCAGCAGCAAGACTTGTGGCTGGACCGCGATCGCGCGGGCGATGCACAGGCGCTGCTGCTGGCCGCCCGACAGGCCGAGCCCGCTGGTCTTTAGCTTGTCCTTGACCTCGTCCCAGAGCGCGGCCCGCCGCAGTGCCGACTCAACCCGACCGTCCAGCTCGGAGCGCGGCAGCTTTTCGTAAAGCCGCATGCCGAAGGTGATGTTGTCATGAATCGACATCGGGAACGGCGTCGGCTTCTGAAAGACCATGCCGATGCGCGCGCGCAGCAGGTTCATGTCGAGGCCGGGGGCCAGGATGTTCTGTCCGTCGAGCAGCGCCTCGCCGGTCGCGCGCTGGCCCGGGTAGAGGTCGTACATGCGGTTGAGGATGCGCAGCAGCGTGGATTTTCCGCAGCCCGACGGCCCCATGAAGGCGGTCACCCGCTTGTCGTAGAGCGGCAGGTTGATGTCCTTGAGCGCCTCAAAGCTCCGATAAAAGAAATGCACGTTGCGGATGACGATTTTCACCGGCGCCGGCAGGATCGAAACCGACGCCACGTTGGGTGCGCCCGCCGGCACGCTATCCCCGTAGTTGATGCCTGAGGTCAAGGCAGTCCGAGCTGCTACATGTTCCGAATTCATCCGACTCTCCGAACGGAAGTGACGACGCGGGCCAGGATGTTGAGCAGCAGGATGGTCACCGTAATGATCAGCGCCCCGGCCCAGGCGAGCTTTACCCAGTCCTCATAGGGGCTCATTGCGAACTGAAAGATGACAACCGGAAGGTTCGCCATCGGCGTGTTCATATCCGTGGTCCAGAATTGGTTGTTGAGTGCGGTGAACAAGAGCGGTGCGGTTTCGCCGCTGATGCGGGCAATGGCGAGCATGACCCCGGTAATCATCCCCTGCAGCGCCGCCCGGTAGGACACCATGACGATGACCTTCCATTTGGGCGTGCCGAGCGCGAAGGCCGCTTCCCGCAAGCCGACCGGCACCAGCCTCAGCATGTCCTCGGTCGTGCGCACGACGACCGGGATGACGATGATCGCGAGCGCCAACGCCCCGGCCCAGGCCGAGAAATGTTCCTGACGGATGACGACAAGTTCGTACACAAAGAGGCCGATAACGATCGAGGGCGCGCTTAAGAGGATGTCGTTGACGAAACGGATCACTTCCCCGAGCCGGTGCAGGAACCCGTAGCTGTATTCGGCGAGCAAGGTGCCGGCCATAATCCCGACCGGCGTGCCAATCAGGGTAGCGATGCCCGTCATCATCAGGCTGCCATAGATCGGATTGAGCAGCCCGCCATGCGATCCCGGCGGCGGCGTCATTTGCGTGAATACATCGAAACCGATCGCCTCGATGCCGCGACTGAAGAGGGTCCACAGGATCGCCGCCAGCACGACCAGGCTGATGGCCGTAGCGCCGTAGCAGAAGCTCATCGTGACAAAGTTCGCGATGCGGCGGCGCCGGTAGAGGCTCGTCATCGCCTACGCTCCTTTTTGCTTTTCAAGGCGAATGAGGAGGAGCTTCGCGATCGCGAGCACGATGAACGTGATCACGAACAGGATCAGGCCGAGCTCGATCAGCGAAGCCAGGTAGATGTCCTCGACCGCTTCGGTAAATTCATTGGCGAGCGCCGATGAAATCGTGTTGCCGGGCGCCATCAGCGATGCCGCCACCTGGTGGGCGTTGCCGATCACGAAGGTGACCGCCATGGTCTCGCCGAGCGCGCGTCCAAGGCCGAGCAGGACCCCGCCCATGATCCCCGCCCGCGTGTAGGGGATCACGACCTGCCACATCACCTCGCGGCGCGTGCATCCCAGACCGTAAGCCGACTCCTTGAGCATCGGCGGCACCGTGTCGAACACGTCGCGCATGATCGAGGAGATGTAGGGCAGCACCATGATTCCGAGGATGAACCCGGCCGTCAGCACGCCGATGCCGAGCGGCGGCCCCGAGAAGAGCGCGCCAATCAGCGGGATCGGCCCGAGGAGCTTGATCAGGAGCGGCTGCAGCGTCGCCTGAAACAGCGGGGCGAAGACGAAGAGGCCCCAGATGCCGTAGATGATGCTGGGGATCGCGGCGAGGAGCTCGACGGCAGTGCCGATTGGCCGTTTGAGCTTGAGCGGGCAGAGCTCGGTCAGGAAGATCGCTACGCCGAAACTTAGCGGCACCCCGATCAGCATCGCCAGCACCGATGTCACCAGCGTGCCGTAAATCGGAACCACGGCGCCGAAGTTCTGGGTTACCGGGTTCCAATCCGTCGTGACGAGGAAGCGGAGCCCAAATTTGCTGAGCGCCGGCCACGCGCCGATGATCAGCGAAACGATAATGGCGCCGAGCAGCGCCAGCACGAGAAGGCCGAAGAAAATCGCCGCAGTGGCAAAAATCCGGTCGATCGCCCTTCCCTGCCGTATCCACCGGTTAGCGGCACGCTCGCCGCCTTCCAGAAGAAGTGTGCTCATGATGAAATCCCCCGGACGGCCGCGGACGCACGCCCGCGGCCGGGTCGCGCGATGTTAGTTAGCAGAGGCTGTCCACAGCGGCTTACTGTCCGCGCCCTTGATCTGGCTCCAGGTGCCTTCGATCAGCTTCACGACGTTGTCCGGGATCGGGACATAGTCGAGCCCTTCGGCCAATTGCTGGCCGCTGGTGTAGGACCAGTCGAAAAACTGCAGCGCGGTCTTGCCGCTATCGGGCTTGTCCTGCGCCTTGTACATCAGGATGAAAGTCGAACCGGTCACCGGCCAGCTCTGCGCGCCGGGCTGTTCGGTCAGCATCAGGAAGAATGCCGGAGCCTTTGCCCAATCGGCACTCGCGGCCGCAGCCTGGAAAGTCTTTTCATTCGGCTCGACGAAATTACCGTCTTTGTTGCGGACCTGCACGTAGGCCATCTTATTCTGTTTGGCGTAGGCGTATTCGACATAGCCGATGGCGCCCGGCGTGCGGCTGGTCAGCGCCGCGACACCCTCATTGCCCTTGCCGCCGAGCCCGGCCGGCCACTGCACCGAGGTGTTGACGCCGACCTTTTCTTTCCATTCAGGGCTGACCTTAGCGAGGTAATCGACCCAGATGTAGGTCGTGCCCGACCCATCGGAGCGGTGCACGACGGCGATCGCCTGGTCGGGCAGCTTCAGGCCGGGATTGAGATCGGCAATGGCCTTGTCGTTCCAGTTGGTGATTTTGCCGAGATAGATGTCGGCGAGCACCGGGCCGGTGAGTTTGAGCTGCCCGGGCCCAATACCCGGCACATTGACGACCGGCACGTCGCCGCCGATGACGATCGGGAATTGTAACAGGCCGAACTTGTCGAGCTCCTCCGGGGGCAATGGCGCGTCGGATGCCCCGAAATCAACCGTCTTGCTTTGGATCTGCTTGATGCCGCCGCCAGAACCGATCGACTGGTAATTTACCGCGACCCCCGCCTTCGTTTTGTACGCGTCTGCCCATTTGGCGAGGATCGGATACACGAAGGTCGAGCCTGCCCCCGCGATGTCCAGCGCTGCGGCTGGCGGCGCGAACGCACAGACGACCGCGAGACTCATCGCGGTGAGTGCGGCCCGCGGCGCTGCTAGTGCCCAAAACGGCATGAATTTCCCTTTCCATGTATCTAGAATCGTCGAATCCCATGGGCTTAATAGGGGGGACGAGTGACAGTTTGATGACATCGGAGCACACGGGGTTGCCGGTTCGGGATTTTTTCAAGATCTGCCGAGGGGGCGTTGTCCTGGCAACCTCGTAGTAAATATTGTAACCAATAGAAATACAGAAGCCGCCCGAAGGCGGCTTCGTGCCCGGGCACCGAAGCAGCCGGGGGATATAAAAAATAATCTAATTTATCTGGCGCTTAAAATAAAGCCTGATTTACTGACCAGACGTGCAACTTAGCTCTCGGAGTCATGTGGAGTGTCTTATTTACGCGCTGCGCGGGACAATCTGCAGCCGCTGTGCCGCCGCAGCAGCCATAAAGCGCTCGCGGATCTGACGGAACAGCGATGGCGGCAAGAGTCCGTATTCGAACCGTTCGGGGTCATCGCGGCTGACCGCCCGCAGATCGGGACCGGGCCAGATAAAGCGGTTGACCTCGTTCACGACCGCCCAGGAGCGGGCTTCGTCGAGGCCGAGGCGGCGCTTTACCGCCGGCGGAAGCTCGACGGCATCGGAGGCGGCCTGCGGCGGACTATGCGTGATCGGCAACACGGTCACGACCGTCCTTCCGCCGTTGTTCCCGGTAACGAGGATAATCGCGCAGGGCCGGTCCTTGACCCCCTCCTCCCGCTCTTGCCGATACTCCGATTGCCAGAGATACGAATAGCTGAGGACGAGGCCGGGCTCGGGAACCGGGAACGGCACATCCTACCTATTCAAGTTCTTTGTCGAGATGCGCGTACCGCGGATCCATTTCCGACTTCGCTATGGCGGCAAGGTCCTCGTCGCTTAAGTCCCCTGCCCTCAGCACCTGGCGGTCCCGGCGCTTGAGCCTGCGGTACTCGTCGGCCGACACCATCACCAGACGCTCGCGGCCGTTGCGGGTAATCGCCACAGGCTGCGTCAGGGCCTCGTCCTGGTAGCGACCGAAATGCTGCTGAAACTCGGACGCGGTTACCGTAATCATCGCCATAAAACCTCCAACTTATCTAATTTACCCATTCTACCCAAAAATGGGGTGAAAATCAAGCAATGCCTACTTTTTGACGCCGGGTGCGGGTCATCCGCACCGTTGCCCTTCGGCGAGAACAGGGCGAGTTCGGTCAAGGGAGGGTCCGGACGGCGCGCAGCGCTGTTTGGATGCCCTTGACCGAGACGGGGCGGCGCCCCGGCACGGCTGGCGCCGCTAGGTCGTGGGTGACGAAACAAGCTCTATTATATTGTCAGCCAGCGCCCCTTTGGCAGTGAAAGCGGGCTCGAACCGCACTTTCAGACCGCCCTTCATAACGAGCCGGCCGAATTTTGATCCGGGACAAAAGAACGATGGATAGCCCGGGACGTCGATAAACGCATAGCCGGCTTTAACCGACGCGACCGTTCCTACAAGCCGCAGCGGCGCAGTTGCCATATCAGGATCAGTCGCTCGAAACTGGATCCGGGACGCCTCTGACCCTGGGAACTCTCGTCTGTAGGCCTGAGCAAAAACCTCGGTGGCCGCCGAAAATTCGCCATTCATAAATAACATGCCGCCCAGCGTCGCCACGAAGCGTGGGTCGCTAAGGCCATACAGGGTGCTCAACTTCAACACCGCAATACATTTGGAATATGGCTCACCAACGGCCAGCATTGCTCGGGCGTACTCCACACAGACCCGAAACTCCTCGGTATTGGCCTCGATTATCGGTTTTAATATCGTGATGGCCTTCAGGGGTTCACCTGAATTCCTGTAAGCACGTCCCAGCAAATACTTAGCTACAATGCTACCTGAGGAACTGTCTGCTGCCTTGATTAGCGCGTTCATATACGCCGGCGTATTACCCAGCATCTCTTGCACTTGCGATGACACAATCCATAATCCGTCGCGCACACGCACATGCCGTAGGCCGTCATTGATCATGGCCTCTGCTTTGCCGAGATAGTCAGTAACTTCGCCAGCGTCAGGCGATCGTCTAGCCCAGTCTACATACAACGTGGCGAGGCCCTGGTAAGCGTATTCATCTCTGTTATTCATATTCAGGCACTGGCGGAACTCATCCTCGCTTTGAGCCAACCGTCGACGACCAATTTCTCGGCTTTCTGTCGTGATCGCGAGTTGATGCAGAATCACACCTTTCGTGTGGTGCAGAACCCGAATCTGAGGCGCTAGCTTAAGTCCCTCCTCGATCTGGCTCAGAGCCAGATTAAACTGATTAGTTCGTGCCAACATCCTCGCGTAATGCTGGCGGACGTAGGGGCTCGCCGGGTCCTTCTGGCACGCCTGCTCAAAAAACCGGATGCGGTCTTCCAGCGTCCTGATGCTGTCCACAAGGCGATCAGAGCGGATAAAGTCCTCAAAGGCTTTGACGTCCGTCCGATAATTCAGGTTCATCCGGGACAGAGCGCTGAGTATTATCTGTTCCCGTTCACCGGGCTCGGCGCATCTTTCCCAGACGACAGCTGCGATCTTTCGATGTCTAGCCCGGGCCGCATAATGCCCGTAGGACGGATCGATCTCCTCAAATATGACCACCCCCTCCGTCGCTTGTGCCGTGGCGGCATGCATTTTTTCCAGCGGCACGCCGAGTATCTCAGCGATCAGCGAATCCCTGACCAATGCGCCATGTTGGTAAAAGCAGGCGACGACAAGATAAAACCGTCGACTTGCCTCGTTCGGTATCGACCGAAATTCGTCTTCAAGTATTGCGTCGAACGCTTTTCCCTCGGTAGCCTCTCTCAGGGTTACGAGCAGCTCCTGTAGATAGTTTTGCTTTATCGCCGCAAACCGTAGTTCCGGGCTTAGCTCGGTAAGAGCGTTCAGTTCGTTGTTTGCTTCAAGGGAGGCCAGTAGCCGGCCTATTTCCGGATCGCTGAGAGGTTCGATTACGAACTCATGCCCAGTCCCCCTCCCCCGCCGCTTGTAGCGCCATTCATTCAGTCGTTCCCCTAACAGAAACTGAGCCTTCCTGCCGACATTTCTTAGACTTTGAATGGACGTGTATATTGCGGCTTCATTGTCTGCCGCATTGTCGATAAGAAAAAACGGGCATTCTGTCGGGAACAGGGCTGTCGCAAATTCTATATCTCCTTGAGTAAGGGGTGTACCCTCCCTGTGCATGAACACTGCTCCAGCCCGATCGCCAACCAGCCGTCCAGCAAGGGTTCGAAGCAGCGTAGTCGTTCCGTATCCGGCGGGCGCTAAGACGATTGTTGTCGTGGGTATTCTCGCGGCGCTTGTCGCATAATCCAGCAAGGCATCATAAATCTGTTCTTCGAGATCCCGTTCGAACGCTATTTTCTTTGCAATCAAGCCCCAATTGGCTCTATCGCCACGAAAAAAATCGCGAATATTTGGAGCTGCCGTGAACGCTGCCTGATTGACGTATTCCCACGAGTTTAAAAGCCGAGCCACAGCCGCTGGATTACGGTCGAACGCGGGTAGGAGTTCGGTCGGAACCGACGTCTGCAACCGTTTTAGGGCGTCCGGAGGGACCCGCGAGCCGACCAGAGCCAGGGCCGCGCTCTTTTGGAAATCGTCGAAATTACAGGCTATGGTCTCAATGTTTTTTGCCCGCAGAATTTCCTCGTCCAGTACATCTGTCGTCGGGGCTACCCTATACGATGACGGCAGTTGCGATGGGTAGAATTCCGAGCGAAGTTCTTCAAGAAGCATCTTCCAGTTCGGATCTTGGTTCGCGTATCCGACATACAAAAATGTTGATGTTGCAAATTCTGTCTTGAGGACTTCGAACATCATCTGCCGTTGCTTGCGGAACTCTGCGTAGTCGTTTTCAGTTATTATGATGTGAGGCTTGTCAGGACCGCAAAATCTTCCGTGCAGATAGTAGGTTGGAACCTGAAATCGCCGATCAAATGCAACTAGCTCCGAAGTCGAAGCGATCGGTACAGGCGTTTGCGGAGGTGTTGCCGTACCGTCATAACTTTTTTGTATGCCGTCGTCGTAATTTGTCGTGTAAATCGCCCGCCAACGAATGGTGCTAATCCAGCGAAATGCATCATCAGGTTCTAGATCGCAGAGCCGCTTCTTTAGATGCGTTTCTAATTCAGGGCGGCCCTTTCGTATCTCGACGATTTGGGAGACCTTGGCGAGGTCCGATGATGACCCTACATTAATTTTGAAGTGGTCGGCTAACTCCTTGGCAAGTGTCGGGCCATCCGGGGCTTGTATGCCTTTATGATGAAGGTGGCACCCGATTCCTGCTCCGATAAAGAGAACACAATCACCAGCTTCTAGCGCCTGGCGAAGACCAAGCGGAATTTCCGGCAGGGGTGCCGCAGTAGTCGGCGCGGCGTCTGCTAATGCACTAACCATTGAATTCTCATATTCGCCGGGTCTCTCGCACTAACCCCGACGTGCGTTTGAAAAAACGGCGCACTCTCGCATGAGTTGTCATTAGCCGAACGGCCCGGTGACCGCAACGCCAATCAGAAGTAGTCAGCGTCATGGGTTGATCATCGCCATGAAATCGGCGACGCGGACAATCTGGATGCCCTCGAACCGGCCGAGGCTTAGCAGGTCACCGTCACCGCTGACGATGTAGTTCGAGCCTGCGGCGACTGCGCATTCGATAAACTTGTCGTCGTCCGGATCCCTGGGCACGGCAGTGATGGTCCGGGTAGGGCTGGCCAGCGTCGTGATTTCAGAGAGGCGCCGCATCTCCGTTTGCAGTATCTCCGGCGTCCAGGAAAACTTGGTAACAAGAATCCGCTGAATTTCAGCAATGATAGGCGAAGAAATATCGAGCTGAAATTTTCGCTCGCGGGCCGCAATGAGGAACTGACGGGGAATGCCGCCGAAAATCAGGGCAGAAACATAGATATTCGTGTCGGCGGTGACGCCAATCACTCACGCCCTTGCCGCTGTTCCTGGCGATATTCCTTGATTAACCGCGGAACATCCTCCTCGGTCAGGCCGAGTTGCTTGGCGCGGGCCTCGCCATAGGCAAAGATCTTTTGCCAATCCCGGTCGGCTTTGTACCGCTCAAAGGCCTCACGCACCAACTCACCCGGCGCGCGATGCTCTTCCTCGGCAATGGCCCGTATCTCCGGAATGAGATCGGGCGGCACGAGATCGGCGGAAGCTGCAGTTTCGGATTTCATTTCTCTAGCCTAACATCACGGTCCGGAAAGTCAAGACGACCAATGATTTCAATGTAGTAGCGGCGCTCATTTCCCTGGATGCTGTACCGAGATAGCCGACCGCTCTCTTGAGGCGGAGTGAATCCCGGCCGGAGGCCGGATCTCCGTGTGCTCTGTCGCGGTACGACCGATCTTACCTACATCGCCCTCCCCTGTTCCAGGCGTCTCCCTCCGGGACCGGGCCCTACTCACCGCCTGCGCTGTGCTACAGCGGTTCACCGAGCCCCGGCTGCGCTACGGCAGGCTACGCCGGGTCTCGGCCGTCCGGTGACGGTCCCTGACGCAAGAGCGGCGCCGGCGCCGCGGGTGGAGGCGGCGATTGCCGCCCCGGATTATTCATCAAGAGCCTAAGGGGTCCCCCCTCGCGCCGGCAAGGGTGCGCGCGCCTTGGCGCGCCGCCGGCCGGGGTCTCCCCATCTTTCGCCGTACCGGCTGCAAGACGGCCCTCACGGGCCGCCCTCCGGCCCAGGGGCCTTCGGGTGGGTGAACCCCCTCCCCGGCCGTCGCCCTTGCCCTTGCTACCCCCGGTCTCGCCGACGGGCAGAGGTGCAGCGCAGCGCTGCGCTGACACCTCAAACCCAAGAAAGGCGACCACCCTATGGACATCCAGCAGATACCCCTCAACAAGCTCATCCCCTGCCCCGCCAACGTCCGCTCTCACGGCGCGTCAACCGGCATCGACGAACTGGCCGCGAGCATCAAGGCGCTCGGCCTCCTGCAGAATTTGCAGGTGCGAGCGAACGACAACGGCAAGTTCGAAGTAGCGGCAGGTACTGGCGGGGGCTACTGCCCGAGGACGTTGAAGGCTTGTGGGAGTGGTGCCTCGCTCAGGACACCAACACCCGCCTTGAACTGCTCGCCTATTGCGCCGCGACTTCGGTCAACGCCGTGGTGAAGCCGCACGAGCGGACAGGTGAGCGCATCAAGCATGCCGACCAGCTTGCGGCGGCATTGTCGCTCGACATGACGCAGTGGTGGCAGCCGACGGGGGCCAGCTATCTCGCGCGCGTCAGCAAGGCCCGCATCCTTGAAGCGGTGCGCGAAGGTGTCGGCGCTTCGGCGGCGGAGAACTTCGCCGGTCTCAAGAAGGACGCGCTTGTCGAGCATGCCGAGCAGCGCCTCGCCGGTACGGGCTGGCTCCCTGCCGTGCTGCGCGCGGCCGTGACGGCGGCAGCCGAGCCGGAAGCGGAAACCCTCGCAGCGTAAGCCCCCTCTCCCGCCGTCCGGGCAACCGGGCGGCGGGGTTTGTCATTCATTTGAAGGATACTACCATGACCCGCAACTCTCCGGGCGCGACCCCCCGCGCCGATGTCTATACCCGCGTCACCGACCGCATCATCGCCGACCTCGAAAACGGCGTTCGCCCGTGGTTCAAACCGTGGAGCGCCGAGAACGCTGCCGGGCGCATCGTCCGGCCCTTACGGGCGAACGGCCAGCCTTACAAGGGCATCAACGTCCTGATGCTCTGGGGCGAAGCCGTCGCCAGCGGCTACGCCTGCCCGGTCTGGATGACGTACAAACAGGCATCCGAACTCGGTGGCCAGGTACGTAAGGGCGAGCGCGGCGCGCTCGTCGTCTATGCCGACCGCATGCGCAGGAGCGAGACGACCGACACCGGCGAGGAAGTCGAGCGCGAAATCCCGTTCATGAAGGGTTACACGGTTTTCAACTGCGAGCAGGTGGACGGGCTGCCGGCGCATTTCACCGCTGCGCCCTCCCCTGCCCCGCCCGCGTTCGAGCGTATCGCGGCGGCCGAGCAATTCACCGCCAACACCGGCGCCGATGTCCGCCACGGCGGCAATCGCGCCTATTACGCCATCGAACCCGACTACGTGCAGCTTCCGCCGTTCGAGAGCTTCACCGACGCCGAAAGCTACTATGCGACCCGGCTTCACGAGCTCACCCATTGGACGCGGCACGGCAAGCGCCTCGCGCGCGAATTCGGGCGCAAGCGCTGGGGCGATGCCGGGTATGCCGCCGAGGAGCTGGTCGCCGAGCTGGGCGCGGCGTTCCTCTGTGCGGACCTTGGCGTCACGCCGGAGCCGCGCGACGACCACGCGGCATATATCGCGACATGGCTGGGCGTGCTGAAAAACGACAAGCGCGCCATCTTCACCGCCGCCTCGCACGCGCAGCGCGCGAGCGATTACCTGCACGGCTTGCAGTTGGAAGCGGACGGGATGGGGGCCGCCGCGTAAGGCGGCCCCTTCCCTCACGCCGCTCGCGCGCAATGCGCGCTCGCGGCGTTGTTTTCAAAAAGCGTGCTTTCGTGCTGGCACGAAAGCCAGCAGGCTACTGAAACCGGAAGCTCAGCGCGCAGTTGCCGCCCGCGCCGTAATTGGCAAGCGAGCTGAGGGAGTACGTGTTTAAGGTCGTATTGTAGCAGGTCGTCGTGCTGTCGGTCGCGGCATTGGGGGCGTTTGCCATGGGAGGGTTGCCGAGACTATTATCATACATAGCCTGAACAGCCCCGGTGGTCGGAAGACCATCATCTATTTTTTTGTCCATATTAGAGGCTTGAACGACTGGTATTGTGGCGTTGGAGGCCAGCGCACCGGAAGAACTGACGACTGTGACAGCCGACAACGCGTACCAATTATAACCGTTCACCTCATAGACATAAATGAAATTACCGTGCCCGATTTTACCTACAGGAAAATAATCTCCCAGAAATGTAGTGCCAGGCGTCGTGTTTAGGGCAAACTCTACGCCTGAACAGTTAATCGCAGGCCCGCCACTATTAGGAAATTGTCCGTCTATGAGATTTCCGGCTACGGGACTGCTTACGTCCTGCCAGAACAATCCTGTCTCTCCGCCCCCTTGAACCAACAAATAGTTTGGAAATCCATCTATCAGGCCGTTGCCATCGCGCTGCCCTTGTGCTCCAGCGCAGCTCGCGCCCACGGTGAACCCAAACTGCTGTGCCGTAGAGACCGCCATGTCGCCGGGGATGGCGTTAAACTTGGCGCGGAAGGTGTTGACCGCCTGATTGAACTTTTCGATTTGAGAAATCTGCGCCCGCACCTCGGCCGCCTTGATGAGATCCTGCCCGACGAGGATCCCGCCGACGATCAGCCCGATGATGACGAGCACGATCGACAATTCGATGAGGGTGAAGCCTTGTGCGGTATGCCCCTGCCCCATCACTGAAACCGGAAGGAGAGGGCGCAGTTTCCGCCCGCGCCGTAATTGGCGGCCGAGCCGATGGAGTAGACATTCGAGATCGTGTTGTAGCAGGTCGTCGTGCTGTCGGTAGCGGCGTTGGGAGCGGCGGACGTAGCTGTGACCGAACCGTTTAGGAAAACCGCCTGAACTGCACCGGTCGTCGGTAGCCCGTCGTCTATCTTTTTGTCGATATTATAAGCCAGAATGACCGGAATGCTCCCGGCTGAGACGACCTCTGCTGTGGTATAGATGACACTTATTTGAGAAATACCATACCAATTATACCCGCTTGTCGCGTACACATAGATAAAATTACCATGCCCTATCTTACCCGCAGGCAGAAAATCACCTATGAATAGCGTCCCCGGTGTTGTCGTCAGATTACCGGGTTGGGTAGCACATCCGGGAATCGCTGCTGCGCCACTATTTGGGAATTGACCGTCAATCAAATTACCGGCTATCGCGCTGCTTATATCCTGCCAAAATAATGCCGGTTCATTGGCCCCTGTATTAAAAAACCCTCCTGCTCCTTCTACTAAACCGTTTCCGTCACGTTTCCCTTGCGTGCCATCACAACCACTATCCGCGAAACCAAACTGATTCGCTGACGATAAAGCCATGTCGCCGGGGATGGCTTGGAATTTGGCGCGGAAGGTATTGACCGCCTGATTGTATTTTTCGATCTGCGATATCTGCGCCCGCACCTCGGCGGCTTTGATGAGGTCCTGCCCGACGAGGATCCCGCCGACGATGAGCCCGATGATGACGAGCACGATCGATAATTCGATGAGCGTGAAGCCTTGTGCTGTATGCCCCTGCCCCATCACTGAAACCGGAAGCTGAGCGCGCAGTTGCCGCCCGCGCCGTAATTGGCGTAGGTGCTGAGCGAATAGGTGTTCGAGGTCGTGTTGTAGCAGGAAGTCGTGGTGTCGGAGGCAGCGTTGGGGGCGGTTTGGACAATGGAGGTTGAACCATTCACGTAAGCCGCTTGCACCGCGCCTGTTGTCGGCAGTCCGTCATCCACCTTTTTGTCCATATTATAAGTCTGGAAGACGGGTATCGTTGCGTTGGAAGAAAATAGGCCGCCTGCCGTGCCGGTGCCGGCGGAAACACCATACCAGTTAAAGCCAGACGTCTCGTACACGTAGATAAAAGTTCCATGACCGATTTTAGCCAGCGGCATGTAGTCGCCAAGAAACGTGGTGCCTGAGGTGGTAGATAAATTTATACCTGCAGTACAATTAACTGCCGCCGCGCCGCTATTAGGAAACTGCCCGTCGATGAGATTGCCGGCGACTGCACTGCTGATATCTTGCCAAAAGAGCCCGGTCTCTCCGCCAGCTTGCACGAGAGGATTGCCACCGGGCCATCCGTCTATCAAACCATTGCCATCCCGCCATCCGATGCCACCGTTGCAGGTCGTCCCCACGGTGAAGCCAAACTGGTTCGCTGTGCCGACATCCATGTCTCCTGGTAGGGCGTTAAACTTGGCGCGGAAGGTATTGACGGCCTGATTGTATTTTTCGATTTGGGTAATCTGCGCCCGCACCTCGGCCGCCTTGATCAGGTCCTGGCCGACGAGAATGCCGCCGACGATGAGCCCGATGATGACGAGCACGATCGACAGCTCGATGAGGGTGAAGCCGGATGCTGTGTTTGCTCTCGCCATACCCCTCACTGAAACCTGAACGAGAGGGCGCAGTTACCGCCCGCGCCGTAATTGGCGTAGGTGCTGAGGGAGTAGGTGTTCGAGGTCGTGTTGTAGCAGGTCGTAGTGGTGTCGGAGGCGGCGTTTGGTGCGGACTGCACGGTGGTGATATTGCCATTTATATACGCCGCCTGAACGGCTCCTGTGGCGGGAAGACCATCATCTACCTTCTTGTCGATATTATACGACTGCATGACCGGTATTGTCGTACCAGAAGTCGGCACGCCGCTAGTAGCCACATTGGTAATTGCCGCAACGCCATACCAGTTGTACCCACTGGTTTCGTAGACATATACAAATGTCCCATGCCCTATTTTTGCCTGGGGAAAGTAATCCCCTATGAAGGTGGTTCCGGGCGTTGTTGTCAAAGCGGTTATAGACCCACATCCAGTTAAAACCGCACCACTGTTCGGAAATTGCCCTTCTATTAAATTGCCTGCAACCGCGCTGCTCAAATCCACCCAGAACATATGGGTTTCACCAGCCCCTTGGAGCAGTTGCCACGGAGCAATGTATCCGTCTATCAGGCCATTGCCGTCGCGATTTCCCAACTGGATCCCGGCGCAGGACGACCCCAACGTGAACCCGAACTGTTGCGCCGTTGAAACGGCCATGTCGCCGGGGATGGCGTTGAACTTGGCTCGGAAGGTGTTGACCGCCTGATTATACTTTTCGATTTGGGAAATCTGCGCCCGCACCTCGGCGGCTTTGATGAGGTCCTGCCCGACGAGGATGCCGCCGACGATCAGCCCGATGATGACGAGCACGATCGATAATTCAATGAGGGTGAAGCCCGAACAGCGCGTAAGATGGTTCATAGAACATTGATATTATTACCTGATTTCCTACTTTATGTCCACGGATAATTAGGTCAGCGCTCCGGTCGCCCCTCCCCCGCCCCGGTGATTCCTACTCTCCGTTCTCCCGCGGCCGCCTGATCCTCGATTGGCGGACCCTGGAGCGCACCCCGGCGCTTCGGGGCAAGGGCTTTGCCCTCGCCTGCGGTGTCCCCGCGCTTCCGCGCTGGCGCTTGTGCAGCGCAGGTGATTCCCCTCCGCCGTCTCGCCCCGCCGCGACCAAGGCCCCGCGCTCCGCCGGGCCGCATCGAGGCCCCACAGTGGCGGCCTCGCACCGAAAAAGGAGAACGCCATGACCACATACACCGCCTATTACCGCAGCGACCAGGACTGGACCTCGCACGACTTCGAGGCGGAAACGCCGCTCGCGGCGCTGGCCCTCGCCCGTACCTTCTATGCCGAGCGCAGCGAGCAGCTCTGCTTCTCAAGCTATGACAACGTAGCGAGCGTCAACGAAATCACCATTCAGGGCGCCGAGGGCGACGACGTCGCGGTCTGGCAGGACGACGATCTCCGCCTGCGCCTGGCTGCCCGAGAGCTGCTTGAAGCCCTTGAGCAAGCCGTGGCCGCCTTGAACGCGGCGCCACGGTTCCGGATCCCCTCCCTCGATACCGACAGCTATGCCATTGCAGCTACTTGCGACCGCGCCCTTGCTCGGACAAAGCCCGAGCCGGAGTAGAGCCGGCGCGTCGTTTGTGCTAGCACGAAAGCACGCCCGGATCAGGCGGCACCAGCTGCCGCGGCTAGGATCTCCGGGATCAGATCGCTCAAGCGTTTCGAAAAACGCCCTGCGACTGTCGGTACCGCACCGGGTCTGACTTCGCATAAGTCCCACATTTCGAGCAATGGCACCTCGAACGATCGCCGCTCGTGTTCCCTGCCCGGCGGGGCCGCAACAACCGAGATGGTCATGTTTCCGAACCACTCCAGGAGGGCGATGAGCGCGTGCTCATCCAGATCAGATACTTCAGTAGAAAGGGTCGAAAGCGGGACCTCGAAATATTCGCGGTCGGGACTTCGTGTGCACTCCTCCAAGAACAGCCGCAGGATTGCGCGGCCGTCGGCGTCTAGCAGCTTCAGTCCGGGGCACTGAACGTGCACAAGCGAATCGGTATGCTGTTCGGTGGTTGGGTTTGAGTCCATATAGAATACTGGCGTAGCCGACCCTGTGGAGAAGTCAAGCGGACCGACCCTGCCAGGTTGAGAATTCATCGATTTGGTTGTTGGTGTTGCGTGTTAGCACGAAAGCCAGAAATCATCCTCATTGCATTTTCGTGCTTTTTGGCTTACGGGTAATCTGTAAACCACGAAAGGCCGAAAGCCAAAATGAACGTTATCGTGCTTGCAAGCCAGAAGGGCGGCGTCGGCAAGACCACGCTGGCCGCCCATCTCGCCGTCGCGGCCGAGGCGGCAGGCGCCGGCCCGGTCGTGCTCCTCGACACCGACCCGCAAGGGTCGCTCTCGGCGTGGTGGAACGTGCGCGAGGCCGAGACCCCTGCCCTCGCCCCCTGCACCATCGCCGAGTTGCCGGGAAAACTCACGGCGCTCGCCGCGGCCGGGTATGTCTTCGCCGTCATCGATACGCCGCCGGCGATTACCGGTGCCATCGCCGCGGTCGTCGCCACGGCCGACCTGGTGCTGATACCAACGCGGCCGAGCCCGCATGACCTGCGCGCTGTCGGCAGCACCGTCGAGCTGGTCCAGGATGCGGACAAACCGTTCGTGTTCGTCGTCACCCAGGCCAAGCCCAATACGCGCCTGACGGTGCAGGCGATCGCCGCGCTGTCGGCGCATGGCGCGGTAGCCCAAGCGATCATGCATGACCGGGTCGACTATGCCGGCTCGATGACCGACGGGCGCACCGTCCAGGAGACGGACGGGAAGGGGAAGAGCGCCGCGGAAATGATAGAGCTTTGGAGTTTCGTGCAAGAACGAATGACAAAAAGCACGAAAACAAGAAAGGTAGCTGCCCGATGAAAAGTAAGCAGGCGGATTTGACGGCCGGACTGGTGGCCACAAAGGGTGCCGCGGCGCCGGCGGCGGATATGCCGCCGCGCGCGCCCGATGCGACGGCGGCTAGGGCGACCCCGGCGGCTGTCAGTGGAGGGGAGGTGAGGGAGGAGTTGTTGCCGCTCAACTTTCGCGTCCCGAAAACCTTCCGGCGCACTTACAAAACCTACGCGGCGAGCCACGACAAGAAGCTCAATGAGCTCCTTTACCTATGCTTCGCCGCGTACCGAAAGCAACAGGGTGATTAGCACGCAATCCCAAAAGCACGAAAGCACGCAATCGTGCTATTCAGCTGCAGAGCGCATCTTGGCGAGCCTAGCGTCGAGTTCGGCGTGATCGGCCGGGGAGGGGAGGCGGGGGCCCGGCGCCTCGACCGTCTCGACCTGACCCCGCAGTCGCGCCATCCGGCCGACCTTGCTGCGGTTGCGCTCACGCGCCGCTTCGCGGAACTGATCGCCTTCCTTGCGCCACCAGGTAAGCGCTACCTCGTGCACCGGCGCGCGCGAGTGCCTGCGGCGCGCTTCGAGCGTCACGCCCATGTCCGACAGGCCGTTCACCTGCAGCAGCGCCGGGTCGATCACCTTGCGCATCAGGTTGTCGAAGCGCTCGTATTTGCCGGGCGGAACGCCGAGCAAATCGCGGAAGCGATCGATCGCGAACGGCTCGACGCAGATGTCGAGGTTGGCACGCAGCTGAATCAGCTCATGCAGCGCAATCGCGTACTTGCTCGTCATCGAGCAGACGACCTCGGCCTTGATGCGTCCCCAGCGGCCCGAGCTCTCCAGAATGGGCGCGAGCTTGCGTGCTATGCCGTATTTGAGGGTAGGGCGGCGGGTCAGGTTCTTCTTGGGCAGGTCGAAGAAGTCGAACATCACGCTCGTCACCACGCGCGGCTCGGGCTCGTGGCCTTCGCCCATATCCGCCAGGTAGGTGACGTTGACCTTGACGTTCATCAGCCGCTCGAGACTGCCCCGCAGCCGGTCGACGCCTTCGTGGTTCGTCACGGCCTGGCGAATCGCGACGAACGGAATCTCCCATTCCGCGGTCGGGTCGAGCAGGCGGCCGCTGTCGTGGGCGAACTGGTAGAGCACGTTGAGAATGGCTCTATCGCTTGCTTCCAGCGCATGCGTGCCGGTCATCTCAATCAGTTCGCCGGGCTTGGGAAACCCGTTGAGGTTGGTTTTTTGTTCAAGCGTGCGACTCATAAGCCATCGACCGTAGCCTACCTCTACCCGAAGTCAAGTAGGGATAGTCAACGCCGCAGTAGCCGCCCGTTTGGTAGGAGACGTCGCCCGCAAAACCCCAGCCAGAGCCTCACTCCTGAACCGGACACCCGTTTGGTAGGAGACGTCATTGCCTCGGGGCCGCTATTTGGCGGCCGCAGACTCCGAGAATCGATGCAAAACCGCCGTCAGAGCCGCACAGCCACGATTGACACCCGTTTGGTAGGAAACATGGCCCGTTTTGAAGCACGGAAAAACAGGCACCCCATTGGTAGGAGATCGCCACCCGCTTAGTAGGAGACGACTCACCCCTTTGGTAGGAGCTAGACACCCGTTTTGTAGGTCTTTGCGTCGCATCCCCTTGAACTTCATCGGCAATTCTGGCCCTGAACTTAAGAACTTAAAGTGAAATTGAAATTTTTCGCTGTGGATTGATAACCCTGTGGATAACCACCGCCTCTTGGGGGGCTAACGCCCCCCGCCGGCTCGCTCGCTAACGCTCGCCCCGGGACGCTGCGCGTCCCTCCCACCCGGCATCCCCCCTTATAGCACGCCCTAAACGGGCGTATCGGCGCGCGCAATCAGCGCGCCGAAGATGCTCGGCAACAAGCCGAGCGTGAGGCGCGGGCGGAGCCATTTCCAATAGAATCGGGGCGCAGAAGCATTCAGAAGGGCAGGGAGCAGCGAAACGGACGTTGCCCTTATCCCGGCGTCGGGACCGAGTTTTCGGGCTTCTGTGAGCCTCCTAATCAAGAATCGAATTTTCGAGGACCGCCGGATCTCCGGGCGGCCGCGGTCAGCCAATTCCGGCGGCACCGCGCAGCGGAGAGGGCAGGGACCTCGCCGCGGCATCCGGCCGGTCATGACCGTCAGGCGCTTTAAGGGCCGCACATTCAACCGTAGACTGATCGCACCGGGGTGCGCGGTATGCTACGGATCGTGGCTTGCCTAACCGGCAGGTTGCCTCCCATGTCGAGCTCCCTACCACGGCGCCGCTTGCCCGCGGCGCCTGCGCAAGCCGGCGAGCCGATGAGCATCTACATCGTGGTGCCGCCAATGCGGCTTACCGCATACCGGCCACTCCTGCGCGTCTGGCTGACCGGGCTGCTGTTCGCGCTCACGCAGCGCACGCAGCTGCCGGAGCACCGCACCCTGCTGCTTTGCGATGAAATCGGCAATCTTGGCCGCATTGATGCGTTCCTGATGGCCTCAACGCTGATGCGAGCTTGGGGGCTTACCCTCTGGTCCTTCTGGCAGAATCTCTCCCAGTTCGAGCTCTACGGCGACCAGGCACGCACCCTCATCGACAACGCCGGTGTGCTGCAATTCTTCGGGGCGCGCAATCATCGCATGGCGCAGGACTTTGCCGGGCTTGTCGGCGGCATCGACCCCGATGCCATCATGGATTTGCGGCGCGACGAGCAGGTTCTCATAGTTGACGGCAAGGTGATCGAACGCAGCCGGGCCCTGCGCTATTACAGCGATCCGCTCTTCCGCGGCCTTTACGACGAGCCATCACGGGCAGATCCCGCGAGCCGGTAGCCGCGAGCGCTGCGCGTCGGTTCTGCCGCTCATCCTGCCCTCCTTTGCGCCGGGGCGGCCTTCCAGCAACTCGCTTTGACGGCTTGACGGGAGCGGTCGGCGCACCTGCGATCAAGCGTCTTCCCCCATGCATCGCCGACGACAACGGCCATCTATCTCGACGCCGTCGGGCTCGAGGAGCGCCAGTTCGCCAGTCGCATGTGGTGATGCCCGACAGGCGCACGGTTCTCTAGAATTCGCCCGACTGGATCCCTCAGGTGAGACGCTGGACGAGGGAGTTTGATTGCACTATATCGAATATCAATATCGAAATACGCTCCTGAGTTCTGCTATGACCACACCGGCCCGAATTCTTTCCGTTCACGTGTTACGATGTCGGGCTCTACCGCGGTCATCGGAACGGCTTTATGGACGATCGCTTTCTCTATGCCGGGCTGATCCGGCTTCATGTGCTGCACCACGCGGCGAACGAGCCGGTATATGGTCTCGCCATGATCGAGGAGCTGGCGCGCCACGGTTACAAGTTGAGCGCCGGCACAATGTATCCGATCTTACACGGCCTCGAGGAGAAGGGATTGCTCACCTCGGCCGAAGAACGATCGGGCAGCGCCGCTCGGCGGATCTATCGCGCGACGCCGGCCGGCCGGGAAGCGCTTGCCGCCGCCAAGCTCAAGGTTCGGGAGTTGTTCGGGGAACTGTTCGAGGACGAGTGAATGCGGGGCGCCTAGCGCCCTGGGAGCCTTCTCCACGGCGAGCCCTACAGTGTTGATCGACCGCCGCTCGTTCCTGAAACTTGCGGGGTTGTCTCCGCTCGCCGCAGCGTTGCCAAGCTGGGCGTGGGCCGCGGAGCCGGGCTCCGCGCCGAAAGCGGATTATACGTTGCGGATTGCCGCCGGCCTGGTCGAGCTTGCCCCTGACCACATCGTGTCGACGACGCTGTATAATGGCCAGTTCCCGGGTCCGCTGCTGCGCTTCAAGGAAGGGCAGCCGGTCGTCGTCGACGTCTTCAACGATACCGATACGCCCGAGCTGGTCCACTGGCACGGGCAGATGATCCCGAGTGACGTTGACGGCGCGGCTGAAGAGGGCTCGCCGTTCATCGCGCCGCACGGCATGCGGCGTCTCGCCTTCACGCCGAAGCCGGCTGGCTTTCGCTTTTACCACACACATGTCGCAGCCGGCGGCGATCTGAATCGCGGCACCTACACCGGCCAAGCCGGCCCGGTCTATATCGAGCCGAAAGAAAATCCCGGCGCTTATGACCGTGAAGTCTTCCTGGTGCTGAAGGAGTTCGAGCCGACTTTCAGCCGCGGCGGCGACATGGCGATGGATATGCTCGCCGGCGCCCCGGTCGCGGCATTGCAGCAGATCGGCAAGAAGTCCGACGACGAAGCCACGGAAAAGACCAAGGGCTTCGAAGTCGGCTACGGGCTGTTCAGCATCAACGGAAAGATGCTCGGCCAGGGCGAACCGCTGCACGTGAAAGAGGGCGAGCGCGTCCTGTTCCACGTGCTGAACGCGAGCGCGACCGAGATCCGCAGCCTCGCGCTCCCCGGCCACGTCTTTCGCGTCGTTGCGCTCGACGGCAATCCGGTGCCGAACCCGGCCGAGGTTCCCGTGCTGTGGCTCGGCACGGCTGAACGGGTATCGGCCATGGTCGAAATGCGCCATCCCGGTGTCTGGATCCTAGGCGATCTCGCCGACGACGACCGCGGCCACGGCATGGGCATTGTCGTTGAGTACGCCGGGCGCCAGGGACAGCCGCAATGGGTGAAGCAGAAGCCGTTTCACTGGGACTACACAAGCTTCGGCAAGGCCGGCGCATCAGCCATCGCGCCCGACGAGACGATCGAAATCACCATCGTCAAGCGCAACGCCGCGCTCCAGGGCTTCAACCAATGGACCCTTAATGGCGAAGCCTTTTCGATGGACGCCATGAAGCCGAAATACACGGTGCACGAGGGGCGCCGCTACCGGCTGAAATTCAGCAACGCGAGCGACGACGTCCATCCGCTGCACCTGCACCGGCACAGTTTCGAAGTGACTCGCATCGGCGGCAGGTCGACCTCGGGCGTGGTCAAGGATGTCGTGATGCTGGGCGGGTTTCAGGAACTGGAGATCGATTTCGTGGCCGATAATCCGGGTCCGACGCTGTTCCACTGCCACCAGCAACTGCACATGGATTTCGGGTTCATGGCGCTGTTCGATTACGCCTGATGCCGCGATCGAAGCGATTGCCTCGCGCCACATTTACTACCCCCTTGCCGAGGCTGAGGACGGGAGGCTCGAACATGCGCTTTGACCTGTCGGGATGCGGCGCCGGCTTGGATGAGTCCGCGAATAGCCTGCTCGAGTTGGGGCCACTGGCCGAGTCTCTCGGCTACGACGGCCTGTGGATCAACGAGGAGCATTTCGGGCAGGGGAGCCGCGTCTGTCTCTCCCCGATTCTGCTGGCGACCGCCCTAGCGATGCGGACCCGCAAAATCCGGATCGGCTTCTCGGTGCTGGTGCTGCCGCTCTTCGAACCAATACGTTTGGCCGAGGAAATCGCCACCCTCGACGTGCTCTCGGAGGGACGCGTCGATTTCGGCGTTTCCCGCGGCAACACGAGCCGGTATTTCGAGGC